>Ga0126314_10001473_pt1 | contig 11351 bp, 8 predicted proteins | sample Plot105B_FD_92535 | JGI IMG/M metagenome (GOLD analysis project Ga0126314, IMG submission 92535) | Serpentine soil microbial communities from UC McLaughlin Reserve, CA, USA - Plot105B | ecosystem: Environmental > Terrestrial > Soil > Grasslands | place: USA: UC McLaughlin Reserve, Lake County... | reverse complement strand
GGAGTCAGGTCATCGGAGCGACGCAGGGCAACCCGCGGGTCAGGTCCGGCCAAGGTGATGCCGATCCGGTAGAGATCCCCACGGCCCTTGGCGCTGGTCCACTTGACCAGGGCGGTGACCGAGCCGAAGCCGGCGTCAGCGGCGTTCTGGTCGGTCAGCTGGTCCTCGTCCGCTGCAGCGATCGAGGTGACCTCGACGACTCCGGCGGGTGTGGTGAACCTTGAACCGACCTTGGGTCGTACCACCTCCCAGCGTCGGTACGTGCAGCTCACCGTGCCCTCAGTCAGACCACGCAGCGTGGCAGCTGTGAACAACATCGGGCTTTAGCGAGACCGCAGCAAAGCAGCCTTGAGCCGTACCGGATCCACCCGCCAGAAGTCGTGCTGCACGCCGTCGACGAACGTCACAGGCACCTGCTCGGTGTAGCGCCGCTGCAGGTCCGGGTCGCTGTCGATATCGAGCACCGCGTACGCCTCGCCGGTTGCGGCACAAACAGCAGCCACCTGCGCGATCGCCTCGTCACACAGATGGCAGCCCTGTCGGGTCAGTACGACGACGCGCTCTGCGCGCGCGGCGAATGTCGTCATCGACGCCATCCCTCCGACTCAGGTCCCGTCACTGACTGCCTCCAAGCTGTGCCGCAGTACGCCCTTCCTGACCTTGCCGGTTATCCCCCGGGGAAGCTCTTCGACCAGCTGAATCAGGCTCGGACGCTTGAACTTCGCGAGCCTGCCGGCGCAGTAGTCGTTGACTGCCTCGACACTCAGGCCTGGTCCGGTGACAAATGCCACCACCTGCTCTCCGGTACGCCGGTGGGCACGGCCGACTACGGCCACCGACTCCACACCTGGCAGTTCGGCGATCGCTTCCTCGACCTCGGCGGGGTAGACGTTGAAGCCGTTGACGATGATCAACTCGCGGGCTCGGTCGACCAGGAACAACTCACCGTCGAGCAGGTAGCCGACGTCTCCAGTCGGGAACCAGCCGAGCTCACCTGGACCCCCACGACCGTCGGGCCAATAGCCGGAGAACAAGTTGTCACCGCGGATCCAGATCTCGCCGGGTTCGGTCGGCTCGGTGCCGCCGCCGATCCTGACCTCGACGCCGGGCAGCGGGCGTCCGACGTGACCGTGCCCGAGAAGTTCTCCTCCCAAGGTGGCAGAAGCGCCCGGCGCCGCCTCGGTCAGTCCGTAGCCCTGATCGACTCTCAGACCAGTACGCGCGGTGAACTGTTCTTGAAGATCAACGGGCAGCGGTGCAGCACCGGACAACACAGTGCTGACCGACCCGAGGCTGGCAACGGCATCCTCGTCATCCAAGATCCGGGCGAGCACCGCAGGCGCAACCGGCACATTGGTGACCGACTCCCCGGCCAGCACCTTGGCGAGGCCCTGGTAACCATCCATGATCACCAATCTGGCACCTGCCATCGCCCAGCTCCCGAGCACCGCGTTGAGGCCGAACACATGGAACAGCGGCAGCATGGCCAGCACCACGGATTCGCGGTCGAGAATCTCGAAGGATGCAACGCTGTCCAGGTGATTCAGCAGCGCCCGGTGGCTGAGCATCGCGGCCTTCGGCTCCCCTGAGGTCCCAGCTGTATAGAGCAGGACAGCCAGCGCTTCTGGATCCTGCGGCGAACTCACCGGTTCGGCCGCCGCGTGGGACAACTCATCTAGCCCTTGAGGCGTGAGTTCGATCTGATGCACACCCTCCAGTGGTCGGGCTGCAGCTGTGAACAGGACTCGTGCGCCACAGTCGTTGATCATGGCGCGCAGTTCATCGGCTGTGGACTGGGGATTGATCGGGACCGCGACGTAGCCGGCGCGCAAGGTGGCGAAGTAGGCGACGACGAATTCGATGCTGTTCGGACCCACGATGGCGATTCGATGCCCGGCCACCAGTCCGTGCGCGGACAATCCGGCAGCGACAGCCTCGATCCTGCGGTCTAGCTCGGCCCAGCTCATGGTGCGCCGCATTGGCATGGGCTGAACGAGGGCTACCGCCCCGGGCTGGGTCTCCACTTGCCGAGTCACAAGATCGGCAAGGTTGGTCTCCCGCCGCCCGGCGCCAAGCAGCTGGACGGCTGTGTCTTGGTCGTTCACCCAGCCGAGTCTGGCACGGGGAATAGCGGAGCAGGACATTATGGTGATGACGTGATCGGACCGGACAGCGCGATGAACAGGCCGGAGGGTACGCCCCCCGCGCCACTCGGCCATGTCGAGTCCCTGCCGGGCAGTGACGCATCGGCAATTCCGGTTGACCACGACGATCCTCGTGCGGCATCCGGACCCCTGCAGGAAGCCCCGGATGATCTCAGCACAAGGCTTGATCACCCGGTTCCACTGATCCATGAGGATCCAACCGCAGCGGCTTTCTTCGATCTCGACAACACAGTGGTTCAGGGCGCTTCGCTGTTTCAACTCGCCAAGGGCCTGTATCGGCGCGGCTTCTTCCCGACCCGAGTGATTGTGAAGGGTTTGTGGCTGCAGGCCTACTTCCGCATCGTTGGACGAGAGAAGGCGGGCCACATCCAGGATGTCCGCAGCGTGACATTGGGCTTCATTGAAGGGCACACGGTCACCGAGGTGACCGAAATAGCTGACGAGGTTTACGAGGAGTCGATCGCTGATCGCATCTGGCCAGGTACTCGGGCGCTCGCTCAGCTGCATCTCGACGTCGGGCAGCAGGTCTGGCTGGTGACAGCGGCACCGGTGGAGATGGCCGGCATCATCGCCGCCCGGATGGGACTGACTGGCGCATTGGGTACCACCGCCGAGCACGTCGACGGCGTCTACACCGGGCGGCTTCGAGGCAATCTGCTGCATGGTCCGGCCAAGGCCGAGGCGGTACGCGCGCTGGCGCATGAGCACGGATTCGATCTTGCCCATTGCTTCGCCTACTCAGATTCCTACAACGACCTTCCGATGCTGTCACTCGTCGGGCATCCCTGCGCGATCAACCCCGACGGCAGGCTGCTGTCGCACGCCGAAGAGCAGGACTGGCAGATTCAGGACTACCGGAGCGGTCGCAGAGCGGCGCGTCTCGGGCTGTTTGGCGCGGGGGCCGCCGGTGCGACCGCGGGTGCGGTGGCGACGGGATTTGCCGTCAGGCGCGCCCTCAGGGGGTAAACCGTGCGGATTAGTTTTTGCGGCTCATCACATAGAGCACCAAAGTTGCCGTAGCGAGGTAGGCCGCATAACCGAAGAACCCGAGTACGGCCAAGCCCTCAGCACGGCCGCTCCGATTCGAGAACAGGCCCAGCAGAATGACAGCCGCTGCAAGCAGGGCCAAGGCGGCGGCGCCGACGTACACGAAGCCCCTCAGCTGGTCAAGATCAATCCGCCGCACCTGGCCGGCGCTGGCCCTGGCCTCACTTGGCTCGTCGGCGGGGCGGACCGGACGGCGCAGTCTGACGACAACCACGGTGAAGCAGGCGAAGGCCAGCAAGATCACCGCCAGCGCCCAGAACACGTGGCACAGATTAGTTAAGCCCGGAAGGGAACTTAGAAGAAAGCACTCCGCCGTTGCATGAGGAGTGCGTACAAGGTTTGCTGAATCGTCTCGCGGACCTGGTCGGTGATGTTGAACACGATCATGGGATCGTCGGCCGCGCCGGAGCCGAGTTCGTCAGTGGTGATCGCCTCGCCGAACTCGATGATCCACTTGCTCGGCAGCGGGATCATGCCGAGCGGGCCCAACCACGGGAACAGCGGCGTAATCGGGAAATACGGGAGGCCCAGCATCCGGGCAAGGGCCGGTGCCCTGGCGATCAGCGGGTAGATCTCCTCTGAACCGACAATCGCAACGGGGATGATCGGCACCTGAGCCCGCAGCGCAGCCGAGACGAACCCGCCGCGGCCGAAGCGTTGCAGCTTGTAGCGATCGGCATACGGCTTGCCCAGGCCTTTGAAGCCTTCCGGGAAGACTGCCACCAGCTGATTGGATGCCAGCAGGCGTTCCGCATCTTCCTGGCAGGCCAAGGTGGTGCCCGTCTTGCGAGCAAGATCTCCAGAAAACGGCGTCTTGAAGATCAAGTCCGCTCCGAGCATCCGGACATGACGGCCGACCTCGTCATAGACCACCGTGTGCAAGATCATCCCGTCCATCGGCAACGTGCCGGCGTGGTTCGAGACCAGCAGGGCCGAGCCGTCGGTGGGCAGGTTCTCCGCACCACGAACCTCCACGCGGAACCAGGAGTCGGCGAGCCGACGCAGCAGCGGCAGGTAAATCTTGCTGGTGAACTCGGCGTCGAATCCGAACTCATCGACTGCATAGTCGCCACGAAGTCGCTCACGCAGGAAGGCGACAGTCTGGTCCAGTGCCTGATCCCAGTCGACACCCAGCGTTTCTGCCAGCGAGGCCGAAGCGTGCAGTGGGTCCGCCGCGAGTTTTCCTAGCTGGGTGATCGGCACTGACGCCAGGCTGCCTAGCGACCGGGAGGCCAATCGGGTCAGCTGGCTCAGCAGAGCGCCGAGCCTCGGTGTCGGAGGAACCTCCTCGGAGCCGAGACCCGAGCCACCGGAAGCTGAAGGCTGTTCGGACTCGGCTTCAGCTCCAGCTCGGCCGGCACGCCCACGCGTGCCGCGACTGCCGAAGGGGATGATCTCCGCTTCACCCATTTCGCACCGCCCCAGTTCGAAGCACCCGGCGCGCTGCGTCGAGCGTGCTGTCGACCCGCTCGGGGTTCAGCATCCCCAGCTTGCTCACTGCGACGAAGTCCTCCAGTGCCGCCAAGCTGGTGAAGCGTGGTACGAATCCCGTCTGAGACGTGAAACGCGACGTGTCCATGGCACGACCGTATGTCAGCGCGTCAATCTGGTCGGCCGAGAAATCCACCAACTGCGCCCGGCGCACCAGCGTGGCGACCAACGGAGCGGTGGCCTTCGGAACGCCGATGCTGGGCCGGCCCATCTTGCGGAGCGCTTGGGAAAGAGTGACGACATCGGGCGCCGCAACGTTGAAGGTTCCGGGCACATCATCGCTCGTCACCAACCGCAAGGCAGCGATGGCGTCGCTGGGGTGCAGAAACTGCAGCCGCGCATCAAAACCCATGGCTCGCGGCACCACTGGGAGCGAGAGGTAGCGCGTGACGTGGCTGTCGACGGTCGCCCCCATCAGGTTCGCCAGCCGCAAGGTCGTGACGACGACATCGGGCCGACGCCGGGCCAACCCACGAACATAGCCCTCGATCTCGACTGCATCTTTGCCGAAACCCGTACGCGGCTGGGCGCGCGGCGACATGTCTTCGGTGAACTTGGCCGGATCTCGAGGGGACGCCCCGTAAACCGATATCGAACTTTGCACGACCAGTTTCTGGACGGTCTCAGCACGCTGGCATGCGGCGAGCAGCTGCATCGTGCCGATGACGTTGATCTCCTTCATGGAGGAGCGTCCACCGGCACTTACCGGCGTTGCCACCACCGCAAGATGAACGACAGTGTCGACCCCACGCGCTGCGATCACCTTTGCGATCACGGGATTGCGGATGTCGGCGCGTACGAATTCGGCCTTACCGAGGTCGTGACGTGGCGGGACTACATCGAGCCCGACGACTTCGAGGCGCTCGTCAGCAGCGAGCAGGCGGGCGAACCGGGCACCCAGGTCACGTGAGACTCCGGTGACGACGACGACCTGTTCCGTGGCCATCAAGGTCCAGCCGCGAAGCTACTTGCCCGCGCGACGGCGCTGGATCCGTGTGCGCTTCAGCAGTTTGCGATGCTTCTTCTTCGCCATCCGCTTGCGACGCTTCTTGATGACCGAACCCACTGTGTAACCCCTCGTTCCCGAGACGTCACTCCGGTCCCGGGGCTTGATCACTGCCGGCGCCTGTCGCCGGACAACTCCCGAATGCTACCGGGCGTCACTTAGAGATGCGAGTCAGAGGCCTTTGTGCCCTGAGTTCGGTCGAAGGGCACTCGGCGGACTTGGGAGAAGCTCGCCCCGCATAAGACCCGGCGGACTTCGGTACGCTCGGCCCGCATCACACCTCCAAGCGGCCCACGACGAGACTGGGTCCCGTGAGCAGCTACCTCGACGACTTCTCGCCTGGCAGCGGTCTCCGCAGCCGGCCCCGGGCCTGGCTGGTGAGCGACGCTCCGACGCTCAGCTTGAACGGTGACTGGAAATTTCGCTGGTCACCGATCGCTTACGGCCTTGACGATACGGCCGCCGATCCGAATTTCGACGCCGCGACGTGGGACACCATCCCGGTGCCGTCTCATTGGGTGCTGCCCGGCACCTCGGCGAAGGCGCAGCAGGGCAGGTATGGCCTGCCGATCTACACCAATGTGCAGTATCCGTTCCCGATCGATCCGCCGCATATCCCTGACGAGAACGCCACTGGTGATCATCGCCGGACCTTCGAGCTGCCGGACTGGTCCTCGGAAAGGGTGTTGCTTCGTTTCTCAGGTGTCGAGTCGATCTATCGCGTCTGGCTGAACGGCATCGAGGTCGGGATAGGCAAGGGCAGCCGGCTAGTGCAGGAATTCGACATCACTGATGTGGTACAGCCGGGCCGGAACGTGATCTTGGTGCGGGTGCACCAGTGGTCCTCGATGAGCTATGTAGAAGACCAAGATCAATGGTGGCTGCCGGGGATCTTCCGCGATGTCACCGTGCTGAGCCGCCCACTGGGTGCAGTGGATGACGTCTGGCTGCGTACCGAGTATGCGCCGGACGGTAGGGGATCAATCGATCCGGAGATCATCGCATCGGAGCGGGCGTTCCCACTCGTGATCGAGATTCCTGAGCTCGGCGTCGAGCAGCGCTTCACTGCGCGCAGCGAGATCACGGCCTTCTCAGTCGGAAAAGTCGAGCCGTGGAGCGCGGAAGTGCCGAGGCTCTGCCAAGCACGCGTCAGCTCGCCGGGCGAGACGCTCACGCTCCGGCTAGGTTTTCGGCGGGTCGAGATTGCGGGTGACATCTTCAGCGTCAACGGGACGCAGCTGATCTTCCGTGGTGTGAACCGCCATGAAATCCACCCGGTCCAGGGCCGGATGTTCGACGAGCCGTATGCGCGAGCCGACATGATCATGATGAAGCGAGCAGGGATCAACGCGATCCGGACCAGCCACTATCCGCCGCACCCGCGGGTTCTTGATCTTGCTGACGAGCTCGGCTTCTGGGTGATCGATGAATGCGACTATGAAACACACGGGTTTGTCGCCTGTGAATGGGTCGGAAATCCCAGCGATGATCCGCGCTGGACACCCGTCTGCCTGGACCGCATCGAGCGCACCGTCGAGCGGGACAAGAACCACCCGTCAGTGATCATTTGGTCTCTCGGCAACGAGGCCGGCACCGGTGGCAACCTTGTCCAGATGGCCGCTTGGGTGCGACGTCGCGATCCCGGGCGCCCGATTCACTACGAGGGCGACCACACGGGTGCCTACACCGACCTCTACTCGCGGATGTATCCGAACTATCTCGAGACCGAGGCCATTGGTGCGGAGAGTGGCTTTATTTCCTATCTCCATGAGCCCGCCGACGCCGAGCGGGTCCGCAGCAAACCCTTTGTGATGTGCGAATACGCGCATGCGATGGGCAACGGCCCAGGTGGCCTGCACCTCTACGACCAGCTGACCGAGCGCTATCCCCGGCTGCACGGCGGCTTTGTCTGGGAATGGCGTGATCATGGGCTATTGACGCGTACTCCAGATGGAATCGAGTTCTACGGCTACGGCGGTGACTTCGGCGAGGTCGTGCATGACGGCAACTTCGTGATGGACGGGATGCTCTTGCCAGACGGTACGCCGACGCCCAGCCTCGCAGAGTTCACCAGGGTGAACCAGCCGATCCTGTTCGACTTCGATAGCCGTGTCGTTACTCTTCGCAATCGCTACCACACCCTCTCCACCGAGCACCTTCGCTTTGTCGCGGTCAAAGAGGTGGACGGGCATCCGGTCGCTGAGGCGACTATCGGGGTTCCGCCGATCCCACCAGGTCAACAGCGTGCGGTCACGCTGCCTGAGGAGTTGACAAGGCCCGGCGACGGGGAGACCTGGCTGACGCTGCGAGCGGAGCTGGCGGAGTCCACGCCGTGGGCCGATCGCGGCCATCAGGTGGCCTTGGACCAGTTCGAGCTGACTGCTCCGGAAACGATCTCGCCGCTGCCGACCTGGCCGGCACCACCGGTCGTCAGGCCTTCGGAGCCCGTGATCACACTCGGCGCTGCCCAGTTCGACGCTCACACTGGTCGGCTGCTGCGGCTCTACGAAACAGATGTCGACGGTCCGCGGCTCGAGCTCTGGCGTGGCCCGACCGACAACGACCGCAGCAGTGCCCGAGGCTCCTTCGAGCTCAGCCGTCCGGAGGACACTGATGGTGAAGGCCTACCAGGCCCATCATCAGAACAACGCTGGCGTGATCGAGGCGTGGACCGGTTGGTGCACCGGCTGGCTCAGATTTCTTGCGACCATGATCAAGTGTGGGTGGCGGTACGAACATCGGCCGCCGGAAGCAACCGATTCGTTGACGTGACCTACCACTGGCGGTTGACCGACGGGCTTGCACTGCTGGTCAACGTGGCACCCTCACCCGGGTGGGACTGCACCTGGCCGCGAGTCGGCGTACGGTTCGACCTGCCGCGCGAGCTCCGGCAGGTGAGCTGGTTCGGCACCGGCCCGAACGAGTCCTACCCAGACACGCAGCAGGGGGCACGAGTCGGCCGCTTCGCAGCTGACATCGACGAGCTCAATGTCGAGTACTCCCGGCCACAAGAGACCGGACATCGCGGCGAGCTGCGCTCGCTGCTGCTCTCCGACGGGACGTCTGAAAGGTTGCGCGTGACGACCTGGCTGAACCGGAGCAACCATCGTCCTGGATTCACACTGAGCGCGTACACCCCGCAACAACTCGACCTAGCTCGCCATCCGTACGAGCTCGTCCCCGGCGAGCGGGTGTTCTTGTTCATCGATGACGCGGTACACGGAATTGGCTCACGGTCCTGTGGCATAGACGTATTACCAGAGCACGCGCTGTGGCCAGGTCAGCGACAGTTCGGAATTCAGTTTCAGCAGCCGTAGCCGTCAGCCGGCGCTGAAGTAGGCGTTCTCCAGGTAGGTATTGAGTGCCTTTTCGGTCACGCGGAAGCTGCGGCCGAACTGCACAGCCTCGAGCTGGCCGGAGTGTATGAGCCGGTAGACCGACATCTTGGAGAGCCGGAGAATGCCGGCCACCTCAGCAACAGTGAGGAACCTGCCAGCCTGGAGATTGCTGGAGAACGGCGTCACGCCCCCAGGCGCTGATTCCGCCGACTTCGATTCGTCGTTCATCATGCGACCCTCAATCTGAACCCGTTCCGCACCGGCTTCCCCTCCGGTGTTCGTAGGTACTGAAGTGAGAATAGTGGCAAACGATGCTGCTGGTACAGCAGATACATAGGAAATTTCAGCGACACGCGGCAGCGGGAGTTGACGACGAGATGATTACCAACCTAGCGACCCGGATATGCGCTCACAGGCTCGGATCGATGCCCAGCTCAGGGAAAACTGCCTGTCGCGTTGCGAGAATCGCCTGATCCACGCGGCTCTGCGGCGTGACACCCTCATGGAACGGGCGGAAGCTGGCATCAGCCCCATCGGACATGGTGTGCGGCGCCGATTCCCCTCCCACCTCAGCTCGCCAGCTCTCGGGTACTGGGGTATTCGGGTCGACCGGCTGACCGCTGACGATGCCAAGCAGATGTGTCCATGCCCGAGGCACCACATTGCGGACCGAATATCCCCCGCCGCCGGTGCACATCCAACGCCCGGCGCACAGTTCGTCGGCCAAACTCGCCACTGCCAGATATGAGGCACGCTGACCGTCGAGGGTGAGGTTGAGGTCGGCCAGCGGATCTTGTCTATGCGAGTCACAGCCGTGTTGGGTCACCAAGACAGTCGGCTTGTGTACGCGAAGAACCTGTGGCACCACGGCGTGGAACGCTCGAAGCCAGTCGGCGTCGGTGCTGCCGGGCGGAAGTGCGACATTCACCGCCGTGCCTTCAGCTCCCCGCCCACCTATCTCGGTCGGAAAACCCGTGCCGGGGAACAGGTACGCAGGCGTCTCGTGCAGGCTGACAGTCATCACCCGCGGGTCTTCGTAGAAGATCGCTTGTACGCCGTCGCCATGGTGCACATCCACGTCGACATAGCCCACCCGCTCACAGCCGTTGTCCAGCAGCCAGCGGATGGCGAGGGCAACGTCGTTGTAAACGCAGAAGCCGCTCGTCGTGCTGGGCATCGCGTGATGCAAGCCTCCGCTGATGTTGCAGGCGCGCTGCGCATCGCCAGTCCAGACCCTGCGGGCCGCCTCGACACTTGCCATGGCGACCCAAGCAGCGATCTCGTGCATTCCGGGAAAGACCGGATTGTCGCTTGTGCCGAGTCCGTACCGCTGATTGGGCTCACCGAGCTGCACAGCCGCGATGTAGTCCGGAGTATGCACGGTCTGCAGCACCGCAAGATCGATCTCGGGTGGTGGCACGATCTGAAGCCGGTCCAGTACGCCGAGTTGGCGAGCCAGGGCGATGGTGTTGGTGACCCGACCCGGCGCCATCGGATGATCAGATCCGAAGTCGTATTTGGTCAGATCGTCCGAGAAGACGAGCAGCCCGGTCATCCGTGGCCCGTGCCCTGTTTGTCCTCTCGTGCGGCCGCAGCAAGATCACGGCTGCGATCACGTGCGGCCTCCATGGCACGCAAGAAAGCCGCCCGTACCTTGTGATCTTCGAGCTCGCGTACGGCCGCAGCGGTGGTACCACCCGGCGAGGTGACGCGCTCTCGTAACACCGTGGGATGCTCGCCGGTTTCACGCAGCAACTTGGCTGAGCCGAGCATGGTCTGCACCACCAGCTCAGTAGCGGTGTCACGCGGCAGTCCGAGATGTACGCCGGCTTCGATCATGGCTTCCACTACGAAGAAAAGATAGGCCGGACCAGTGCCTGAAATCGCCGTAACGGCGTCCTGGTAACGCTCCGGCACCGTGATCACGCGACCCGTAGCCGACAAGATCTGCGTCACGCGATCGAGGTGATCTTGGTTGCTGTGCGAACCCGGGGAGATTGCGGCCATCCCCTCGTCCACCTGCGCCGGTGTATTCGGCATCACCCGCACTACGGCGACCCCTTCTGGCAGACGGGACTCGATGAAGGCCGTGTCGACTCCGGCGGCGAGTGACACCACCAGCGCGCCTGGCTTGATCGACTGCGAGATCTCATTGAGCAGGTCGTTCATGTCTTGCGGCTTGACGACCAAGATCACCGTCTCCGCCTCGGCCACCGCCTCGGTGTTCTCGAGCATTTTGATTCCATATCTGGTCGTCAGCTCAAGCTGTCGCTCCAGCCTGCGGTCAGTGGCGACGATTTGATC
>Ga0126314_10001472_pt1 | contig 11356 bp, 9 predicted proteins | sample Plot105B_FD_92535 | JGI IMG/M metagenome (GOLD analysis project Ga0126314, IMG submission 92535) | Serpentine soil microbial communities from UC McLaughlin Reserve, CA, USA - Plot105B | ecosystem: Environmental > Terrestrial > Soil > Grasslands | place: USA: UC McLaughlin Reserve, Lake County... | reverse complement strand
TCCCTTTACCTGTGAATCGGTTCCGATGCATACTTTAAGACGAAAGCCTTTTTCGGTTTCTCTGACAATGGCGCTTTCAATTTCTTCGAGAATTGACGAATGAATTATTTCGCCGCTAAATTTTTTCCAGGTCATACGTTAATGGTGTTTGGTGAACAACCCGCATTCAGGTTTACTAAAAATAAGCCTTACACATTAAAAATCAGTTAAATTCCTGTTGTTTAATTGCTAACAATTGCTTAGTTGTCAACAGCTTAATGATTAAATTTACATAAATTATTTCATTACACCTATCTTTGGGGTTATGATGATAGAAAAGGTATTGGGAAAATTAAAGATCAGCACTTTAAATGAATTGCAGCAGGCTTTATTGGCGGCGGCAGGAAAGGGAAGTGATGTGGTTCTTCTGGCACCTACAGGCTCAGGTAAAACACTGGCTTTTTTATTGCCTTTGCTTAAAAATCTCAAGACTGACTTTAATGGCGTGCAGGGACTTGTTCTGGTTCCATCAAGGGAGCTCGCACTGCAGATAGAACAGGTATTTAAACAAATGGGTAGCGGATTTAAGGTGAATTGTTGTTATGGCGGCCATGCGGTGAGAACGGAACGCAACAATTTTGAACAACCTCCAGCAGTACTTATTGGTACACCGGGCAGGATTGCCTACCATTTGAGACATGACAATTTTGATGAGTCTGGTATCAGTATGTTGATACTGGATGAATTCGATAAGGCGCTGGAGTTTGGTTTCAAGGAAGATATGTCCTATATCATAGGTAAATTACGCTCTTTAAAACAGCGGATTCTTACATCGGCAACTGCCATGCAGGAAATACCTGATTTTACTGGTGTCAGTAATCCTGTAGAAATAGATTTTTTGAAAGATATAAAAGTGGCCCCTGATCTGAAGCTTAAAAAGGTATTGACCACCGCTGCTGATAAACTGGATACCTTGTTTCGCCTGATCTGCAAGATTGGCAACGGGCCTATGTTAATCTTTTGTAACCATAGGGAAACTGTAGACCGGATCAGTGATCTGCTTATCGATAAAGATCTTGCGCACGACATCTTTCATGGTGGCATGGAGCAGGATGAACGAGAGCGTGCACTGTTGAAGTTTAGAAATGGAAGTATACATATCCTGATCACTACGGATCTGGCTTCAAGAGGGCTTGACATTCCGGAAGTGGAATATATTATACATTATCAGTTGCCTTATACTGAGGATGCTTTTCTGCACCGTAATGGACGGACTGCGAGAATGAATGCCAAAGGCACTGCATATCTTGTTATCGCGGATGATGAAAAATATCCCTTTTTAAAATCTGATATAGAGACTGAGGATTTAAAAGGTAAATTAGCTTTGCCAAAAGATAGTGAATGGCAAACACTTTATATTGCGGCAGGCAAAAAAGACAAGATTAATAAGGTTGATATTGTGGGTTTACTGCTCAAAAAAGGTGGGCTCGAGATGGAGGATGTCGGACTTATAGAAGTGAAAGATCAGGCCTCTTATGTCGCTGTTAAACGGAAGATGGTGCCTAAGATATTGAAGGCTCTGATCGATGAAAAGATCAAAAACAAAAAAGTAAAAATTGAAATAGCGATGTAATATGAGTAACAATGATATTTTTAAAAAGCTGCGTGTGGCCCTCGAGCTGACTAATGACGATATAATAAAAATTATGGACCTGGTAAAGTTTAAGGTTACCAGAAGTGAGTTGGGAGATATTTTCAGAGAAGATGATCATCCTAATTTTAAAAAATGCGGAGATCAGATACTTCGCAATTTTCTTAATGGCTTGGTAATATATAAGCGTGGTCCCAGAGCGCCTAAGTCTGCCGAAGAGCCGAATTCTTAAATTTCCACCTTCGTTGTTTAAGACTTAACTTTTAATTGATTAAATTGATCCAACTGGAAGGGCAAGTTTTTGAATCCTGTTATTCCGATATTAACGCTGTAATGAGACAATTCAAAAGATATCTGTTGCTGGCTCTGTTCTTATTAAACACAGGGCGTTTATGTGCCCAGCAAACCGTGCAGTTTAGCCAATATGTATTTAACGGACTTGCTGTGAACCCGGCCTATGCCGGATACAGAGAAGAATGGACAGGAAGCCTGAGCTACAGGATGCAATGGGCAGGTATAACAGGCGCGCCAAGAACTGCTGTCGCTTCTTTCGACGGTGTAACTAACCAGGAAAGCAAACGGGTCGGACTTGGTTTTATTGCAATGAATGACCGTCTGGGGGCACAGAGTACTTCTTCTTTTTATGGAAATTATGCCTACAGGCTTCAGATAGACGATGAGGAAGAAAGAAGGCTGACATTCGGTATTGCCTTCGGCGTAACTCAATATGGTATAGACGGCACGAAACTAACTGCTGTCGATCCAAATGATGTAAGTGTTCCTACGGGAAATGAAAGTAAGGTGTATCCTGATTTTAGGGTTGGTGTCTATTATTCTGATCCCAGATTTTACATCGGAGCTTCTGTGCTGGATATGTTTTCAGCCAATCGCGATCAGATTACCACTGATGATAATTATAAGATACTGAAACAGGTAAGGCATTTATATCTCACAGGTGGTGTTGTATTGCCTTTGTCTGACGTACTTGATCTAAAACCGACCTTTATGATCAAAGAAGATTTTAACGGGCCAACGAATCTTGACCTTAATAGTTATTTGCTGATTAATAAAACCCTTTGGATTGGAGCGTCGTACAGAACAGGTGTGTCACTTTGGGAAAAAAGCAACCTGCAGAAAGGACTTGATAAGAGCAGCGCGATTGCAGGCATTGTAGAACTTTTTGTAAGTGACAGATTTCGTGTGGGTTATTCTTTTGACTACAGTATCAATGCGCTGGCTAATTATCAGCAGGGCTCACATGAGATTTCTCTCAGTCTGACACTTCCGAGAAGAGACATGAGAACATCGAGCAATCCGCGATACTTCTAGAGTTGTTGTTTACAGACATTACATTTAAGTTTGATTGCGGGCAAATCATTCTAAAATAAAAGTAAATAAATTTTGCTAAAACGGTTTAAATGTCTTTATTTGGGAGATTGAATCATCACAAGTCAACTAACCAAATTTAACCATTAAATGGACACTAAATCATCTAAACTGCCTTTCATCGGGGTAGACATTGGCGGCTCTCATATTACTGCAGCTCATGTAGATTGTAAGTCATACAGGGTCATTGAAAGTACACTCAAGCGTGAGCGTGTGGCATCGATGGACAGCGCAGAAGTTATTTTACAATCATGGGTAGATGCGCTTTCTCCACTTATCATTAAATCATCGGAAGCAACGATAACAATTGGCATAGCTATGCCGGGTCCGTTTGACTATGTGCATGGCATTTCGCTGATGAAGGGTATGCAAAAATACGACTCATTATATGGAATGAATATACGTGAAATTCTCGCCGGGAAGTTAGATATTCCAGGTGAACACATCATTTTCATTAATGATGCGGAAGCTTTTTTGCGTGGAGAGCTTGCTTCCGGCGCAGCATCGGATTTTGAGCGTGCTATTGGTGTTACTTTAGGTACGGGACTGGGATCTACTAGCAACTGTAAGGGCGAAACCGTAGATGTGAACCGTGCATTTATGCCATTTTTAGACAGTGTAGCTGAAGAGTACATCTCTACCAGGTGGTTTTTGAAAAGATATAAGGAACTTACAGGTAAGGAAGCGAAGAACGTAGAAGAGCTTCTGGCTACAGCAGACCAATCTATAAAGGAAGAGTTGTTTGAAGAGTTCTCTACTAATCTGGCATCTTTTTTAAATGATTTTATCGCTGATGAAGATCCGCAGGTATTGGTTGTAGGTGGAAATATTGCCCGTTGCTGGGACCATTTTATAGGAAAGCTTAATGATAAAATAGAAAATAAATCTGTCGTGATCAGGCAAACGGAAATGTGGGAAGATGCAGCACTGGTAGGAGCGGCTTGTACCTGGATCTAATTGAAAATAGCCATGAGAAAACATATAGTTCTGTGTCTCCTTATCTTATTAGTTAGCAGCTATGCCCGGGCAGCCAGGGTTGATACTGTAGTTACCCGTAGTGCAGCTATGAAAAAGGACATTAAAGCTGTGGTGATACTCCCAGAGCCTTATGGTGAGACCACGAATTATCCTGTTGTATATCTGCTGCATGGTGCTGGGGATAATTTTTCAGGATGGGTGAATAAGGTTCCCGCTATAAAAAAGTATGCTGATGATTTTCAACTGATTATTGTTTGTCCGGATGGCAATATAACCAGCTGGTATTTTGACAGCCCGGAAGATCCGGCCTGGAAATATGAAACTTATGTATCGAAAGAACTGGTTAATTATATTGACAAGAAATATAAGACAATTAAAGACAGAAAGGGAAGGGCCATTACGGGTTTAAGCATGGGTGGACATGGTGCTCTGTATCTTTCGTTTAAACATCAGGATATATTTGGAGCAGCAGGCAGCATGAGTGGGGGTGTCGACATCAGGCCTTTTCCACTGAACTGGGATATTGCCAAAAGACTTGGCCCTGAAGATAAGTATCCGGAAAGATGGGAGCAGAATTCAGTAGTAAACTTAACGCACTTGCTGGTACCTAACAAGCTTGCCCTCGTTATCGATTGTGGCAAAGATGACTTCTTTTACAATGTTAATCTCCAACTGCATGAAAAACTGCTTTATAATAATATTCCGCATGACTTTACAATCAGACCAGGTGTGCACAATTGGGAGTATTGGACTAATGCCGTTGGTTTTCAGCTGATGTATTTTAAAAATTTCTTCGGTAATAAATAGAATGTCAGATAACGGTATCTCCGACCTCACCCCTGATTTTATTTTTGGTGAAGAAAATATTGATTAGAATCATTCCCATGCCGATCATAATAGAAACATCTGCCAAATTAAAAATTCCGGTTTTCAATCCATAAAAATCCATATGCAGAAAATCGGTAACTGATCCATATAATAGCCTGTCAATCAAATTTCCGAGTCCACCACCGATAACGAAACAAATTCCTGTAACAAGAAGTCTTGGAAGGTGCGTGTGTCTGATGAGAAAATAGATGCCAAATAGTAAGGTGGCCATTGGAATAAGCGATAGGGTAAGGAATTTTAATGTTCCGGTCATTGATTCTCCAATACTTAAAAAGGCACCGGAATTCTCTGTTTTGATGAGGACAAGTTTCTTACCTATTACACTTACATAGTTATTATATACCAGGTTTTCGCGAGCAATATGCTTTGAAATCTGGTCGCATCCAGCATTGATCAGGATTATAAAAAGTATACAGCTTGTTCTTACAATATGCTTCATCAAATGAGATTTGACCCAATATAAACTTAATGATTCATTGAAGGAAATTAAAATGATTACTATTCAGGAAAAATTCTCATCTTGAATAGTAATGAAGAAGTTTAAGATTTATTATCCATTATTGGGCATAGGTATGTTGTTGACTGGTAGTTGGTCTATGTATGAACTGAAGCCAGAAAAGGGTAAAGCACTGATCATTTTTGATACAGATATGGGGCCGGACTATGATGATGTTGGTGCTATTGCGGTTTTGCATGCATTGGCGAAAAAAGGTGAGTGTGAAATTCTGGCCACACTTGCCAGCGATTCGCACCCCTCAATAGCGCCTACCATTACCTTATTTAATCAATATTTTGGCCGGCCTGAAATTCCTGTAGGATTCGCGCCTCCAGATGCGCCTGGTTTTACTGCTTCCAACAATTGGAATGATTCTTTGATTACGCGATTCTTTAATAAGCAGTATACCCGCGACTATCTTCCGGCTGTGACCGTATACAGAGAGGTACTGGCGAAGCAGGCAGATAACAGCGTAACAATAGTTACAGTTGGCTTCGTCTCAAACATCAGCGCGTTATTGAAGTCCCAACCAGATAAGTTTTCGAAATTATCGGGAATTGAACTGGTAAGAAAGAAAGTAAAGAACTGGGTTGCGATGGCTGGAGGTTTCCCTCAGGGAAGGGAATTTAATGTAGAGCAAGACGCTGCGGCATCGTTTGAGGCTTTTGCCAAATGGCCGAAACCTATCCTTTTCAGTGGCTTCGAGATTGGTCAGCATATTTTAACAGGCGCAAGAGTAGCCCAGATTGGTACTGATAGAAATCCTGTGGCCTGGGCTTACAGATACAACTTGAAAACTTACGATAAGCAAGTTCAGGCAAACAGACCCTCCTGGGATCAGACAGCAGTACTGTGTGCAGTAAGGGGTCCGGAAAGGTATTTTTATGTGAATGGTCCGGGAAAGTTTGTTGCTGATCGGCAGGGTGCAAATACCTGGGAAGCTGATGGAGGTGCCAGACACTACTTTCTGAGCCATAAGTATCCTTTTGAAAAGATAGCAAAAGCTATTGAGGATCTTATGATGGAGGGCCAGAAGTAAAATAATTGATAGGAAAGATAAAGCAGAATTAAGGCGGTAGATTTTAGTATCTTAGTTGATTGGACGACAATCCGAATTTCTAACCTAAATATGACTTAATATAATCGATGAAAGCACAAGACCGTAGAAGTTTTATAAAAGATATGGGAGTTTTAGCTGCAGCTGCAGGTATGACTTCTTTAATGCCATTAGACATATTTGCATCAGGGAAAAAGGAATTTTTTAGAATTTCATTAGCTGAATGGTCTTTTCACAAGGCATTGTTTGCTGGCAAGATGACAAATCTTGAATTCCCCTTAAGGGCAAAAAATGAATTTGGAATCAATATTGTAGAATACGTAAGTCCATTCTTCAATAAAAAGGAAACAGATCAGGGTTATTTGAAGGAACTGTTGACCATTACAAAAAATGAAGGTATACAGAATCATCTGATCATGGTAGACGGTGAGGGTGATCTTGGTGATTTGGATGAAAAGGCCAGAATTAAAGCTATAGAAAACCACTATAAATGGGTTGATGCTGCGAAGACATTGGGTTGTCTGACTGTTCGTGTGAATGCATCAGGAAAAGGATCAGAAAGTGATGTTAAGACGGCTGTGATTGATGGCCTTGGCCGGCTTACTGAATATGGAAAGAAGAATAAGATCAACATCATTGTAGAAAACCATGGTAGTTATTCTTCAGATGGCAAGTGGCTTTCTGATGTGATGAAGGGAGTAAACAGTCCTTATTGCGGTACACTTCCCGATTTTGGAAATTTTAGAATCAGTGCTGAAAAGCAGTATGATATGTACCAGGGTGTAACTGACCTGATGCCATTTGCTAAAGGCATCAGCGCAAAAACCTTTAAATTTGATGAGCAGGGGAATGAGCCGGACATAGACTATACACGCATGTTCAAGATCATTCATGACGCAAAGTTTAAAGGTATTGTGGGCATTGAATGGGAGGGTGATAGCCTGTCGGAAGAAGAAGGAATAAGGAAAACAAAAGCATTGCTGGAAAAAGTTCTTCTTCAGTACAAATAATAAATTGGTGGATTGAAAAGCCCGGTGCTGATCTTCAGCACCGGGCTTTTTGTTTACTTAAACTAGTTTTTTGTATTTAATTCTATGCGGGCTGACGTCACCTAGTCTTTTTTTGCGGTTTTCTTCGTAGTCGCTATAGTTACCTTCAAAGAAATAGACTTCCGAATTTCCCTCAAATGCAAGAATGTGCGTACAGATTCGGTCTAAAAACCAACGATCGTGGCTGATGACTACTGCACAGCCGCCGAAGTTTTCCAGCGCTTCCTCCAAAGCCCTAAGGGTATTTACGTCAATATCATTGGTTGGTTCATCCAGCAACAATACATTAGCACCTTTCTTTAAGGTTATAGCCAAATGGACGCGGTTACGTTCTCCACCAGACAAAATACCTACCTTCTTTTGCTGATCTCCTCCGTTAAAATTGAACTTGGAAACATATGCGCGACCGTTTACAGCTTTATTGCCCAGCTGAATGTTGTCGAGACCATCAGTGATGTTTTCATAAACAGTTTTGTCGGCATCCAAGTCATTGTGCATCTGATCCACATAGCCCAATGCTACAGTGTCCCCAACGCGGAAGGTTCCTGTATCCGGAGTTTCCTGACCTGTAATTAAACGGAATAAAGTCGTCTTACCTGCTCCGTTTGGACCAATGATCCCAACGATTCCGGCAGGAGGTAAGGAAAAACTCAGGTTTTCAAATAATATCTTATCTCCATAGGCTTTGGTCACATCCGTAGCCTCAATGACTACATTTCCTAGTCTTGGTCCGGCAGGGATGAAAAGTTCAAGTTTGTCTTCTCTTTCTTTGGAATCTTCTGATGCCAGTTTGTCATAATTCGATAAACGTGCCTTAGATTTAGCGTGTCTTGCTTTTGGTGCCATACGTACCCATTCCAGCTCACGCTCGAGCGTTTTCTGACGTTTGGATTCTGTCTTTTCTTCCTGAGCCAGTCTCTTGGCTTTTTGATCCAGCCATGAAGAGTAATTTCCTTTCCATGGTATACCTTCGCCACGGTCAAGCTCAAGAATCCAGCCTGCAACATTATCAAGAAAATATCTATCGTGGGTAACTGCTATAACGGTTCCCTTGTAGTTCTGTAAAAATTGCTCCAGCCAGTCGATACTTTCTGCATCTAAGTGGTTGGTCGGCTCATCGAGTAACAACACATCCGGTTCCTGAAGTAGCAACCGGCACATTGCAACCCTGCGGCGTTCACCTCCTGAGAGTACACTGATTTTTGTTTCGGGATCAGGGCAGCGCAATGCATCCATGGCTCTTTCAAGTTTGGTGTCCAGTTCCCAGGCGTTTAATGCATCAATTTTATCCTGCAACTCACCTTGGCGCGCCATTAGTTTATCCATTTTATCAGGATCGGAATAGTTTTCCTCCAGACCAAAGGCTTCATTAACTTCTTCATATTCTTTAAGAATAGCAGTAATTTCTGCTACTCCTTCTTCTACGATCTCGCGAACGGTTTTACTGTCATCTAAAATTGGCTCCTGAGCCAGATAGCCTACGCTATAACCCGGGGAAAAAACGACTTCACCCTGAAAGGATTTGTCCAGCCCTGCGATGATTTTTAGCAAAGACGATTTGCCTGATCCGTTGAGACCTATGACTCCAATTTTTGCCCCATAAAAAAAGGATAGGTAAATATTTTTTAAAACTTGTTTTTGGGGAGGATAAATCTTATTTACCCCGGCCATTGAAAATATTATCTTTTCGTCCATGTTTAATTTTTGTGTCCCAAAGGTTGGTTTTCAGTTTCGGAACCGCTATGATTGGCAAAGATAATATTTGTTAATTCTTATTCATATCAGTATTGTTGCATTCGAGTAGTCCTAAAGCATAATATCTTTAACTAACCAAACATACATCAATGAAAACCAATTTTAAAAAAAGCCAAATTTTGCTATGTCTGTTGTTACTGGGCAGTGCTGCGGTTACCCGGGGTCAGTCATCAGATAAGGAGGTGTCTAAATATGTAAATACTTTCATCGGGACATCGGGACTTACAGATCCAAAAATCCTGGGTTATGAACTGCCTAAAGGGTGGCGAGCCTGGTCCGGCCTGACTTTTCCGGGTAGTTCATTGCCCAATGCAATGGTTCAATTGAGTCCTATGACAAAATATCAGCCTGCGGGTGCAGGATATGAATATGAGGATTCGCTAATTGTCGGGTTCACACACACAAATAAAGGTCATTGGAATTTAGGCAATATTCCTGTTCTTCCGCTATCCAACCCCGGTGCCAAATTTGGCTCACGCTTCTCTCATAAAAAAGAAAGCTCAGCCCCGGGATTTTATCAGGTTTACCTGGATGATTATCAGGTAAATGTGAATTTGACATCTACCTTGAGGGCCGGATATCATAAATACGAGTATAAGAATAATACAGGCAAAAAGATACTATTTGACTTATCTAAAGCATTGAGCAGGGTTTCGACCTGGAATATCGAGCAGGTAGGTAAATCTGCTCTCCAAGGTTTTCAGGGGGGAGAAAATGTTTATTTCTACGCGACCCTGAATACTGATATTGAAAAATTGGAAAAGACAGAGGAGGGGCAGCGTTCAGGCTATGCCATAGTTCATTTAGTAGACGGAGGTAAGGAACCTGTGGAGCTTAAAATTGGATTGTCCTTTGTAAGTGTGGAAAATGCAAAACAAAATCTGGAAAAGGAAATAGGCGGCAAAACTTTTGATGCTGTCCGGAAAGAGGCAGCCGTTGCCTGGGAAAACCTGCTGTCGGCAATACAATTGAAAGGAGGGACAGAGAAGCAAAGGGTAATGCTTTATTCCTGCTTATATAGGTCATTGCTATGGCCTGCTTTGCGCAGCGACGTTAACGGCGAATATAAAGATGCCAAGAAGAATGTGGTTAAAGGCGGGTTTAATTATTATACTGAGCCTTCGCTTTGGGATACTTATCGCAATAAAGATGTTCTTTTAGGGCTGATAACTCCCAATGTAACAGTTGATGTTATTAAATCGATGAAAGATGTCGGTGATAAGACGGGCTTTATACCAACATTTTTTCATGGTGATCACGGTGCCTCATCAATAGCAGGAGCCTATCTTAGAGGTATTGATGGTTTTGATATCGAAGCTACTTATAAACTATTGTTAAGAAATGCGAATGTACCGGGTCGCGCACGGCCGCATATCGCTGAATATATTGAAAAAGGTTACATCTCTGACCCTGATGTGGCGAATCCACACGTGGAAACCAAAGCGAAGGCAGGGGTATCGAAAACACTTGAATATGCTTATGATGATTATTCTGTAGCTCGAATCGCTAAGAAATTAGGAGATACGGCCAATTATAGAATTCTGATGGCAAGATCAAAAAATTATAAAAATATGTTTGACCCTTCAACTAGGTTTATGAGAGGGCGCTTGGAAAACGGAGAATGGATTAAGAATTTCAACCCGGAGTATCCTTATTACGAATATATGTACAGAGAGGCCAATGCATGGCAGGTATCTTTCTTTGCGCCTCATGATATGCCTGGCCTTATCGAGCTATATGGGGGGGCAAAAGGATTTGAATCTAAACTGGATTCATTATTTACTATACCTTGGAATCCGAAATATATTGCCAGAAATGTAGAAACGATGATAGGCCAGTATTGCCAGGGAAATCAGCCGGATCATGAGGCCCCTTTTGCCTATACTTTAATTGGGAAACCGGAAAAAACGCAAAAGATACTTGACAACATCTTAAATAATTTATATGGCATGCAGGATGGTCTGACCCTTTCTGGCATGGACGATGCAGGTGAAATGTCCGCATGGTATGTATTCAGTGCATTAGGACTTTATACTTTTTCAGCAACCGACCCGGAATACCTGGTTACTGCACCGCTTTTTGATGAAGTCTCCTGGAAAACCAGCGGTGGTAAAATA
>Ga0126314_10001470_pt1 | contig 11383 bp, 11 predicted proteins | sample Plot105B_FD_92535 | JGI IMG/M metagenome (GOLD analysis project Ga0126314, IMG submission 92535) | Serpentine soil microbial communities from UC McLaughlin Reserve, CA, USA - Plot105B | ecosystem: Environmental > Terrestrial > Soil > Grasslands | place: USA: UC McLaughlin Reserve, Lake County... | reverse complement strand
GCCCGGCCGGTCCAGCCGGTCGCCCCGGCGATGCAGATCGCCGTCATCGGCGGCCGAACAGCCGCTTGATCCGCTCCCACAGCACCGAGAGCAGCAGCGAGATGCCCTTGACCGGAGCGGCGGCCGCCGGCGGCTGAGCCGGTCCCGTCTGCGCCGGCGTCGGCGCCGGCTGCGGCGGCGGGCCGACATCGGCGGGCGCCTTGCCGCCAACCTCGGCGGGCGATCTTCCGACGCCCTCGCCGGGGGCCGGCGCCGGCGGCGGGCCGACATCGGCGGGCGCCTTTCCGACGCCCTCGCCGGGGGCCGGCGCCGGCGGCGCGCCGACCTCGGCGGGCGATTTGCCGACGGCCTCGCCGGAGGCCGGCGCCGCCGGCGGGGCGACGTCGGCGGGCGGCTCCTCGAGGGCGTCCCCGGCGCCCGCCGCCGCGCTCGCGGCCGCCTCCTCGGCGGTCAGCTCGCCCGCGGGCTCGCCCGCGAGCCGCTGCTGGAGGCAGGTCGCGAAGTCGCGCAGCAGCCGGTTCGAGACGTCCTGGATCACGCCGCCGCGACCGAACGTGGCGAGCCGGCCGGTGATCGCGAACTCGGTCACCGCGTCCACGCGCGTGCCCGCCCCCGTCTCGTGCAGCGTGTTGACGATCGTCGCCGTGGCCCCGCCCTGGCCGCGCTTGTCGGTGCCCTTGGCGGCGAGCGTCGCGGTGTGCGACGCGGCATCGGAGGACTCGATCCTGATCGTGCCGCGGTACGCGGCCGTCATCGGCCCGAGCTTGACGGTGAACGTGCCGTGGTAGGTGCCGTCGTCGTCGTGGCCGGTGATCTGCGCGCCCGGCAGGCACGGCGCGACCTTCTCGACGTCGATCAGCGCCGTCCACACCTGCTCGATCGGGGCGCTCACCTCGAACGACTGCTCCATCCTCACGGCCGCACCACCTCCAGGTCGTCCCGCGTGTCGATGTCGAGCGGATCCGCGAGATCCGCGCACTCGACCTCCGCGACGCCGCCCAGCAGGTCGCGGAAGCCGCTGTCGCCGCCCAGCGCGCCGGCCCGGCCGAGCAGCGGCCGCCGGATTACGACGGGGTGTCCCGGGGCGCCGTCGTAGACCGCGCGCGCGGCCGCTCCCGGCGTCGAGCGCACCCGCGCGACGACCGCCGACGTGATGAACGGCTGGTCGGCGAGCACGATCACCACCTCGTCGGCGCCGGCCAGCGCCGCCAGCCCGCAGCGCAGCGACGCCCCGATCCCCTCCGACCAGTCCGCGCAGACGACGACCTGCGCGCCGCCGAGGTCGGCGCCGGCGCGGACCTGCTCCGCGCGCGCGCCGAGCACGACGGCGACGCGGTCGAGCCCGGCGAGCGCGGCCAGCGCGTGCTCTATCAGCGGGCGCCCGTCGACCGTGGCGAGCTGCTTCGGCCCGCCGAAGCGGCGCGCCTCGCCGGCGGCCAGCACCAGCCCGGCGGCGACCGTCAAACGCCCACCTCGTGGATCCGGCCGCTCGCGTGCGCCAGCCGGCCGCCGCCGTGGCCGTGCTTGACGGCCACGATCTCGGCCATTATCGAGAGCGCGGTCTCCTCGGCGGTCAGCGCGCCGAGGTCGAGCCCGATCGGAGCCGCGATCCGCGCCAGCTCCTCGTCGCCGATGCCCTTCGCCAGGAGGCGCTCCCGCCGGCTCGCCTGGGCGCGGCGCGAGCCCATCGCGCCGATGTAGCCCGCTTCGGAGCGCAGCGCGATCAGCAGCGCCGCGTCGTCGAGCTTCGGGTCGTGTGTCAGCACGGCGATCGCGGTCGCGCGATCGATCCCGCCGAGCTCCGCGAACGCCTCGTCGGGCCAGGCCGCGACGACCCGCTCGGCGTCCGGGTAGCGCGCCGGCCGGGCGAACCGGGCGCGCGGATCGACGACATACGGCCGCCAGCCGATCGTGCGCGCGATCCGGCACAGCGAGACCGCGTAGTCGACCGCGCCGAACAGGATCAGCCGCGGCGGCGGGAACGTGACGTCGACGAACAGCGCAACGTCGCCGGCCTCGCGGCGCTCGGACTCCTCGCGCCACATCAGCTCCTCGGCGAATCCCGCCGCGGTCGCGTCCAGCTCCCGTGAGCCCAGCGTGCCCAGCGTCGACCCGTCGGCGCCGACGAACAGCTTCGCGCCGGGGCTCGCGCCCGCCAGGACGGTCACAAGCGCGCCGCGCCCGCCGCCGCGGGCGAGATCGGAGAAGGCTCCCTGCGCTCCGCTCACGGCTCGTAGCGCTCCACCCATACGTCGATCTCGCCGCCGCACGGAAGCCCCACGTCCCAGGCCTCCTCGTCGGCGATGCCGAAGTGCAGCAGCCGCGGCGGGCCGCCCGCCAGCACGTCCTCGGCCTCGACGACGACGGCGCCCTCGACGCAGCCGCCCGAAACGGCGCCGGCGATCTCGCCGTGCTGGTTGACCGCCATCTTCGCGCCGGGCGGCCGCGGCGCCGAGCGCTTGACGCTGATAACCGTGGCCAGCGCGACCGCGTCACCACGCGCCGCCCAGGCGTCGACCGCCTCGATCACGTCCTTCACGCCGGCTCTCCTTCCATCAGGTCCGCGAGCTCTTCCAGCGACTTGATGCTATTGCCCGGCAGCAGCCGGTCCAGATGCGGCAGCGCCGCGCGCATCCCGCGCGTCAGCGGCTCGAAGCGCGGGTCGGCCGCGAGCGGGTTCAGCCACACGAGCCGGTGGGCCGTGCGGCGCAGCCGGCCCAGCTCGGCCGCGAGCTCGCCCGGATCGCCGCGATCCCACCCGTCGGACAGGATCACGACGAACGCGCCCCGCCCGACGCGCCGGCCGTGCTCGCGGTTGAGCGTCGCGAGCGAGGCGCCGATGCGCGTCCCGCCCGACCAGTCGGTCACGCGCTGGGAAGCGCGCCGCAGCGCGGCATCAGGGTCTCGACCGGCGAGCTCGAGCGTGATCCGCGTGAGATGCGTGCCGAACGCGAACGCCTCGACGCGCGGGCGGGCGGCGACGCTCGCCTGGACGTACTGGAGCAGCATGCGCGCGTAGGGCGCCATCGAGCCGGACACGTCGAGCACCAGCACGAGCCGCCGGGGGCGGAGCGTGCGCGCGCGCCAGCGGCGCTCGAGCAGCTCACCGCCGCGGCCGAGCGACGCGCGCGTGGTCGCGCGCAGGTCCGGCAGGCGCCCACGCCGGCGCAGCGGTCGCGTGCGGCGGCTGACGCGCATCGGCGCGCGCGCGGCCAGGCGCGCGAGCAGCCTGCGCGCGGCGGCGCGCTCGGCGGCGGTGTAGGCGGCGAAGTCCTTCGTGCGCAGCAGCTCGTCGTCGCTCCACGCAGCCGGCACGAGCTCGAGCGCTGCGGGCTCGGGCCGCCCGTCGCCGCCGGGAGGCGCCACGCGCGGCAGCGCGAGCCCGCCCAGCGCCGCGAACGGGTCGTCCTCCCGCCCCGCGGCGGCGGCGCGCCCGAACACCTCCGCGAACGCCGCGGCGAAGCGCAGCTGGTCGGCGTGCCCGGAGCACAGCGTCGCGCGCAGGGCGTAGAACGCCTGCTCGCGCGAGCCCGCGTCGACGGCCGCGAGCGCCCGGTGAGCGGCGAGCAGCTCGCCGACGCCGGCGCGCACGCCGCGCGCGCGCAGCGCCGCCGCGAGCTGCTGGAGCGGCGCGACGACGGCCTCAGGCACCTTGGAGGACGCCCTTCTCCCGCACGCGCTCGAGGTCCTCGCGCACCTTCAACGCGACGCCGAGCGTCGCGTCGAGATCGTCGCCGGGACCGAGCGCCAGCAGCGCGCGCGCCCATGTGATCGTCTCTCCCACCCCCGGCGCCTTGTAGAGCTGCTCCGCGCGCAGCCGCTCGATCGCGCCGCAGACGCGCGCGACGACCGCATCGGGCACGCCCGGCAGCCGGGCGCGCACGATCTCGGCCTCGCGCTCGCGCGACGGGTAGTCGATCCAGTGATAGAGGCAGCGGCGCTTGACGGCGTCGTGCAGCTCGCGCGTGCGGTTCGACGTCAGCACGACGAGCGGGCGCCGCCGCGCCGTGACCGTGCCGAGCTCCGGGATGGTCACCGCGAAGTCGGCCAGGAACTCGAGCAGGAACGCCTCGAACTCGTCGTCGGCGCGATCGACCTCGTCGATCAGCAGCACGACGTCGCCGTCGGCCTCCAGCGCCTCCAGCAGCGGGCGCCGGAGCAGGAACTCGCGGCCGAACAGCTCGCGCGACGCCGCGCCGGCCTCCGCCGCCCGGATCGCGAGCAGCTGGCGCTGGTAGTCCCAGTCGTAGACGGCGTGGTGGAGGTCGATGCCCTCGTGGCACTGGAGCCGGATCAGGCGCGCCCCGAGCGCGCTCGCGAGCGCGCGGCCGACCTCGGTCTTGCCGACGCCGGCCTCGCCCTCGAGCAGCAGCGGCTGCTCGAGCGCGCCGGCGAGGAACACCGCGGTGGCGAGACCCCGGTCGGGGAGGTACCCCTCCCCGACCAGGGCCCGCTCGACGTCCTCGACCGCCTCCAGGCTCACGCCGCCGCGGCAGCCTCCTCCAGCGCGCGCCGGCATAGCACGCGCGCCAGCTGGCGCTTGTAATCGACCGACGCATTCAGGTCGGCCGCGGGATCGGTGCCGTCCGCGGCCTGCTCGGCCGCGGCGGCGATCGCGCCCGCGTCCAGCGCTCCGCCGCGGAGCGCCTGCTCGGTCGCGGACGCGCGCAGCGGCACGACGCCCATGTTGGTAAGGCCGACGCGCACGTCCGCGCACGACCCGTCGGGCGCCTTGCGCACGGCGGCGCACACGGCGACCATCGCCCAGTCCTCGATCCGGCGGTTGAACTTGGCGTAGCCGGCGCCCCAGCCGTCGGCCGCGGGCAGCCGCACCTCGGTGATGATCTCGCCGTCCGCGAGCCCCGTCGTCAGGTAGTCGCGGAACAGGTCGGCTGCCCCGATCTCGCGCTCGCCGCCGGCGCCGCGCGCGATCACGGAGCCCTCGAGCGCCAGCAGCACGGCCGGCAGGTCCGACGCGGGGTCGCCGTGCGCCAGCGAGCCGCCGATCGTGCCGCGGTTGCGGACCTGCTGGTCGGCGATCGTCGCCGCCGCTCTCGCCGCCAGCCCCAGCTCCGGCGCCGTCGCGACCGCGTGGTGGCGCGTCATCGCGCCGACGCGGACCGTCCCGTTCTCGCGCCGCACGCCCGTCAGCCCCGGCACCCTGCGCAGGTCGACGAGCAGCGAGGGAGCCGCGAGCCGCAGCTTCATCAGCGGGATCAGGGAATGGCCGCCGGCGAGCACCTTGGCGTCCTCGCCGCCGTCCGCCAGCGCCGCGAGCGCGCCGTCGAGCGAGTCGGGCGCGACGTAGTCGAACTCGGCGGGGATCATGCCGGCGCACCTCCCTTCTCCTTCAGCGCCTCCCACACCCGCACCGGCGTGAGCGGCATGTTGATGAAGTCCACCCCGACCGGCCGGAGCGCGTCGATGACGGCGTTCGTGACCGCCGCGCTGGCGGCGATCGTGCCGCCCTCGCCGATGCCCTTGACCCCGAGCGAGTTGACCGGCGACGGCGTCACCGTGCGATCGGTCTCGAAGCTCGGGACGTCGCCGGCGCTCGGCATCGCGTACGACACGAACGAGCCGGTCAGCAGCTGGCCGTCGTCGTCGTAGGCGATCTGCTCGAACAGCGCCTGGCCGATCGCGTGCACGACACCCCCGTGGATCTGCCCGTCGATCAGGTTCGGGTTGATCGGGTGGCCGCAGTCGTCGACGGCGACGTAGCGCACGACCTCGACCTTGCCCGTCTCCGGATCGACCTCGACGACGGCGGCGTGCGCGCCGAACGGCCACGTGAAGTTGTCCGGGTCGTAGAACGCGGTCTCCTCGAGGCCCGCCTCCATGCCGTCGGGCAGGTTGCCCTCGGGGATGTAGGCGAGTCCCGCGACCTCGGCGAGCGTCATCGACTTGTCCGGCGAGCCCTTGACTGAGAACTTCGCGTCGCGCAGCTCGATGTCGTCGACGGCGGCCTCCAGCTTGTGCGCCACGATCGCGCGCGCCTTGTCCGCCACCTTGGCCGCCGCGCGGGCGATCGCCTCGCCGCCGACCGCGAGCGAGCGCGAGCCGTACGTGCCCAGGCCCTGCGGGCCTTGTGACGTGTCGCCGTGCATCACCTTGACCTGCTGCGGATCGACGCCGAGCCGATCGGCGACGATCTGGGCGTACGCCGTGTCGAGCCCCTGGCCGTGCGGCGACGTGCCGCTGTAGGCCGTGACGCTGCCGGTCACCTGCACGCGCACGAGCGCCGACTCCCACAGGCCGGCCTGGACGCCGAGCGTGGCGGGGCCGGTGGCGCGCGAGGGCGCCATTCCGCAGATCTCCGTCCACGTCGAGAAGCCGATCCCGCGCAGCCTGCCGTCGGCCGTGCGGCCGCGCTCGGCCTCCGGATCGATGTGCTCCAGCAGCTTCGCCAGCGTGCCCGCGTAGTCGCCGGAGTCGTAGACCATGCCGGTCGCCGTCTCGTACGGGAACTCGTCCTTTGCGACGAAGTTGCGCCGCCGCAGCTCGAGCCGGTCGATGCCGAGCTCGGCGGCCATCTGGTCGACCATGACCTCGATGTAGTGCGTCGCCTCGGGGCGGCCCGCGCCGCGGATCGCGTCGGTCCCCATCTTGTTGGTGAACACGCCCGTGATGTCCGTGCGCACCGCCTGCCAGCGATAGCAGCCGGTCATCACGAACGCGCCGAGCGACGGGATCAGCGGCCCGAGGAACAGCGAGTAGGCGCCGAGGTCCGCGATGATCTTCACGTGCAGGGCCGTGAACGTGCCGTCGCGGCTCGCGCCCATCTTCACGTAGGCGATCTGGTCGCGCCCGTGGTGCGCCGCCATCATGTTCTCCGAGCGCGTCTCGGTCCAGCGGACCGGCCGTCCGAGCTTGCGCGAGCACCAGGGGAGCAGGATCTCCTCGCCGTAGATCTGGAGCTTGGAGCCGAAGCCGCCGCCGACGTCGGGCGCCACGACGCGGATGCGATCCTCGCTCATCCCTAGCTGGAGCGCCAGGAACAGGCGCAGGAAGTTCGGGATCTGGGTCGAGCTCCAGACCGTCAGCTCGCCGGCCCGGTAGTCGGCGATCACGCCGCGCGGCTCGATCGGCGCACCCGCGGTGCGGTGGTTGACGAAGCGCCGCTCGATCACGACCTCGGCGGACTCCAGCGCGCTCTCGACGTCACCGCCCAGCGACCAGTCGTGCACCTTGTTCGTGCCGAGATCGGGGTGCACGAGGTCGCCGCCGGCGAGCGCCGCCTCTGGATCGGTGACGACCGGGAGCGGGTCGTACTCGACGAGCACGTCCTCGGCCGCGTCGACGACCGCGTACTTGTCGGTGCCGATCACCACGGCGACCGGATCGCCGACGTGCCTGACGACCTCCTTCGCGAGCGGCCAGTGCTCGGGTGCCTGCACGTCCACGCCCGGCGGCACCCACGCGAGCGGCAGGCCGGACTCGAGGTCGACGTCCGCGCCCGTGAACACGGCCTCGACGTCCGGGCGGGCCAGCGCCGCCGACGCGTCGATCGACGCGATCCGTGCGTGCGCCTCGGGCGAGCGCACGAACGCGGCGTGGAGCACCCCTGGGAGTGAGATGTCGTCGATGTACCTCCCGCGCCCCTGGAGGAGCGGCGGGTCCTCGGTGCGGCGCATGCGCCGGCCGACCTGGCCGCCGCCGTTACGCTCGCCGCGGCCGTTGTGCGATTCGGAGCTCATGCGCCGACCCCCTTTGCCGCAAGCTCCTGCGCGGTCGCGGCGCCAGCCTCGGAGACCTCCGGCTCGGGCACCTCGGCGCCGCGCTGGATCCGGGCGGCGTGCTGGACCGCCTTGACGATGTTGTGGTAGCCCGTGCAGCGGCACAGGTTGCCGGCCAGCCCCTCGCGGATCTCCTGCTCGGACGGGTCGGGGTTGCGCGCGAGCAGGTCGGCCGCGGCCATGATCATGCCCGGGGTGCAGTAGCCGCATTGGAGCCCGTGCTCGGCCCAGAACCCCTCCTGGAGCGGATGCAGATCGGTCGCGCCCGCCATCCCCTCGATCGTCCTCACCTCGGCGCCGTCCGCCTGCACGGCGAGCACCGTGCAGCTCTTCACCGCCTCGCCGTCGAGATGGACGGTGCAGGCGCCGCAGTTGGACGTGTCGCACCCGACGTGGGTGCCGGTCAGCGCGAGCGTGTCGCGCAGGAAGTGCACCAGCAGCAGCCGCGGCTCCACGTCGGCCGAGTGCTCGCGGCCGTTCACGTTCACGGAGACACGTACGGCATCCGCCATAGCAGGCTCCTCCTCTCCGATTGCATCAGCTCCCCGAGCCGGAGACTACGCTCCGGACAGTGGTGTGCCAATAGCGCCTGTCATGCATCCCGCACGATCGTCGGCAGGCCGCCCTTGGGGCCGAGGGTGGGCGTCTGGCGCACCTCGAGCCGGTGGCCGCGAGCAAGCTCGAGCCGATGCTCGCGCAGCACCGCGGCGGCGATCCCCTTGACCTCGAGCTGGCCGAAGCGCATCCCCACGCACTGGCGCGAACCGGCGCCGAACGGGACGTAGGCGCCCTTCGGCAGCTTCGCGCGGCGCTCGGGCGCGAACCGCTCCGGACGGAACTCGTGCGGGTCCTCCCAGACGTCGGCGAGCCTGTGCGACGCGTACGAGCAGTAGTTCACGGGCGCGCCCTGCGGCACCGTGATGCCGTCGAACTCGAACGTGCGCACCGCGCGGCGCGGCCCGATCCAGGCCGGCGGGTACAGCCGCAGCGTCTCGTCGAGCGCCATGTCGAGCGCCGGCAGCGCGCCGCCCATCAGCTCGGCGTAGCCGGGCGGGCGCCCGAGCGCCGACAGCTCGGCGGCGATCGCGCCGGCGACGTCGGGCCGCCGCGCCAGCTCGTGGAACAGGAAAGTCACCGTCGCGGTCGTCGTGTCGTGCCCGGCGAACAGAAGCGTCATCACCTCGTCGCGGACGTGCCGGTCGCTGAGCCGGTCGCCGTCCTCCGCACCGGCGTCGAGCAGCAGCGAGAGCAGGTCCTCGCCGCGCTCGCCGCTGCGCCGGCGGCGGGCGATCTCGGCGTAGATCAGCCGGTCGAGCCGGCGGCGCGCGTCGGTCAGCGCCGCCCACGGCGTTCGCGGCCCGCGCAGCACCTGAAGCCAGTAGTCGCGACCGTAGTAGCCGAGCGCGCGCTCGAACTCGCGCGCCGGATCGAGCCCGGCCGGCCGGCGGTCGGGGTCGAGGCCGAACAGCGCGCGCATCGCGACCCGCAGCGCCAGCTCGCGGGCCCACGCGTAGAGGTCGATCCGCGCGCCGGCGCGCCAGGGCGCGAGCGCGCGGTCGATCTCGGACTCCATCGTGCCGAGCGCCGCGGCGATCCGCTCGCGGTGGAACGCCGGCAGGACGATCCGGCGCGAGCGCCGGTGGAAGTCGCCGTCGATCGTGAGCAGCCCGTCGCCCAGCAGCGGGATCAGGTCGGCGAACGCGCCGTCGCGCCAGGTGAAGTCCGACGCGTGCGAGACGAGGATGCGGTGGTTCGCCGCGGGGCCGAGCATGAACACGACGCGGGTGGTGAGAACGCGCAGGCTGAAGACCGGCCCGTAGCGCTCGTAGGCGTCGAGCAGCAGGCCGAGCGGGTCGGTGATCACGCGGTGCGTGCGGCGCACCGACGGCAGCACGTCGCCCGCGGGGTAGCTCGCCGGCGCGTGCAGCTCCATGCGCAGATCGGCCGCCACGCGCGCGATCGGGTTGGTGCTGATGGGCGGCGGCGCAACCGATGACACCGCGTCAAATCTACTCCTGCGCGTTCCCGCGCCGGCGTGCCGGGCCGGGCGTCGGTGCGTGCACGCCGCGAGCGTCGAACCGCGCGAGCAGCGCGACGGGTTCGAATCCTCGTCTGCCACCCTTGCGAGCGCTTGGAGCCGATGACTCCCACACGCGCCATCGCGCCGATCGACGAGCAGCCCGGCTCCGGGCGCGGGCTCTCGCGCCTGTCGCTGATCGGCATCGCGATCTCGCTCGTCGCGGTGGCCGGGGTGCTGTGGTGGGCGCTGCACCAGGAGCCGCCGGAGTTCCCCGACAGCGCCGGGGAGTGGGGCGCGCTCGCCGGCGCGATCGGTCTCTACGCGGTCGCGACGCTCGTCCGCGGCGAGCGCTGGCACTCGCTGCTGCGTGCGGAGGGGGCGCGGCCCGCCCGCGCCGACTCGCACGGGCTGAACGTCGTCGGCTACGCCGTCAACAACATCTTGCCGGCGCGCGCGGGCGACGCCGTGCGGATGTTCCTGATGGCGCCGCGCGCGCACACGTCGAAGAAGGCGGTGCTCGGCACGCTGCTGGCCGAGCGGCTGCTCGACGTCGCGGTCATCCTGACGCTGTTCGTGGCGGTCGGCTACGGCCTGCTGGGCGAGGTCGGGGCCGGCGACGTCGAGTGGCTGGCGCTCGCCACGGCGGCGGTGATCGCCGGCGGCGTCGCCGCGGTGCTGCTCGTGCGCCGCAACGAGCGGCTGCACGCCGTGACCGGCCCGATCCTGTCATCCACGCTCCAGCTGCGCGGGCGGCACGGGCTGCGGCTGCTCGCCGCGACGCTGCTGATCTGGGCGATCGAGGCCGCCGTATGGATGAGCGCCGGCGCGGCCGCCGGCTTCCGCATGAACCTGATCGAGGGCTGCTACATCGTCGCGCTGGCGAGCGTGTTCGCGCTGATCCCGTCGGGCCCGGGCTATGCCGGCACGCAGGACGCCGCGGCGGTCACGGGGATCCTGGCGCTCGGCGGCAGCGACTCGGAGGCGGTCACGTACCTGATCCTCGTCCGCTTCGTGCTCGCCGTGCCGATCACGATCGCCGGCCTCGTGCTGGTAGCCGTCCGCTACGGCGGCGTCGGCAGCCTGCGCAGAGCGCGATGAGGCGCGGCTGGGAGCTGCTCGCGTACGCCGCGCTGGTCGCGCTCGCGCTGGCGCTGCGCCTGGTCGGGCTCGACGACCGGCCGTTCCACCACGACGAGAGCCAGGACGCCTACTTCTCGTGGCTGTTCTACACCGACGGCAAGTACGAATACCAGCCGATCCTGCACGGGCCGCTGCGCTTCTACCTGACCTCGCTCGTGTACCTCGTCGCAGGCGACGGCGACTTCACCGCGCGGCTCGCGCCCGCGCTGATGGGCACGCTGATGGTGCCGCTCCCCTATCTGCTGCGCGGCCAGATCGGACGCGTGGGCGCGTTCGCCGCGGCGCTCGCGCTCGCCGTCGGCCCGTCGTACCTGTACTACAGCCGCTTCGCGCGCGAGGACATCTACGTCGCATGCATCACGCTCGCGCTGCTCGTCGTCACGTTCCGCTTCCTCGACCGCCCGCGCGCGCACCATCCGGCGCTGATCGGCATCCTGCTCGCGCTCAGCTTCGCGACGAAGGAGTCGACGTTCATCACCGTGTTCGT
>Ga0126314_10001469_pt1 | contig 11385 bp, 16 predicted proteins | sample Plot105B_FD_92535 | JGI IMG/M metagenome (GOLD analysis project Ga0126314, IMG submission 92535) | Serpentine soil microbial communities from UC McLaughlin Reserve, CA, USA - Plot105B | ecosystem: Environmental > Terrestrial > Soil > Grasslands | place: USA: UC McLaughlin Reserve, Lake County... | reverse complement strand
CTGCTCCTTTCCCCTTCATTGCCCCTATGTTGCCATTCGGTGAAGCTCAGGGCCAACCTAGGAAAACGTCTATGCACCCAAGTGCTTAGAAGGGGAATTCTGCTAACTTCGCGTGTACGGAATTCTACGAAGTTCGCGCATTAAAGAGGGCCGGGCTCCTCTCAGGGGCTCCCGTCCTTTATCATTAGAGACACGAGTATGGAAGATGTGAAGCGGTGTCCCAGGTGTCACTCTGATGAGGTTGTCCCTGTGGCGTACGGGTTGCCCTCCCCGGAGCAGGTCGAGGAGTCTATGGCGGGCCGGGTGGCGCTCGGTGGCCGCAGCGCCTGGCCTGAGGCTCCGGAGTGGCGTTGTGTTGTGTGCGACCACGAGTGGCGCGCTGAGGTTGAGGAGGCGTAAGCAGAGCTAGGGGACCGGGGTCCTAGAGCTACCTCGCTCTCGCCTCAGCCTATTGCCTAGGCTATTATTCTTGGTAGGCTGCGCTGCGCGATCCAGATCCTCCGGCGCGGCCCTTCTTCTTTTATCCTTATTCACCGAAGTGCCTTGAAGAGGGTTCTCCGAAGTCTCCGAAGTCTCCGAAGTCCATATACCGGATCCTGTATGCTCGGAGCCCAAATCCTCTGCGCACCCGGAAAATCTGCCCTATATCGCCCCGGCCTCCGGGCATCTTGCTACATCGATGGATGGATATGCGCGATCCTGCAATGTTTTATAGTATTTATTTTTGATGCTACACAGCATCCAGGATCCCTCTTGGCCGTCCGCACGTCTGGAAGGTCCCGCCTGGACTGGGCCCCACCTCCGCTTGCTAGAGAGATTGTTTATAAGGTCCCTGGAGATCGAGATCACGACCGGTCCGCTATAGGCCGGTCCGTTAGGGCGACTACGTGAGGCTATCGTCCTCCTTGAGTCGGACCACCGCTTGGTCCAACGCTTGCTCCAAGGTCATGTGCCAGTCGGTCTCGCCGCCTACGTCCCGGTCCTTGAACTGCGCTGCCCGGAGCACGCTGTCGACCCGGTGGGGCTCCCCCAGTTCGCCCCTGCTCTCCGCCTGATCCGACTCGTACAGCCCCATCCGCAACTCTCTCAGCGGGTTAAGGACGCGCTTATCCGAGCGAGGCAGTTTGCCTATCCGATGTATTACGTCGTGCTCTTGCCGAGTGAACAACTTCTTCCGGTCGGCATCAGGCGGGTAGATCAGCGTGTCAAACTCATCCCACAGCTCGCGCGCTTGCGGCGAGAGCTTAGATTTCTGCGCCTCGATGAGCCCGACCAATTCCAGCCTGTCCACTAGCCGCCGCTCCCGAACAACCTAGACCAGAAGCCGGGGCGCTCCTCTGGGGGCTCTGCGGCCTCCTGAGGGCCTCCTCCAGCCTCGGGTGCTCCTGGCGGGGCTCCTGGCGGCTCCTGGCAGCTCTCTGGGCGTCTCCTGGGAAGCAGGCGAGGGTAACGCCTTCATCGCCTCGCTCATGTTGAGGATTATCATGTCCCGGCGCTGTATCTCCTCTCGGCGGGCTTCGAGCTCCCGCTCGAGGAAGGCTATCCGGCCGCGCATCTCGGATATGAGCGCAGTGGACTTACCGTCTAGTACATGTTTAGTCTCCGACGAGTTGCCGTCCACCCAAACGTACACCCGACCGTCAGGGTCCTTATCGGACTCCAGGCTTCCTCTCCCGGCGAGCATCCTCACGGCGTCCACCGAGGTGCCTAGGACCGCGGCCGCCTCCTGCACAGTTGGTCTCCGACTCGTCATGCGTGCACCCCCGACTGGTCGCCCGTTCGGGTGCAGGATAGCCGGTACGAGACGGGGCCGTACCCGATCACAAGATGTAGTGCAGGCGTGAGAGTGCGAAGCCCTGATCTGGGGTCGGCTACTCCGTGGCCGGATCGGCGGGATCGGACGTCTCGGGGGTGTGGGGCGGCTCTTCGGGCGAGCGCGTCGTCAGCCCCGGCTAATCCTTACTCCGCAGCAGCAAGTCGAGCCGAGCGATCAAGTCTTGCACCTGCTCGTCTGAGGCATCCCTGAGCTGCTTGTCGGTGCGCAGCTTCGCCAGCTCTCCTACTCACCGCCCTAGTCACCGTATCAGCCATAACGCTCGAGGTCCCCGCCGGTACGTAGTACCCCAGCAGGCCAGAGCGAAGGCGAGCACTAGGTCGTCATGATTTCCCTCGCGCCAATGCTCGAAGGAGATGTGGGCGGACTTCTGATTCTGCTTGCGGCGGAAGTTCAGAAGCTCCTCCTTGAGGGTGGGCCATAGCTGTAGACCCTCGGCTACCTTGAGGGTGCCGGTATCAAAAGGCACCTCGAGAGCCGCCACAAGGTCCTTCTTGGGCACGTAGTAGGTGCCCCTCTCTTATGTGGACCCTCTCCCCGCCATGGATCATGATGGGCGTGAACCTGAGACCCTTTGCATTGAGGAGGCCGGTCACCCCCGCGCCCACGCCGGTCTTGCCGACGAGCAGCTCGGCCTTGGTTTTGGCTGTGCGACGCCTTGAGGGGTCGTACTCGTCGTGGTTTAGCTGCTCGCCACGCATAAGGCGGCCACCCCGTCGACCATCTCTGTGTAAGGCGAGTTCAAAAACAGCGGCATCCAGCAGATGGAAGGCGCGGTAGGCTGCCCTCAAATGGGGATCACATTACCAGCGGATGCCGGTAGAATGTAGTAATTCTTTGACGTGCGTTCTTACTATGAGACGAGGGATCCAAGATGAGGTATCGGAAGCTTGCCGGCACGGACATAAGGGTCTCCCAGGTCGGCTTCGGCGTTTGGACGGTGTCGACCGGCTGGTGGGGAGAGGTGGATGACGAGAGGTCGGTGCGCCTGTTGAGGGAAGCCTTCGATAAGGGCATCAACTACTTCGACACCGCCGACACCTATGGCTCGGGCAAGGGCGAGACGCTCCTGGCCGACGCCTTCGCCGGGATGCGCGAAGAGGTTGTGATCTCCACCAAGATCGGCTACGACTTCTACAATCACACCACCCGCCGCGGCCAGCAGGAGCGCCCGCAGGACTGGTCCGAGAATTTTATCCGCTTCGCCCTCGAACAGAGCCTGAAGAGGCTCGGCACAGACTACATAGATTTCTTGCAGCTCCACAACACCAAGATGGACGCCATCGAGGACGACCGGCTCTTCGAGCTTATGGAGGAGTTCAAGGAGGAGCGCAAGATCCGCTCCTACGGTGTAGCTCTCGGGCCCAGGATCGGCTGGCTCGAAGTGGGCGTGAGGGCGATGCGCGAGCGCGACCTCGCGGGCGTGCAGATGATCTACAACCTTCTCGAACAGGATCCCGGACGAGACCTGATCGAGGCCGCCAAGGGGACGGACACGAGCCTAGTAGTCCGCGTCCCCCACTCCTCGGGCATGCTCGAGGGCAAGTACACCGAAGAAACGACCTTCACCAAGAACGACCACCGCCGCCACCGCCCGAAGGAGTGGCTCCTCGACGGCCTTAAGAAGGTCGAGCAGCTCGCCTTCCTCACCGAATCGGGGGACCGCACGCTGGGCCAGGCGGCCCTGAAGTTCGTCCTCGCTGCACCGGAGATCGTCTCTACCTTGCCCAACATCTACAACCACGAACAGCTAGACGAGTTCGCTGCCGCGCCCGACACCCCGGACCTCACGAAAGACGAGCTCGCCCGCGTCGCAGAGCTCTACGAGAACAACTTTGGCCTCGAGCCCGCCAGGAGGTAAGCCATGGCGGAGACGCGGACCCAGCGGCAGACCGCCCCGGAGGAGTTCCTTCCGGCGCAGTACGTCAACTACGTCTTCTTCAAGCTCGACCCCCTCTGGCGGCGCCTGCCGGACGAGGAGCGCGAGCGAGGTAAGAAGGAGTTCCTTGAGGCCGTCGAGGAGAACTCGGGCGAGATGCTCCTTCGCTCGTTCTCGCTGATGGGCTTGAGGAGCGACGCGGACTTTATGCTCTGGCGCATAGGCTACGACCTCGACGCCTTCGAGAGGATGACGAGCGTCCTCATGAGGACGGGTCTGGGAAAGTACCTGACGGTCACGTACTCCTACTTCGCCCTCTCCCGACGTTCGATCTACGTCGGCGAACACACGCCCGGCTTCGAGAACCGGCGCTACATCGTCCCAGGCGAGGGCGACTACCTCTTCGTCTACCCGTTCGTGAAGACCCGCGCCTGGTATCGCCTCCCACTCGACGAGCGCCAGCGCATAATGGACGAACACATGAAGATAGGCCGCAAGCACTACCCTGTGAAGAACAACACCGCCTACTGCTTCGGGATAGACGACTACGAGTTCATTCTCTCGTTCGAAGCTGAGTCACCCGAGAGATTCCAGGACCTGATGATGGAGCTTCGCGAGAGCGAAGCCTCCTCCTACACCGAGCTCGACACCCCCATCTTCACCTGCCGTCGCAAAGGGTTGGCAAAAATTCTCGAATCTTTAGCTTGATTGGCGATTTTGCCGTAGCAGCGGGGTGCTCGATTCAGGTATAATTGTTCATAACGCACCAGCCACAGCCGGAAGGCCGGATAGGCAGCCTTCCGGCTATTATGTTGGTCAAGTTTCTCTTCCTTCTCCCAGCTCTCTGGACGCCCCAGACCGGCCTTGTATAATAATCTCGACATGATTACTCGGATTAACGAGCGGACGGGGACGAACGTTACGGCGCTGGTCGGGAACACGCCACTGTTGGAGCTTTCGAGCGTCTCGAAAGAGGTGCCTGAGGTCAGGATCCTTGGCAAGGCCGAGTGGTACAACCCAGGCGGTTCGGTCAAGGACCGTCCCGCGCTGTGGATGATCCGGGACGGCGAGAAGAGTGGCGCCCTGACGCCCGAGAAGACTATTCTGGATGCCACGAGCGGGAATACGGGCATAGCATACGCCTGGATCGGGGCGGCCATGGGATATAGGGTCAAGCTGTGCATGCCTAAGAACGCGAGCGAGGAGCGCAAGAAGATCCTGCGCGCCTACGGGGTAGATTTCGTGTTGACGGATCCCGGTGAAGGCTCCGACGGGGCCATCCGGGAGGCGCGGCGACTCTACGCCGAGGACCAGGAGAAGTATTTCTATCCGGACCAGTACAGCAATCCGGCGAATCCTCGCTCCCACTACGAGTCCACGGCGCCGGAGATCTGGGAAGGGACGAACGGTGAGATCACGCACTTCGTCGCAGGGCTCGGGACGAGCGGGACTTTCGTGGGGACCGCGAGCCGCCTCAAAGAGTACAACCCGGACATTCGGGTCGTCTCCTTCGAACCGGACTCGGCGTTCCACGGGCTCGAGGGCATGAAGCACATGGAGAGCGCGATTGTGCCCGCGATCTACGACCCGACCGTGGCCGACGAAAACAGGCTTGCCTCGACCGAGGATGCCTACGAGATGGTCAAGCGCGTAGCGCGCGAGGAGGGAGTCCTGATCGGCATCTCCGCCGGGGCCGCCGTCGCGACGACCCTCGAGGTGGCGCGCGAGATCGAGCATGGCGTTGTCGTTACCATCTTGTGCGACGGGGCGGACAAGTACCTCTCCGAGAGCTTCTGGGAGAACTAGGACGACGTGTCGCTTAAGATAGGCCAGGGGGATATAGGCTACATCCACGAGCACGCCAAAGACTCCTACCCTGAAGAATGTGCCGGGGCGCTGGTGGGGATGAACCTCGATGGGATGAAGATAGTGGTCGACGTCTGGCGTGCCGAGAACACCCATGAGGAGGAACGCAGCCGTCGATTCCTGATCGAGCCGCTCAAGATCAAGGAGTTCGATGAGCGGGCCGCAGAGAGGGAGATGGAGGTGCTCGGTTTCTACCACTCCCACCCGGACCACCCGGCCGAACCCTCGGACTACGACCGGGAGCACGCTTGGCCGATCTACTCCTACGTCATCGCCTCCGTTGCTGAAGATGGGGTTAACGAGATGCGCTCCTGGGTACTACGCGACGACCGGTCGGGTTACGAAGAAGAGCCGTTAGTAAGTTAGTATCGAAGAGGAGGTAAGATGCCGAAGATCAAGATCCCAACGCCCTTGAGGCAATACACCGCAGGCAACTCCGAGGTGGAGGTTGGCGGCGAGACCGCCGGTGAGACGCTCGGGAACCTCGCCTCCGAGTACCCGGACCTCAGGCAGCACCTCTACACCGGCGACGGCAAGCTCCGCTCCTTCGTCAACGTGTACAAGGGCGACGAGGACATCCGCTACCTCGACGGTGCCGACACAGAGGTCTTGGAGGGCGACGAGCTCTCCATCATCCCCTCCATCGCCGGAGGCTCCGCCGAGGGGCGATATAGGTAACTTTCAGACACAGAGGTCGAGTTTCAAACCCCCTTTTTCGTAAGGAGCGCTTTCACAAGATGCAGACACGGCAACCACTGGTACAGTCGCCTAACGGGGCGGTCGAACTCTCCAACGAGGAGATAGCACGCTACAGCCGCCACCTCATCATGCCCGAGGTGGCGCTCGACGGGCAGAAGCAGTTGAAGCAGGCACGGGTGCTCACCATCGGGGCCGGTGGCCTTGGGAGTCCGCTCGCCCTCTACCTCGCGGCGGCGGGGATTGGGACGTTGGGGATCGTGGACTTCGACGTGGTGGACAAGTCGAACTTGCAGCGTCAGATCATCCACGGCACCTCGGACCTTGGACGTCCCAAGCTCGAGAGCGCCCGCGAGAAGATAGAGGACATAAACCCGAACGTGAAGGTCGAGACGTTTGGGGAGCCGCTTAGCAGCGAGAACGCCCTGGAGATCTTCGAGGACTTCGATGTCATCGTGGACGGCACGGATAACTTTCCGACTCGCTACCTTGTCAACGACGCCAGCGTCCTTACCGGCAAGCCCAACGTGTACGGTTCGATCTTCCGCTTCGAGGGCCAGGCGAGCGTGTTCTACGCCGAAGAAGGCCCCTGCTACCGCTGCCTCTACCCCGAGCCGCCGCCGCCGGGCCTCGTCCCGAGCTGCGCCGAGGGCGGGGTCCTGGGGATATTGCCGGGCGCGATAGGCACGATCCAGGCCACCGAGACCGTCAAGCTCATACTCGGCATCGGCGAGCCTCTGATCGGACGTCTCCTGCTCTACGACGCGCTGGGCATGCGCTTCAGGGAGATGAGGCTCCGCAAGGACCCGAACTGCCCGGTCTGCGGCGAGAACCCGACCGTCACCGAGCTCATTGACTACCAGGAGTTCTGCGGCATCCCGCAGGCCAACGCCCAGGCTCAGGCCGACGAGGTGCCGGAGATCACGGTCCAGGAGCTCAAGGGGCGTATGCAGAACGGCGGCGAGGTCTCCGTCCTTGACGTGCGCGAGCAGCACGAGTACGAGGTCGCGAACATCGGCGCACGGCTCATTCCCCTCGCGGAGCTGCCCGAGCGCCTGATCGAACTCGACCGCGACGCGACCCTCGCCGTCCACTGCAAGACCGGCGGCCGCAGCGCGAGGGCGGTCAGGCTCTTACAGGACTCCGGCTTCCAGAACGTCTACAACGTCAAGGGTGGTATCGACGCCTGGAGCGAGGAGATAGACCCGAGCGTCCCGAAGTACTAGACCCACAAACGGCACAGAACGTTGGAGGGGCCGCAGCCGCGGCCCCTTTCTCTTGCCTTCGGTCGGCCTTTATCATCGGTCGGATGGAACGTACACCGATCTTCGACGGCCACAACGACACCCTGCTCAAAATCTGCCTCCCTGTAGGCGGGGAGGGACGCACATTCTTCGAGCCGAGCAATACCGGCTATCTTGACCTTCCCCGCGCCCGGGAGGGCTGCTTCGGCGGCGGCCTCTTCGTTTGCTGGACGCCGCCCGATCCCGAGAGCGGCTGGACCGAGGAGGCCGCGCTCACCCCGACCGAGGACGGCTATGAGGTCGCGGACGTGCCGCCGCTGGACCCGGTCTACGCCAGGGGAACGGCCGACGAGCTGGTGAAAATCCTGTTCCGCATAGAGGAGAGGCCGAGTCTGAAGGCCGGGTGAAGGTCGTATGGACAGCAGAGAAGCTCGAGCGGTGCCTGCGCGAGGGTGTGCTGGCCGCGGTCCTCCACTTCGAGGGCGCCGAGAACCTCGGCCCTGACCCTGGGGCGCTCGAGAAGCTCTACCAGTAGGCCTCCGTTCGCTCGGCCTCGTGTGGAGCCGCCCGAATGTCTACGGCCACGGGGTCCCCTTCCTGTTCCCGGCCTCCCCTGACACTGGTCCTGGCCTGAGGGGCGCGGGGCGAGAGCTCGTGCGAGAGTGCAACCGGCTGGGAGTCCGCATCGACCTCTCTCACCTCAACGAGCGCGGCTTCTGGGACGTGGCGGTGCTCTCGGAGGCGCCGCTCGTCGCAACCCACTCCAACGCGCACGCCCTCTGCCCCGTAGCACGCAGCCTCACCGACAGGCAGCTCGACGCGATACGAGACTCGGACGGGATGGTCGGCGTTAACTTCGCCGTCGCTTTTTTTGCGTGAGGACGGCGCGCAAGACGAGGATACGCCGCTCGAAACTCTGGTGCGTCACGTAGACTACCTGGTGGAGCGCGTCGGCATCGAGCGCCTCGGCTTCGGCTCGGACTTCGACGGGGCGAAGGTTCCGCGCGGAATCGGGGAGGCCTCCGGGCTCCCAAGGCTGCTCGACGCACTGCTCGAACGCGGCTACGACGATACGCTGCAGCAGCTGGCCCACGAGAACTGGGTCCGCGTACTACGCCGGACCTCGCGCCCGTAGGTTCGCAGCCCAACGCCTACGCTTACCTCACAGTGGCGTTCATGAAGGTTTATCCATCGCATCGGACGCGCCCCCTCGGCGGACGAAACCCTTCCTGGCACAAACCCTGATCGCCTAAAACCTGATACCTGAAGCCTTGCTCAAGGATCGATCCTTCAGCTAGCCGCCGTCAGAGGGCGAGTTCCCAGTTCTGCCCGACGAGATCGTGGCCGAAGCTGTGGTGCTCTTCCTCGTCCACGAGCACGAAACCGTGTTCCTAGTAAATGTGCCTGGCGGCATCGAGCACGCTGTTGGTCCAGAGCGTGAGCTTTTCGTAGCCGCGCCCTCGCGCGAAGCAGATGCACTCCTCGACGAGGCGAGTGCCAAGGCCAAGGCCGCGTGCCTCGGACTCGACCAGGAGCAACCTGAGCTTGGCAACCGCCTCGCTCTCCTTGACTATGAAGACACAGCCCACCCGCTCCTCGCCAATCTCGGCGATCCAGCACCGCTCCTTCGCCGGGTCGTAGCCGTCGATGAAGGCCGCCACGATCCGGGCTACCAGTGCCTCGAAGCTCTCGTCCCAGCCGTACTCCCGGGCATAGAGAACGCCGTGCCGGTTGACGACCCAGCCCATGTCCCCCGGCTCGTGTGCGCGCAACACGAAGGGCTCGGAGAACTTGAAGTCCCTCTGGAGAATCCCTTCGATGATCCCCATGGCATCCACCAGACGCCGCTGGTCCCTTTCGGAGAGCCCGCCGAGCATCTCGGCCACCTCCTCCCGCGAGCGAGTGTCGAGCATGGCGAAGGCGTCCTTCCCAGCAGAGGTCAGCGAGAGTATGCGCCGGCGGCCATCTTTCTCCGACCGTGCCCTGGCGATGAGTCCCTGCCCCTCGAGACGGACCAGGGTGCGGCTCAGGTACCCTGGGTCCAACCCCAGCTCGCGTGAAAGATCCGAGGCGCTCCTATCTTCGCGGTGCGCAAGCTCGAACAGGATGCGGGCCTCCGTGAGAGAGTAGCGGCTGTGTAACAGACCCTCGCGCAGAACCCCGATCCGACGCGTGAAGACGCGGTTGAAGCGCCGGACCACTTCGATGCTCGACCCCAGATCTCCCATGCACCACCTCCTCGCGTACTTGCCATTGTCTATAATTTATTTGCTAAAGTCAACTAATTAGCGGTGTGTAGGGAAGTCTCCAGAACTTCCCTGTGGGGGGATGTGGCGCCGCTACGTGGTGGATGAGGAGCTGAGATCAGGGGGATCAGGGACCGGCGGGGAGCCGGAGCGTGAAGCTGGCTCCGCTGTTGGGAAGGTTGGCGGCGGTGAGGTCGCCGCCCTGGGCGCGGGCGAGGTCGCGGGCGATGGAGAGGCCGAGTCCCGTTCCCCCGCCGGCCTCGCTGCGGGTGCGGGCAGCCTCGGCGCGGTAGAAGCGGTCGAAAACGCGCGGGAGGTGCTCCGAGGCAATGCCGGGGCCGGTGTCGGTCACCGTAGCGAGGGCCTGTCCGTCTCTGGTGTGGCCTTCTAGGGTGACGAAGCCCCCTGGGGGCGTGAAACGGAGGGCGTTGTCGAGGAGGGCTGCCAGGATCTGCTCGGTTCTCCTCGCGTCGCCGCGGGCCGGAATCTCGTCGGCTGGATCGAGGCGGACCTGGAGCCTCTTCCCCTCGGCGGTCGCCCTGGCGTCGAAGCGTTCCGTGGTCTCGGCCATGGTGTTCGCCAGGTCGAAGGGTTTGCGGTCGACGGCGAGCTTGCTGGCGTCGAGCCGGGCGAGGGTAAGGAGATCCGAGAGCAGCGTGTTCATCCTGTCGGTCTCTGCGATCAGGTCGTCGGCGAGCTCACGGTCGTCCGGGTCCTTAAGAGCCGGGGCAAGCACCTCGGCGTCGGCCCGGATCAGGGTGAGCGGCGTCTTTAGCTCGTGCGAGGCGTCCGCTATAAAGGTGCGCTGCCTCTCGAAGGCATCCCGCATCGGCCGCATCGCCCGCCGCGACATAAAGAGCCCGCCGACGGCGGCCAGCGGGAGGAGCTGCTGGTGGTGTGGGCGGCGATCCGGCGGTTGCCGACCCGCCAGCGGGCGGTGGTGGTCCTGCGCTACCACGAGGACCTTCCCGAGCTGGAGGTCGCCCGGCTGCTCCAGATGCCGGTCGGCACGGTCAAGTCGACCGCCAACCGGGCGCTGGCCCGGCTCCGCAGAGACCTGGCGGGCCGCCTGGTCGACCACGCCGACACCCGGAAGGAGCCGCGGTGAACCTGGAAGAGCTGGTCCAAGCCGCCCTGACCACCCAGGCATCGGCCGCGCCGGAGGAGGCCGGCGCCTATGACCGCTTCTTGCGCCACCGCCGGCGCCGGGCCTGGCGGGCGGCGGGATCGGCCGGCCTGGCCGTGGCCCTGGTCCTGGCGCTGGCCGTGGGCGGGGCGTGGCTGGTGGGTGGCCGCCATCAAGGGAGCGTCACCGGCCCGGCGACCACCGGGATGGTCCGCTACCCGGCACAAGGGTTCGCCCTGACCCTCCCGGCAGGGTGGGAGGTCGACCAGGAGCTCACCCGGGGCTACCACCGGGTGCAGCAGGAGTGGCTGGTGCTGGCCCCCGTCCGCCGCGACCCCCAGGCCGGGATGTGGATCACGATCTATACCGAGGTCGCCGACCCCCCCGAGTACCCCGGCCGGCCCGGAACCTGGAAGGACCGCCAGCTCCTGGGGCCCACCCAGGGAAACGCCGCCGGGCTGACCGGCCTCGGCCGCAGGTCCTCGGGCCGGCGG
>Ga0126314_10001467_pt1 | contig 11396 bp, 12 predicted proteins | sample Plot105B_FD_92535 | JGI IMG/M metagenome (GOLD analysis project Ga0126314, IMG submission 92535) | Serpentine soil microbial communities from UC McLaughlin Reserve, CA, USA - Plot105B | ecosystem: Environmental > Terrestrial > Soil > Grasslands | place: USA: UC McLaughlin Reserve, Lake County... | reverse complement strand
GGCAACCAGGCCCTGCTCGACGTCGGCACCCCGGTCGGGGAGACCGTGGTGGTCGGGCTCGGACACAACTCACTGTGGGAGCGCGACCGGGCCAGCTACGACAAGTGGGCGCGCAAGTTCGACGGCGAGGCCGACGCGCTGATCCAGACGCTCCAGAGCCTCGGCGCCAAGAAGATCGTCTGGGTGACGCTGCGCGAGCCGTCGGAGTCGGTGATCCCGCCGGCCGGCCGCAAGCAGTTCGATGCCTACGTCTGGTACTTCCCGTACGTCAACGAGCGGCTGCGCCTGCTGCCGCAGCGTCACCCGGATGTGGTCCTCGCCGACTGGGCTGCCGTCTCCAACGAGTCCGGGCTGACCTACGACGCGATGCACCTGACGAGGTCAGGCATCCGATTGATGATCGACACGATCCGATCGGCCGGCGGCTTCTGAGCCGTCACTCGGCGGGGAAGGCGGCAGCGAGCGCCCCCGCGATCAGCGCCGCCCGGTGGGCGGCACCGACTTGGGAGTTGTGGATCCCGTCGCGCTGGAACCACCCGTCCGCCGCGTCGTCGGACCACGCATAGACCTCGAGCCCGGGGTATCGGGCATGAGCCTTGGCCAGCGCCTGGTTGAAGAGCCGCATGTTGGCCGCGCCGTAGTCACCGGTGCGGCGGGTCGTCTTGGCATCGACCCACAGCACGGGGTCCTCGCCGATCACTGCCATCATCCGGTCGATGCGCTCGCTGTAGCCGTACTGCGAGCTGTGGGCCACGTTGGCGGCGTCGTTGGTGCCGAGCGCGATCACCCAGCAGCCATGGAAGCCAGCCTGGCGGACCCGCTTGGCGACGGTCTCGCCGTCCTCCTGCGCGTCGAGGTGCTCGATCACGGAGCGACCGCCCGACGACTCCAAGCGCAACGTGCGCACGCCGACCGCGGCGTAGCGGGCGCTGATGCGGGCGTCCGGGCTGCCGACATACCCCGCCGAGTCGAGGCCGACCGACAGCGAATCGCCGATGTGGGCGACCGAGGTGCACGAGGTCTGGGGCGTCGACCCGACGTTCGCCGGCGCAGGCAGCGACATCGTCGTGCCGGCGTCGCGAGGACGGGCCGTTGTGGTCGGCCCGGCGGGCCGCGCCGGCTCCGTCGTGCGCGGACGCGAGGTCGTCCGCGTCGTCGTCGGCGTCGGCGACTTCGGCGACGCAGCGCTCGTCGCCCGCGTCGTCGCGGGGGCCGGCGCCGCGGTGGTGGGAGCGGTGGCGGCGGCCTGCGTGGTGCTCGGCACGCGCCGATCCGTCGGCGCCGGGGCGGCGGCGGCGCCGCTCGTCACGACAGCGGCGGCCACCACGGTGAGGACGGCGGCGAGCCCGGCGCGCGTTCGAGCCGTCGCGCGCCGAGCCATGGCCCGCAGGGTACCGACGGCCAGCCGACGGTTCCGGTCGGACGTGACGTCTGGCCGATCGGGCAGGATGGCGATGATGAGCTCGACCAGCGTCGACGACCACGTCCTCACGGCGTTCAACACCGCGACGGCGTCGACCAACAAGATCCACGACGACGACGTCGCGAGGCAGTACGGCTTCCGCGGTGGCCTCGTGCCCGGCGTCGATGTGTACGCCTACCTGACCCACCTGCCGGTGCGGGAGTGGGGCCGCGCCTGGCTCGAGGATGGGTGGATGACGGCCCGCTTCATCACCCCCGTCTACGACGGCCACGAGGTCACGGCGTCCGGACGGTGGGACGGCGACGATCTGGACCTCGTCGTCACCGACGGCGCCACGACGTGCGCCACCGGACGGGCTGGACGCCCGGCTCCGGCGACCGCCGCGGAGGCGCCGCCGGCCGCCTCCCTCCCGAGCGATCCGCCGCCGGCATCAGCCAGCGTGCTGCGGCCGGGCACGGTGCTCGGCACGATCGTCGATCGCTTCGACGCCGCCGCCCACACGTCGTACCTCGCCGACGTCCGCGAGACGCTGCCGCTCTACGCCGCCGAGGGCATCGCCCACCCCGGGTGGGTGCTGCGCTTCGCCAACTCGGCGCTGTCGCGCAACGTCGTGCTGGGACCGTGGATCCACGTGTCGTCCGACGTCGCCCTGCTCGGCGTCGTCCACGACGGTGAGGAGGTCGCGGCGCGCGCCGTGGTGCTCGACGAGTTCGAGCGCAAGGGTCACCGCTTCGTCACGATGGACGTCGCCATCAGCGCCGACGACCATCCGGTCCAACGGGTGACGCACACGGCGATCCACACGCCGCGCCGCCAGGCCTGAACGCCTCCCGCGGCGGGGCTTCGCGCGGGCAACCATCGACGCGTCCGGACAATGCCTACGCTCGGCGCCCATCGCTGGTGGTGCAGATGACATCGGGCGATGGCCGGCTGATGCCCCGTCCCTCATCGAGGAGCAGCAGCGGCTGGCGTTGCTGTCGCCGCCACCGTGGCGTCGCGGCGCCGATGACGTCGTCGTCGGTGGCTGCTTCGTGGCGTTCGCGCGTGGAGAGGCGGGACCGGGACGGCCCGGTGACCGGGCGTTCGTGGGCGCCGTCGCGACCGTCGGGACCCGGCTGGTGGCCGAGGTCGTCGTGCCGGGCCGAGCGGGCGCGGCATACGAGCCGGGGATGCTCGCGCTGCGCGAGGGACCGATGCTGATGGCCGCCGTCGAGGCGCTCGGAGCTCGACCCGACGTGTTGCTCGTCGATGCGACCGGGCGTGATCACCCACGACGGGCGGGACTGGCGTTGCACCTCGGCGCGGTCCTCGATGTCCCGACGGTCGGGGTCACGCACCGGGCGCTGTGGGCGACGGGCAGCGAGCCCGGTCGGCGGGCCGGTGACACGAGCGCGCTCACCCTCGCCGGCGAGCACGTGGCCGCGTGGGTCCGCACCAGGACCGGCGTACGGCCGGTCGTCGCGCACGCCGCGTGGCGCTGCGATGTCGACGTGGCCGTCGACGTCGTCGTGCACACCGTCGACGCGGCCCGCACGCCCGAGCCGTTGCGACTCGCCCGACGCGCGGCGCGCAGCGCCCGGTCCGCCGCAAGCCCATGACGGGGATCGGGGGCGACCGAGCCGGCCTGGCACGATGGGGCCGATGGGTCGGCTGAGGACCGCATGACATCGCGGCTCGTGGCCCTCTGCGTCGATGCGAACGATCCGCTCCGCCTGGCGGAGTTCTGGGCCGTCGCACTGGGCTGGGAGGTCGGTGACGAGACCGGCCGTGAGATCGATCTCGTGCCGACGGACGGCACCCGGTGGCGGATCCGGTTCCTGCCCGTTGCCGACGAGAAGGCGGGGAAGAACCGCATCCACCTCGACCTGACGACCACGTCGATCGACGACCAGACGGAGACGGTCGCGACGTTGCTGCAGTCGGGCGGCCGCCACGCCGACGTCGGTCAAACTCCCGACGAGACCCACGTCGTGTTGGCGGATCCCGAGGGCAACGAGCTGTGCATCATCGAGCCGGGCAACTCGTTCCTCGCGGGGTGCGGTCGCCTCGGGTCGATCACGTGCGACGGTTCGCGCCAGGTCGGCTGCTTCTGGAGCGAGGCGCTCGGCTGGCCGCTGGTGTGGGATCAGGACGACGAGACCGCCCTGCGCGCGCCGGACGGCATCGGTCCGTTCATCACCTGGGGTCCGCCGGTCCCGCCGAAGTCGGCCAAGAACCGGCTCCACCTCGAGATCGCACCGATGATCCCGGGCGAGCAGGACGCAGAGGTCGACCGGCTGGGCGCGCTCGGCGCGACGCGTCTCGACGTCGGTCACGGCGACACCGACGCGGTGGTGATGATCGATCCGGACGGCAACGAGTTCTGCGTGCTGGCCACGCCGGGTGCCATCCTGCCGTCATGACCACGAGCATCGCCTCCATCACGTTCGACAGCACCGACCCCGAGCCGCTGGCGCAGTGGTGGGCCGAGCGGTTCGGCGCCCAGATCACCGCCAACATGGACGGGTTCTTCCTGCTCGTGGCCGGTGGCACCCTGCCCACCCAGCTCGCGTTCCAGAAGGTCGCCGACCCGACCCCGGGCAAGAACAAGCTCCACCTCGACATCCACACCGACGACGACCTCGACGCCGAGGTGGTCCGCTGGACCGCCGCCGGCGCAACGAGCCTCGGCAAGCGCAACGCCGGCGACTTCTTCTGGGTCACCCTGACCGATCCCGACGGCAACGAGTTCTGCATCGCCGCCGGCTGACAGGCGCGGAGGCGCCCGGCGTGGCCAGCTCCGCCACTCCTGTTGCTTGTACCACGAAGCTGCGTTACCTCGCCCGCTGCCTCGAGGCCGTCCCGCCCATGCGCCGCGCCCTCGGTGACTGGATGGAGCTCGGCAGCGCCGACGAGAACACGCCGGCAAAGGACGGCACCCTCGAGGCGTGAGCGCGCGCACCCGACAACCCGGTCGGCGGCTGGTACCGGTTGCGCACGGGCTACCGCGGCCGCTTCGCCTTGTACATCCCGCCGCTCCTCGAGGAGCTCGACCTCGTCGAGCTCGAGCACAACTCCCGCAACAACCGGATCCGCGCGACCTGACGACCGGCCAGCGCCGGCTCAGGCCAGGCCGGCGGCGACCATCCCGCTCTCGACGAGGGCGTCGACCTGCGCCGCGTACCGGCTCGGATCCTCGGTGGCGTTGGCCATCTTGCCGTCGATGTAGCGGCGATACACGCCGTCGACGATGGCGGCCGAGCGGAAGCTGTGGAACACGTTCCAGAACGTGAGGTTGTCGAGCGGCCGGCCGCTGCCGGCTTCGTAGCGGGCGAGCATCTCGTCCTGCGTCGGGAAGCCGCTGGCCGCCGACGTCGGGCGCTCGCCGTGGGGTCCGACGACGCCCCAGTTGCGCAGCAAGTACGAGACGTCGGACAGCGGCTCGCCGAGCGTGCATAGCTCCCAGTCGAGCATCGCCGTGACCGAACCGTCCGGGCCATGGATGCAGTTGCCGAGGCGGAAGTCGCCGTGGGCGACGCGCGGCGGCGAGTCAGGCGGGACGTTCGCCTGCAGCCAGGTGTGCAGGGCGGTCATCCCCGGCACGTCGCGCGACTTCGAGCCCTCGTACTGCTGACTCCACCGCTTCAGCTGCCGCTCGACGTAGCCGGTGCGCTTCGACAGATCACCGAGGCCGACATCGTCGGGATCGACGGCGTGCAGCGCCACCAGGGCGTCGACGAGCGACTCACCGGCGCGCCGACGAGCGGCCTCGTCGCCGAGCGCCTCAGCGTCCTCGACCGTGTGCAGCACGGGACCGGGCACGTGTTGCATGACGTAGAACGGCGCCTCGTTCACCGTGGCGTCGGTGCACAGGCCGATCATCAGCGGCACGGGGACGCCGGTGTCGCGCAGGGCATGCATGATGCGGTGCTCGCGCGCGACGTCGTGGGCGGTGGCCAGGACGTGACCGATCGGGGGCCGCCGGAGCACGGTCTTGGCGCCGGCGGCATCGGTGACGACGTAGGTGAGGCACGAGTGGCCGCCCGCCACCCGGTCGAACTGGAGCGGGGCGACGACGCCCGGGACGTTGTCGACGTACCAGGCGGTCACCGCCGGCGCGTCGATGCCGGCCGGCGCCGGGTGGGCGGGGGCAGGGGACGTGCTCATCGCGGGCGCACCGTAGCGACGTCGTCGGGCTCGTCCTCAGTCGGGCCGACGAAGCGGTAGCCCATGCCCGGCTCGGTGATGAGGTACCGGGGGTGCGACCGATCGGGTTCCAGCTTGCGTCGGAGGTGGGCCATGTGGACGCGCAGGTAGTTGCTCTCGTCGCCGTAGCCCGGACCCCACACGTCCTGCAGCAGCTGGCGTTGGGCGACCAGCTGGCCGGGGTGGCGCACGAGGACCTCGAGCAGTTGCCACTCCGTCGGTGTCAGGCGGATCGGCGCGCCGGCCGTGTCGAGCACCCGCTTCGCCGCCAGGTCGACGGTGAAGTCGGGCGTGGCGATGGTCGGCGCTTCGTCGGCGACCGTCGCCCGCCGCAGCGCGGCCCGCAGCCGGGCGAGCAGTTCATCCATCCCGAACGGCTTGGACACGTAGTCGTCGGCGCCGGCATCGAGCGCCGCCACCTTGTCCCGCTCGCTCCCCCGCGCCGACAGCACGACGATCGGCACCTGCGACCACCCGCGGAGACCGTCGATGACCTCGATCCCGTCCATCACCGGCAGGCCGAGGTCGAGCAGCACGACGTCGGGGTGGTGGCGGGCGGCGAGCTGCAGGGCCTGCTCACCCGACTCGGCGAGGTCGACGACGTAGCCGCGCGCCTCCAGGTTGGCCCGCATCGCGCGACGGATCGGCGCCTCGTCGTCGACCACGAGCACCCGCGTCACCGCTCCGCCGCCCGTACGGCGCAAAGGCCGACGACCATCGTCGTCCCACCTCCGGGCGTGTCCTCGATCACCAGTTCACCGCCCATCGCTTCGACGAAGCCTCGCGCGATGGCCAGTCCGAGGCCGACGCCCCTGCCGTCGGCCTGGTGGTCGACGACGCGCTGGAACGGCTGGAAGACGAGCTCGCGGTCGGCAGGCCGGATGCCGGGGCCGCGATCGATGACGCTGATGTCAACGCGGCTGCGGCCGCCGACGACGACCTCGCCGGCCTGCACGCGCACCGGCGCGCTGCTCTGGGCGTGGCGGACCGCGTTGCCCACGAGGTTGGCGAGGGCCCGCTCGAGCAGCGGCCCGTCGGCGACCACGTCGTCCACGGCCTCGGGGACGTCGACGACGACGTCGCGGCCATCGGCCCCGAGGCTGACGACCGCCCCGACGACGACCTCCTCGACACCGACAGGACGCAGCTCGACCGCCAACGCCGCCGCCTGCACCCTGCTCATGTCGAGGAGGTTGCCGATGATGCGGCCGAGCCGGTCGGTCTCCTCCTCGATCGTCGCCTCGAACTCCTCGCGCGCCTCGGGCGGCCACGCGATGTCCCGCTGTCGGAGGCTCGAGATCGACGCCTTGATCGACGCCAGCGGTGTCCGCAGGTCGTGTGACACCGCCTGCAGCAGCGCGGCCCGCACGGTGTTGGCGGCGGCGAGGTCGGCCGCCCGCACCGCCTCGCTCTGCAGGCGCTCGCGCTCGTTGGCTGCAACCAGCTGGGCGGCGAAGGAGTTCAGCAACCGTTCGTCGTCGCCCGTCAGCTGACCACCGGCGAGGGCGAGCGTGACGCCTCGCCCGAGGTCCCGGCTGACGGCCGCATCGGAGGGGCGGGACGGCGCGGCCGGACCGGACGCGACGAGCACCTCCCATCCGTCGGCCGTCCGACGGAGCAACGCCGCGGCCCGGAACCCGAACGTCGAGCGCAGGTGGCCGAGGATGTCGCCGACCGCGCCCGGACGGGCCAGCGACCCGGCGAGGGCGGCTAGCGCCTCGGCCTCCGCCTGCAGGCGGGCGGCGCGCGACCGGCTGCGCCCGACGCGGTCGACGAGCAGGGCGACGATGCCGGCAGCCACGGCGTAGACGACGAGCGCCAGCGCGTTGTCGCCGTCAGTGATGGTCAGGCGGTGGAACGGCGGTGTGAAGAACCAGTTGGCGAGCAGGAAGCCGCCGAGCACGGCGGCCCCCGCCGGGAGCGCCCCGCCGACGAGGGCGACGACCATGGCCAGTACGAGGTACAGCAGCAGCACGCTCGGCAGACCGACGTGGTCGCGCAGGTTGGCGCACGTCAGCGTGATCAGCGGCAGCCCGACGGCGACGAGCACCCATCCCCACAGCTGGCGACGCGGCGAGAGCGGGGTGATGACCTGGCGCACGGCCGGCAGCCGGCGGGCGCCGATGCTCTCGTCCTCAGCCGGCGGTAGGGAGATGACGTGGACATCGATCGGACCCGACCGACGAACGACGCCGTTGATCACGGATCCGCTGATCAGCTGCCGCCACCGTGACCGCCCGCTCGCACCGAGCACGATCTGCGTGGCGTTCTCCGACCGGGCCAGGTCGACGAGCGCAGCGGCGACGTCGTTGCTCGTGACCCGGCGGTACTCGCCGCCGAGCTCCTCGAGCAGCCGCCGCTGGGTGTCCTCCGCCCCGGCGTCGGGCTCGCCGGCGCCCGGCGTCAAGCCGCTGTCGGTGACGACGTGGACGCCGATGAGATCGCCCTTGGCGCGCGTCGCCATCCGCGCCGCCCGTCGCACGAGGTGGTCGGTGTCGGGCGCGCCGGCCAGGGCGACGACGATGCGCTCGCGCGTCTCCCACGGGCGGGTGATCCCGTGGCGCTCGCGATAATCCTGCAACGAGTCGTCGACCTGGTCGGCGACCCACAGCAAGGCCAGCTCGCGCAGTGCCGACAGGTTGCCTGGCCGGAAGTAGTTGGTCATCGCGGCGTCGATGTCCTCGGGCCCGCACACGTTGCCGTGGGCGAGCCGGCGCCGCAGCGCCTCGGGCGCCATGTCGACGAGCTCGATCTGGTCGGCGGCGCGGGCGACGTGGTCGGGGATCGTCTCGCGCTGCGCGACGCCGGTGATCCGCTCGACGACGTCGTTGAGCGACTCGAGGTGCTGGATGTTGACCGTCGAGATCACGTCGATCCCGGCGGCCAGCAGGTCGTCGACGTCCTCCCAACGCTTCTCGTGTCGCGAGCCGGGTGCGTTGGTGTGCGCCAGCTCGTCCACGAGCACGAGCTCGGGACGCCGATCCACCACGGCCTCGGTGTCGAGCTCGGTCAGCGCGCTGCCACGATGGCTCACGGTCCGCCGCGGGAGCACCTCGAGGTCGCCGATCTGGTCTGCGGTGTGGCTGCGCCCGTGCGTCTCGACGAGGCCGACCACGACGTCCGTGCCGCGGTCGCGCCGGCGGCGCCCCTCGTTGAGCATGGCGAACGTCTTGCCGACACCGGGCGCCGCGCCGACGTACAGGCGCAAGGTGCCGCGCCGGTGCTCGCCGGGCTCGGTCACCACCTCATCGTGTCACCACGCCCGACCGCGAGCGATCAGCTCAGCCGACGAACTTGGAGTAGGTCTCCGTCACCGCCAGGACCGGTCCCGGCTCACGACCCATCCGAGTGTTTCGTTGCATCGGAGGGTTTGGCGCTGGGCCTCCCCGCACCAAACCCTCGGATGCACGCAAACACTCGGATGGGTTCTCAGTGATTCCCAGTCTCGGTGGTTGGCCGCTAGCGTTTGGGGCGATGGCGCACGGGCCGACTTCGCGTGACGAGCTGCACGACGCCGTCGCGGCACGGCTGCGCTCGGCCGAGCAGCGCTACACGTCGGGTCGCCGCCGACTGGTCGAGCTGCTCGCCGAAGCGCCGCGACCCGAGACCATCCCGGAGCTGCTCGGTCGGGCGCCGTCGCTCGCCCAGAGCTCGGCCTACCGCAACCTCGTCGTGCTCGAGGAAGCCGGCGTCGCCCACCGCGTCGTCACCAGCGACGAGCGCTCGCGCTACGAGCTCGCCGAGGACCTCATGGGCCACCACCACCACCTGATCTGCACGACGTGCGGCAAGGTCGACGACTTCACGGTCTCCACGCAGATGGAGCGCAGCCTCGAGGGCGCGCTGCAACGGGCCGTCACCGGGACCGGGTTCCAGCCCGCCGCGCACCGCTTGGACGTGCTCGGGACCTGCGCCTCCTGCACCTGAGCGGGGCTCAGCCCCCCGCGCCCCGTCGCCGCAGCCGGTTGCGGATCGCCGCCCGCACGACCGCCGTCCGACTGCCGGGATCCTGCTCGTCCTCGCCCCCCTCGGGCGTCACCCGGCCCACGAGATCGCGCAGCGCGGCCACGTTCGCCTGCCACACGCTGACGAGCGGGCTGGCGGCGCCGCCGGCGCCGGTGATCGGGTTGCCGACCGCGTCGCGCAGCGACCGCCCCAGCTGGCGCGTCGTCTCATCACGCAAGACGACGGCGACCTCCTCGTCGGTGACCCGCAGCTCCATCTGCTCGGCGCCGGCCTCCTCGGCGCTGAGATCGCTCGTGCCCGTCGTGCCGAGCCGATCGATCGTCGCCGCCAGCGCGTCGGGCTCCACCCCGAGGGCGCCGAGGGCGCTCGACGCCAGGGTGTCATCGACGAGCGTCATCGCCTCCAGCAGGTGGTGGGTGCCCATCGCGCCGGAGCCGGCGAGTTGACGGGCGGTGGCGATGACCGCGTCCGCGCCGGGCGTGCGGCGGTCGTCGTCCCCCACCCGCGCCGCGGCGGCGGTGGCACCGGCGGCCTTCGACACGGCCGCCTGGACCAGCGTCCGGATGTTCGACCCGGTCGCCCCGCGGGCCTCGAGCACCGCCATCGCCACGCCGTCACCCTCACGCGCGATGCCGAGCAGGATGTGCTCGGTGCCGATGTGGTTGTGGCCGAACGCCAACGCCTCGCGCAACGACAGCTCGAGCACCTTCTTGGCCCGCGGCGTGAACGGGATGTGCCCGCCCGGCGCCCCGTCGCCCCGCCCGACCAGCTGCTCGACGTCGGCTCTCGCCGCGGCGAGGGTGATCCCGAGCTGGCCCAGGACGCGCCCGGCGATCGAGTCGGGCTCCCCGAGCAACCCGAGCAGGACGTGCTCGGTGCCGATGTGGTCGTGGTCGAGGCGGCGGGCCTCGTCCTGGGCCAGGACCACGGCGTGGCGGGCCCGATCGGTGAATCGCTCGAACATGGACGCATCGTCGCGCGGTCTGTCAATTCCCTGTCATTGATATGGTGCGCTGTCAATGGCGACCGACTGGGATGCCCGCCTGGCCCGCTGGAAGGAGGAGCTCGACCTGCTCGCCGTGCTCGACGACGCCCACTGGGTTCCCCTCGCTGTCGCCGAGGCGGAAGCCGGCGTGTCGCGCTCCGCCCTGCGGTCGTGGTACCGCAAGCGCGAGATCCCGTCGCGCCTGATCGACGGGCCCAACGGTCCACAACGGCTGGTCCCGCTCGACGCCGTCGTGCAACGGGCAGCCCGTTCGCCGCGGCTGCAGCGACGGGCCGAGCGGGAGATCAGCCTGGAAGCCCAGGTGGCGCTGCTGCAGCACCGCCTCGTGCAGGTGGAGCTGCGCCTCGCGGCCCTCGAGCGCGACCGCTGATCAGCCGACGAGGCGCGGCCGGCGCAGCGCCCGCCACAGCTCGGTGGTGGTCAGCACGACGAAGAACACGCCGACGGCCGTGCCGGCGACGCTGGCCGACGCCGCGGTGTCGGCGTGGTAGCTGACGGTCAGCCCGACGACCACCGAGAGCCAGCCGAGCACGACCGCGGTCGCCATGATCGTCGGCAATCGGCGGGCGATGAGCGAGGCCGCCGCCGGCGGGGCGACGAGCAGCCCGAACACCAGGAGCGTCCCGACAGCTCGGAACGACGAGACCACGGCGAGCGCCAACAGGGCCAGCATGGCGGCGTGCGCCAGTCCCGGCCGCAGCCCGAGGGCGGCCGCCTTGTCCCGCCCGCACGCCAGGGCGAGGAAGGCCCGGTGGCCGACCACGACGCCGACGAGCGTGATGAGCAGCACGATGGCCTCCAGCCACAGCTCGCCGG
>Ga0126314_10001464_pt1 | contig 11398 bp, 10 predicted proteins | sample Plot105B_FD_92535 | JGI IMG/M metagenome (GOLD analysis project Ga0126314, IMG submission 92535) | Serpentine soil microbial communities from UC McLaughlin Reserve, CA, USA - Plot105B | ecosystem: Environmental > Terrestrial > Soil > Grasslands | place: USA: UC McLaughlin Reserve, Lake County... | reverse complement strand
CGGAACTGACCGGCGACCCGTCAACTCGTAACCCGCTGTGAGGAACTTGTAGACGGTTCGTCTGCCTCGCGATGGCAGTTGGCAAGGGCGTTATCGGGCGCATGGCGAAAACCTTCGGATGGGAACCTCGGGCCGGCGTACACCACGTGGCGGGAAGGCGGCACGTGATTAAGTGCATTCCGCATGTTGATCATCTTGGCGAAGATTAGAGCCGAGTTACGACGGGAGGTGCTATGAGCTCTGCCGGGGCGCCTTCCAACGTTCTCTACTTCACTGAGCGTGGAGCAGGGCCGCCACTATTGCTCGTGCACGGGTTGATGGTCACCGGCGAGATGTTCAAGCCGGTGATCGAACACCTCGCCACCCGGCACCGTGTGATCGTCCCCGACCTGCGCGGCCACGGGCGGAGTCGAGGACTTCCACCGCCCTACACAGCCGTCCAGCTTGCATCCGACCTATTGCTTCTGCTCGATCATCTGGGTGTCGACTCGACCGCTGTGCTCGGCTACTCGCATGGCGGCACCATCGCTCAGCAACTGGCGCTCGACCATCCCACGCGATGCGACCGTCTCGTACTTGCCTGCACATACGCGTTCAACATGGCGACACCTCGCGAGTGGCTGGAAGGACACCTTGCGCCGCTCCTCCTCCATGTCTTCGGGACGAGCGGTATGGCCAAGTTCGTCACGCTGGCCTCGACACAGCTCGGCAAAGAACGCGCTCACTGGCTCGGAAGCCTGATCGCCGATCAGGACCCCAAGCTGATGATAACTGCGTGGCGGGAGATGATGGCGTTCGACAGCAGGCGCCGGTTGGCCGAGATCGCATGCCCGACGCTCATCGCTGCTGCCTCGAACGATCGAGGGGTGCCGGTCCACCACGCGAAGATGCTCCACGACGGCATCGCTGGTTCTCAGCTCGTCATTGTCGACGGCGCGGACCACGCGCTCATCTTTACCCACCCTGAGGAGTTCTTGCGGATGATTGACGAGTTCCTCGGAGCCTGATACACCGCCTTGCTCCGGGACGACGACGTCCTGGTGGTCACGCTGATCTTCCGCTTGCGTCCTGGGATGGTGCGCAGCTCGGTCTAGCCAGCGCCCTTGGCGGGACCAGCAATCCGCAGGTGTTATTGGAACTCGTCGAAAGGCACCCGAGCCCACATCGGCTCTGGCCCGAAGGAGTGCTACCAACCGGCCCGAGGACTGGGCCCCTTGCCTCAGAGTGCCGACGGCGCAAGCGCCCGATCAAGGTTGGCGGGGCACACGCCGCAGCCGGAACAGCCTCAAATGGCTATTCCGCGACGGGATGCCAGGTTCCGCTCTGGTCATGGGTTAGCCCGGCTCCACCACGAACCACACGCCTACAGCCGGAGCCTCCCCGTCATTGCGATAACCGTGTGGTGTCGTGGACTCGAAGCAGACGGAATCTCCTGGCGCCAGCAGATGTTCGTCGAACCCCAGCGTCAGGTTCAACCCTCCGCTAATCAGATAGGCGTACTCAGTTCCGCCGTGTCGCATCAACTGGCCGTCCGTGGAGGAGGCGCTCCCCGGCTGGTAGGTAACAAGCAGGAAATCGACGTGGTGATGCGGCACCTGGCCGAGGCGTTCCCAAGTGACACCTGACTCAAGGGTCAAGAGCTCCCGGTCGTCGGGGGAAACGTGTGGCCCCACTCCTTTTGCCCGATCAGTGCCGAGATAGCCCGGGCGGGCTGCCCCTGTCGCGTCGGGCGGGCCCGGCGGTTCGTCGCCGTCCGCTGCTTCAAAAAGGTCCTCCAGCGGGAGTTCAAGCGCCGACGTGATCGCGTACAAGGTGCTCACCGACGGCTGGCTCTTCCCGGTCTCGATCTGAGAGATAAGACTTGGGGAGACGCCGACCTCGCGCGCGAGGGCCCGAATCGTGACGTCCCGACGGGCCCGCTCGGCGCGGAGCCGCGGTCCGATCGGCGGCACCTTCGGATCACCCATGAGTTTCCTCAACCGCCTTGTCGCTGACCCTCTAGTCAGTCTCACTGAACAGGCGTAACTTTTATTGAACACCATCAAGACGCGGGGTGGAACCAATGGCGATTCGCACGTACGGTCCGAATGCAGTGGATTGGGAGGCCCGAGTCGACCTCGACCGACTCCGAGATGACCGGCTCGACCGCCTCAAGAAGCAGCTGGACGCCTCCGAGCTCGGGGCGTTGCTGACGTTCGACTTCTCGAACATCCGCTACATGACCGCCACGCACATAGGCACGTGGGCCATGGACAAGCTCATCCGCTTCGCGCTACTGCCCCGGGGAGCCGAGCCGGTGGTCTGGGATTTCGGGTCGGCGGCCAAGCACCACCAGCTCTACAACCCGTGGCTGGACTATGACCGCAAGCCTGCCGACCGCGACCTTTCAGAGGCAGCGAGAGCCGGCCAATCCGGCGCCCGTGCCGGCATCTCCACCCTGCGCGGTGCCTTCCATCCCGACGCAGGAATCGCCCAAGAGGTGGCCCGGAAGGTGGCGACCATCCTCCGTGATCATGGTCTAGCCACCGAGCCGGTCGGCGTTGACGTGATCGAGATGCCGATCTTGTCCGCACTCCAAGAAGAGGGACTTACCGTCGTCGACGGCCAGCAGGTTTTCTTGGAAGCGCGCCGGATCAAGACTGTCGATGAGATCGCGTTACTGGCGCAGGCTTGCTCGATGGTCGACGCGGCGTACGACGAGCTGTATGCCTTCCTGCGGCCGGGTGTACGGGAGAACGAGTGCGTCGGCCTGGTCAGCAAGGTGCTCTACGACCTGGGCAGCGAGTACGTCGAGGGGGTCAACGCGATCTCAGGCGAGCGGTGCTCCCCGCACCCCCACGTGTATAGCGATCGGATCGTGCGGCCGGGTGACCCGGCGTTCTTCGACATCCTACACAGCCACCTCGGCTATCGGACCTGCTACTACCGCTGCTTCGCCGTGGCCAGCGCCTCTCCGGCGATGCGCGACGCCTATGTCCGCTGCCGGGAGTATATGGACATGGCGATCGCGACGGTCCACCCGGGCGCGACAACAGCCGACATCGCGTCGCTGTGGCCGACCGCGGAAGAGTTCGGATTCGCCAACGAGGAAGCCGCGTTCGCCTTGCAGTACGGCCACGGCGTCGGCCTGGCCATCTGGGAGAAGCCGATCTTCAGCCGCCTCGTCTCACTCGACCATCCCGAAGTGTTGGAGGAGGGCATGGTCTTCGCACTCGAGACGTACTGGCCCGCATCCGATGGCTGGTCGGCGGCTCGGATCGAGGAGGAGGTCGTCGTCACGGCCGACGGCTGCGAGGTGATCACCAAGTTCCCGGCCGAGGAGCTGCTGATCGCCGGACAGCGCTACTGGACGGTGAGCGGCGAGCTGCCAACCCTTCGCGAGGCCCAGTCCCACCTGAACACGCTGGCGGGCAGGGGCGAACAATGACGGTCTCCACCAACGAATCGGTCACTGTCGACGCCAGCCGGTTGCTTGATTGGTACGAGCAAATGGCGCTGATCCGGCAGACCGAAAAGGCGGCGTACGACCTGTTCATGTCGGGAGCCGTCAAGGGCACCACCCACCTGGCCGCCGGACATGAGGCGGTAGCCGTCGGCACCAGTGCGGCGTTGCGTGACGACGACTACGTGTTCGCGACCTACCGCGGACATCACCACGCGATTGCCCGTGGTGCCGCGCCAGTCGAGTGCCTGGCCGAGCTGATGAGCAAGGCCACCGGGTTATGTGCCGCCAAGGGCGGGTCGATGCACCTGACCAAGGCCGACAAGGGGATGCTCGGCTCGTACGCGATCGTCGGGTCACACCTGCCGATCGCCGCCGGTGCCGCGTGGTCGGCAAAGCTGCGCGGCACTGAGCAAATCGCCGTTGCCTTCTTCGGCGACGGCGCCACGAACATCGGCGCCTTCCACGAAGCGCTGAATCTTGCCGCCGTGTGGAAGCTGCCGGTGCTGTTCGTTTGCGAGAACAACTTCTATATGGAGTACACACCTATCGCCTCAGTGACATCTGTCCCCAACCCGGCGGCAGACCGAGCCAGCGCCCACGGTCTGCCGGCGTCGATCATCAACGGCAACGACGTGGTGGAGGTCCACGACGCGATGAAACTGGCCGTCGACCGGGCACGGGCCGGCGATGGCCCGACGGTGATCGAGGCGCAGACCTACCGTCACTACGGGCACAGCCGGACCGACCCCGCGAAGTACCGACCGGCCGATGAGGTCGAGCGGTGGATGCAGCGCGACCCGCTGTTGATCACCCGCAACCGGCTGACCGAGCTGGGGATCGAGGCAGCCGACATCGAGGCAGCCGACGCCCGTGCGGCGAAGGCTGTCCAGGCGGCGGTGGAAGAGGCCAAGAACGCCCCTTCCCCAGACCCGGCCACCGCATTCACCGATGTGTGGGCCGACGGCGGTGCCGCATGGCGGAACTGACCACTTATCGCGAGGCCGTGTCCGAGGGGCTCGCTCGTGAGATGCGTCGCGATCCCAGCGTTGTTTGTCTCGGCGAGGACATCGGTGCGGCCGAGGGGGTCTTCAAGACCACGACCGGTCTGTTCGCCGAGTTCGGACCGGAGCGCATTTGGGACACCCCGATCTCAGAGCAGGCGATCGTGGGTGCCGCAATGGGTGCCGCGATGACCGGTCTGCGCCCGGTAGCGGAGATCATGTTCTCCGACTTCTTCGCATGCTGCTACGACTATCTGGCCAACGAGATCCCCAAGGTGCGGTACATGACCGGTGGGCAGGTCACCGTACCGCTGGTGGTGCGAACGGCCAACGGCGGCGGCCTCGGGTTCGGCGCCCAGCATTCCCAGGCAGTCGAGAACTGGGTGTTCACCGTACCCGGTCTGAAGATCGCTGCGCCGTCCACACCGGCCGACGTCGTAGGTTTGATGGCGTCCGCGGTTCGCAGCGACGACCCCGTCATTTTCTTCGAGCACAAGGGTCTGTTCGGGACCAAGGGAGAGACCGCACCGCCCAACCACGTCGTGCCGCTTGGTGAGGCTTCGGTGGTTCGTCCGGGCAATGACGTGACATTGGTTGCCCTCGCGTCAACGGTAAAGACTGCGCTGTCGGCCGCCGACCAGTTGGCAGGCGAGGACATCTCGGTCGAAGTGGTCGACCTGCGCTGCCTGGTGCCGCTCGATGCAAAGACGGTGCTGGCGTCGGTAGCACGCACGTCGCATCTTGTTCTGGTCGAGGAGAACCCCTACCAGGGCGGCTGGGGGGCAACGGTGGCTTCGATCGTCGCCGACGAGGGGTTCGAGTTGCTCGACGCGCCGATCCGGCGAGTGGCCGCGGAGTGCGTGCCTCTGCCGTTCGCGGACGCACTCGAGGATGCGGTGATACCCACCGTCGACAAAGTGATCGATGCCGTACGACGGCTCGCCGCCTTTTGAGCGGCACCTTCAATCCACGCCACAAGCAAAGGAGCAGGGCAGATGACAACGAAGACGCTGATCCGCGGCGGGACGGTCGTGAGCATGGATCCCCAGATTGGGGATCTCGGCGCCGACGTCCTCATCGAGGACGACAAGATCGTCACCGTCGAGCCGAACATCAGCGCCGACGCTGAAGTGATAGACGCGACAGACAGCATCGTCATCCCGGGTTTCGTCGACACCCACCGGCACACCTGGGAGACCGCGATCCGGGGATGCGCTCCGAACTCCACGCTAGACGACTACTTCGTCGAAGTCCTGGACACGTTCGCCCCGGGCTACCGGGCCGAAGACGTCTACGCGAGCTACCTCGCCGGATCGCTGGAATGCCTCAACGCCGGCATCACCACGCTCGTCGACTGGTCACACATCAACAACTCACCCGACCACTCCGATGCCGCGGTCACCGCGCTGGAACAGACCGGCATCCGGGCGCAGTACGCCTACGGCAGCGCCAACCTCTCACTTGCCGACTACTGGTTCAACAGCGAGATCTCCATTCCGGGCGAGGACGTACGCCGAGTGCAGGAGAAGTACTTCAGCTCCGGGGACGGCCTGCTCACCATGGCGTTGGCCACTCGCGGCAGTGGCTTCTGCATGGAGCAAGTCGTTCGGGGTGAGTGGAATCTGGCGCGCGAACTCGGCATCCCGATCACCGTGCATGTCGCGATGGGCCGGCTCGCCGGACGCTTCGGAATGATCAAGCAACTCGATGACTACGGGCTGCTCGGCCCTGATACCACCTATATCCACTGCTGCCACTTCAGTGACGAGGAATGGCGGCTCGTCAAGGACAGCGGCGGCAAGATCTCGATCGCACCGCAGGTGGAGATGCAGATGGGCCACGGCTGGCCACCGTTGCTGCAGTCGCGCCGGTTGGGGCTCCGGCCGAGCTTGTCCATTGACGTCGTGACCACGGTTCCCGGTGACATGTTCACCGAGATGAGGGCAGCGTTCGCTGCCGATCGGGCCCGGGTGCACGCCGAGAAGTACGAGCCGAACGAGCAGGTGCCCAAAGAAGTGCTGACCGCACAAGAGATTCTCGAGGCGGCAACCATTGATGGCGCGTACACCGCCGGACTGGAGGATCGTACGGGCTCGCTGACCCCGGGCAAGCAGGCCGACATCGTGATCATCGACGCCAAGTCGCTCAACATGGTCCCGATCATCGACCCGGTCGCGGCTGTCGTGCTGTGTGCCGACGTATCCAATGTGGACACCGTGCTCGTCGCGGGACAGGTCAAGAAGCGTGACGGGAAGCTGCTGGCCGATGTCGACAAGGCTCGTACCGGGGTCGAAGCTTCCCGGGATTATCTGATGGCAGCCACAGCCGAGAAGCGGCAGTGAGCGGAGGCCACCTCGTACGCCCAGCCGGCGCCGTTCAGCTAGCCGCTCCGATCGCCGGCTGGGCAAGCGCCGCGACGGGGTACCGCCGGGGGACGGCCGTCGGCGAAGATGATCATGCGGTGCACACCGGGTTCATGATCAACGAACTCGACGCCGGCGGCTGCCTCCCATGGCATGTGCACTCCTTTGAGGAGAGCTTCTACATCGACTCGGGTACCGCGGTGATCGACACCGCCGAAGGTTCGTTCCGACTCACCGAGGGCGGGTACGGGGTCGTACCGATCGCCATGCCGCACCGGTGGCGCAACGATGGCGAATTGCCGGCGCGCTGGGCCGAGATGCAAGCGCCAGCGCCGCGATCCGCCTACGAGGAGGACACCTTTGTGGTGCCGGGCCCGACGCATAACGAGGCGGTGGACGTCGTCGATGTGCGCGACCCACGAAACCGCTCCTTCGGGAAGATCACGCCTTCGCACATGGACCCGACCCGGCAGAGCCAAGATCTGCTCGAGGTCACGGCGAGCATGCGCACCGCGCTGCTCGTCTACGGAGGAATCAACGTGAAGATGATGGTCGACTCGGATCTGGGCGCCCAGCTGTCGACGATGTTCATGGTTCATTACGATCCGGATGGAGCCACTGGCCCCCATGATCATCCCTTCGAGGAGACGTACTACTTCCTCGAGGGGCAGGCCGAGGCCACCTTCGACGGCAAACCCGTCGTCCTTGGCCCTGGCGACATTGCCTGGGCAGGCGTGGGGTGCCCGCACTCCTTCCGCAACCTCGGCGGTGGACCGCTCCGGTGGCTGGAGACCCAGGCGCCGCAACCTCCGCGGAGACACTCCTACCGGTTCGCTCGGGACTGGGATTACCTACGGGAGGTGCTCGGATGACGTCATTGCTGATCGCTAGCGGCACTCGTGGTATCGGCAAGGAGATCGCGCGCTACTACGCCGACCAGGGTTGGTCCGTAATTCTCGCTGGCCGTCAGGAGTCGCACGCCAACTCGGCGGCTGCAGAGTTGGGTGGCGACACACGGGGTATCGCTTTGGACCTCTCCGAGCCGGAGCAGGTCGCCGAGGCCCTGGCAGACGTCGGTGCCGTGGACCACGTCGTACTGTCGTCGATCGCCCGGGACACGAATTATTGCGAGGACTACGACATCGCCTCGGCGCGTTACCTCGCGACCATGAAACTGGTCGGCTACACCGCGGTTGTCAGCGCGTTGACCGACCGGCTGCCGGACGACGGCTCGATCGTGTTGTTCGGTGGGCGGGCCAAGGACCGTCCATATCCGGGTTCGTTGACCGTCTCCACCGTCAACGGCGGCATCTCCGGCATGGTGCGCGCAATGGCCGTGCAGCTGGCGCCTCGCCGGGTCAACGCGATTCATCCAGGCATCGTCGGCAACAGTCCTCACTGGTCGGAAAATCCGGACTTCACCGAAAAGGTTCGAAAAGCTACGCCGACCGGGCGGAACGTGGAGATGGAGGACATTGTGGACGCCGTTGACTTTCTGATTCGCAACCGGTCTGTGAACGGCATTGACTTGTACGTCGACGGCGGCTGGCTGCTGCAATGAGGGTCGCACTGGTAGGGGCTGGCCGAATGGGGAGCGCAATGGGTGGCCGGATCGCTGAGGCGGGCCACGACCTCACTGTGTTCAACCGAACGCGCACAGGCGCTCAGGCGGCCGCTCGGCGAAACGGCGCGCGGATCGCCGACACAGCACGCCAGGCGGCGGCCTCCGCCGAAATCTGTCTGGTCTCCCTCGCTGACGACGCAGCGGTGGCGGCGACCTACCGGGGGAGCGACGGGCTGATCGCAGGTCTGCACCGAGGTGCAATTGTGTGCGATGCCAGCACAATTGCCCCTGGGACGGTTCGCGACCTCGCCCCGCTGGTTGCGGAGAAAGGAGCCACTTTGCTTGACACCCCCGTTTCGGGGAGTGTCCAGGTCGCGGAGGCGGGGCACCTGACGGTGATGGCTGGCGGAGACAAGGCCGCACTTGACCGGGCCCGATCAGTGCTCCACGCTTTCGCAAGGGGGGTCTTCCACGTTGGGGACGTTGGGGCCGGCGCCACCATGAAACTGGTCGTGAATTCGCTGGTCCACTCATTGAACGTCGCCGTGAGCGAGGCGCTGGTTCTTGCCGAGAATGCAGGGCTGGACCGGGAGATCACCTACGACGTCTTCGAAGCCGGCGCAGCAGGTGCGCCTTACGTGAAGTACAAGAGGGCCGCATTCCTCAACCCGGGCAAGGTCCCGGTGGCGTTCAGCCTGGCGCTGGTCGGCAAAGATCAACAGCTCATCCATGATCTAGCAGAGCAGACGCAGACACGGATGGATCAGGCAGAAGCCAGTCGCCAACTGGTCGCCGAAGCGATCGGCGCCGGGCTGGGCGAACGCGACATCAGCGAGGTCGCTGAGTTCCTGCGCCGCCTCTGAGTCAGCAGCGGACCTCAACTGTCCGCAGCTAGCCGGATCGGGACATCGCTAGCGCCGCGGCTCCCACGGCGTCGAAAGAGGGCGAGAGCGGGAGAAGCGGTGGTCGTACGGTGCCCATCGAGTGACCGTGCAATTGTCCGGCGACGCGTTTCAGGACGGCGGGTGAGGCGTAATCCTCGACCATCGCACGGACGCGCTGCAGGTGGGCGGACAACGCCGCTGCTTGTTCGGCCTGCCCGGCTCGTACCTGCGAATAAAGGGCCACCACGTGTTCGGGCACGATGTTGGCCAGGCCGGAGATCGAGCCGTCGGCGCTGAGCAGTCGGCCGGGTAGGTCGTCCTCGGTGCCGACCAGCACTCCCTTTCCGGCCGCGTGCAGAGTCTCGGCGTAGCCGGGTTCCCCAGCGGAGTCCTTGACCCCCCAAACCGGGAGGGATATGACGAGGTCGACCGGGATCGGGACGGCGTACTTGGGGATGTGGTACAGCAGCACCGGATGCCGGGTAGCGGCCAGTACCCGCTCATAGAACACCCTCAGGCCTTCGGTTCCGGCAGGCTTGAAGTAGTACGGCGGCAACGCCATGACTGCCTGTACGGGCAGGTCGTCCAGAAATGCGAGCTGATCAAGAGTGTCCGGCAGGTTTGCCTCGGCGACCGTCGCGATGATCTGCAGGTTCCCCTGCGCCGCCAGCGCCTGGAACACTGGTCGTTTCTCCCGAGCCGCAATCGACGGACCCTCGCCGGTGGAGCCGAAAGGGACAACCCCAGTCACCCCTTGGTTGGCCAGCCACTGGACATGGGCAAGGTAGGCCTCGATGTCGATGCTGAAGCGCACGTCATCGTTGAACGGCGTGACGTTGGCGACGTAGACGCCTTCGATGAGGACGGATGATGGTTCGGACGAAGCGGTCATACTGATCCAAATGGTGGTCCGGCGGTGCTCGATGATGCCCAGCTCCTTGGTCCTGGCATGCTGATCATCATGCCGTGGTTGTTTTGCCGGCGATGACGCCGGCCCGAAGGATCAAGGTCGCCGTCGTGGGCGGCGGTTCCACCTACACGCCGGAACTCGTTGACGGGATCGCGCGGCTGGGTGATCAACTTGGGGTCGAGGAGCTGGCTCTTACCGACCCTGCGGCCGAGCGGCTGGCCTTGGTCAGCGGCATCTCCCAGCGGATCCTCACCGAGCAGGGATACCAGGGCCGGATCACCTCGACCACGGAGCTTGATGCGGCCATTGCAGACGCGTCAGTGGTACTCATTCAGTTGAGGGTGGGCGGCCAGGCGGCGCGGGCGGTGGATGAGGCGTTCCCGTTGCACTGCGGCTGCGTCGGTCAGGAGACCACCGGTGCGGGCGGGCTGGCGAAAGCCCTACGGACCGTGCCGGTGGTACGTGACATCGCCGACCGCGTGTCGCGGCATGCCGCGGGCAATGCGTGGATCATCGACTTCACCAACCCGGTGGGCATCGTCACCCGGGCGCTGCTTGATGCCGGTCACCGAGCTGTCGGGCTGTGCAATGTCGCCATCGGCAACCAGCGAGCGGTTGCCGCAGCCCTCGACGTGGCCCCCGGCCTGATCTCGCTTGATCATGTGGGCCTCAACCATCTGACCTGGACCCGCCGGGTGATGGTCGATGGCGAGGACCGGCTGCCCGAGTTGCTCGCAGAGTTCGCCGATCAGCTGGCCGAACGATCTGGCATGCCGGCGGATTTCCTGCAGCGGTTGGGAATGTGGCCCTCGTCCTACCTCCGATACTTCTATGAGCATGATCGCGTAGTGGCTGAACAGCGGGCAAAGCCTTCCCGGGCCGAGGAGGTGGCGGCGATAGAGCGACAGCTCCTGGAGATCTATGCCGACCCATCGGTAGCGGAGAAACCCGCACTTCTGATGCAGCGTGGCGGCGCGTACTACTCCCAGGCCGCGGTGGATCTGATGGCTTCGCTGCTGGGGGATCGTGAGGGCGTCCATGTGGTCAACCTGCGAAACGGCGGCACCCTGCCATTTCTGACCGACGACGCCGTAGTTGAGGTCCCGGCTCGGGTGGGATCCGACGGCCCGGTGGCCGAACCTGTGCGCATGGTTGAGGCCCTTTGCGCCGGGCTGATCGCCCATGTCTCGGCGTATGAGGAATTGGCGGTGGACGCCGCCCTGCGCGGCGG
>Ga0126314_10001463_pt1 | contig 11400 bp, 13 predicted proteins | sample Plot105B_FD_92535 | JGI IMG/M metagenome (GOLD analysis project Ga0126314, IMG submission 92535) | Serpentine soil microbial communities from UC McLaughlin Reserve, CA, USA - Plot105B | ecosystem: Environmental > Terrestrial > Soil > Grasslands | place: USA: UC McLaughlin Reserve, Lake County... | reverse complement strand
GGCGCGCCTTTGCCGAAAGTCCTCGAGTGGAGTCCACCCTGCAAGTGCGTCAGCCGGTGCTTCGTTGCGCCAGCGTATCCGGCGTCGGAGCACCCAGCATCGCCCGAATCGGGTGATGCGCGAGTGGTAGCCTGCGAGCCGCTCCGCCCCAGAGCCATGGCGGGGCGCCTCCGGCTCCAGCACTTGGCCGGCGCCTTGATGCTGGGTCACTCGACGGCGTCGCTCAAGGAGCCAGGCATTTGTCAGATCACGTGTACGGCGCTCGACCGCCGGAAGTCGCCTCACGCAACGATGTCACAGGCGCGGAGGAGGACGTTGTCATCTTCGTGGGCGCGGGACCGAACGCCTGCGCCCAGGCGACGGCCATGGTGCTCGCCCACGAATTCTTTCCGCGCTCCGTCCAAGACGATGTCGCGCTGCTAGTGACCGAACTCGTAACCAACGCCGGGCGCCACGCGAACGGAGGCGTCGACCCGGCCGTGCGTGTCGAGCTACGGCGATGGGCGGACTTCGTCAGGGTCGAAGTGGCTGGCGAGGGCGCCGCCTTCACCGCCGACGGGCCGGGGCTCGTACTTGTAGATCAGATCGCGGACCGTCGGGGCGTCGCGCCACCTACGTCAGAGACCTCAGCGTGGTTCGAGGTCCGCACCAGCGATGAACCCCGTAACGACGAGCATCGAGCGGACCGCCCGGGGCGCAATCGGGGCGCGCCGCGGTTGCTCAAAAACGCAACCGCGCTGCTGATGGGGCGTTGAGCCCGGTACCCGCCCTAAGCGATAGGCAAGCCGCACGCCTATACACCACGACCACGGCTCGGTACCAACGCGCCGCGAAGCGGAGGACCACTGTGCGAGATGGGCGAACTCAGCGCCGAGAGTTCCAACGGGCGCTAATCGACGCAGCAGCTTCGAGGATTTGCCTGGGAAGCGGCAGGCGGCGATCCTGAAGGCGAATTAGCCGAGGCTGCGGCTCCGTCGTCTCCGGCCAAATCAGCTTCGGCTAATCCGCGAGGCGGAAGCCGACGCTAGGGCTCTTCCTCGAGGAAGGCGCTCGAGCTGCCATGGAGGATGGCCGTTGTCTCGGCGGCTATGCGGGGACTGTCGGTTGGTGGTATCACCCTGTATGAGAGCGAGTCGGAGGTGAAGCCATGCAGCTGAAGGTCGGGAATCGCATCGAGGTTGAGTCGGAGTCGACCGAGCAGAGGCCTCGGATGGGCGTCATTGAGGAGGTGGTGCGGGCGGCACCTTCCCCTCGCTATCGGATTCGCTGGGACGACGGGCACGAGAGCATCTACACCCCGGCGGCGGGGGCGCTGCGTCGCGCCGAACCGAACGAGAAGGCGTAGGACGGGGCGAAAGGCCGGCATCGGCGATCGGGGACGAGGCCGAGCGCCACGATGTGGTTCGTTCGGGGCCCGGGCGAAGTTGGTGAGGCGCTGATGCCGTGAGCGCGGGATTTGACTACAGGGAGATCGCCGACCGGCTGTGGCCGGTTCTCAGGCAGTCGATAAAAGGGCACACCGTCGTCTACCGTGCCACGCAGGGCCTTGTCGGCCACCGATTCCCCGGTGCCCCTCCGATGCTGCTGCTGGACCACGTTGGTGCGAAGAGTGGCAAGCGACGCACCGCGCCGCTCACGTACCTGCGTGAGGGCGAAAAGCTCGTCATCGTCGCGTCGAAGGGCGGGTATCCAAAGAACCCGTCGTGGTTCCACAACTTGCGTGCGAATCCGGACACGACGGTTCAGGTCGGGTCCCGGCGAAGGCCCGTGCGAGCTCGAGTGGCGACGCCCGCGGAGCACAGGCGCCTATGGCCGCGGGTGGTCGATCTCTACGGCGGCTACCGGGACTACCAGAAGCGCACCGATCGCGAGATTCCGCTCGTCATCCTCGAGCCGCGGACGCCCTAGCAGCTCCTTTCGCGAGGGAACCTCCGCGGCAACGTGCGTAGTGAACGAGGAGCTTGCAATCGACGTGTTCTTGGTGAGCGACGCAGGCAGCGTGAGACATGTCTAGCGGCTAGCGGGGATTAGGCAAGAAGTAGGAAGGGGAGGTTGCGTGAGCCCACTAGCCGCGGACCGGCAAAGAGCGCGCGGCCGGGGCGGCGACTCGGCCGAGGCAGATCGGCGCCGATCACCTCCGCCACGGTCGCGGACTTCCTCGCACCCGCGTGGCTGCGAGGTGCGAGAGAAGTTCGTCGCCGGGAAGAAAGGGGACCGAAACCGCGGTTGCGGCACTAAGTGCTCCACCCCGTTCGGTCGAGCCAGCGTAAGCGCTAGATGCGAGCTCGCCCGACGGCTCCGATCGCCTCGTTGGCCTAACAAGCCGCCTGGCGAGAGTGCCGGAAACATGGGAGAGGGACACTCTCGTCGGGCCGCTTCTTGATGGCGACCCTATCCGTTTCGGGCTCCGACCTCTCGGTCTCGGCCATTGCGTCGAGGCATCCTGCTGCTCAACGAGGTACTCGATGCGAGCGATTCGGCTACACGCTGGCGACTGCGAACAGATGCCAGGGGCCGGGCACACCCTTGAGCTCGTGCAGGCCACGGTCCTCGAAGTCGATCCCCGAGCCCACGACGAGGTCCTTGACCGTGCTCGAGACGAGCACCTCGCCCCGGTCCGCCAGCCCGCCCACGCGCGCACCGATGTTCACGGCCATCCCGCCCACGTCGTCACCCATCACCATGCACTCACCGGTGTGCAGGCCGGCCCGGACGTCGACGCCGAGCGCCGGCAGCTGCTGCGTGATCGCGCGAGCACATCGAATCCCCCGCGCCGGACCGTCGAAAGTGACGAGGAAGCCGTCGCCCATCGTCTTGATTTCCCGGCCCCGGTAGCGGTCCACCTGGTCGCGCACGAGCTGATCGTGCGACTCCACCAGCGCCCGCCAGCCGCTGTCCCCCAACTCGGCCGCGCGGCGGGTGGAGTCCACGATGTCCGTAAACATCACCGTCGCCAGCACCCGGTCTGCCTCCGTCGCGTGTCTGGCGCCCGTCAGGAACTCCTCCACCTCATCGAGGATCTGCTCGGCGTCGGCCACCCAGGGGATATGGTCGATACCCGGGACCTCGACGTAGCGCGCGCCCGGGATCGCCTCGGCCATCTCGCGCGCCAGGATTGCAGGCACGGCCCGCTCATCGGCCCTGTGGAGGACAAGCGCGGGAACCTGCAGCGTCTCCAGCACGGGCGTCACGTCGAGGCCAACGGCCGTCTCCCAGCGGACCCGCAGCACTGTGGGGCTGGCGACGGCCCGCTCGAACGCGCCGAAGCGGCGGATCCGATCCTCCGTGACGATGCTCGGCGCAAAGACCTCGAGACCCCGGCCCTCTCCCCAGTGCTCCAGCATGCCCATGGTCCGGTCATGGGGGTCCCATCCGAGTTCCTCGGCGCGCTCGATCAGATCGGCGCCACGCGCGAACGTGCCGAACAGGATCAGGGCGGTCACCCGGTCGGGATGCGTCGCCGCAAACAGCGAGCTCATCGGTCCACCCTCCGAGTAGCCGAACAGCGCGGCCCGCTCCGCGCCGGCCGCAGCCAGCACCGCCAGCAGGTCCTCCATGTCCTGCTCCAGCGTCGGGATGCCGGCGGGCGGATCCGACACCCCCTGACCGCGCTTGTCGTAGATGATCAGGCGCGAGAAGGAAGTCAGGCGTCGAAAGAAGCGAACCGCGGCCGGAAAGCTCCAGACCAGGTCGATATGGGACAGGAGGCCGGGCACGAACACCAAGTCGAGCGGGCCGTCGCCTACCACCTGGTAGCCGATCTTCACCCCGCCGCTCTTGGCGTACCTCGTCTCAGGCTGGTCCAGCATCCCCACGGCGAGACTAACCGACCACCAGCCCAGCCCCCGGGGGGGCCGGCCCTCACGCGCTCGCGGTGCACACCGCGGTTGACGAGAGTGTTGCTTCCCATGGGAGCGGCACTCTTGCCGCGCGGGCGCCGCGCTTGCGCTCTCGCGTGAAAGCAGCAGCGCCTAACTGGCGAAGCGCGCCGGTTATCGGAGCCCGTAGTACTGCGGTAGTACCGACTACATCGTCTTATGCGTCCAGGGAGTACGTCGTCGGGGACGACGGGGACGCACGGGACGCGGAGAGACGCATAGACGCGGGTCGCTCGCCGGCTGGGGGCCGAAAGGTCGCTGGTTCAAATCCAGTCGCCCCGATTTTCAGGTTTTGCGGGCGCTGCGTGCCCCCACGCGAATCAAAGCTGTCGGTAACAAAATCTGGCCCGTCACGACGCCTGCCGTTTCGTGGCCGCCGCGTACGCCACCCCACGGCTGAGTCGGATGCGGCTAAGGGCAACGTTTGGGGGGCTTGTGAGTGAGCCGCTACATGGCTACGCACGGGGCCCAGGATTCTCTCCGTCCCTCGCGGTGCCGACTCCGATAGCCGCCACTACGGACTCGCGACCGGCCGCCAGGCTGGCGACCTCGCGCCGCGCTTGACGAGCTGCCGGTTGCTGCCGTCGGCGTTCATGACCCAGACCGAGAACTTGCCGGTCGCGGCCAGGCGGGCGAACGCGATGCGCTTACCGTCCGGAGACCAGTCGGGCTGCAGACCCTTGCCAAGGGAGCCGTTGGCGCCCCCGCTTGCCGGGATCGTGGCGACGCCCCCGTTTGGCAGCACATACGCGATGGAGAGTCCGTCCGGCGACCAGTCTGGATCGCTGCCACGTGTCAGCTGGCGCCGCCTACTACCGTCGCGGTTGGCGGTCCAAATCCAGCCGTCGTCAGCAAAGGCGAGACGCTTCCCGGCCGGCGCCCAGCTCGGCCACGCGGCGCCGGCGGTACCTTGGATCCGGCGGCGGCCGCTGCCGTCGGGGTGAAGGACGTTGATTCCGCGTCTCGACTCGTAAGCGATCCAGCGTCCGTTCGGCGACCACGCGGGACGCTGGTCGAAGCGGCCGCTTGTCAGCCGACGGACGCCACGGCCGTTCGCACCCATGACGTAGAGCCTGAAGGAGCGGTAGGCGTCTTTGGTCCGCATGAACGCAACCCGACGACCATCGGGCGACCAGGCGGGGGTGTCGTCAGACCAACCGGTATGCCGCGTTAGCGACCGTGCGCCGCCGCTCGCGTTAACAACCGAAATCCCGGTGATGCACGGCGGGCAGTAGGCCTGCACGATCGCGAGCGGAGCGCCGCCTTGAGCTGCGGACGCACCCGGCAGCGCAGCAGCGACTGCAAGTACTAGGACGAGGGCAGGGACGGCGCGAGAGCGGTGCACCAGTCGAAGGTACGCACGCCGCTCCCCGCTGTCCACTATCCCGCGGGCGGATAGATTCGCAACGGTGGGCGAGGCGTTGTGCGTAGCTGACGTCCTCGAACACCTCGCGGTCGCTCTCGCTGAAGCCGACCGGCCCGCGTGTCCGGTGCAGACGGCCGCGCCGGGCCGATCGGGCCGGGTGCGCTCGAGCTTAACCAAAAGGGCAACCGACGCTAACCCATTTGGTTCGCCACCGCAAAGACGGGTATGGGGGTCAAGCGAAAATTCACCCGGAAAGGAGCCACTCGCGATGCCACGAGGACCAGTCCCACTTCGAGCCCACCAGGCAATTGAGCCGCTCGCCGCGCTGCTGCTGATCGCCGCTCCATGGGTCTTCGGATTCAGTGACAACGACACCGCGACCGCGCTTAGCGTGATCGCGGGCGTGATCGTCCTTGTTACCGGCTTGTCGACACGCTGGCGCATGTCCGTCGTCCAGCTGATTCCGCTGCGGACGCACTTCATGATGGACGTGGGCCTCGGAGTAGCGCTGATCGCGGCGCCCTTCATCGCCGGATTCAGCGACCACGGCGGCGCCACGCGATTCTTCGTAATCGCCGGCGCGCTTGAGCTCGCCACGGCGCTCATGACCCGCTGGGACGAGCGCGAGGAGGTCCGCGGCGACGGCCGTACGCGCGCCACCGCAGCGCGGTAGCCGCCCGGCTGGCCCTCCGCACACCAGCGCTTCGGATGCCCTACTTCAACTGCCCCAGTTGCCGCCTCATGGTCTACAGCGGACCGCGGGCGGTGCCACCGGACCACTGTTCACGCTGTGGCGAGCGCCTCGGCGACCCCGTGCGGTCGTTATTCGAGTCGGACCGGCCCGGCGGCATCTCGGCGTCGCGCGTGCTGGAGACGCTGCGGGAGCGGAGGGCCGCTCGCCGAACCCAGTTCGACACCGGTACGGACAGGCCGGCGGCGTAGAGCGTGTCTGGCGGCACCCGTCGTAGAGGGCGTCGATCCTGAAGGCCGCACTCCGAGCCCAGGGCCGCAGATCTCGAAGGTGGCGGCCTGGAGCAGCGCCTCGTGGAACTCTCGGCGCTGAAGATGGCTCAGCTCCCCGCTCGCCACTGCCAGATCCTAGATCGGACGGGATACTGGTTGGGCGATGTCGGAGCAGAACGTGGAGGTCGTGAGGCGCTGGCTCGAAGCCATTAGCGGTGGCAGCAAGGATTTCGACCGTGCCCGCGCGTTGGTCCATCGCGACGTCGTGTTCTTCCCGCCAGGGGATCAACCGCCGTACAGGGGTGCCGAGAGCGTGCGACGCTGGATGGAGCCGGACGCGTTTCAGGAGCAGGTGGTCAAAACATTTGAACCCGTTGTCGTCGCAGACAGGACGATCCTGGGGAGGCAACTCGTCATGGCCCGAGGGGCGGCCAGCGGGATCGAGTTGGACGTCATCACTTGGTCCGTTTGGACGTTCGACGAGGACGGTCTGATAACGCGGATCGAGCTCTTCCTGGAGCACGAGAAAGACAGAGCCCTGGAGGCCGCCGGGCTGCCGGAGTAAAGGCGTGCAGCTCGGACTCGCGCTCGAACAGCTCTGGTCCGGTGGGCGAGTACGTCCCCATGGCGAAGTTCGGGGTCGGGATCGGGGGTCCTCCTGATGCGGCGCGGAGCCCTATGGTCGATTATCCGGCGTATGCCAACAGCCGGACTTGTCACCGCGGATGTGGAGCTCCCGCTCCAGGAGGCGGCCGTCCGCGACATGTCGCAGGAGAACGTCGAGCTGGCCGCTCGCTGGTATGAGCCTTGGGCGACGACGAGCAAGGCGGAGCTGTTGGCCGAGCTGCCGAGCGCCATGGAGTTGTGCCACCCGGAGGTCGAGTGGAGCCAGCGCGAGCAGGGGAGGACCCTCCGAGGCCGCGAGGGGGTTCTGGAGGCGCTCGAAGGATGGCTCGACAGCTTCGACGAGTACAGGTTCGAGGTGCTGCGGATCTTCGACTCTGGTTTCGATGAGGTGTTGGTCGTCGGGCTTGAGGTGGGCAGGGGAGCAACCAGCGGAGCTGAGGTCCGGTCGCATAGCTACGAGCTGCTCACCTTCCGGGACGGCAAGATCGTGCGCTTCCGCGACTTTCACGACGAGAGAGAGGCCCTCAAGGCCGTGGGCGTGAGGGAGCAGGCGATGTTCGCAAAGGAAAAGACAAGCATCTACGCCGCGACCCTTCGCTTGCTCAGCGCACACGACTTCCAACAGAAACGGCCCCAGCCGAGGACGCACGGCTGGCCGCAGTAGAGCTGCGTCGCCACGGTCTTCGGGTATCTGAGTCATGGTCCCTGCCTCGTATGACGCCGATCCGCGTGTTGACCAGTACATCGACGCTTTGCCCGATTGGCAGCAAGCCATCTGCGGCGAAGTCCGTGAACTCGTTCACTCCGCGGACGCCGAAGTCCAGGAGACGATCAAACGCAAGGCGCAGCCCTACTTCGTGCTGCAAGGCAACGTCTGCGCGTTGCTGGCCACCAAGGACCACGTCAACGTCTTCCTCTACGACGGCGGCATCGTCCCGGATCCCGAGGGCATTATCACCGGCGGGCACGACAACCGGACGGCCCGGACGGTGGCCGTCCACGAGGGCGAGACGCTCAACGCCACGGCGCTGCGCAAGATGTTCGAGCAGATCATCGCGAACAACCGCGCCGGCGGCTGGCGCCAGTTGAAGAAAGGACCCTGAACGCCACATGGTCGGTAGGCCGACGTCAGACGCTGGTGAGCATGAAGACGATCTGGGCGCCGTGTCCGGCTTCACGGTGGAGGAGAACGAGGACGGACGCTTCCGTTGGACGGCGTTCGGCCCAGCGGGAACGCGTGAGGGCACAGCCGAGTCCAGAGCAGACGCCGAGGCCGCCGCGCAGGTCGCCGAGACGGAATTGAACGACCCTTCGCAGGCGCCGCCGCGCTGACGCGGATCCCGTCTGTCCAGCGGCAGGCGTAGCTCGGCAAGGTCGATCCGGCGGCGTCCGCCTAGATCGAGCTGGACGCTCTGTGCGCCTGGCAACTGCCGTCGCTCCAGCAAGTAATGACGCCGGTCCGTCATTAGGCGAACGGTGCGCGTGGCGTGCCCTTCCCAAGGAGAGATCGATGGCATACGCAGGACAGGTACTCGAAAATCCCGTAAGCGGCGAGCGCATCACCTTCGTGACTACGGCGGCCGACACGGGCGGCGAGCTGCTCACCATCGAGCTCGATCTCGACGCCGACGGCGAGGTTCCCGGGATCCATGTGCACCCGGCCCAGGAGGAGCGCTTCGAGGTGCTCTCCGGGCAGATGCGCTTTCGCAAAGGTCTAAAGACGACGGTGGCTGGTCCGGGTGACGTGGTCGTCGTGCCGGCCGGCAAGGCACACAAGTTTGCGAACGCGGGCGACGGTCCCGTGCGCGCGCGCGTGGAGATCCGTCCCGCGCTTCGGATGGAGGAGCTGTTCGAGGCTGCGACGGGCCTCGCGCAGGATGGCCGCACCATGAAGAGCGGGATGCCGAAGCCGCTCGACCTGGCCCTCTTCGTGCGCGAGTTCGCGCGTGAGGTGCGGGCGCCCTTCCCGCCCGGCTGGGCCCAGCGGGCAGCCCTTGGGCCGCTCGCCTGGCTTGCGCGCCGCCGTGGGCTGGGCGCCCGCTACGTCCTTCCGGCGTACGCGCAGGTTTGATGCCGTCCTGGCCGACCCGCGCGCCCCGAGCGTGCGCGGTCGGCCCGCGCGCGGGCGGACAGCTCTACGAGTTGTGTGCGGACATTCACACTCGCGGCCGGACGAAGGTCCGTCTCGCTATCGCATGTCTTCCACCGATAAAACAACTCGTGCCCGCAACATCGACGTGACCAGCTTCGTGCTGCGTGACGGCGAGCGCGGGCTGCTCACCCAGCTTATGGCCATCGAGGGCGTCCATAGCTCGGAGGTCCTAAGGCGCGCCCTGCGCGCCTACGCCGCCGCGCACGCCGTCGAGCCGCAACCGGGGTAATCGAACTCGCTCGTGTCTCGGAGGCACGACGTCGGTCGTACGGCCAGCGGGTGCAGGCGCCGGCGGGCTGCTCAGCCGACGGCCCTGGTGTGCGTCTTTACAACCTCGCCGCCGGAGCGGGGGACGCAGACATCGAGGCTCCTCGACCTGGTTTCGACCGCGGGCCTCCGCGCTCGGATTCCGCCATGCCGAACGATGACCTCGATGATCGTCACCATTCGCTCGAGTGCCCAGTGCTGGCCCAGGCAGCGTCGCAGTCCGAGCCCAAACGGCAGCCACGCGTGTGAGGGCGGCTTCAAGACGTCGTACCGCTCCGGCCAGAAGCGCTTCGGGCCGGGATATATCTGTGGATTGCGGTGTAGCAGCGTCGCGAGAACGGCAAGTACCGTTCCCCCCGGGAGCTCCACCGAACCGGCTCGGATCGGTTCGATCAGTCGACGGACGGGCGCGATTGGCAGCGGCGGGTAGAGGCGAAGGGCCTCCCGAGCAGCCCCGAGCAGGAGCCCCCCGCCGTCGGCCAATTCGGCGCGCGTGCGGTCGAGCATGACGCGGTCGTGCAGGAGCAGCAAGAGCGTCCAGACGGCGCCGGCAGCGGTTGTGCGAGAGCCCGCACCGACGAACCCCTTGATGAAGTCCACGCCCACCAGGCGTGGATCTCTCCCCGTTTCCTCTGCCCAGCTCCGTGAGGCACTCAGCAGCTCTTCGCGAATACCAGCGTCCCGCCCGCTGGCAAGCTCGTCTGCGATCAGGGCAGTGAGAGCTCGCTCCTGGTCATCGAACCTTCGTCGCAGCCGTCCTCGCCGCGTCAATTCGTACATCGAAGGTTCAGCCAGCGTCGGCCGGAAGCCCGTGGCGTGGTAGGCGTGGAAGGCCGCTCGGAGGCGAGCTCGTTGCCCCGCATGGGCGAATCCGAGTGTCTCCAACACGCTGTCGAACAGGATCGGCTCGATCATGTCCCACAGTCCAAACGGCCGTTCGACGGGTGCGGCGTCGACCGCCGCCTCGATCCTCTCGGCCAGGCGCTCGGTGTGCGAATTGTCACTGGCTAAGCGGCGCAGGGGTCCCGCCAAGCGGCGACGGTACTCCTTGTGCCGCTCCCCTTCGGTCTCGAGAAACGGATTGGACCCGAAGACACGACCGACGCTTCCACCAGGCGCCCACGTCTCGACGCCCTGGTCCTTCCCGCTCACGAACAGCCTTTCGACCAGGTCGAGGTCGCTGGTCACGACCATGCGGCCATACCCGAACAGGTGAACCCGGAAGGTCGGTCCGTACCGGCGCGTGCAGAGCTCGAAGAAGCGCTCGTCGAAGGGAGGACTCGACAGGACGGTCTGCAGCGTCCGGGGAATCGGCGGCCCGCCGAGTCGCGCGGGGCCAGGAGCTCGACGTTCTCCGGCGGTGTGGCTCAAGACCAGCCCGCGGCGGCGGTCGCCTCGTCGGGGCTGCGGTAGACCTTCAGCCACACGACCTTCCCCCCGCGCAGCTTGAAGACCAGTCCGGCCGGGTCGTCGGCCACAAGATTCTCCCGCCGGGCGTAGATCCTGCCCGTGGCGACGACGTGATCGCCCTCGGCGCGAAGGTCGCCGATGGTGAGCTCGAACGCCTCCCAGGTCGCGTCCAGGTCCTGGAGGTAGCGGCGCACCCCGGCGACGCCGAGGTACGGAGTTCGCCGCTCGGCGGCGGTGGACAGCGGCTCGATCATCACCCCGCGGTCGACCAGCCGGGTCGTCCGTGCCACGTCGCGCGCGGCGAACGCCTCGAAGAGCTCCCGCACCACACCAATGTTCCGCTCGGCCGCAGCCGGTCCGGGATCGCGGACGGGAGGCGCTGTGCCCGGCAGTCGCTTCGCGAGCCGCAGGACGGTCTGACCGGCGCGCGCGTCGACCCTCACGTCGTCCATCAGCAGGTTCATGAAGGCGAAGCCGCGACCTCGTTCGGCCACCGGGTCGGGTGGGGGTGAGGAGGCGTCCTCGAACTCCCCGCAGTCGCGAACCGAGAACACGAACGAGCCGGACTCGATGCTTGCCGCCAGGTGGAAGCGGCCGTCGTCGCACGGCGCGCCGTGCTCCATCGCGTTCGACACCGCCTCGTTCGTGGCGACGGTGATCTGGTAGCGCGTTGCCGCGTCAAAGCCCGCCGCCGCGAGGGCGCGGTCGATAAAGCCGCGCCCTTCGGAAAGGCCGGG
>Ga0126314_10001461_pt1 | contig 11406 bp, 12 predicted proteins | sample Plot105B_FD_92535 | JGI IMG/M metagenome (GOLD analysis project Ga0126314, IMG submission 92535) | Serpentine soil microbial communities from UC McLaughlin Reserve, CA, USA - Plot105B | ecosystem: Environmental > Terrestrial > Soil > Grasslands | place: USA: UC McLaughlin Reserve, Lake County... | reverse complement strand
GAGCGCCCGCGCCGAAGGCGCGCGGCGAGCCCACGCATGAAGCCCGAACGCGAGACGCCCAGCACGCGACACATCGTCTTGATCGAGTGCTCGGTCTTCTTCGCCGCGATGAACCGGAAGATCACCGCCGGGTCTCGCTGCCCTTGGCGAAGAAGGCCGCCGCGTTTCTGAGGATCTCGCGTTCCTCGGTGAGCGTCCGGTTCTCCCGCCGCAGCCGGCGCAGCTCCTCGCGCTCGTCGCTGGTCAGGCCCTCGGCCTTGCCCTCATCGACATCGAGCTGGCGCGCCCAGTTCCTGAGCGACTGCGGCGAGCATCCCAGCTCCCTCGCGAGCTGCGGGATCGAGCGGCCGCTGGTCCTGAGCACCCGGACCGCCTCGCGACGGAACTCCAACGGATACGGCGGGGTCGATGGCATCGACAGACATCCTCTCCGCTGCGCCAGTCGGCACAGCGATCAGATGTCCACGAAACCGGGGGACCTCCACTATGCGTCTCTATGAAGGAGGGCGCGGGGTCAAGTGGGTGTTGTCGTTGATCGGTCAGCGGCCGCGGGCGGGGTGGTGGGTCCGAGCCGCGCTCAAGTCTCTATCGCCCCTTGGCTGTGGGGATTCGGCGAAGTGGGAGGCGTGCTCCGGTGGCGCAATTTCATTGAGAGCCGTCAGGCGGATAGACGATAAGTGGTGCCTGCCGGAGCGAACGGTTGGTTGCGGGTGAGCATGTGCCAGATCGCCTCGGTCAGCTTGCGGGAGAGCTCGATCTGGGCGACCTGGGGGCCGCGTTGGCGGCCGAGGCGCTGCTTGGTGCGCTGGTAGCGCTCGGCATGAAGCGGGTGCTTGCACGCGTTCATGGCGGCCTCGAAGAGGCCCCAGCGCAGATAAGGCGGGCTATATATGCCGGCTCGCCAACGGCGTGTGGGAGCGCGCCGTCGTGGTCGTCGTCTCGTGTCGTTGCTTAGCTCGGGTCGGTAGCGGGGTGAGCGACGCCGAGTGGGACGTGGGTGCCTTCAACGCGGGCGTCGGGGAGCCAGTGAAGCCATGCGGGGCAGGTACCAGTTGCGGTCGCCCAGCAGCCGCATCGCCGCGGGGACGAGCACAAGGCGGACGAGGGTGGCGTCGAGCAGCAGGGCGATGGCGACGCCGAATCCCATCTGCTGGAGCATCACCAGATCGCCGCGGGCGAAGCCGCTGAAGACGGCGATGATGATGAGGGCGGCGCCGGTGATGATGCGGCCGGTCGAGCTGACGCCGTAGGTGATCGCGTCGGTGTTGTCGCCGGTCTCGCGGAAGCGTTCGCGGATGCGGCTGAGCAGGAACACGTGGTAGTCCATCGACAGCCCGAACAGCACCGCGAACAAGAACAGCGGCACCCATGATTCGATCGTGTCGACCTGCGGGAAGCCGAAGAGCTCGTTGCCGATCCCGTGCTGGAAGACGAGCACCGTCAGGCCGTATGCGGCGCCGACGGACAGCAGGTTCATCGTGATCGCCTTGGCCGCGACGACGAGCGAGCGGAAGGCGATCGTCAGCAGCACGAAGCTGAGCCCCAGGACGAAGGCAAGGACGATCGGAAGCCAGTCGCTCATCGTGTCCGATTTGTCGATCGATTCCGCTGTTTCGCCGCCCACGAGCACCTCGACCCCGGGACCCGGGAAGGCGGCGGGGACGTGCTCGCTGCGTAGCTCGCGGACCGCTTCGACGGCGGCCTTGCCGCGCGAGTCGCCCTGGAGTGGGACGGTCAGGACCGTGAGATCGCTGGCCCGGTTGGTTTCCAGCTGCGGGCGGCCGAGGAGATCGTCACTCGCCATCCGCTTGGTCAGGCGCTCGATGCCTCGCTGGACCGCAGGCGAGGCGGCGTCACCGTCGATTACGATCTCCACCGGGTCGGTGGTTTCGCCGGGGAACTCGGCGTTCAGCGCTAGGTATCCCTGCTTGGCGGCGAGCCGATCCGGAAGCGTCTCCACGCCGGCCTCGCCTGATCGCAACGCGAACACGGGCGCGGCCATGGCCAGCAGGATCGCCGTGGCGAGGATGAGACTGAGCAGGGGCCGCCTCGTCACCCCTCGCGCCGCGTGCGACCAGAACGGGCTCTCCTCGCGGTCCGCGGTGCGTCCGAAGAAGGGGATGCGCAGCGCGTTGACGCGATCCCCGAGCAGGCTCACGAGCGCCGGCAACAGCGTCAGCGCGGAGGCGACGGAGACCAGTGCGACGACGATCGCGGCAGCGGCGAGGCTACGCATGACCGTGCTCGGGACGAGCAGCAGCCCGGTCATCGCGAGCGTGAAGGCGATGCCGCTGAACAGCACGGCGCGGCTGGCCGTGGCCCCGGCGGCGGCGATCGCGTCCAGTCGCTCGCGCCCGTGCAGGCGCTCCTCGCGGTAGCGCGACAGCCCGAACAGGGAATAGTCGATGCCGAGCGCCAGTCCGGTCACGGTGAGCATGTTGGTGGCGAAGACGGAGAGCGGAAAACGCCTGGCCGACGAGCGCCAGGAGGGCGAGCGCGATCACGATCGAGACGGTCGCCGACAGCAACGGGATCAGTCCCGCCACCACGGAGCCGAAGACGATCAACAGGACGATCAGCGCGGCCGGCAAACGAACCCGAGCTCGCCGGTGCGCAGGTCCTCCTCCGCCAGCGTCGAGAAATCGGCGTCGAGCGTGAATTCGCCCGTGATCGCGGTATCGAACCCGTCGCGCCGGTCGGCGCCCTGCACCGCGTCGACGACGCCCTCGATCTCGTCCTCGGCGTCGCGACCGAGCGCAACCAGCAGCGCCGTCGCATCACGATCGCGGGAGACCAGCCGCCGCTCGCCGGAGTCATAGGCGGTGGTCACCCGAGTCGCGCCCGCTCCACGCAACTCCGCCGCGAGCGCTCGCACCCGCCGCTCGAACCGCGGGTCATCGACGGTCGTCGTCGCGGAACGCACGACGACGACCTCGCTGACGCCGCGCTCGCGCGGGCCCCGCTCGTACGCAAGGCGTTCGAACCTCAGCTCATCGGCGCGTCGAGACTCGGTGTCGCCCGTGACCGCCTCGTCCGCCGACAGCGCGCTCCCGAGCAATCCCGCAGAGATCGCGACCGCCGCCACGAGCGCCACCGCCCAGCCCGCCAGCACCCGCCACGGTCGGCGACTGCTCCAGACCGCCAGTCGCTCGGTCGTCACGCCCGGCTCCGTCTGCTGACTCGCTGGACGAGTGGGGCTCGCGGGTTCGCCCCTATGGCGCAGGTCACCGCCGGGCTCAGCCCGAGAGTCTCGAGCCGGACCCGCGAGAAGCCCGCCCGCTCGAGGGCGGCGGCGATCTCCCTGCCGGCGGCTGCGGAGCTCTCGTCGGTGGCGCCCGGCCCGCGCGGCTGATGCGCGACCGCGATCAGGCCCCCGGTTCGCAACAGGTGGCGAAGCTGCGCCAGGCGTGCCGCGGGCTGAGCCCAGAACAGCACGGTGTTGACGGCCAGGATCTTGTCGAATGGCGCAGCGAAGGCCGGCAGCTCATCGACCGAGCCGAGCCGCAACTCGACGATGCCGCGGCGAACGCCGTCGGCGTTCCGGCTCCGGGCCTGGCGCAGCATCACCTCCGAGTGGTCGAGACCGCAGACATACCCGGCGTGGGCGATGCGGCTGAGCTCGTGTATGGCGAGCCCCGGGCCGCAGCCGACCTCGAGCACGCGATCGTCGGGCCGCACAGTGAGCAGCGACACCGCCCATGCGTTGCGCTTCCGGTTCGACGAGCGGTGGGCCATCAGCATGCCCGCCGCGCGCCCCAGGAGGCCGGTGGGGCGCCCGAACTGTCTGTATGCCGCGTCGATGACCGCTTGTGTCGGCTTCATCTGATTGATCTCCGGTGCTTGATCGGGCATCGTGCACGTTGAAGCGCACTTCAAGTCAAGGGTGTTTATGGGAGAGAACGGTCTGGTGCCGATTGGCGAGCTGGCTCGCCGCACCGGCGTGGCCACATCGGCACTCCGCTACTACGAGCGAATCGGCCTGCTGCCGCTGGCCGACCGCGTCAGCCGACGAAGGCAGTACCCGGCGGATTGCCTGGAGCGGGTCGCGCTCATTCGCCTGTACCAGAACGCCGGGTTCACACTGGCCGAGATCGACCGGCTGCTCGCAGCGACGAGCCGGCGGCGCGCAGCCTGGAACGACCTGGCCGAGCGCAAGGTCGCCGAGTTGGATGCCCGGATCGCCGATGCCCAGCGAGCGAAGGAGCTGATCGAGCACGCGCTCGACTGCAAGCATCGCGACCTTCTCGCCTGCCCTAACTTCCGCGCCGCACTCGAGGCCCAGCTCGAACCGCGGCGATAGACGGGCCTAGGCCTGGCGACCCTGGCGGCGTCGCACGCCGCCAGGGCCATCCTCTTGCTGCCGTCCGCCGCCGGACTGCGCTGGAACCGGCGCGCGCCCTCCCGCTCGGACGTTCACCCACCCGGATGCTGCGCGGCTAGTCCTTCTGGACCGGCTTGAAGTAGCGGCTGCGTTCCCAGCGGGCGATCCGCTTGCCGATTCGCGCACCCACCACGTCAGCGGTGCGCCAGTGGATCCCGCCCCACACGCGCGAGTCGATGGCCTCCTCGAGCGCCTGAGAGAAGCTGGTGAAGCTCCGGGTCGTGCCCGAGCTGGAGCTGAATGCGCTGAAGGCCATCCTGTCCGTGCCGAAGAAGCTCTGCAGCGCACCGACAAGCGCGCCGCTACCAGTCGTGTGTCCGGCGGGATACTCCGGGAACCCGGGCGTCTCGATCAGCGGCGTCCAGTCAGGGTCCGGCGTCGTGGCCGGATTGCCGTCGGAGTCCGCTTCGCGGATCGCGGTGATCGGCCGCCAAGTGTTCCAGTAGTTCTTCTCGTTGACGACGGTGATCTGCGCGTCGGCGCCGGCCAGGCTCACGATCGCCAGCAGGCGCGCGGTGTCGTTGGCGTTCAACTTCTGGCTCTCGGCCAGCGAGACGAGGATCTGGTCCCATGGCGCCCGGTCCCAATACAGCGCGGTATCGGTCTGATCGGCGGTCCGCGTGGCGCTGTCGGCCGCGCCGAGCTCCTTCGTCTCGTTGAAGTCCTTGGCATAGGCCGCGCTGGTGAGCGGGTTCGGGCCACGCGTGCGCAGCCGCTCGGGGCTGGGGATGAGAAACGGCTCGACGTCTCCGATCCAGGCCGAGTCGCTGACCGCAAACGCCGGCGGGGTCGGCCGCCACACGCCTGGCTCGGTGCCGAAGACCGGCTGCCTCGGTCCGTCGCGGCCGTCGTCCTTTCGCGCGGCGAGCATCGCCTCGGCGGCCCTGTTGCCCACCTTGATGCCGCCGGTCTTCGCGGCGCCGTCGCGGATCGCCGCCAGCGACTGCTCATACCGCGGCTCGAGCGCCGGCCGCCGGTCGGGCAGAAGGGCGATCACGACCCGATAGGCCGCCGTGGCTGCGGCGGCGTCCTGGGAGTACCAGCGGCCCGCCCGCGGCGCGATCAGATAGGGCTCGTTGGTGCGCGCGATCGCGTTCACCGCGTCATACACCGCGCCCTGCACCATCGCCATCTCCAGACGCGCGCGTTGCGGTTGGTTGCGCATCTGCGCGGCCTGGTTGAGCTCCTGCCCGGCGTATCCGTACCAGTCCAGGACGACGTCTCCGGACGCCGCCGGCGCCGCAGCCGGCGCCCCCAGTGCGGCCAGTACCACCGCGGTGGCCACGAGGGCCCAAGCCCGCTTCATGACGTTGCCTCGCTGCGCTGTGCGCATCCTGCATGCTCCTTCTGTCGCGTATGGGTTGGGTCGAGGAGAGATCTCGACCGGCCGTGACGTCCCGCCGGCAGGCGATCGGCCGGGCACGGGCACCGGACGGCACCGCACCGACGCAACGGGCGCCAGCGTCCGTCGCTTCAGTCAGGCGAGCGCTGCCGCGGCGGCGGCTGACGACTCGAGCGCCGGCCGTTCGAGGCCGCGTCCTGCGTGTGCGTCTGGTGCGGCGTGTCGGTCGACGGTCACGGCATCAAGCTACGTCTGCTGCGGCCGCCGCGAAACGCCCCGCGGGGCGATCTCGGCCGTCGACGCCGCGCGGAGAGGCGTCATCCGTCCGGGGGATGCGTGGCGGCCCCGGGGCTGCGCTCGCGCGGGTGCCGGTCGCTGGGCGGCCGCTGCGTCGGCGCCGAAGCTACGACCGCGGCGCCAACCGCGGCTCGAGCTCGCGGTGACGTCCGATCAGCTGCGGCGAGGGCCGGTTGATGCCGGTCTCGTAGGCGAAGATCACGGCCTGGACGCGGTCGCGGAGATCGAGCTTCACGAGTATGCGCTTGACGTGTGTCCTGATCGTCGATTCTTCGACGACGAGCGCATCAGCGATCTCGCGGTTCGATAGGCCCCGGGCGAGCAGCTCGAGCACCTCGCGCTCGCGCTGCGTGAGCTCGCTGAGCTTGGCGTTGTCGGCGAGCGCCGGGGTGGGCTGCTGGGCCATGCGGTCGATCACGCGGCGTGTGACCGATGGCGAGAGGAGCGAGTCGCCGTCGGCGATCGTGTGCACGGCGGCGATCAGCTCCTCGGGCCTGGTGCGCTTGAGCAGGAATCCGGACGCCCCGGCGCGCAGAGCCCCGAAGATGTAGTCGTCCTGCTCGAACGTCGTGAGGATCAGCACGCGCGCCCGCACACCGGCGCGCGTCAGCTCGCGTGTCGCCGCAATCCCGTCGAGGTCGGGCATGCGCACGTCCATGAGCACGACGTCGGGATCGAGGCGGCGTGTTCGCTCGAGCGCCTCGCGTCCGCTTGCGGCCTGGCCGACGATCTTGATCGCCGGATCTGCCGAGAGCAGCTCCACGAGGCCGGCGCGCATCAGGTAGTCATCGTCGGCGATCAGCACGCGCGTCATTGCGGCCGGCCTCGGTACGGGAGCCGAGCGTGGAGCCGAAAGGCACCATCGGCGCGGCGGGTGTCCAGGCTGCCGCCGAGCAGCGTCGCGCGCTCAAGCATGCCGATGAGCCCGTGGCCGCGTCCATTGCGCTCGGACCCGCGGCCTCGGACCGGGTTGGTGACGGTGAGTTCGAGCGCGGCCGCGGTGAACGAGACCTCGACGTCGACGGTGCCGGTTCCGTGGCGCGCCGCGTTGGTGAGCGCCTCCTGAAGGATGCGGTAGGCGGCCTGATCGGTGGCGTGCGCCAGTGTCTGTTCCTCCCCGCTGGTGTGGACCGTCACCACGAGGCCGCCAGACGAGTGCTGCTCCACGAGCGTCGACAGCGACGCGAGCGCCAGCGGCGAGGCCGGCGCGTCGCGCAGCGTGGCGACGATCTGGTCGATGTCCTCGACGGTCTGGCGCGCGACGTCCTCGATCGTCTCGAGTGCCGCCAGGGAGCGATCGGGATCCTGTTGGTGTCGTAGGCGTGCGGCGCCCGCGCGCACGGCGATCACGTTGATCGCGTGTCCGACGGAGTCGTGCAGGTCGCGCGCAATGCGGGCGCGCTCCTCCGCTGCGGCCAGGCGGCGGTCGCGCTCGGCTTCGCGCTCGGCGCGCAGCGCCCGCTCGTGCAGCTCGGCGATGTGCTCGTGGCGCAGGCGCGTGCGCTCGCCCGCAAACCAGGCGACCGCCCAGGCAAGCCCGGTGTGCAGCAGCTGGCTCCCCGGCAGGGCGCCTTCGCCGAGCCCGCACCCGACCAGATAGGCGGCGAGCAGCGCCGCCACCATCGTGCTGTCGCGGAGGGTCCACGGATCGGTGGCGTGGCGGCTTGCCGCGAAGAGGTACAGCGCTGCCGTAGGACCGAGCGGGAACGCGACTCCGTAGCCGAGCCCGGCGAGCAGGACGCTGACCGCGGCGCTGACCGCGAACACGGTGCGCGCGTCCCGGCGCCAGGCGACGAGCGACAGCGTCGCGCACAGCGTCAGCGCGACGCCGAGCCAGTCGAGCTCGTGCGAGCCCGTCTGGAGCGGCCCGCTACCGTCATGCGCGAGCTGCGCGAGCGAGCCGGCGAGCGTGACCGCAGCGATCGTCACGTCGAGCAGTGCTCCGGAGCTGGGCCGGTGCACGACTACGCGGTGGGCCGTGGTCGCTGACGACACTCGGATTCGAGCTTAGCCCCGCGTGTACGTGCCCGAGTCCCCCGCGCGGATGATCGTTGTCCACGAAATGTGGACGCCGGAGTTCGCCCGGCCGGGCGTTTCGGGGCCGCTTCGGCCGGCGTAGCTTGGCCGGCGTGACTTCCAGCCCGCTCAACCTGATCGCCGCCAGCGGCCACGAGCCGCCGCCGGCTGCCCACCTGATCATCGTGGGCGTGGCGGTCGTCGCCGTGCTCGTCGCGCTCGTGACGGCGCGCCGGCGTCGCGAGGCGGCCGACGAGCACCGCGAGCGCGGGCCGGAGGACGCCGCCGACCGCGAACGGAACGAGCCGTGACCGCGCATCAGACGCCCAACGCGCTCAGCGTCCGAGCGTCCCGTGAGGCGGCCGCGGTCACCGCGCGCTCGCTGACCAAGCGCTACGGCGACGTCGTCGCCGTCGACGACCTCTCGTTCTCACTGCGTACAGGCACGGTCACTGGGTTCCTCGGCCCCAACGGGGCGGGCAAGACGACGACGCTACGACTGCTGCTGGGGCTCGCCGAGCCGACATCCGGGGAAGCGCTCGTGTTCGGGGCTCGCTTCCGCGAACTGGAGCGCCCTGCCGATCGCGTGGGAGCCGTCCTGGAGTCCAACGACTTCCACCCCGCGCGCTCCGGACGCGACCACCTGCGCGCCCTGGCGGTCGCCGCCGACCTCGCCCCGGCGAGAGTCGAGGGTGTGCTCGAGGTCGTGGGCCTCGGCGCCGCGGCGCGCCGGCCGGCGCGCACGTACTCGCTCGGCATGCGCCAGCGGCTCGGGCTCGCGGGGGCGCTACTCGGGGAACCCGAGCTGCTGATCCTCGACGAGCCCGCGAACGGCCTCGATCCCGCCGGCATGCACTGGCTGCGCCGCTTCCTGCGCGGGTTCGCTGCCGCGGGCGGCACGGTGCTCGTCTCAAGCCATGGACTCGCCGAGCTCGCGCAGACCGTCGATGAGCTCGTGATCATCGATCGCGGCCGCCTCGTGGCGACCGGGGCCCTCGACGCGCTGACCGCGGGCGGCCAGTCGCTCGAGGACGTCTACCTCAAGCTGACCGGAGGGGCATCGTGACCGCCGAGCTCCGCGCCGAGCTGCTCAAGCAGCGCACGACGCGCACCAACATCGGGCTCGTGGCGGCGATGGCCGCGCTCGTCCTCGCCGCTGTGCTCATGCACGGCCTGCTGCTCCCGGCCGACGACCTCGCGGACGCCGACGATCAGCTGCAGATCGTGTTCGGCTGGGGCGAGGTGCTGGGAGCGCTGTTCGCGGCGCTGCTCGGCGCGATGACGTTCACCGGCGAATTTCGCTACGGCACCATCCGGCCGACCCTGATCGTGACGCCGCGGCGCGACCGGCTCGTCGCCGCGAAGTTGCTCGCCGGCGTGCTGATCGGCAGCGCGTTCGGCCTCCTGGCGGGCGGTCTGTCCGCCGTCACCGCCAGCGCGGCCCTCACGGCCCGCGGCATCGACATCGAGATCCAGGCCAGCGACTACGCCGTCCTGGTGCTCGGCAGCGCCGGCGCCGCGGCGCTGTGGGCGGCGATCGGCGTCGGCCTCGGCGCCGCGATCCGCAACCAGGTCCCAGTGCTCGTCGGGATCTGCGCCTGGCTGCTGTTCCTCGAGAGCGCGCTCATCGGCGACGCGAACCTCGTCGGCGACCTCGGGCGCTACACACCCGGCTCCCTGGGAAGGGCGGCGACCGGCCAAGAGCCGCTGGTGGCCCCCGGCGCGGCCCTCATCCTGCTCGCGCTCTACGCGGCCGCGACCGCGACAGGGGGCTGGCTCTCCATGACCCGCCGCGACGTGGACTGACCGAGGGCCACCCCGCGAGCATCCACCTCGGTCCCACGCGACGGCACATCACCGCCCAGTTCCTGACTGAATCGCTGCTGCTCGCGGCCGCCGGCGGGATCGCCGGCGCAGTGCTCGGGGCGCTCGTGACGGTGGCCTACAGCACAGCCGAGGGCCAGCAGACCGTCGTCCCAGCTATCGCGCTGACCGGCGCCGTCGCCGGACGACTACCCGGCTCCACGCGCCGCGCCTCCCACCGACCGAAGCCCCAGTGGACCAGCCGTCAGCTCGATCTCGGGCACAGGATCACTCCGTAGAGTGACCAAGGCGACCAGCCGTTGAGGCCGCGCTGATCAGGCTCACGGAAGACGCGGCGACAAAGACGGCGAACGTGATCAGCCCGGCAAACCGAATGAAGAAGAGCGGCCCGTCGGAGTCGTCGGCGGCGACGAAGGTGGCACCGACGATGTGGAACAGCCCGGACAGGGCGCCTACGGGCGCAAGCCAGCGCGGCAGGACGCCGGTCCGCCAGATGACCGTGGCGGCGGCGATTGCCGTCAGGGCCATGGGCAGCCCGATGGCGGCAATGGCCACCGCATCGAGCTCCAGCAGCAGCCGAATGGTGCTATCGGGAAGATCGGCAGGTGGGCCTCCGAGAGCCAGGGCGTCCAGGAAAGCGGTGGCTGCGTCCCCCACGACCACGGTTGCGATACCGCCAACTAGGACGAGCCGCGAGGCGATCTGCGGAGCTCCTTCCGCAGCGCCGAGCACCGCTTGAAGCCCGACGACGAAGGGCAAGAGGCAGAGAACGAAGGCGAGGCCGGCGATGTAGTCGCCCCACAGATACCGATCCCCGTGGGCGACGAAGAAGTCGCGGATCTCGCCGATCGGCGCGTCATATGCGGGCGGCTGCCCTTGGAGGGCTATCCCTCCGACGGCGAATAGGACGATCCATCCAAGACCAAAGAGACCGGTGATGCGTTGCCACTGGGAACGTGCAAGTGGGGCGAACGGTGCGTGGGGGGCGGGAGCGATCACGATGGTCTTCCGATCTGTCGAGCGGGAAGATTATTCTATCGGATAATTATTACACGTTGTAAGATAGATCGCCACGTCCCGACCGATCGCGAGCGAACCAAAACGTGAGCCGCAACAAAAAACGCCGCGATACCGCGCCCCGCGCGTCTCTCCGTGTGCCCGGCGCCGCCTACCTTCTCTCCCAGGTGGGCGCGCATTCGTCGCGACGGTGGCACGAGCGGCTCGCACCCATCGGACTCGATCCCCGATCGGTCCTCGTCTTGCGTCATGTGGGCGCGGACGAGGGCCGGACGCAGGCCTCGCTATCGGCCTCGCTTGACGTGCCACCGAGCAGGATCGTCGGGGTCGTCGACGAGCTCGAGCAGCGTGGCGTGCTGGAACGGCGACCCAACCCCGGCGACAGAAGGGCCCACGCCCTCTGGTTGACCGGCACGGGACGGAAGGCGCTCGACGAGGTCATGGCCGTCTCGACGGAGCATGAGGTCGACATTTGTGCTGGCCTGTCCGGGGCGGAGCGCCGTCAGCTGATCGAGCTGCTGACCGCCAT
>Ga0126314_10001460_pt1 | contig 11408 bp, 9 predicted proteins | sample Plot105B_FD_92535 | JGI IMG/M metagenome (GOLD analysis project Ga0126314, IMG submission 92535) | Serpentine soil microbial communities from UC McLaughlin Reserve, CA, USA - Plot105B | ecosystem: Environmental > Terrestrial > Soil > Grasslands | place: USA: UC McLaughlin Reserve, Lake County... | reverse complement strand
GTTTGCGGTCATGGGCTTCACGGTCAGGCGGGGGAAGATCGTCGAGATCGATGTCCTCGCCGACCCCGCGCGCCTCCGCCAGCTCGACCTGGCGGTCCTCGACAACTGACGCTCAGCGCCTCGACCGCACGGTGTGCGACACGGCCCTGTAGCCCCAGCACTCATATACTCGTCGTTGGCCCAGCCCCGCTGCTAGACGAGTGCCCCGATTCTGGGTGCGAGAAGAAGAGTCTAGCCGAACTTACTGCTACCCTACCGGCACACGGACACCGGGAAGCTTATGGCGGGGGTTTCAAATGGTAAGGCCCGTTCACCTGAAAGGCGATAGAGTCCGGGAAACGAGCAAACTTTCATATGTTGGTTGGTCAAGGCGAAGGGCGCCCGTTCGTGCTGATTCTCGTCGCCAGGGAATTTCACAGCAGACGTCTAAGGCGGGACCTGTATTCTCTGTGCACAGAGGATGCAGGACCGGCTCCCCAGTGACATCCTCATCGCTGGGCGGCCATCGCAGCGCGAGAGTCATCGGAGGAGGTGAGAGACTAATGTCTACGAGAAGCCCGTTGGGTAGGAGAATGTTGCAGCGGTCGGCGACGCCTCTACTCACACGCGCCCCACTGTAGCGAGTTGGCTCTATTCACGAACTACCGGGAAGACCCCTTCTAGGATGCCAAGGAAATAAGAATCAGAGCATGCCCGAACCCGAATCGTCCCTTAGTCCATCCTGAACTCCTGGCTGCCAAACTCACGGCTCCGTAGACATGGTCTTCTCAGCCGATCCAGGGGTGCTCTTGGTGCGCTTGCCGAACTCTGCCGCCATCGTTAGCATGACGACCATTCCCACCAGCCCAGCCGCTTTCAGGTAGACCAATACGTTCGGTTGGTCGGCGAAGTTGGCTGTCGCGATGATGAAGGCTGCCCAGCAAGTACCCTCCTGCTGATAAAGCCCTCGGGGTCACTCTGATCGTGCGTGAAGGTGCGGATCCCAAGACAGCCTTTGGAGTACTCGGCGGCATCAAAGATTGAGCTAGTACGCGGCGATCTACGTAACCTGGTAGCTCGATTAGCGCGGACGTTTCGCAGAGCGCCGCCTTTGCACGGCGGAGGTCAGGGATTCGAATCCCCTTGGCTCCACTATGAAAACGTGTTGCGACCCACGGGCCGCAGACCGTGGTCCTCCCGCAGTAGGCAGGCGCAGACGAGGGCAAGGGACGCCACAAATGAGAACACCGTACGTACGCCGTTCCAGAAAACCCACGGGTCCTCATAGGCGGCCCTCGCGCGCGCCAGTTCGCCCGGGAACGCTTCGAGGGCGACGCGAGCGAGCGCCTCGTTCAGCGGTACATTCACGAAGACCGTAAGCAGGAAGCCGCCCCCCACGTAGAGCGCCGAGGCCAATGCGATGAGCCAGAAGCGGCTCGACCGGGGCCGCGGGGAGTGGGCCGCGAGCGCCGCGAGCAGGAATAAGACGGCGCCGAAGAAGCTGAGGAAGAACAGAGGGTTCTGTATCCTCTCGTTTATCGCCTGCATGGCGGCGACGTAGCCGGCGTCAGGCTGGCCCGCCAGGCCGAGGTTGACCGAGACTGCGTAGGCGTAGAAGACGCCGGCGATGAGGCCTGTGGTGAGGGTCGCGCCGGCCAGCGTGAGGGTGCGGACGGCCGATCCGAGGGCCGTCGGACGGAATGCTTTGTGGCCCAGGTCTTCGATTGGTGTCCGTGACATAAGGTGCCTCCTTGAGTAGTTGTGGTCGGAGACCAGAGGTTGGGCGCTCAACCGACATGGAGCGCGAAGGTGAACGTGGCCGCCGCAGCGAGGGCCGCGGCGGTCCGTAAGTGGTTCCATGCGGTCCAGCCCGAAAGATAGCGTTTCCAGTAGCTCTCGGCGTCGGCGCCGTGCGGCTCGACGCTCGCCAGCGCTTCGTTACGCGGCACGTGGTAGGCGACGGTCAGCAGGATCGTGCCGACGAGGTACAGCGCGCCACCGACCAGGAGGTACGGGGCGAAGCGTTCGTCCCAGGCGAAGAGCGCGGACACCACCAAGGCACCACAAGCCACCGCGGTTCCGAAGAGCGCCGCCATAAAGGCAGGGGTGACCGCCGCCACGTTGATGGCCTGCATGGCGGCAACACCCTGTGCCGGTTGCAGTCGCGCGAGGGCCTTCATCACGAAGGCCGAGAAGGCGAAGAAGACCCCGGCCGCCAACCCGCAGCCGAGGGCGGTCGTCAGCGTTACGGCATAGAGGACCCCGGTCATCGCTCGACGTCCCATACGCCGGCAGCGGCTGCGTCTCGCGCGTATTCGACGAAGTCCTTCGGCTCCCGGCCCAAAGCACGCCGGACGCCGTCGGTCAGGTGGGCGTTGCGGCCGTCCAGGACCTCGGTGAACAAGTAGGTCAAGAGATCCGTGGTCTCTGGAGGTACCCCGCCCTGCGCCAGCGCGGAGGCGAACTCCTCCGCGGAGATGGGCACGTAATGGACGTCCCGGCCGGAAGCCCGAGAGATCTCGCCTACTGCCTTCTCGAAGGTCAAGAGCCGGGGGCCGGTCAGCTCGTAGAGTTCGCCCGCGTGCCCGTCCTCCGTGAGCGCAGCGACAGCCACGTCGGCGATGTCGTCTGCGTCGACTAACGGCTCGGGCACGTCTCCTGCCGGAAGCGCGACCTCGCCGAGGATTGGCTCCAGCAAGAAGTTCTCGCTGAAATTCTGGCTGAAGAAGCTCGACCGCAGGATCGTCCACTCGGCGCCCGCCTCCTGCACGGCTAGCTCGGCGCGCTGTGCCTCCTCCTCGCCCCGCCCCGAGAGGAGCACTAGCCTCCGCACCCCAGCCTCCACGGCCAGCTCGGCGAACGTACGCACCGACGCCACCGCACCCGGTACCGCGAGGTCCGGGTAGTAGGAGACGTATACCGACCCCACGCCCCGCAGTGCTGGCGCCCACGTCGTGCGGTCCTCCCAGTCGAACGGCGGCTCGCCGGAGCGGGACCCGACCCGCACAGGCAGGCCGGGCGCCGCGAGCCGCTCCACCACCCTGCGGCCGGTCTTGCCCGTGCCCCCGAGGACCAGAGTAGTTGCCTCCGTTCCTGGCGCACCCGTCTCCATCTCTCGCGCGTAATCCGTCACCATAACCTTCTCCTTTCGCGGACTTTACACGGTGTAAATTGACATGGTGTTAAGGTACTCTATACTTTACGTCATGTCAAGTAGTGGATTGGAAACCCGCACCCGTATCCTTGAGGCAACGAGGCGGCTGATGGAAGAGCGGCGCGGCCAGGGTGTCCGCATGCGTGATATCGCCGAGGAGGTGGGCATTTCGCGGCAGGCGGTATACGATCACTTCGGGTCGCGGGCGAAACTGCTGGTGGCGACAACCCATTACGTAGACGAGATCCGAGGACTAAAAGAACGCCGGCGTCGCTTTCAAGCGGCGACCACCGGGGTGGAGCGCCTCGAGGCGTACGTCGAGTTCTGGGGCAACTACATTCCAGAGGTATACGGGATGGCCAACGCACTGCTGGCGGTCCGCGAAACCGACGAAGCCGCCGACGCGGCGTGGGACGACCGTATGGGTGCGGTGCGTGAGAGCTGCCGCAAAACCATCGAGGCACTCCATAGTGATGGGATGCTTGCTCCCGAGTGGTCCAGCGACGAAGCCGTTGATCTGATGTGGACACTGTTGTCGATCCGCAACTGGGAACAGCTCACGACCGAATGTGGCTGGCCAACGAGCCAATACGTCGGCCGGATGCAGAGGCTATTGAAGCGCACTCTAGTACGAGGACCCGAGGAGACGTAGTTGGTCGAGCTATCCACGCAACCTGCCCGTGCTTCCAGGCTATGTAGAAGATCGTAATCCACCGGAAGGCCTCCGATAATGGGAGTAGCGACGACCTACAAAGGTTGATCGAGGAGTACCCTAGGGTTGATCGAGGAGTACCCCAGCATACCGCCCCGACGGCTGGCACGACCGGCTCGGGCAGGGAAAGAGGGATAGGAAGCGCTCGAGCGCCTCCGGCTGGATCCTCGGAGCCTTGGCGTATGGTCTACCTTGAGGTGGTAACGAGCAAGTGCCGGGGCAAACGGGAGGGTTTTCAGTAAGACGTTACTTCGCTGACGCAAACCCTCCACCTAGTAAGAGCCTCGGGGTCGCCCTGATCCTGCACGAAAGTGCTCCTCTCGAAATCTCGTTCCGAGCCCTCGGCGATCCCTGAGAACAAGTGGCGAGTACCGCAGAGATCCGCAGTGTACAGTGTTATGTAGCGCCTCGGATCAGTCGATGGAGTTCCGTATCTACAACAGACGCCTTCAGGTTTCGTGCCGTGCTTACCGGTGATGGTAGCGAAGAAGTGAAACTGGTGAAAGCCTAGAGAAGACGAACTACAACAGTGCTAGCGCCGTGGCCGACGAAAGCGCGGTCGGAAACCTTGCAGCAATCACAGCACTGTGCGTCCACGACGAGATGATGGTATCGCCTCGATAATACAAACTCGTCTGACCTGTTCTTCCATGTCGTTGTGAGCGATGGCGACCGGCATGTACGTTTTGAGCGAACGCTAGGCTAGAGTTGTGTAGCTGCTTGTTAAGAGGGAGATGCGTCGTAAGGGTGATCGCCCGGATCCGATCCTGCCCATGCGCAGAGGGGCTAATCGTCTTCCTACTAGGCGTCCACCTTTTTCCATTTACTAACCACCCAAGTTGCGTTTCCGCGCCTTGCTGACCGGGGTAGCACCTGCAGAATGGGATCGTCGCAGGTTTAGGGAGTAGTACGGCACTGCGTGGACCGCGTCTTCGGCGATCGAACAGCTCACTCGTAATGAGCAGGTCAGCGGTTCGAGTCCGCTCGTCGGCTCTTTGTTTTTCCTGCAAATTCCGTGAAAACGAAAAGCCCCCGATGTTCGTGTCGGGGGCTTTGTCAGCAGTACGTCAGCAGTAGACTCTATCCCCCATAGGCTACCTTACCCTTGAGGCCCTACGATCTTGAGGTTGAGCATCATCCCTGTCTCGTGCTCAAGGATGTGGCAATGGAACATGTAGAGTTGTTCGCCTTCGAAGCCGTGGGTGAAGTCCATGGCGCACTTCACGGTCTCCCCGGGCCAAATCAGCACGGTGTCCTTAAAGCCCAGGTCCGCTACTAGCCTGCCTCTCTCGTCCACCACCGAGCGCGCGACCTGCTCAGGGGTGCCGAGCCTCTCCAGAACCCTGAACTGAAAGCCGTGAAGGTGAATGGGGTGGGGCATGCTTTTTTCGTCGTTATGGATCTCCCAGATCTCTTGCGCGCCCCTATGCACCACGATGGGGAACTCGTCCATCTTGTGGGTCTTGCCGTTGATGAGCCACCGCATACCCTGGCTGTCAGTGGTCATGGAGATCGTTATGGGTCTGCGGGCCGCCCCGCCCAAGTCTGGCTGCGGCATCTCGGAGAGGGTCTCCGGCACGCGTCGTGTGTAATCTGAAGTCTCTGCCACCACAAGCCTCAACAGGTAAAACTCGCTCCCGTCGGGCAGCCGGGCCGGACCCATCTGGTGATGGTGGTGGCCCCTGTCCATGTGATCCATGTGCTCCGTGGGATCCATGCCCCCGCCCATATCCATCTCGTGCTCCTGGTGCATCGGCTCGAAGGGCAGGCTCCTCAGCACTACCTCCTCGCCTACCTCGAAGCCCCTCAGATCCAAGAGTACGTCCATCCGCTCAGCGGGCGAGAGGAAGACCTCCCTGACCTCTCGCGGTCGGTCCAGGAGGCCGCCGTCTGTGCCGATTATCTGGTAGGGCAGCAACTCTTCTTCGCCAACCTTCGTGAAGGCTAGCCGGTAGGTGCGGGCGTTGGAGCCGTTGAGCAGCCTCAAACGGTAGAGCCGGGTACCCACCTCCAGGTAGGGGGTGGGCGTCAGGTTGATCAGGACGACGTCCCCCTCGTAGCCCATATCCTGGCTCATCTGATCCGGCTCGTAGACAAAATTCCCATCCTCATCGAGGATCTTGTCCTGGATGAGCAGGGGGATGTCGGTCTCTCCCAGCCTCAGGTCCAGCGCCTCAGCGAGGCGCCGTTCTTCCTCGTCTTCAATCAGGAAGAGGCCGGCCAAGCCCGAGTAGGTCTGGCGGGCGGTGCCCCCATGAGGGTGCGGATGGTACCAGTAGGTCCCACCCCGGTCCTGCACCGGGAAGGCGTAGTGGTAGGTAGCCCCAGGCGCCACCGGTCGGAAGGGATGGCCGTCCATCCGCCAGTCGACGTGCAGCCCGTGCCAGTGGACCGTAGTCTCCTCATCCAACCCGTTGGTGAACTCGGCGGAGAACTCCTTCCCAGTTCGCACCCTGATGGTCGGGTTCACGTATGCACTGCCGTCATGCTCGGCGTGGTAGGCAAAGAGCTCGCTCCTCGTGCTGGGCAAGACCTCAATGCTCTCCTTCTGGGCGGTGATCTGCACGGGTATATCCGAGGCGTCAAGTATGCCCATGACCCCGCCCACACCCGGTAGACGCAGCGGGTTCTTGAAGTTGTCCAGGCTGGTGGGGCTTAGCGGGGCATAAGCAGCGGACGACATCTCCATCTAACAACCTCCTTCTTGCGGGACCTGAACGAGCCTGCGCGAGTGTCGCGGACCAAATGGTTTCACCAAAGTGTCTAGGAGGAGAGTTCCCCGAAGTTCGACGGTCGCCCAGGCAGTCTGCTGAGCCGCTTCGGTTTGGCCGCGATCAGCGGCGCGGCCAGGCTCACCCCGGCCCTCCACGCACGAAGTTGGCCGCCGATGTGCTCGTAGTCGATGCCTCCGAACGGGGGCTCGGGATCGTAGCCGAGTCGGTACTGCACCTCCCGGGCAGTCTGTTCATCAGTCAGCCTGGCAGCGAGCTGCAGCGCCATGTCGATCCCGGCAGATACGCCGGCTGAACAGATGAACTTACCGTCCTCGACCCACCTCTTACGGACGTACTTCGCTCCGAACTCCTCCAAGACCTTGTAGAAGGCCCAGTGGGTCGTCGCTTGCCGACCCTCGAGAAGTCCTACGGACGCCAGGATCAACGCACCCGTGCACACTGATCCCGCCACCTCGGCCGTCTCGGCGGCGGAGCGCACGTAGCTTCGGATCGCCTCGTTGCTCATGGCCCTAAGCGTGGGCACGCCCCCGCCCGGCACGAGCAGGACGGAGGTATGGGGCACCTCCTCAAACGTGTGGGTGGGGATCATTTTCACATGTGTGTCGGTATCCATGGACTCTACGCGCTCCCCCACTACCACTGTCCGGTACTGTGGGGCGAGTTCGCTTACGCCTGTGAAGATCTGCAGCGGTCCGGCCAGGTCGAAGAACGTGAGCCCCGGGTAGAGGACGAAGGCGGGATAGTAGGAATGCGATGACTGCCAACACGGCACCTCCTATTGCGCCTTCACGTAGCACACCGAAGATCAACTCTCCGACGCTCACGCCGACTGTCCCGGCGATCTCTTCGAGGGTATTTGGCACCTGTGTACCTCCTATCCTATGGGAGCGTACCGTTACACGTACCTATATAGCCCCTTTCAATATCCACTTCCAGTAAGGATGCCATTAAGGTTAAGTAAGCCCTCTGTTAATAAGATCCAGTAGTGTCCGTGAGGCCTTATTCACGAACGTCCTAGAACAGGTGTTCTCCGAAGTTCCTCAGCTAACTTGGTGCCTTGGCCTACATACATCCCCTTCGGACAGTAGTACCCTGCAGTCGTTACGTGCCACGTGGACGTCGCGTAAGAGGGCAGAACCGCTACCTGCCCCCTCCTAGAGATCTGGGTTCGCTACCCGACCAACTGCTTGCCACTAGGCAGGAACGCTCCGCTGCTTCTGCGCCCTACACATTCAGGGAGGACCTCCTGACCGACGCGCACACACGAATACTTGCCGGGATCTTGCTCATATTGACGCCCATCGCCTTCAACATCTTCTTTACCTTGTTGTCGGTGACCTTCGAGTACCCAGACATTCTGCGCGAACCCACGGGTTACGTCCTGCGGCACTTCGATGCGGGTGGCAGCGAACTCGTCGCGATCTGGTACGGGTTCATGCTGACCGCCGTGCTGTTCGTGCCATTAGCGGTAATGGTCCACAAGGTCCTGAGGCGCGAGGACACGCCTTACATGGCGGTCGCAACCGCCTTTGGGATCGTAGCAGGGGTGGTGCAGTTTCTCGGCCTGGTTCGCTGGCCATTCCTGGTCCCTTACCTGGCGGACGTCTACCTCGATCCGGCATCGAGCGCGGCCAGCCGCGAATCTGTCGCCGTCGTGTTCGAGGCATTCAACCACTACGCGGGCGTCGGCGTGGGTGAGAACCTCGGCTACCTCTTCACCGGCCTCTGGACCGTTTTGGTCGCGCTGGCCATGTTCGGGTCGCCGCTGGCGCTCAGGAGATGGCTGAGCCTTTTAGGCATAGTGTCGGCTGCCGGTATACTCGTCGGTACCCTCGAACCGGCCGGGTTCGAACCAGCGGCAAACATCGTGGTGGTCGGGTACATTCTGTGGTCGATCTGGCTCGCCTTGACCGGCGTATTCCTCTTGCTTTCCAGGACCATCAGGCGTTAAGCATCTCAGTCCGACTCAGTGGGCCATCCAACTACCCCGATCGAGAGCTTGTCAGTAAGTGATCGTGACCGCTAGGGACTTATTTCTATTCACGAAGTGCCTAGAACAGGTGTTCTCGGAAGTTCGCAACCGCTCGCAAAGCCCAAGTAACAGCAAAGATAGCTCATTTGGGGGATACACTGGCCGCACTAGGAGAGTAGGCTGACACCGTTACGTGGCAACAGGACGCCACGTGAGGGCGCAGGACCGCTACCTGCCCCCCTTCTAGAGATCTGGGCCGGCCAACCAACCAACTACCTGCCACCAAGCAGGCACATCCCGCCGAAGAAGCTGCGGGGAGAAGGAGTGCGGGATATGTTCACGAAGCTAGCCGATACCAACAAGGCGGCCATCTTCTCGGTCCTGGTGCTGTGCATGTCTGTAGGGGCGGCCTTGTTGATCAGGATGCTCGGGCTCTCTGTGGGCTTTGGCCTGTTCACCGTATGGTCGTTCACTCCTACCGTAGCGACATTGATCATGCTGCTAGTAGTTACCCGGGAGGGCTACTCCAGGAAGGGCTGGAAGTCGCTGGGACTGCACCGTCTGGGCTTGAACGTCTGGTGGATCGCTTTCGGGGCGACCCTACTCATAACCGTGGCTGCTTCGGCCGTGGTATGGGCCACCCCGCTCGCCTCCTTCGTCTTGCCCGAGGGTGGCATCATCAACCCTGTCATTAACTTTCTCATACAGGTTGGCCTACTAGCGCTCACGTTCTCCCTCGGAGAAGAGATCGGCATGCGAGGCTACTTGCAGCCTCGCCTGATGTCACTGGGTCGGAGGCGCGCCTTGTTGTTGGTCGGTCTCGTGTGGGCCACCTGGCACATGCCCCTTTACTACTTCGTTGCCCCGCTCTTCCCCGTGGGGAACGTGTTGCTCTTCTTGCCTCTGTTCTACGGAACCATCGTGGCCGCAAGCTTCTTCTTCGGCTACCTAAGGATCTACACGGGCAGCCTGTGGCCTGCCTCCATCGCCCACGCGGTGCACAACGCCGCCTGGGGCGTCCTGGGAGCGTTGACCGCAACCTCCTCCCCAGTGTTGGTCAACCTCTACCTGGTGGGGGACTATGGGATACTGATACTTGTTGGTACGGTGATCGGAGCCATGTGGGTTGGCTACTTCCTCAGAAGCGGTATAAACGAAGCACAACCGGGCGAAGATGCCTCCGAAGTCTCGCCGACCCCCGCAGCCACGGCGGCCTCCAGGTAGGCACGGAAGGAGCCCGCCCAACCTAACCCCGACTTCGAACGGGACGGCGTCTCAGGTTAAGATGCCGTCCCGAGCTTGCGAGACCCTTCTATTCACCGAAGTGCCTAGAAGTATGAAATTCTCCGAAGGTCGCATCTAGCATCCCGCCTACGGCCCCCCGCCGTCCTCGGCGGGCGTGCCCGACAAGCAGAGATGTCTGGGCGCTCGTACCTACCTTTGCCCTTTACATCAAGCGGCCGAGGATGAAGGCACCCGCCACTATCAACACGAGGAGCACTACCACCAAGATCAAGCCTATCGGCACCAAAACCACCAACGCTGCCCTGCCCGTTGTCGTGGAGTGCATCTCGCGGATACCCACGACGGCCAGATACAACCCGTAGAGGGCCAATAGCCCGCCTATGAACGGTATCCAGTTGACCAGGTTAGTAACCGAGACGTAGGAAACCACCCGGAATGTAGACTCAAAGCCCGAGTTTTGAGAACCCACGAACAGCATCACTAGGAGGTGCGCGATCCCCGCCACTATAAAGAGACCTATGGTGGCTCCTATGGGGGTCAAGATCACGGAGGCGAGGAACTCTCCGAAGCCGTAGCCTCCGCCTTCGAACCTGAAGCCGCCTGCCGCCCTGGTCCTCCAGACGAGCCTGAGAAGTCCCCCAAGGATGGTGGAGATCTCAGTGCAGATCAGCGCGAAGACCAGAGGAGCCAGGAGGTTACCGCGGCGGGGTATGGAGGAGAAGAACTCGGTCGGGCTCCTCACCACCCGGCCCACGACCTCCACGAAGCTGTTGAGCGGGTTTGAGAGGTCGTAATCGCCCCCCGGTTGGCTCGAGCTCATCCTCGCGTCCATCTTTGCTCTCCTCCTTCACTTCCCACGCAACGGAGGCATCATAACCCTGAAGCTGCGTCCTGCGCATCACGCGAATGGACCATTTTCTGGGCTTATTCATGAACGTCGTAGAGAGACTGTCCGAAATTGAGGTGGTGGTGATGTTCCTCTGCTCCTGTAGCCTAGCGGACTCGCCAGCGCGGTTGGGTCTGATGAAGAGACCGGCCTGCCGGGATGTAATGCTCCGGCCCTTCCTCATGCCCTCTATTCACCCAAGTGCCTAGAATGGGTGTTCTCGGAAGTTCGCTACTCGGTAGCAACGTCCTAGCAACACTAAAGATACGCCATATGAGGGATGCGCCCACCCTCACAAGCCCGCTACGCTGTGCTGGTTACGTAACGGAGCGGGGCAGTTTGCGATGGCCAATAAGTTCACACGACGCAGATTTCTCGCAGCGCTGAGTGCTGGCGCCGCGTGGATCGCGTTGACGAGCGCGCCGGGCTGCAAACCGTCGCAGAGCGCGTGGACATTCCGCTCGCGCCCGGACCTTAGCCCGCCCGCTGTTGATGTGACCATGCAAGCTCACGACACTGCCGCCGGCTACATCTTCATCACTCCGGGGCAAGGCGGCGCTGGGCAAGGCGGCTCGATGATCCTCAACAATAGCGGGCAGGTAGTGTGGTTCCGTCCCTTGCAGGGCACGCATGGGCGCGCGATGAACCTCAAGGCGCAGACCTACCGGGGAAGACCCGTCCTTACCTGGGGGGAGATACCAAGCGACTACGTGATCTTCGATGAC
>Ga0126314_10001459_pt1 | contig 11409 bp, 8 predicted proteins | sample Plot105B_FD_92535 | JGI IMG/M metagenome (GOLD analysis project Ga0126314, IMG submission 92535) | Serpentine soil microbial communities from UC McLaughlin Reserve, CA, USA - Plot105B | ecosystem: Environmental > Terrestrial > Soil > Grasslands | place: USA: UC McLaughlin Reserve, Lake County... | reverse complement strand
CCCCGGCATCAAGGGTTGCCGGCACTCCCGGTGTGAGGAGCAGCTCGCCAATGCTCAAGGTTGAGTGGTGGGGGCGTATCCCCTCCAGCCACGCAGCGACCTCGTTGGGTTCTGCAGGTCGGGCGTTGGCGTCGTGGAAGGGCCGAAGATCTCCGCTCAGGATTACGCCTTCGCCGCGGGCAAGCCGGATGCGCACGGTCGCTGTCGGGTCAAGACCGAGATCGGCTGCAGAGGCGGAATCTGGCCGCAGGGTCAGCACCTGGCCGATTCTTCGATCACCGTCTCGCTCCAGGACAACGTATCCGCCGACCTGCAGGTGCAAGTCGTGCAAGGAGGCCTGGAATGTGAATTGCCGGCCGTCCACCGAGCTGGCCAGCGGCATGATCTTGCCCTCGAGCTCGTTCCGCATCCGCCGAAAATCACCGACCGGATTGACCACTGCTTCTCCGACCGGCACGGAGGTTCCAGGGTTCAGGGCTGAATCAGTCATCGGCGTCAACTCCCCTCGGGTCCACTGGTCACTTGTCCTCGTACGCGGCAGCGGACGTGGATAGCGACACAGACTTCTAGTGCCGATCCTGCCGCTTCCGCCATTGCCCGTCTATACCGGAGGAAACTGCAAGGCGCTCACCGCCCACCGGCCGCCACCGGGCGCGTCGACGGAAGTGAACGTTCAGGCGCTTTGCCCGCAATCTACCGCCGGTAGCAAGGCGCAGCGCACCGAAGCGAACGGTTCCCGGACCTCACTCACGTAGGGGATGACGGCCAACCAAGTGCTGCTATGTCGAAACGGTCTGCCGTCATGAGCTGCGTTCTGAACGATCCGGGGTCATCTGCTGAGAAGGCACCGCTGACTTCCGGGGCGCTGAGATCGACTGCGCATTCACCGGAAGGCCGCGCGGCAGCAACCACGCACAGCGGATGGCCTGGCGCAATTGTGTCCTGGCGGCGGACCAGTCGCCTGCCCTGACCAGGGACATCGCCGTGCGGGAGGCGAACACGACCGAGTACGCCAAGGCCCTGCGAGTCGTTCTGGCCCGTCGGTTCGGCGCGACGTAGCCGCCCAACACCCCGATCGCGGTCACCCGCTCGCGGATGTTGGCCCCGGTCCGGACCCGCGCCGAGGTGTCCGAGGCGTCGTGCCGCCGATAGACAGCGAGCACTTGGTCGACGAACACGATGGGGCCGTGCGCCGCGAGCCGGGTCCACATGTCCCAGTCGGCTGCATGGGGCAGGTCAGTCCGATAGCCGCCGACTCGCTCGTACGCCGTGCGGCGGACCACAATCCCAGGCGCCCGCACCCGGTTCGACACGGCGAATGCGTCGAGCGCATCCGTCCAGATGCCCGTTCCCCTGCGGTATGACCGGGTGATGTAGATGTGCCTGTTGTGGGCATCGACGTCTCTCACCCTGCACACAGCGGCCAGCACGGCCGGGTTGCTCAGTGCTTGCTCCATGGCGGGGTAGAAGCCGGGCAGGACCGCGTCGTCGCCGTGCAGCAGGTGCACCAACTCCCCCGATGCGAGCTCGAGGCACCGGTTGAACGTGCCGATGGCTCCGAGATGCCTCGGATTCGGCCGGTATCGGACCCGACCCCGACCTAGCCGTTCGACCACTCCAGCCGGGTCGTCCTTCGAGGTGTCGTCCACAACGATGATCTCCGCGTCATCCCGGTCCGCCAGCTGGGCGACCACCTCAGGCAGTGCCTGTGCGAGAAAGTGGGCGCAGTTGTAGACCGGGATCATCACTGACCACCGCGGCCGATCCTCAGCGGTAACGGCGGGAATACGCGCGATTTCGGGCACCGGCGGCAGTGTAATAGGGGCGACCTTGCCGCGTGGTTAGCTTGCGCGTGTGATAACGACGCACAGGCCCCCAGAACTGGGCTCGCCCGATCCCCTCCAGATCCGGTCGCGAGCTGATCGCTCGGAGCCGAGGCGATGAGGTTCGGCGTCGCCGGGGCGGGCTTCTCTGGCGCGGTGATCGCCCGGGAGGTCGCCGAGGCGGGGCACGACGTGGTCGTATTCGAGACCCGAGACCATGTCGCAGGCAATTGCCACACGGAGCGTGACCTGGAGACCCAGGTGATGATCCACCGGTACGGGCCGCATATTTTTCATACGGGGAACGAACGCGTGTGGACCTACGTCAACCGGTTCGGCACGATGATGCCCTACAACCATCGCGTCCGGACCACGGTGCACGGCCGGGTCTACCTGTTGCCGGTCAACCTCCTCACCATCAACCAACTGTTCGAGACGGCGCTCAGTCCCGACGAAGCAAAGGCGTTCATCGCCGAGCAGGCCGACTCCTCGATCGACGAGCCGCGCAATTTCGAGGAGCAGGCACTGAAATTCATGGGCCGCCAACTCTACGAGGCGTTCTTCCTCGGCTACACGCGCAAACAGTGGGGGCTGCCACCGACCGAGATTCCCGCGTCGGTGCTCAGGCGGCTGCCCCTGCGGTTCAATTACGAGGACTCCTACTTCAACCATCCTCACCAGGCGATCCCGCGTGACGGCTACACGGCCATCGTCGGGGCGATCCTCGACCACCCTCGGATCGAGGTGCTGCTGTCGACCGCTTACACCGAGGCGAACCGCGAAGAGTTCGACCACTCCATCTGGACCGGACCTCTGGATGCCTGGTTCGGATACCGCTTCGGCCGGCTTGGCTATCGGACCTTGGACTTCGAGGAGATTCGCGCCACTGGTGATTACGTGGGATGCGCGGTGATGAACTACGGCGACGTCGACGTGCCCTACACCAGGATCGCCGAGCACAAACACTTCGCCCCATGGGAGGAGCACGACGGCACGGTGTGCTTTCGTGAAACGAGCCGGCTCGCCGAGGAAGGCGACATCCCCTACTACCCGATCAGGTTGGCGAACGACAAGAGCCTACTGAGCCAATACCTCGAAGCGGCTCGGACCGAGGCGGACGTCACATTTGTCGGCCGGCTCGGCACCTACCGCTACCTGGACATGGATGTCACGATCGCCGAAGCGCTAGCCGCGGCCGACGGGATCCTGGAGGCGGTCCAAGCTAACGCTGCCATCCCGGCCTTGTTCGTCGACGCCTGAGGGCGGCTCGGGTCGGGCGCCGAGTTCGGCAATCCTGTGCTCGATGTTCTGGAGCCGGCCGTCCATCTCCCCGAGCCGGCTGTCCACGCCGCGCAGCCGCTGCTGTATCACCATCAGGCCGAACATCACGTCCTGCTGGCGCGGCTCGCGGCCGACCCGCGTCACCCGGCTGACGGTCCTTGCGAACCGACCACCATGCAGCACGTTGCGGACATACCGCCCGGCGAGCACGGCCGTGTGCCAAACCCCCGAGTGCCTGAGGTGGAACAGGCCGGTGATGAGGGGGTTTCTCGAGTCGGGCCTGCTGGCGAGAATGCGTACGAAACTGCCGTATTCACGCTTGGACGCCGCATTGCTGAGCCGCAGGGCAGTCACTCCCTTGTTGCCCTCCCGCAGGGCGCTCGCGATGGCCGCCTCGGAGTACTCGGCGAAGATGGGCACCAAGGTGTTGAACAACTGGCGACGCAATTGCGGCGGAGTGCGTCGGGCGATCCATTCCATTTGCGAAATCACCCACCCGAGGAGGGTGGACTCGTACACATCGAGCAGCTGTCTCCTGGCGAGCCAGGTGTGGATCGTGTCGTGGTGCCGGAAGATCTGGAACAGCCGCTCGTCGGCGGTGGCCATGGTCTGTCCGGCCCGGCCGACTCGGTGGTAGCACAGCACTTCACGAACGGCAGCGATTGATCGCGCTGAAAGTACCGCGAACCAGTGGAACGGATTGTCCTCGTAGAAGCTGTCACTGACCGGAAATCGGATTTCATTGTCCTCGAGGAGGCTGCGGCGATAGAGCTTGCGCCAGGGCACGGCGATGAACCGGAGGAACTGTCTGCGGGCGTGGACGTCCAGTTTGTAGCAGGACGCCGTCAGCTCGGCCCACCGGTGCGCATCGGCCGGGTCGCGACGCTCTCCAGATCCGTCGACGACCTCTTGGTACTCGCACATCGCCAAATCCGCATCACATCCAGCGGCGGCATTGACCAGCCGCTCGAACATAGTCGGCTCGACGTAGTCGTCGCCGTCGACGAAGCCGACCCACCGCGCTGTGGCTCGATCGAGGCCGGCGTTGGCAGCGGTCGCCACACCGCCGGGACTGTTCTCAGGTAGCAGCACCGGGATGAACCGCGGGTCGCCGGCACAGAAGTCGACGATCTTTTGTGCTGTGAAGTCGGACGACCCATCGTCGACTACCAGGACCTCGATGTCGGTCAGCGTCTGGGCCGCGACGCTGTCGAGACACTGCTCGATGTAGTTTTCGATGTTGAATGCGGTCACGATGACGCTTACCTCAGCCACGTTCGGTCCCTCCAGTCCGTCACGCCAGCACGCGGCGGATGATGCGATTCGCCAATCCGGGGTCGCGTCGCAGCCGTATCCGAGTGAAATCTGCCAGGTCCATCCTCAGCAAGTGGTGCTGCAGGCGAACGTTGAATTCGTCGAGCACCTCCGGCGTCATGCGTGATGTCGCCCAGGCCGCAACTCGAATCACGAAGTCCCAGTAGTGGTGTGAGAACCCGTTGCGCTTTTCCGGACGTGCCTCGAGCGCGGTATAGGTCTCCTCCAAGGCGTCGACAAGGCTCAACCGGGCGCGACTCTCCCGGTTGGTCAGGTTGCGGCCGCCCTCGTTCACGATGTGGGTGCATATTGGTTGGTCGAGCAAGAGGATGCTATCCGCGTCCAGCAGGGTCAGCCAATGGCCGAGGACGTCGTTGTGGACCGGCGTGCTGCCGTACCGAAGACCAGTCCGCCGGTAGTGGTCGGTTCGGGCGACTTTGTTCCATGGGTAGTTGGAGAACCCGAGTAGCTGCGGTACATCACCGAGTCGAGCCACTCGACGCGGCGCCGTTGCGTACCGTGCCCACGCCGCCGCGTCGAATGAGTTCATACCGTCGAACTGTGGTGAGTGGCCCCGGCGATATCGGTACGGCATCACTGCGACGTTGGCGCCGGTCTCGTCGAGCGCCCCGATCGCTGAGGTGAGGGTCAGGGAATGGATCTCGTCATCGGCGTCGAAGAAGAGTGTGTAACGACCGGTGGCGCGCTCGAAGCCGTGGTTTCGGGCGATCCCAGCACCGTGGTTGGTGTGGAACCGCTCGACAATCACTTCCGGTCGGCCGAGGGCGGTAACTCGCTCGACCGAGTCGTCGGTCGACGCGTCGTCGACCACGATCACCTCGACAGCGGCCGCCTCGATCTTGACGAAGGACTCAACGACATCAGTGACCGTCGCACTGGCGTTGTGCATCGGGATGATCACCGACAGGTCGGGCTGATTCGTCACGGGTAGTCCACACCTGGTGTGGTCTGGCATTGTTGATCACTCTACGAACGTCTGGGACGGCTGCGCCCGTCGACTGTCGGCGGAGAGCGGGCCGAGCCACTCGGCGAGAGTGGCCCGCTGTAGGTTACCGGACCGTCTGGGCCTACCCGGCGACCGGAGATTGCGCTTTCAGGTCGAGCTGGTCGCTGTCGAGCGAGTACCCGACCTCACAGCAGACGACACTCCGCAATCCGCCCACCGCACCCGCCGACAAGCCGCACAGCCTGCGCTGAGGCTCGTTTTTCCGGTATTGGGTCAATTCTCCTTCGATGTTCACCGGATATTCACGATTGCCGGAAAGGCTGCCGGAGAGCGCCGAGTCATACAGACTAGGTAGCTAGGAACGATAGGGGCTTGTGATGGCGATGACTCGGGGGCAGCCGATCCGACGCAGCACCGTTGCCCGGGCAAGATCTGGACCGCACGCCGCCAGTGCGGTGGCGGCTGGGCGTGCCGACGCGCCTCAGTCGCCGGGGGAGCTAGCCCGGCTGTATGCGCTGCCAACGGATCCTAGAACTCTGCTGGTCGCACGGCCTGCATCCTCCCACGAAGTGGTGGCCCAGGGTGCGGCGAGGGTGGGCTCTGAACCCAAGCATGAGATCGCTGTCGTGGTGCTCACGCAAGCAGACCGTCCCGCGGAACTCGCGCGTGCGATCGCATCGGTTCGAGCGCAGCAGCAGGTCGATCTGGAGTTGGTGCTCGTCGTCAACGGCGCCCGCCCGCCGAAGCTTGACGCGTCCGATCGGCTCATCGTCCTCCCTCAGAATGTGGGGATCCCCGGCGGCCGCAACGTCGGTGCTGCAGGGGCTGACGCGCGACTCATCATGTTCCTCGACGATGACGCCGAGCTGGTCGACCCCGGGCTGCTAGCCGCGGTCGTGGACCGGTTCAAGGCTGACCCGCGGCTCGGTGCCATGGCGATCCGCCTGGTCGATGAAGACGGCCGCACGCAGCGCCGCCACGTCCCGCGGCTGGGTGCCCGGTCGGCCGAGAGCTCGGGCCCGGTGACTCACTTCATCGGCGCGGCTTGCGTGGTGCGCGCCTCGACGTTCCACGCGGTCGAGGGGTTCGACGCCCGTTTCTTCTATGCCATGGAAGAGTCCGACTTATCCCTGCGGCTGCTCGATGCCGGCTGGTCGATCTGGTACTCCGCCGATCTCAAGGCGTTTCATCCACATACCGCCCCCTCCCGGCACCCGGGCTACGCAGTGCTGACCGCTCGTAACCGGCTGTGGATGGCGTGGCGTTCGCTGCCGGCCCCGATATTTGCGGGATATCTGCTGATCTGGACCACCGCCGCCGTGGCCCGCGGCGTGCCGCTGCGGGAGGTGCTGGCCGGCTACCGGGAGGCGTGGTCGGCTCGCCCTGCCCGGCAGCCCATCCAGTGGCGCACGGTTGTCAGGATGACCCTGATAGGCCGACCCCCGCTCGTATAACCGAATCGGCGGCCCCGGGCAAACCTCGGTCGACCATGCTTGAGTCAGTGCCTTCCGGATGACGTCGAACCGCTCACGGCCATTGTGGGCACAGGGCTGCGCGCAGCCGCCACGATGTCAGTGTCAGATACGGCTGAGCGATCAAGACATCAGCCCGTGCTCATGGGCGTAGGCGGCCGCAGCCGTTCGAGACGGCACGTCGAGCTTGACGAAGATGTTGCTCAGATGTCGCTCGACCGTCTTCTGGCTCAGCACCAGTGCACGTGCGATGTCGGGGTTACTCCGCCCTTCGGCCACCAGCCGCAGCACCTCCACCTCCCGCTCCGTGAGACCGGCGGGGCGTGCTCGTCCCTGCAGCTTGTCGATCTCCTGGACTGCCGGTGCCGCACTCAGTCGGGCAAAGGTGCTGCGTGCCACAGCAAGTTCTGCGGTCGCCGAGTCTTCGTCACCCATCTCACGCAGTGCACGCGCGAAGACAACGCGTGCCCGCGCAGCCTCGTACGGTGACCCCAGATCGCTCCAGAGGCGACCCGACTCTCGCGCGTTGCTGAGCGCCTCCTCCGACTGCCCGGATGCCAGATGGACGGTTGCCGCCGCGTACGTCGCCATCGCCCGTAGCGCAGAGTTGCCAAATGCCGACGCGATGCCGGTGAGTTCGTCGGCATTCTGGCGGGCTTCGTCAAGGAGTCCGGCCGAGACCAGGACCTCCACGGCGGCAGGAAGCATCCAGGACCGGTGAACCGGGTCGTGCGCTTCGACGAGCAGCCGGCGAATTGCCGAGATCGCTGCGGTCGTGCTCCCTCGCGCCAGCCACGCCAGCGCCAGCCCTGGTTGCGGCTCGTGGCCGCGATCGGCTGCCTGCCGGTACGCCGCCTCCGCCTCATCGAGCTTCCCGCGTATCCGCAGCACGTCACCCTGCTCGGTCAACGCCATTCCGGCCGGTGCCGCCATGCCCTCCTTCTGATACCGGCGCTGGGCCTGGGCAAATTCAGCAAGCGCCTCGTCATACGCCCCACGCAGCCGCATGATCTGGCCTCGATGCAGGGAGCACTGACCCGTGTACGGAACCAGCCCGGGCTGCGCATCGCACCATCGGGTCAGCGCAGTGGTCCAAGACGCGGCACGGGGGAAGTCGGAGAGCTCCTGGCACGCTTCGATCAGCGAGCAGTACGCCATTCCGGCGATGATCGGCGAGACCTCTCCAGCCGAGAGTCCCACCATCGCCTCGTCGAGCAGGGCAAGTCCCTCCGGCACCCGACCGGAGTAGATCATCATTCTGCCCTGCAGCATCAACCCTTGAGCGATCAAGTCGTGTTCGGTGAAGCGGCGACCCGTCTCGAGAACACGGGCGGCTGTCTCCGCGGCCCTGCCAAGATCCCCGCGGCCGAGCTGCTGGAAAAACCCGTGGGCGAGAACGTACCCACGTTCCACGACGTCCTCGGTTTCAGTCTCGAGCAGCCGCTGCGCCCGAGCGACCCAGCCGCCGCCAACCGCCGTCTCCCCTCGGACATTCAGCAGCAGGCCGAGCCCGGAGGCGAAGCGCACAGCCCCGAGCGAGTCCCCGTTGCGGATCCTGTCCTGGTATCCGGCCTGGAGGGCCCGCACGGCTTCGTCGACATCGCCGAGCAGATAAGCGGACGTCGCCAGGGCCATGGTGTCATCGGGAGCAAGATCACCCGCTCCCCGCAGCCGGTCGAAGGCAAGCACCCAGTCACGCCGCTCGTACGCGTCCCGAGCGTGCAGCAAAGCGTCGATAGTCTCGTCCCGCTCGCGGTTGAATTGCTTGCTCCGCTGACGCTGATCGCGCCGCGGCGCCGATTTCGGCGTCACTCTTCGCAAAACGAGGAACGTTCTTCGCTCATCACTCCTCCGCCATCGGCCTGCAATCCGACCCGTAGACAGCCTCCAGCTCAGAGGTTACGCGCCACCGGACTCAGGCTGCGAGTGCAAGGGAATTTGCGACCCGGACTTCGATCTGCTGTGCGACATAGTTGGCATCTCTGCCGACCCCTGGCAGCACCGTAGAGCTGAACGCGTACTGGAACGCGAGCCCGCAGAAGAACAGCCCCGGGGCTTCAGCCACGACACCGCGCATCTCCCGCGGCCAACCGTCGGCTCCGAAGATCGGCAGGTCGATCCAGTCAAACACCTGCCGGAAGCCGGTGCACCACACCACATTCGCAACGTCAAGCACGCGGCCATCGGCCAGCACCGGTCGCCCGTGCTGCACGCCGGTCACCCGGTCCGAGACCCGCTCCACACCGTGATCGCGCAGATCGGACCGCTTGACCCGGACATTCGGTCCGCCATGGAACCGGACCTTCGCAAGAGCTTTTCGGCCCATGGGCGTCCGCCGGGTGAGCACATGACTAGCGAGGAACACGACGGCAGGAAAGACCAGCCGGATCGTCCAGCGGTCCAGCCGTACCGGCACCTGACCGGTGTCCCGACCGGCCAGCACGGTCGGGTGGGTGCCAGCCACTTCAACGGCGATGTCGTTCCCTGAATGGGCGGCCCCGACGACCAGCACACGACCAGGTTTCAGCTGCCCCGGCCTCCGGTATTCACTCGAGTGCAGCTGTCGAATCGACGGGTCGAGATCCAACGCGAAGTCGGGAATGCTCGGCGTTCGACCGAACGTCCCGGTGGCCACCACGACGTTGTCGGCGAGAATGCGCTCAGCCCCGAGCTGCAGCACGTACTTCCCATCCACGACGTGCAGCCGGTCGACTTTGCTGAGATTGCGCACCGGGAGTCCGAACCGTTTGGCGTAGGCCGACAGGTAGTCGGCGACCTGGTCCTTGGTGGGATAGGACCAACGCGGACTGGGGAAAGGTAGGCCTGGTAGGCCGTCGTACTGTGCAGGCGAGTATAGGCGCAGGGAGTCCCACTGGGCGCGCCAGTTGTCGCCGACCCTTTCGTTGCTGTCCAGGATCAGGCAGGAACGTCCTCGCCGCTGCAGGTGGTACGCAGTCGCCAGGCCGGCCTGGCCGGCACCGATGATCGCTGTTTCGACGTGTTCGAGCGTCATGAAAACCTCCGGTAGGAGACGGGGCGCCGTCGGACCGGGGTGTGCGGCTGGCATATCGAAGATGCCAGACGAGCATCAGACCCGACGTGACGACATAGAAGGAATGGAGGGCCCAGATGGGGCCGGCCGGCAGCTGCAGAACGTAGATGCTGTGCACCGCGTTGCCCACATTGGCCAGCACGAGGTTTCCGCGGCTGTAGGAGTTGAGCTCCTTGGTGCGCGCGGCCTTGATCAACATGGGCAGGGTGCTCACGGCGAACAGCACGGTCGAGACCGATCCCGCTAGCACCGCCACACTTGCCATGTCATGGACGGTACGAAGGACACGCCCGGCACGCGTCGGGTCGGATACCCATCTTGCAGAAACGCGTGATGGGTGAATTCCCGTAGCACCAGGCGAGAGATGTGGTGCGTGCTGTGCTCGATCTTGTAATGCTGCGCCGGAACGCCCTGACGAAGCGGGATGCACAATCCCTTGCGAGCCCGGGCCGGAAATACACCGTGATGGCCACGAGAGAATGGGGTGCCGTGATTCCCGTATGAGGGCAAGCGGGCGGCACTAAACTGTCGGGCGCAGGTGCTGCTCGTACTTGTCGCCCATTTCGTCCATGAAGGATCTCCTATGAGGCGCCGCACGGTCGATCTTTGGTCGCCGGCGATCGGAGCGGCTGGCACTGTTATTGCGTACGGGCACTGGGGTCGTCCAGTCCTTGTCTTCCCGCACGAGATGGGCGGAGCGGAAGACTTCGAGTCTTGGGGCATGATCGACGTTGTGGCCGATCTCATCGACGGCGGCCGGGTCAAGCTCTACTGCGTGGACAGCTACGACATGGAAAGCTGGTCCAACAGGCGCATACCTCTAGAGGAGCGTGCTCGTCGACACGGTGCGTACGAGTCGTGGATCCTCGATCAAGTCGTGCCCTGGATTCTTGACGACTGTGCAGGACCAGCGGACATCCTTACAACAGGCGCCAGCATGGGTGCCTATCACGCCGCGAACTTTGCCCTGAAGCGCGCCGATCTCTTTCCGCAGGCGCTGTGCATGTCCGGAATCTATGATCTCAGCTCCCTGCACGGCTGGGGTGATCGCGGCGAGGCAATGTACTTCAACACTCCGCTGAGCTATGTGGTCAACATGCAAAGTGACCACCTCGACTGGCTGCGATCGCGAGTGTTCCTGCTCCTGGTGTGCGGACGAGGGATGTGGGAGGACACAACTGGCGCACTGGTGAGCACCAAAGCTCTTGGCGGGCTGCTCGCGGACAAAGGCATCCCTCATGAGGTGGACTTATGGGGCTACGACGTAGCGCACGACTGGCCATGGTGGCGGCGGCAGTTTGGGCACCATATGCCGCGGTTCGCTGACCAATAAAAGGAGGCTGGCATGGAAAGACACTTGATCGGGCTGTTGCTCGGCACCGAAGAGGACTGGCCAACCGCATTCGAAACGCTGCTGCGCCGCTTGGGCCCGGTGACGGATTCGGCCGGACACGAACACACGTATGACGTCGAACGGATAACGATCGAGCCATTCGACCT
>Ga0126314_10001458_pt1 | contig 11414 bp, 9 predicted proteins | sample Plot105B_FD_92535 | JGI IMG/M metagenome (GOLD analysis project Ga0126314, IMG submission 92535) | Serpentine soil microbial communities from UC McLaughlin Reserve, CA, USA - Plot105B | ecosystem: Environmental > Terrestrial > Soil > Grasslands | place: USA: UC McLaughlin Reserve, Lake County... | reverse complement strand
CGTACTCGACGAACGCCTGGTTCAACCTCGGCGCCAGCGGATCAGCGGCGTCGACGATCGCCGACAGGTTGTCCGGCACGACGGTGGCGAACACGCCGCCGAAGAACCGCCACGCCTCCTCGAACCCGGCGATCACATCGGCGGTCGTCTGGGGTGGGTCAGCCGCACGAAGCATTGCCGCGAGTAGCAGGCGGTGAAGATCAACGCCTGCACGACCCGACGCCGGCCCGTCTCGGGGTCGGCCAAGAACCCGATTCGGCCGAAGTCGACCTGCAACTCGTCGCCCGACTCGCCATCGACGACCCGCACCGTCGTTCCCCGGCCCCGGCTGCGGCCGCACACCTCCAACACGTAGCGCTGCACCGTCCGCACGGCACCGCGACACCGCGACGCTCCAGCAGCTCGTGGATCTTCACCCCCGTCAACTCGGCTTTGACCCACCCGGCGATCCGATCGTGCTCAGCGCTCAATAGCTGCCACGCCCCACCGTGACCGTCATGACGGTGCGGACGGACCGCCTCCACCACCATCCCCACGAACACTCGTTGAGCTGATCGTCGCCGCCGTCACGGGACAGACGCCCGGCGGCGGTGACAGAGCGGCGGACCGTCTTGCGGTCCACCTGCGCCAGCCGCTCCACCGAACGGAACCTTCCCCGGCCAGCCACAGCCGCAGGACTTCTCGAACCTCAAACACACGGACCTCCCGAAACGCCATCTGGCCGCCTCCCTGAACCCGTCGACGGGAACAGCGGCCAGTGCACCCTCAACGAGGCCGACGCTGGCGGACCCTCCGAAGTGGTCCCATCACTGGCGCTCACGTGGTCCCATGCCACTGGCGCTCGCAACGCTCAAGTGGTCCCATGCCATTGGCGGGCGACACGCTGATCCGGAACTCCCAACCTGAAGGTCGCCCGTTCAACGCCTGCGCCGGCCACTGCGCTGGCTCAGAGGCCCATCCGAGCTCTCCAGGAAGGGCCTTGCGATTTCGGCGAGAGTGGTGATAGCAAGTGCGGCAAGGACGGGTAACGGGCGGAGGCAGCGATGGTGGCCCCGGCGATCGATCGTGCGTGGGATAGTGGACCCCTTCGGTGGGGACGGGGTCACCTTCCAGCCGTGCAGCGGTGCGTTGATGCCGTAGCGTGGCTGATTGCGGTTCCCGTGAGCACCATGCTCCGCTACGACGGTCACATCCACTCGATCGACGCCATTCGGGTGACATTGTTCTCGATACTCGGCGCGGCGGCGCAGTTGTTGTCCGGTCAACTCGTCGGTCTGTATCGCAGGCAATGGCGCTACGGCAGCTTCGATGAACTCGTCGGTGTTGCGGTCAGTGCGGTGACGGCAGCCGTACTCCTCGTGGCGATCCGAATGCTGACGGCGATGGACGGGTTGCCTCGATCGGTGCCGCTCATCTCGGGGATGGTGGCGCTCGCCGGTATGTGCCTGATTCGCTACCTGTGGCGTGTCGTCTTGGAGAGCTCGAATCGACCCCGCGGCGAGGACGTGACCTCGGTCGTCGTTTTCGGTGCAGGTGAAGGGGGCGCCCAGATTCTTCGGTCGATGCTCAACAACCGCCGCGGCCATTACAAGCCCGCAGCGCTCCTCGACGACGACGTACGCAAGCAATACCTGAGGATCAACGGCATCCGGGTTCGCGGGACCCGGCACAATCTGGCCGATGTTGCCCAGGCCTACGGAGCAACGGCGTTGTTGATCGCCATCCCGTCCGCTGACGGAACGCTCGTGCGTGAGCTGACTGAGCTCGGTCTGGCCGCCGGACTTCAGGTGCTGGTCGCGCCGCCGATCGAAGAAGCGGCAAACGAGCACGTCAGCGCCACCGACATCCGGCCTGTCACCGAGGCTGATCTGCTCGCACGCCGTCCGGTGGAGCTCAACATCGAAGCAGTCGCCGAGTACATCTCCAACAAACGAGTGCTCGTCACGGGCGCAGGAGGTTCGATCGGGTCGGAGCTGTGTCGCCAGTTGGCGAAGTTTGGGCCGTCTGAGTTGATCATGGTCGATCGAGATGAGAGTGCGTTGCAAACCCTCCAATTGGCTCTCGAGGGCCATGGGCTTCTCGACACCCCGGACCTGGTCCTCGTCGACCTACGTGACCGAGCGGGCCTCCTCGCCATCTTCGGTGAACGTCGCCCCGAAGTCGTGTTCCACGCAGCGGCGCTCAAACACCTTTGCTTGCTGGAGCGCCATCCGGAAGAGGCGTGGAAGACGAACGTCGTTGGAACGCAGAACTTGCTCGATGCCGCCCTCGCCGCCGGTGTGGAGCGCGTGGTGAACGTGAGTACGGACAAGGCTGCTGACCCGATCTGTGTACTGGGATACTCGAAGCGGATCACCGAGCGGCTGACTGCACACGCGGCGCTGATGACGGGGCGGCCTTTCTTGTCCGTGCGATTCGGCAATGTACTCGGCTCGCGAGGAAGCGTCCTGCCGACCTTCCTCGCGCAGATCGCCAATGGTGGACCGGTCACTGTCACAGACGAAGACGTCAGCCGGTACTTCATGACCGTCGAGGAGGCGGTGCGGTTGACGATCGAGGCAGGCGCAATCGGTGCCCCGGGCGAGGTGCTGGTGCTCGACATGGGCGAACCAGTCCGCATCGCTGATGTTGCCCGTCGCCTGATCGAGCAGTCCGGTCATACCATCCGCATCGTCTACACCTCGCTCCGGCCGGGCGAGAAGCGTCACGAGACGCTGTTCGGGAGTGGCGAGGTGGATGAGCGTCCGTTCCACCCGCTGGTCAGCCACACGGCTGTCCCCCCATTGAGCTTCGATGACGTCTTCGAGTCCTACCGCTCCGCCGGCGGAGCGACTCAGTCGAGGATCGAGGGGCTCCGGCGGGCTGCGTTGATGTCGGAGTACCGGCGCACCGGGCATGCGTTGGAGCGCGAGCCGCGAAGTGAGCGTGTCGACGTCAGAGGGACTGCGCCACTCGAACATCCGAGCGTGTCCGTACGGACCATGACCGAGCGAAACTCACATCGGCGCGCCGGGTAGCACACCGGATCACGATCACGAGTACCGGCGCGGGTCCAGGAGCCTAGGACTCTACGAGTGGCGGCATGGCCGTCGGGGTCTTCTTCTCTTGGAAGACCGTCACGGATGCGATGTACTTCAAGAAGGAAGCGAGCAGCCAGGCGACGACGACGTTGCCGTTGGCGTTGTACTGGTGTGCAGCCGGGCGCCCACGAGTTTTGCGCCACTTTGCCCGGTAGTACTCGTGCGTGTACCTGAGCGAGGTCCTGAGATGGTGTCGCTTGCCGAGTCGGTAGAGCTCCGCCACGGAGAGGTAGTTCGTGAACTCACGCATCACGTCAGACTCACGCTCGCTGAACTCAACAATGCCGCTGTGAGTGTCGGAGGTGCGCTCGAATCTCCTCTTGATTCCCCAACGGGTCATCACTCGTAGGTAGGTCACACGAAGATCGTGATTGTTCAGGCGATGAAAAAGGGGAAGCTGGATGTGCGGCTCGTAGAGACAGTGCTTGAGCGGCGCCACGTGCGCCGCGTACCCGCCTTCCTTGAGCGTTCGGTGACTCTCACGAAAGAAGCGCTCGTGATCCGCGACGTGCTCGAGCACTTGATTGGACACGATGACGTCGAAGAAGTCGTCCGGGTACGGCCACCGCTCGGAGCTGGTGATCACGGTGATGCGATGACTCCAGTCGACTCGGGGGTGCGATCGCTGAAGACCGTCGACCAATCGTTCCCGCAATCCTTCGCCCATCATCCCACTGTCGTTCACGTCGAAGCCATAACACTCCGCAGTGACGTTCGGACGAAGCGACGCGAGCTCCGTCAGCAGGTAGTCGAGGAACCTGCCTTCGCCGCACCCGGCGTCGAGCAATCGTAGCGTGCCGGCCTGCACCGGGGATTGAGTCGCGATGATCGCGAGCAGGTGATCGTACGCGACGCTCTGAGAGCGACGCTCAGTGTGTCCCGTGTGAACATGGCGGGTTGTGGTGCGCAAGGTTAGGTGTCGCTTTCCTGGCGGGGCCCGGAGTTTGAGCACCTTGGTAGTGAGCGATGATCTCGTGTGGGCTCATGCTGGTCGTACGCCATCGACCCAAGAAGTATACGCACGAAGCGTCGTCGATCGAGTAGGGACGAGGAGCGATGCGATCGAGGAGCGGAAGCCAGCAGCACGCCGCTCGCGCCAATCGACCCGCTGCGCGGGATCGGAGGAGGCTACGGGCCAGATAGTCGATGGACCACAGCATCTGTGTTCCCGGGCCGGCGACCGCACCGGACTCAATCTCATCGAAGGCTCGGAACAGATAACGGTGTCCGCTCTCGGTGAAGCGTACGAAGTCATATGGGCCTTCACAGACTTGTTGCATGAAAGCAGTTTCTGCATAGACGATTCCATGGCTCTTGAGAACACGATGGATCTCGCTGACGACCTGAACGGGATCGAGCACATGTTGCAGGACGGCCTGCACGACGACCGCGTCCACCGTGGCGTCGCAGAGCGGGATCATGTGAGCATCGGCTACAAATTGCACAATTTCGCTTGCATAGATGTCAAACCCGATGATCTGCGCCGAACTGCTTCGGTATAGCGAGTCCAAACCATTGCCGATCGCACCGCCACCGACAACCAGGACGACGGGGGCACTCGTTTGTCGAACGAGCAGGTCCTGCAGCCGCTGCACGCTGCGCTCGGCCACTCTGTTCCGCCGCGAGACGAGCCGCTTCATCGCCGTGAACGCCGCGCCATGGGTCCGCCGAATGATGCTCGCGGCTTCCCCGCCGAGGAGATCGGCCTCGGTGAACACACTTTGCCCGAAGTCGATCAACACGGGAGTGATTCCCACGCAACGATAGCGGTCGGTGTGACGCGGACATGCAGCAGCTGAGCACACCCAGCCTTCTCCGTGTCTCAGGAGGGGGGATTGGCAGACCGGACACGCCAGGAGGCCTTCGAGCTCGTCCATGGCCATCAACGGCATCGTGCGACCTCAGGCATCATGACCGCAGTCTCGAAGATGAACCGTGCCTCTCACAGCTGCGCCGCGGTCAACTCCGTCCGGGTCGCCCGTAGCGAGCGGGCAAAGAACCGTACCGCATCGAAGAGCAACGCTCGTCGGAAGGCGAGCAGCCCCACGATGTAGACCGTGACGGACGCCGCCCCCCCAACGAGGCCGGACCGGATGTCTGCGCCGCCTGACTGAGCCAGGAACCACCCCACGCTGGCGGACGCACACCCGATGGACAATGGTGCGATGAGGCTCTTGGCGAGTCGCAGTTCGAGCCGCTTCTTGGTCGAGCGGACGAGGAGCACCGATTCGACGACGGCGGCGATCAGCCAGCCGATACCGACGCCCGCGACGCCGACTTGGGGCAGCAGCGGCACTGTCACGGTCAACAGGATGACGGCCTGCACCATCGTGGCGCGCAGGACGGCAGATGCGTCTCCGACCGCATAGAGGTAGCCTTGCGTCGCCACCCCCACGGACCCAGCGATGGCGAGGGCGAGGCACGCCCCCGGCAGAGCCTCTGCTGACCTCGCCCAGCGTTCACCGAAGATCCCGGGGACCAGACCTGGAGCCGATCCGGTCAATCCAGTGAGGGCGATTCCGGTGCTGACCGCCGCGATCCCCACCGCTCGTTCGATCAGCCGTCCACAATCCTGCTTGAGCTCGAGAAGTCTTGACATGCTCGTGAACGAGACCCGTCCGAAGGTTTGGATCAGTAGCAGTGGAATCTCGAGCAGTCTTCTCGTGAGGCTCCAGAGTCCCAAGGTGGACACCGAGGCCACCGACGCGATCGTCCAGTTGAGGCCTTGCTCGCTCACCAGCGCGCTGGCGTTCGCCGCCTGAAAGCGCACTCCGAACCCGATGATCGGACGGACCAGTCTCCAGGAGAAGATCGGTGAGACGAGCCCGACAGGACTGAGCCGCGCCATCATGAGCGACCCGACCAGGGCCCGGATGATCCAAGCGATCGCCACTCCCCATGCGCCGAGACCAGCGACGACCAACGCGACAGCGGCAACCTGGTAGCACAGCACCTGTGCGATCTCGAGCAACGCCAGTGACCGATAGCTGAGCGAGCGCTCCAACAGGATTCGGCCCGGCATCTGCAGCGTGACGATAGGCATCGCGGCAGTCATGATCGCGGCGATCATTCCTGCCTCCCCCAGGAACGCGCCCACGCCAAGGGTCAGGAGGGCAAGAACGACTGCCACGCCGAACTGAAGTGCGGTGAGCGCCTGGAGCTCCTTCCTCGTTGGCGGCTCGACGCGCCTGATCAAGGCGCCGCCGAGGCCGCCATCGGCCACCAAGCCGATGATCGCGGTGAACGCCAAGCCGATGGCGATCAGACCGAACTGGTGCGGCGTGAGGAGCCGAGCGAGGGCGGCGTAGCTGGCAAACCCGATCAACAGGATCGCGACGCCGCGGGAGCCGATCACGACGAGCCCGGCGGCGGCACGCTGCTTCACCTGGCTCGCTGTCTGGCCACCTGCCGACTTCGGCGGGAGACCGTCAGGCGTCGCGGCTTCGAGCGGCTCCACTACGGGATCCGCGGGCGATGTGCGTCGTCAGCTCCGGCGCCTGCCTCCGGCGTGGGAGCGTTGCGACGTGGACGCCACCGATGGAGTGATTGCACGAGGAGGAGGTGCGCTGGTACACCCAAGCTGCTGAGGAGCCTGACCGCCTCCACGACGTCTGCCTTCCTGGACCGTCCGCCATGTACGACGAGCAGAACGCTGCTGACCTCGGTGGCGATCAGGATGCCGTCCACTGAGGAGAGGAGCGGTGGTCCGTAAACCAGTACGACATCGGCATCGCCCTTCGGGAGCTCGGCGAGCAACGCTTCGGCGCCCGTTGGCGGTAGACCGAACGTCTCGTGGGGGACGGGATCGTCGGCGCCGAAGACAGCGACGGACGCGATCGATTGCGAGACGTCGACGATCTTCACCTTCTGTCCGGCGATCGCGAATGCTCGAGCCAAGGAGTTCACCGCCCTGGCCGCCTCCCGCCGCTCCGGGCCACCGGTGGTGATCAACATGCTCGTCGTCTCTACGCCGAGGCGCTCCAAGGAGAGCCGTACCAACGCGAATCGCTCATCGTGACCAGACCGCCCAACATCTCGCTCCCGCCCCCTACGGACGTGGACGATGCCGATGACCGAAGCTGGCACACGAGCGAGATCATCCAGACTCCGCACGACGGGATCGAACCTCTGATGGACCAGGGCCAGAGCCAGGCCTGCGACCAGTCCGACCGTCCCACCGATCAGCAGGAGCGTCCACAATGAGGCGTTCGCAGAGCTCGTCGAAAGAGGCGCCGAGCCGAGGGGCACGATGTCGATCGAGCTCTCGCCACTCCGTCCGGTTCGCTCCAGCTCTCGTACCAGCGTCGGGAGGACCCTCCCGAGCGAGTTGGCGATCTTCTGGGCTCCTTCGGGTGTGGAGTCTCGCACGGTCGCGACCACGACGACGGAATCCGGGCTTGCCCGCCCGTCGAGCTTTGCGGCGATCGCTCCCGGGTCGGCCGACAAGCCAAGATCTTCGACGATCGCTTCACCCACACGGCGCGTCCCGATCAGCCGGGCGTACGTCTGGGCGCGATCCTCGGCCAGCAGTCCGGACGTGTAATCGATCGTGCCATCTGCGCTGCGCCCGACAACGAAGAGGTCGATGGACGTCTCGTAGGCCGGCTCCCTCGAGGCCGCGATCGCTCCAGCGAGCACCATGAACAGACCGGCCGTGATGACGACGGTGAGCCATCGTCGTCGTAGCACGGCAAGGTAGTCCTGGAGCTCCACGTTCGCCTCAGCTCGATTCGGTCTGCCCTGCGACGGTGGCTGTCCTTCGCTGGCGAGAAGTCGGGTTGACGCCACTCAGGTCGATCACGTGGGTTGCGCCTGTGGTCCGGAGATCGAAGCCATGCACCTTTCCGTCGGCGTGTAGCAGCGCGACTCCCAGCCCCAACGAGAGATAGAACAGCACGCGCAGGACAGTGCCCTCGTAGCTCGATTCGGTGGCGAAGATCACGAGCTGGCCAAGCACCGCGTACCCCACCACCAGGCCCATGCGCGTTCGCCGCGTGAACAGGAACGGCACGGTCGCCACGAGCGCCAGCGAGACGAGGACGCCGAGTGGCACTCCGAATGAGATCGCCTGCTGCAGATACGTGTTGTGAGCGGGTTGCCCGCTTGTGCCGTTCTCCTCGATCGGGCTGATGCCACCGCCGTAGCCGATCAACGGTCGGGTCTCCACCAGGTCCAAGCCTGCGCCGAGCAGCGTTGTCCGCTCGTCGACACCAGCGGCGGTGAAGCGAGTCGAGAAGAACTCCGACGTCTCAGGATTCCTCCAGACCAACAAGCCCAAGACAGCGAGAGCCACGAGCGCTGTCTTTCCAATGGCGAGGAGGGTGCTCCAAGCACGGTGCCTCAAGTCCGGGGAACTCACGAGGAGCAGTGGGACGGTCACCAGAAGGGCAAGGAGCACGCCTCGCGACTGTGTCAAGGCCACCGCAGCGATCACTGTGAGAGCGGCGAGACGATCGACGCGGGTACGGGTCACCAGTGCCCGGTGAGCGAGAATCGGCACGAAGAACGCCAGCACGGTGGCCAAGTTGTTCGACCGGCCGATGAATGGATGCGACAAGCGGGAGAAGTATCCGATGTATTCTGCCGACGTTGTCTCGAGTCCGATCTCGTGGGGTGCAAATCCGGGAACCCGCAAGAGCATCAGCACCGCTGGGACGAGGAGGAGGTAGACGAACCAGCGAATGTATCGATAGACGTCCTCCGCGCTCATCCCGACCGTCTCGCGTACGACGTACGCGTACGCCACCAAGCCGAAGAGTGACGAGAGCGTCGTCTGCATCGTCGAGGAGAGGTCTTGCGACCACATCATCGAGACGGCCGTCACATAGACGGGAATGGCGACGATCACGAAGAGTGCTCGGTACGCGGGCACGATCCGGCGCCTCAACGCGAGGCCGGCCAAGAGGCTCCACAGCGCTCCGAGCATCGCCACATCGATCAGCGAGGGAGACCCGATCACGGGCAAGGAATGCCCCAGCTGCACAGGAAAGGCGGCGGCGACGAGGACGAGGAAGAGTCCCCAGTGCCAACGCAACAGTCCACGTCGGCGACGAGGATCGGCGCTGACGGTGCCGACCGGACGTAGCGCCAACCCGTGTGCGGGCTCAAGCTGGCCGTCACTCATGACCGACCGTGCCTCATGCGAATCCCATCGAGGATGGAGGCGAGCGGTTCGAGCGTGATCGGCCACGACAGCCTCCGGGCCTGATCGTAGGCGTTTTCGCTCATCCGCGTCCAGGTTCGCTCGTCGCTGAGCTGCGCGAGCACGCATGTGAACGACTCCTCGTCGTACGGGACAGACCCTTGCAGCCGATCGAGATTGCGCCTCCAGCTCGGGACGAGGACGGGTAATCCATATGACAGGTACTCGAGGTGCTTCGCCGAGAAGCCTTGACGACGAAGCTCATCCTTCGTACACGTGATCAAGCCGAGCTGGTAGTGCTGGAGCACCTCCGGCGACGCGTAGCCACGGTAGTTGAGACCCAGGTTCGGATCTGGAGCCGGTCCGCCGTAGACGTCGATGTGGGGATACAGCCGAGAGAGCCGGGCGAGCAGAGCCGTGTCGATGAACTTCGAGCTCAAGGAGCCGATGTAGGCGACACGAAGCGGCAGACGATATCGCGCCCTGCTCGGCGCCAGGTCGCAGCCATAGTTCAGCGTGATCAGGTTGCGACCGCTGATCGGATAGTGCTCGACGGCGTAGCCAGCGTACGAGTCCCAATGGAACGCCACGAAGTCGGCCTGCTCGATGACTGCCCGATCCCACGTCCGCAACTTGGCGTGCTGTCTGGATGTGAGCAGGCCCTCGAACATGAGCTCATCTGCCCACGGCGTGGGACAGTCGTACAGCGTCACCGCAGACGTTGGCTCGAAGAGGATGCCGGCATCGGCTGGCGTTTCGCAGATCACGAGATCGAGATCATCGTCACGTACGACTGGGGCGAGGAGGGCTCGTCTGAGCCGCTGCTCCGCCATGAAGAACCGGTACGAGAACGGCCGTCGCGGTGAGACGCCCCTACTCAAACGCCTGCCGAGCTCCACCAGATACAGCAGGAATCGCTTCGGGCTCCAGTGCGGTAGCTTCGTTCGGATCCCAGTCCCACCAGCTGCTCGACTCAGGTAATAGGTGTCCACGACACGAACATCGTGCCCCCGCTCTCTCAGGAACCGCTCGATGGCACGGGCCCTGACCCCGTTGGCATAGCCGTCGAGCTGACACACCAGAGCCACCCGCCGAGAGCTCACGCGGAGAGCCCAAGCTCTTCATACGCTTGCAGCAGCCGGTCGAAGACCCGTCGCTCCCGATACTCCCGGGATGCGCGGGCTCGCGCCTCTCGTGATAACACCGCGTACTCGACATCAGTGAGGTCACGCGCCCGGCGCAAGGCCCCGACCAATGCATCAATGTCTCCGACCGGCACAAGGTACCCATTCCGGCCATGCTCGACGAGCTCGCGACACCCTCTGATGTCCGTCGCGATCACTGGGCGACCGGACGCCAGGCCTTCGATGACGGAACGAGGAACGCCCTCCCGGTGGCTCGGGAGCACGACGACGTCCATCCCGGCCATCTCTTCTCGCAGGCGCGTCTTCGGTACGCTTCCCAAGACACGCACCCGACCCGCCAGTTCCCTACTGGCCGCTCGTTCGTGCACCAGTGCCTGCACCCCGTCTCGTTCGCTGCTCAGCTCGCCTCCGACAATCGTGAGGCACACATCGGGGACCTGCTCGACCGCGTCGAGCAACTCGACCACACCTTTCTCCCGCACCAACCGACCGATGAACAACGCGTGGAGCGGGCCCCGCCGACGACAGGGAGGTACATCGAACCACTCGTCTTCGACACCATTGCCCAGGTAGACGAGCCGTGATCGATACCCGCCCGTCCGAGACCGCTCGTGGTCCTCGTGCGATTGGAACAACATGAGGTCCGTCCGTGGCGCCAGGAGGCGCTCGATCCGCTCAAGGAACCGGTCACGGGGGGTTACACCGTCCCACTGGTGAGCGAAGCCGTGGACCGTGTACGCAACCCGGGTCCCCGCCGGCAGCAAGGCACGAGGCAGGACACGGACCGTCAGCGCCGCCGCCGGGCTGTGCAGGTGGACGAGATCAGGACGCAACGCCCTCAGCGTCGCCAAGAATCGAGTCATCGCGCGTGTTGCGGACAGCGGCCGAGGAGACCGCGGGATCCGCAGGTCGATGGGGTCGAAGGCCTCGAGTCTGGGAGGAATCACCCCTGGTTCCCTCGCGAACGCGACTCGGACGTGGTAGCCGTGGTCGCGCAACGCCTCCAACTGGGGCAGCAGCAGCAGCTCCGCGGTGTACTGAACGGCT
>Ga0126314_10001457_pt1 | contig 11416 bp, 13 predicted proteins | sample Plot105B_FD_92535 | JGI IMG/M metagenome (GOLD analysis project Ga0126314, IMG submission 92535) | Serpentine soil microbial communities from UC McLaughlin Reserve, CA, USA - Plot105B | ecosystem: Environmental > Terrestrial > Soil > Grasslands | place: USA: UC McLaughlin Reserve, Lake County... | reverse complement strand
GGGCGGGGCATCCTTGGGGTCGAGATAGCGCCAGCCCTGGAAGGGACGCTTGGGATAGGGAATGGTGCGGACCAGGTCGGGCGCCATGATGATGTCGCAGTAATTCTTGCCCTCGGCATCGGTATGAGACGCAAAGCGCAGAATCGGCTGGCGGCAGGCGACGGTGCCAGCGATGACCCAGTAGATCGAGCTCACGCCTTCCATTTCCCCGGCGCGCTTGGGCATCATGCGGGTGCGGTGGACGTGGACGTCCTCGCCGTAGTTCGCGCCCCACCAATGGGCGCGCTCATTGCGGTAGCTTTCCAGCTCCTCGAAGCTGGAAACGCCGACGCAAAGCTTCACCATATGGATCATGCGAGGGTCCCGGGAGCGACGCGCCCCTGGATGACGTCGATCTCGTCATCGTCGACGATCCAGGGCTCGTGCAAGGCCTTGGACAGCCAATCCTGGAAGGCGGGGAGGCTGTAGATGGCTTCGATATAGGCGGAGGCCGTATCGGAGGCCGGCAGGGCATAAGTGCGGAGGCGCGTCGCCAGCGGAGCAAACATGGCATCGGCGGCCGTAAAGGCGCCGAAGAGGTAGGGGCCGCCGGAGCGGGCCAGCAATTGGCCCCAGAGCTGTTCCACGCGGTGCAGATCTCGGCGCACGGCGTCTAGATCGACCTTACCCGGATGGGCGGCGCGCAGGTTCATGGGCGCGTGGGTGCGCAGGCTCGAAAAGCCGGCATGCATTTCCGAGGCGGCAGCGCGGGCCAAGGCCCGATCGGCCCGGTCAGCCGGCCAGATGTCCTTTTCCGGATATTTGTCGGCGAGATATTCGATGATCGCCAGGGTCTCGGGAATGACGAGATCGCCGTCGATCAACACGGGCACCTTGCCGGTGGGCGAGCGCTTGGCCAACGTCTCGCGCCAGCCCTCCCCCGACAGCATGAGGACTTCGTCCTCGAACGGCAGCTCGAAATGGCGGAGCACCAGCCAGGGTCGCAGCGACCAGGTCGAATAATTGCGATTTCCGATGAGCAGTTTCATGCCAATGGCCTCGCTTCAAGAAGAAGGGCGCCCTGTGGCAGGGCGCCCTCTCCTAAATCTTTTCCGTGAATAATTCCAGCGCCTTAGACGCTGGCGACGACCGAAATGACAAGCCCCATCGAGAGGAGGCAGATAAGAGCCCAACTGATCGATTGCCAGGCCATGGTCTTCGTTTGACTGCGCATGTTCCGCTCCTTGCCAGTCGTTCACTCCGGCACTGTCACGCGCCGGTCATAGAGCGTTAACCGTGACGCACTTGGTTATCAAGCGACCTTTTTGCAACAGTGAGACCTCCAAGATCTTGCCGAAACCGTGGCTAGAAGAGGCCAAACCAGAGGCCGGCAATGCCCAAAAAGGCGAAGAAACCAACGACATCAGTGATGGTCGTCACAAAGACTGCGGAGGCGATCGCGGGGTCGGCCTTGAGTCGATGGAGGGTCAGCGGAATTAATATTCCTGCGGTGCCCGCGACAACCAGGTTGGTGATCATGGCGAGCGCGATGACCATACCGAGCGAGGGGTTGCCGTAACGCAGCCAGGTGACGATGCCGATCAGGATGGCGAAGATGACGCCATTGATGAAACCGACGATGACCTCGCGCCGGATAAGCCGGATCAGGCGCGTGCCTTCAAGCTCGCGCATGGCAATGGCGCGAACGGTGACAGTCATGGTTTGCGCGCCGGCATTGCCGCCCATGGAGGCAACGATCGGCATGAGCACAGCGAGTTCGACCATCTGGTCGATGGTGCCGCCAAACAGCCCGATCACGAGCGAAACCATCACTGCCGTGACGAGATTGATCACCAGCCACGGCACGCGGCTGCGGACAGTATCAACCGTGCTGTCGGACAGATCTTCGTCGCCGACGCCCGCCAGCAGCTTGATGTCTTCGTCGGCTTCCTCGGTGATGACGTCGACCATGTCGTCGATGGTGAGCACACCGACGAGGCGGCCACTTTCGTCGACGACGCCGACTTCCACCAAGTCGTAGCGCTCGAAGGAGCGTGCGGCTTCTTCCTGGTCTTCGCTGGCATCGATCAACACCAAAGAGGTGTTCATGATCGAATCGACGTTGGTCGCGCGCTGCGAGCGCAGCACACGATCAAGCGGCAAGGTACCAAGCACCTTGTAGCCGGCGTCGACCACGTAGATCTGGTAGAACTCTTCCGGTAGGTCGGGATGGGCCCGCAGATAATCGATCATCTGGCCCACCGTCCAAAACGGCGGAATGGCGATGAAATCGGTCTGCATCCGCCGGCCGGCGGAATCTTCAGGGAAATCGAGGCTGCGCTTGAGGTTCAGGCGCTCGAAGGTCGGCAGAGCCGAGAGAATCTCGTTCTGGTCTGCTTCCTCGAGGTCTTCGAGGATCGCCACCGCGTCGTCATTGTCGAGCGAGGCCACGCCGCGAGCAATTTCCGCATTGGGCAGCGCTTCCATGAGTTCGAGACGAATGCTCTCATCGACCTCGGTGAGCGCGGAATAGTCGAACTTGTCGCCGAGCAGACGCACCAGCGCCAGGCGCCCGTCGTGATCGAGGTGCTCCAAGACGTCGCCGACATCGGACGAGTGTAGAGGTTCCATGACGAGCGCGACGTCGTCGGCCCTGCGGCCCTCGATGAAGGCGCGCAGCCGCTCAAGCCAAAGCGGACTGATACGATCGTCCTCGTTACGGAACGCGCTGGCATCCATCCCGGCCTCTTTGCCGAGTTCGGTCTCAAAATCACTGCTCATCGGGAGCCCTTTGCGTATCCTGGGGGTTTCAGGGGCAAGGCAAGCAGTAGCCAATCAGCGGCAAACGCGCCAGACTGGAGAAACAAAGTTTTCTTCCAAATTTTCGTGGGCACGGGCCCCGTGCCCGAACATGGGAGATGGTCATGTCCACTACAGACGAGAACGATACGGCGTTTTCGCGAATCGAGGCCCTGGCCTCGGCAAAGGGCCTGGCCGGCGTCGAGCGCTCGACCAGCTATGGCACGCCGGCGCTGAAGGTGAATGGCGTCGCTTTCGTGCGGCTCCTCGATCCCCAGACCCTGGTTCTGCAGTGTCCGCTCGAGCAGAAGGTGTTGCTGATGGAAATCTCGCCAGACATCTATTTCGAGACCGATCACTATATCGGCCATGACGTTGTGCTGGTCAGGCTGCCGGCCATCAGCGAGGAGGAACTGAGCCTGCGGCTGGAGGATGCGTGGCGTTTCAAGGCCGGCCCGGACAAGCAAAAAGCGTGAGCATGTCGAAAGGCAGAACGGCTGCTCGTCGCGTTGGCAGAACGCGTCCCGGAGACCCAGATTGACCCAAAGCACCAATCTCGCCTGCGCCTGCGGCAAATTTCATATTGAGGTGATCGGTTCGCCGTTCATCACCACGGAATGCCATTGCGATTCCTGTCGCGAGGCGGCGTCGCGCCTTGCCACGTCCCGTCCCATGGCCGGGGAGAACGGCGGCACGCCCTTCGTTCTCTATCGCAAGGATCGCGTGCGCTTTCCGGAGGGCACCGGGCTCCTCCGCGGCCATCGCCTGAGCGAGAAGGCGCCGACGCGGCGAGTCGTGACGACATGCTGCAATACGCCGGTTTTCCTCGAATTCTCCGGCGCCCACTGGCTGAGCCTTTATGCCAGCCTCTGGCCTGACGCGACGCGCCCTGCCCTCCAAATCCGCACCATGACCAGCGACCTGCCAGCGGGAACGACGCTTGATGACACCCTGCCCTCCGGCGGCTGGCCCACCGCGGGCTTCTACGCCAAACTGCTCGGCGCCTGGATCGCCATGGGCTTCAAGACGCCCAAGGTGGATTTGGAGGAGGAAAAGGCGGCCTGAGGGCCGCCCAAAAACAAAAAAGCCGCCCGAAGGCAGCTTCTTGTTTGTCATCCCTTGGGATGACTTGCGTCACCCTGGAGATGTCTGGTGCGGTCGAGAAGACTCGAACTTCCACGCCTTGCGGCACAGCGACCTCAACGCTGCGCGTCTACCAATTCCGCCACGACCGCACTGTGTGGTAGAAGCTTCGCGCCGAAGCGGCGAAGCGAGCGGGGATGTAGCAAAGGACTTGGCGAACCACAAGCACCTAAATGGAGATTTCTTCGCGCGCCCTGTGGAGAGTGGCAAACGCCCAGCGCGCAAACAGCGCAAAAAGGCTCATCCCTGCTTATAGACTTTTTCGGTGACGAGCACGCGAAGCTGGCCGTCTTCGACATTGACTTCGCCGCGCGCAATCAGGGTGTGATTGGCATAGATGGACAGCGGATCGTTTTCGGACTGCTCCAGTTCGATGACCGCGCCGCGCCCCATGCGCAGGAGATGGTGGATGGGCATGACCGTCGCACCGAGTTCAACGGTGATATCGACTTCAATATTGTCCAGCGTGCTCATAAATAAGGTTCTTAAGACGGGGCCGCTGCGCAGGATGCCGGCGGGCTTGATACGTTAAGGATTGCTCAGGCTTGGTTATGGAAGTCTTAACAACGCCCGACGAGGCGTGCCAAATTCGTTCGAAACTGCACCGCGATGACGATTCAGCGGTCGATTGGGTGAAGTTCGAGGGCCTGCAGGACTATGCGCCGACGCTTGTAGCCATGGAGCGGCAGGCAGGACTGGTCGCGGCAGGCGAAGCGCCCGAGGCCGTGTGGATGCTCGAACACCCCCCGCTTTATACCGGGGGCACCTCGGCGCAGCCGGGGGACCTGATCAATGCGCGCTTCCCGGTTTTCCCGGCGGGGCGCGGTGGCCAATATACCTACCATGGCCCCGGTCAGCGGGTGGCCTATGTCATGCTCGACCTGACCAAACGCGGGCGGGACATCCGCTGCCTCGTCAAGGGTCTGGAGCAATGGGTGATCGATACCCTCGACGCCCACAATGTGACCGGCGAGCGCCGCGAAGGGCGCGTCGGCGTCTGGGTGCAGCGGCCGGACAAGGGTTCTGGGCGCGAGGACAAGATTGCCGCCATCGGCGTGCGCGTGCGTAAATGGGTGACCTTCCACGGCATTTCGCTCAATGTATCGCCAGATCTCGGCCACTATGATGGGATCGTCCCGTGCGGAATCACCGACCAGGGCGTGACGAGCTTCGAGGATCTCGGACAGATCGTCTCCATGGAAGAGGTCGATTCGGTGATGCGGGCGCGTTTTGAAACCATATTCGGCCCGACGCGAACCCTTTCCAGCGCTCTTGCGAGTTCCGCCTGAGCCCATACTTTGGCAGCAGATACGAATCGAGGAGCCTGGCATGACCACGGACGACCTGAAACGCCTTCTTACCGGCCAGACGCTGTTCCGGCTCGACGCCATCCTCTCCCCTCGGCTAGTGCCGATTCTCTATGCGCTGGGGCTCGCCTCAATCCTGCTCTGGGCGATCAACCACTTCTTCTTCCGGTTTGGCACCGGTTTCGGCAATGGGCTTTGGGGCATTCTCGAAATCGCCGTGTTCGGGCTCGCCGCCTTTGTCGGCCTGCGTATCGGCTGCGAGGCGCTGCTGGTCTGGTTCAAGGCCCATGAGGCAAGCAGGGACAGCGCCACGCGCCCGCGCTATTCGGCCTCGCTGCTCGATGAAGTGCGCGATGCCATCCGCGACCTCGCCGAACAGGGCGAAGAGACCGACTATGCCGAGGCGGACGAATATTTCACGCCAGCCACCGAGCCACCGCCCCACTTGGGCGAAGACACCAGGCGCGAGCCTTCGACCACGGCCGGCGAGCCGTTTAGGCCCCGGCGGACCGCCAAGCGGACGCCGCCGACTTCCTCGATCACCTGACAAAAAAGGGGCCGCCGGGATTACTCCCAGCGGTCCTTCTGATTCCAGCGCGGCAGATTACTGCTTGTTGACGCTCCAGGCGCCGGGACCGGCAAAGACCAGGTAGAGGAAAACGAAGCAGAAGAGGATCGCGGCATCGCCGCCATTGTTGGCCGGGAAGAAGTTGGACGGGTAGTGCGCCATCCAATAGGCCACAGCCATGGTGCCGGACGCGACGAAAGCTGCCGGACGGGTGAAGAAGCCGGCGATGATCATGAGGCTAGTGATGATCTCGATGATGCCCGCGAACCAGAAGATCGATCCGACCGGCGGCATGAACTCGGTGGCGGGGAAGCCGAACAGCTTCTGGGTGCCGTGGGCGAGAAACAAGAGCGCCGTGATAATACGCAGCACGGCGAGGGCCTGCGGCGCATAGGCGGAGAGACGATCGAACATAAACTAACTCCAGAGTGCTGCGCCGGGTGGCGCGGGGGAAAAGACGCCTAACCCAGAGCAAAGGTTCAGGAAACCGAACATTGGGGAACACACTGTTCACCGAACGCGACATTCAAGATGCCATGTCCACCGCCTGGCGAAGGTCTGCCAAGTCAGGAGCGAGGGACAGTCACATTGCGTAACCGTCAAACATTCTATATGACGCCCGCAACTCATCCACAGTTCTGGACCTTCGCACGCGCATGACTCAGGCGCCCAAAATCGGTTTAGTCAGCCTCGGCTGCCCCAAGGCGCTCGTCGACAGCGAACGCATCATGACGACCCTGCGTGCGCAGGGTTACTCGTTCAGCCGCGACTATGCTGGCGCCGATATCGTGCTGGTCAATACCTGCGGCTTCCTCGACAGCGCCAAGAAGGAAAGCCTGGAGGCGATCGGCGAAGCGCTGAACGAGAACGGTCGCGTTATCGTTACGGGTTGTCTCGGCGTCGAAGAGAGCATGATCCGCGAGACGCATCCGAACGTGCTGGCCATTACCGGACCGCATCAGTACGAGGACGTCGTCTCGGCCGTCCACGAGCACCTGCCGCCGGTGCCGAACAGGTTTATCGACCTAGTGCCGGAAAGCGGGCTGAAGCTGACGCCGCGGCACTATGCCTATCTCAAGATTTCCGAAGGCTGCAACAATCGCTGCTCCTTCTGCATCATCCCTCAGATCCGCGGCGACCTGGCCTCGCGCCCGGCCGCCGGTATTCTGGGCGAAGCCGAAGGGCTGATCCGCTCGGGCGTCAAGGAACTGCTGGTGATCTCGCAGGATACCAGCGCCTATGGGCTCGATCTCAAATATGCGACCTCGAAATATCGCGGTCGCGAGGTGAAGGCGAAGTTCTACGACCTCGCCAAGGAACTGGGCGAACTCGGCGCCTGGGTGCGCCTGCACTATGTCTACCCCTATCCCCATGTTGATCCGGTCATGGAGCTGATGGCGGAAGGCCTTGTGCTGCCCTATCTCGACATTCCCTTCCAGCATGCATCGCCGAACGTCCTCAAGGCCATGCGCCGTCCGGCCCACCAGGAAAAGACGCTCAACCGCATCCTCGACTGGAAGCGCCAGGTTCCGGACCTGACCGTGCGCTCGAACTTCATCGTCGGCTTCCCCGGTGAAACCGAGGAAGATTTCGAAATGCTGCTCGACTTCATCGAGGAAGCGGAGATCGATCGTGCCGGCTGCTTCAAGTACGAGCCGGTGACCGGCGCAACGGCAAACGAGCTCGAAGGCGTCGTTCCGGACGAGGTCAAGGAAGAGCGCTTTGCCCAGCTGATGGAAGTGGCGCAGAACGTGTCATTCGGCCAGCTTCAGAAGAAGGTCGGCCGCACCATCGACGTGATCGTCGATGACGTTGTCCCCGAGCAGAACCGCGTCATTGCCCGCTCCAAGTGGGACGCGCCGGAGATCGACGGCCAGGTGATCGTCGACAATGCCGGTGGCATCAAGATCGGCGACATCGTTTCGGTCACGGTCACCGACAATGACGAATACGACTTGTTCGCCGTGCCGGCGACACACTGAGACCTTTCAAATCCCCGCCTCGCGCGGGGATTTCTTTTGGCGGTGAACCCTTTGACCGACACGGCCCTGACCCGCAACCGCGCCGCGACGCTCGGCACACTGGGCGGTGTCGCTGCCGTCTTCATCTGGTCGATGACCGCGCCCATCGTTGCCTCCGCCACAGGCGTCGATCCATTTCTCTACGTTGCGCTCGGCGATGGCGTCGGCGCACTGGTCTTTGCCTTCATGTGGATGGTGCGCGGCCACAATCCGCTGCCCGAACTGCGCACCGTACCCCTCTGGCTCTATGCGCTCGGCGTGATCGGCATCGGCGGACACAACCTGACCTGGGTCGCCGCCCTGCAGCAGGCGCCGCCGCTCGAGGCAACGCTGATCATCTACACCTGGCCGCTGCTGGTGGTGGTCTTCACCACGCTGTCGCTCGGGCAGCGGTTTCACTGGTTTCACCTGGTAGCCGGTCTCCTCGGCATGCTGGGCATCGTCGCCCTGCTGGTGGGCAAGGGGCTGTCGGTTGGCCAATTTCAGCTCATGTCCGGGCATTTTTGGGCCGTGGTTTCGGCGCTCACCTGGGCGGTGTTCTCGGCCATGGCGGCGCGTTATCCGGGGACCAGCAACAGTTTCCTCGGCGTCATTTTCTGTCTCAGCGCCCTAATCAATGGCGCCGTCTGGCTGTTTTTCCTCGGCGCGCCGCCTGCCCCCGGCGCCAGCCTGCTCATTGTCGGCAGCGCCTCGATCTTCTTCGCGCTCGCTTATGCCATGTGGGACTTTGGGATGAAGCAGGGCAATGCGCAGTTGATCGGGGTCGTCAGTTTCCTGACGCCGGTCTTGACCGCGATGTACCTCGTGCTCCTGGGGCTGGCGGAGCTGACGACCTACCTGGTCGTCGCCCTGCTGCTCATCGTCGCCGGAATCGGCATCGCCAAATATGGCGAGCAGCTCTCCGGTCGCTCGAAGGCCTAGCCCTCAGCGCGCGAAGGCGTCGAAGGGGTTGTCGTGGGTCAGGCGGGTGATCGTCGCCTCCTCGATGCCCGCGCCACGCAGCGCCGGTAGCAGCCAGTCCGAGAGGTGCGTGTAGGGCCGCGGCGTACCGCCGCCCGGTTGGGCCGGATCGTACCAGCCGAGGTCATGGCTGAGGAGAAGCTGGTCTCCGAGCCCGGCTTCGAGCGCGCGCAGCACCAGTGCCAGCACTTCGTCGTCCGGGTCGCGACCAATGTGGTCAAATTCGATCCAGGCCCCCCGCGCCCCAACGGCCTTGTTCAGTTCGAAGTCGGGCTCTGCCTGGGTGTGGATGGAGATGAAGCGCTCGGCCGAGCCGCCTTCGGCCTCGATGATATCGAGCTGATCCATGACGACGCGGCCGCGGATGGTGTGGGAACCGATTACGGCGCCTGTCTGGGCCGCGGCGCGCGCGGCAGCACGCAAGATGCGGGCTTCGAGCGGGGTGATACCATCGTCGCCGGCGCTCAATTTGATCCAGCCGGCCAGCACGCCGGTGTCGTCCATGCCTTCTGTCAGTTCCGAGAGCATCCAGGCTTCGAGCGCACTTTCGGTGGCCTCGGCCACCCATGCGGGGATCCAGGGCTCGCGATAATTGCCCGTTGGCACGACGATGGGCAGGCCGGTGGCCTTCGACACGGCCAGATCGATGTCGGCTCGACGGCCGACGCCGCCGGTCGTACATTCGACAAGCGCGGTCACGCCCCGCGCCTTGGCCGCCTCGATCTGCGGCCCCATCAGCGCGATGACGTCGGCCGCATCGGCCTCGGCATAGCCGGGACTATCGGGGGTCCGCAGGTCGACGAAGACATGCTCGTGCGGCAGGATCATGCCAAGCTGATGGCGCTCGAACGCGCCCAGGGTCGTATGCAATCGCTTCATTATTCGGCCTCCCCGCCGCTGCACACTCTGACCTGAAGCGCGGAAAGCTGCAATCGCCTGGGAACAAATTCGCGCTGCAAGAAGAGCCAGCGCAACGCCTTTCCCCTGCATTGATTGCCCATAAATTACTCATCCGAAGCAAGCATTTAGCGCTTTACGGCACGCCAGACGCCGTCGCATGTCCTTGATCCAACCACATTGCATCTAACGGAAACAGCGTCAAAATGAACAAGATTCTCGTGTCGGCCGCAGCGGCGCTTGCCCTCGCCAGTACTCCGGTCCTGGCGCAGCCGACGGACCTTCTCAACGCCTCCTACGACATTGCGCGCGAGTTGTTCGAAGCCGAGAACGCCGCCTATGCCGCTTCCGGTGCCACGGTGACCGTCAACCAGTCGCATGCCGGCTCGTCGGCGCAGGCCCGCGCCATTCTCGAAGGCCTCCAGGCCGACGTCGTGACTTTCAACCAGGTGACGGACGTCCAGAAGCTGGTTGAAGGCGGCTATGTGTCCGAGGACTGGGCGAGCAAATTCCCCAACAATGCAGCACCCTTCTATTCTTTCCCCTCGTTCCTCGTGCGCGCCGGCAATCCCAAAGGCATCAGCGATTGGGGCGATCTCGCTGCCGAAGGCGTGCAGGTGATCTTCCCGAACCCAAAAACCTCGGGCAATGGCCGCTACACCTATCTCGCCGCCCGTGCCTGGGCGACCGAGGAATATGCCGGCGACGAAGCAAAAATCGAAGAATTCCTGACAAAACTCTTCGCCAATGTGCCGGTCTTTGAAACCGGCGGCCGCGCTGCGACCACCGCCTTCACCGAGCGCCAGTTGGGCGACGTGCTTGTGACCTTCGAGGCCGAGACGCTGGCCGTGGTCAACCAGCTTGGCGCAGACCAGTATGCGGCCGTTGTGCCGTCGGTCAGCTTCCTCTCGGAATTCCCAGTGGCGATCGTCGATAAGGTCGTCGATGCCCGCGGCAGCCGTGATCTTGCCAAAGCCTATCTCGACTTCCTCTTTACGCCCGAAGGCCAGGAAGTGGCAGCGGCCAACTTCCACCGCGTGCAGGACAAAACCGTTGCTGCGGCCCATGCCGCGACCTTCCCCGAAATTCGCCTCGTAACCGTCGAAGATGCCTTTGGCGGCTGGGATAAGGTGGCTGCCGAGCACTTCGCCGATGGCGGCCTGCTCGACAAGGTTTTCGTGAACCAGTAACGACTTAACGACATGACCAAAGCGGCGCGACTCCGGTCGCGCCGCAGACTATTTCGGGGGACACATGGCACAGCACCGCAGCAAGCACCTGCTGCCCGGATTCGGGCTGTCCATGGGTATTTCCCTACTCTACGTGACGCTGATCATCGTGCTGCCAATCACCGCCATGCTGCTCAAGGTGGCCGGCATGGGGTTTCCCGAGTTCTGGCGCATCGTCAGTTCCAACCGGGCGCTGGCGGCCTATCGCGTCACCTTCAGCTCGGCCTTTGTCGCCATGATCATCAACGGCGTTGTCGGCCTGCTGCTCGCATGGGTGCTGACGCGCTACCGCTTTCCCGGTCGGCGGCTGCTCGATGCGTTGGTCGACCTGCCTTTTGCCCTGCCCACCGCGGTCGCCGGTCTTGTGCTCGTCACGCTCTTTGATGATGGCGGCTGGTATGGGCAGTTCCTCGAGCCCAATGGCATCAAGGTCAACTACACCCAACTCGGCATCATCGCCGCCATGACATTCACCTCAATCCCCTTCGTCGTGCGCTCGGTGCAGCCGGTGCT
>Ga0126314_10001455_pt1 | contig 11420 bp, 8 predicted proteins | sample Plot105B_FD_92535 | JGI IMG/M metagenome (GOLD analysis project Ga0126314, IMG submission 92535) | Serpentine soil microbial communities from UC McLaughlin Reserve, CA, USA - Plot105B | ecosystem: Environmental > Terrestrial > Soil > Grasslands | place: USA: UC McLaughlin Reserve, Lake County... | reverse complement strand
CGGCCGTAGCGCCACGCCAGGTCATAGCGCCCGGCCACGAAATAGTGCAGCGCTAGGATCTCGGGACGCCGGGAGGCAGTTGCCGTGGTGGTCCTCAGCACCTCAGCGGCTTGAGCATGCAACTCGCGGCGTCTCTTGTAGGGGAGCCCGGCGTACGCGACTTCCCGCAGCAGGGGGTGCCGAAAGCGCAGCTGGTGATCTGTTGAAATGATGATGCCTTCCAGCCCAGCTAGCAGCTGGTCAGCCGATTGCTCGGCCGCGCGGTCACCGACCATGCTCAACAGCAGGTCTTCATCGAACTGATCGCCGAGTACCGCCGCACGCCGCAGAATCGACCGCGCAGTTGCGGGCAGCTGGTCGATTTGGGACGCCGCGAGCTCCTCGACAGATGACGGCAGATCGTCCGGGTCCTCGCCGCGGCCAGCAGCTCTGGCGAGCTCGCGCACCAGCAGTGGATGTCCACCCGAGCGGACGGCCAGCGCTTCAGCGATCGCTGGCGGCAACGGCCGGTCGGGAGTTGCCAGCTCTGCCAGCAGTATCGACGACGCCATGTCGAGCGGCCCAAGATCGATGCGCTGAGTAGCCGGGGGGATCCAGCCGGTGGGCCTGTCGTCGCGGGTGACGAGCAGGAGCCAGGGTTCCCGCTGCGCCCGTCGAGCAATGGCGGCAAGGACGCCTTCGCTCGCCGGATCGGCCAGATACGCGTCCTCGACAACCAGCATCGCCGGGGCACGCACCATCCGCTCGAGTAGGTCTGCAACCAGCTCAGGCACCCGCTCGGCGCGGTGCTGCTCCTCCATTTCGGCCACCGCTGGCCCGGCCGGAATGCTGACATCGAGCACCACGCCAAGCAAGGAAACCCATGGGGCAAGGTCGGGAGCCTCGGCGGCCACGCAATCCTGCAGGCACCTGGCGACAGTGTTGGGATCCATGGAGCTGTTGGTGCCGAGTACATGGTGCAGCAGCCGCCGCACCGGCGTGAATGGCGTTCCGGCGCCTGTCCGCTCACAGTCGCAGCGCAGCACGGTGATTCCATCGGCTTGGGTGACGGCTTCGTCGACCAGCCTTGTTTTGCCGATGCCTGGCTCACCAACAACCTCGACCACACCGCCTGAACCATTGACCAGCTGTTCAATGGCCGCTTTCACGATGGCCATTTCAGCGTCTCGGCCGATGAACCGGTCCTCCACGTTTTGCTGCCTGCGAACCTCGAGGGGTTCACCAAGAGTCACGACGGGAACCGGCTTGCTCTTGCCCTTCAAGGTGGCCATCGGCGCTTCGGTGACCGCGTAGTAGCGCCTGGTGTGGTCCAGCACGTCGGCGGACATGAGGATCGACCCCGAGTCGGCGTGGGCGGCCAGCCGGGCGGCGAGATTCACCGCATCACCCTTCACGGAGTACGTCCGGCGGCGAACGGAGCCGGTGTCGCCGGTGAACACCCGACCGTGCGAAATCCCGGCCCGCAACGGCAGCCGGCCGACTCGACTGACGGCCTCGCGTACTGCAGTGAGCAGCCGATCGGTATCGTCACCGACACTGCGGGGGGCTCCACCGGCCAGGATGATCTTCCCGCCATCTACATCCACGTCGGTATCGAGGAAGGAAACATCGTGCGCGGCCGTGGCTTCCTGCACGTTTCGGATCACTTCGTCAATAGCCGCCGTTAGCTCCTCGGGTCCGTCCTCGGCAAGGAGGTTGTCGGTGTGGTCGAAGCACAGGAAGGCGACGGCAATCGTCCGATGTTCGGGTTCCCGACTCGGCTGAGAGAGATAGGCCCGCAGTGGCGGTGGCAGTAGCTGCGTCACTACTTCCGCCGGTATGGGATCGGGCTCGGGCTGTTGTGGCAGGTCAGGCGGCGTAGGTTCGCGGGCAAGCAGATGACCCCAACCGGCGTGCGGGCGTACGGCATCCGGGCCGAGCGCGGCGGCGGTAGCATCGCCGACCAGCACCTCCCCGGCGGCCGCGGCGTGTTCGAGCATGGTGACGCCGGTGGCCGTTGGGCCCAGCACAACCAGCTCGCGATGTCTGGCGGGATTCCCTGCCAGTATCAAATTGACCGGACCAGACTCGACACCAGCGGACGCGCGCAGCGCCACCCGGCCGATAGATGTCCTTGCGCGTCCGATCTGGGCGAGCACCCGTAGCAGCCGCATTGCCGCCCGGGCCGCGCGACAGCCGTGCTCGGGACCGCCGAAGAAGAGTAGGAGGGCGTCACCGCCCCACTTGAGCAAGTCGCCGCCCTCGTCCTCGGCATCGGTCAGCAGCTGCCCGAACACGGCGTCGAGGAGATTGCTCAGCTCCTCGGCGCCTTCCCGACCGCGGCGGGCCAGCCGCTCGGTAAGCGGGGTGAAACCGGTGATGTCAAAAAACAGGAGACTTCCGTCCATGACACGGTGGCTAGGGCCGCTCTCGGCCGCAGCCCATGCGGGCAGCAGTCGAGGCACGTATGCCATCGAGGCCGGCCCCCCCGGGAATGCCGCAAGCCCCGGTTCGCCGGCGCCCACCCCCCAACTCTAAGGGGGCGACCGTCGATGACCTGCCACTTCCGAGCTAGAGGTGGACTCGCCCACGATCAGATTGCTTTGTCGAGGTCTGTGGTCGTCAGCCCACCACGGGGCTACCACCTACTACAAGGAAGGTCAGCCGGCTTTCCGCAACTTCCGCAATCCGAGAATCCCGGCGATGAGTGTGGCGATGCCGAAGGCGACAAGGATCCAGCCACCGAGCAGAACAAACGTGAGCAAGGCCGACGTTGGAAAGACGAGCAGGGCGATTGCCCCGAGAAGAAAGACGACCCCCAGCAGGATAGGTCCCACCCGTTCGCCGGGCGGATTCTGAAAGCCGAGAACGAGAGTCAGGATGCCGTCGACCAGCCAGCCGACCGCCACCACGAGAATGATGGTGAGCAGGGAGAGGGCTGGATTCCGGAGGCAGAAGATTCCGGCCAGCACGATCAGGACCCCGAGGGTGATCGAGAGTCCTCTTTTCCAGCCTTCGGCCGAGGAGTCAACGGCACCGCCGATGATCCGCATCACCCCAGAGACCAAGAGCTGAATCCCGAACAAGATGGCGACCACAAGCAGCGTCGTCTCCGGCCACACCAGTATCAGGATCCCGATGATCAGAGCGCACACGCCGGAGACCATCGTCAGCATCAACGTCGTTCGAGCCACCGGCTGAACGTCAGAAGGGAGTGACTCGGTCACAGTCATGGCGGTCTCCTAGGGGCTTGGAACGCGAGAAAACAGTAAGGCCTGGCAGCTGTGGACGATTCAGGGCCGCGGCGTGTCGCTCACTGCAAGAAGAGACTTCGGGGATGACGTCCAAGCCCTGGAGGTGTCCTCTAAGTGCGGCGGAGCAGCGAAAGACTCACCAAGAGTCCGGATGGTTCCTGCACGGCGGAATCAGCCCAGCAACGGCCCGTGGTAAATGTGGCGACGGTCTGACGCCGTCAGCCGTCAAGCGGCAAGATCGACTCGACGCCATTTGAAAATGAGCGCGATGGTCAGGGCAACATTCGCTGGGAAGGAAGGTGGGGCAGCGCGATGGAGCTTGGAGATGTTCAATTGAGCTCAGGGCTGGTCGCGGCCGGGGTGGATGGCTCGGCAGAGTCGCTGGCGGCGGCGCGGTACGCGGTGAGCGCCGCAAGCGATCGCGGCACTGATCTGTTGTTGGTGCACGCCTACGAGATGCCGGCAGTCAGTGTTCCAGTGGAATATGACATTCTGGACGACTTCCGCCAGCGGGCTCGGCAGCTAGTGGCCGATGTGGAGGGGCAGCTTGTCGTTCCGGGCGGCATGCGCATCGAGAGCTTGATCCAAGAGGACTTACCGGCATCGCTCCTACTCCAGGTAGCGCAGCGGGTTCCATTCCTTGCAGTCGGTCAGGACCATCTGACCTGGGGTGAGCGGATGATGTTCGGCCGGGTGGCATCCCAGGTGGCAGAAAGATCCGACTGCCCGGTGGCGGTTGTCCCGGGCGGCTGGCGCGTCACCAAGACCGGCTCGCACCGCCCGGTTGTGGTCGCCTTGGAGGGCGCCTCGCCGGCCCGAGCAGCGTTGCAGATTGCCTTCGAGCAGGCGGCGTTGCTCGGCACCGGGCTGGTGGCGCTGCACGCCGCACCTCACGGTGCCTCGGACACAGAGGTCGCCAAACAGCAAGCGAGCCAGGCCGAGCTACTTGCCGGCTGGAAGGAGGACTACCCGGATGTCACAGTCGAAAGCCTGATCGTCCTGGGTGATCAGGATGCCAATCTGCTGCGCTGGTCCAGGACGGCCGCGACCCTGGTGTTGGAGCGACCCCATCGGCACTGGTGGAACCCCTGGACTCACTCGGTTGCCAGTGCGGTGCTCAAGCAGACACATTGCCCGCTGATCATCGTCCCGCAGCATTTACGGTCCGAGGCCCCGTCTCCCAACCAATGACGCTTCTGACGCTCGTCCCTCGAGCGTCATCGCCGCCTTCGGCGCGTCGTCGCTGCACCACCTGCGCCTCCGCCGGAGAACGCGCACATTACGCCCAGCATGAAACCAAAGTCGTACCAATTGCCGTTGTTGTGCACTTCGTAGACGTTTACGTTGTCGGTGAATAGCGACACGATGAATGTGATCGGGCTAATCAGCCCATGCCAAAGTCCGAGCCAGAACCCAGCTCCCTGGTCAGCCTGAGCCTCGTTGGGGCCCGCTGCGCAGGCCGAGAGGGCGAGCAGTGCACAACAGAGCAGCAGCACGGAGGCCAGGCGGAGGGTCTGCCTCATTCGTTTCCCATCTCTTCAACAATGGCGTGGAGCCAAGCTGCCTTTGTGATCATGCTTGGCGCTGCGCTTTTACCTCGCCGAAGAACGCTGGGAAATCCGAGAAGATCTCAAGAAAGGCCCGGCCGAACTCGTTGAGCCGAATCCCTCCGTCATCTCGGGACACCATCGACTCGTAGAAGTGTTCCATGCTTACGAACGGGTATTCCCGCGCCCGGATACCGACAAGCCCCGCTGCACGCATTCCGTCGATGGTCTCGCTCAGGGTTGGAACCCGGCATGCCCATAGTCCGTCAAAGTCGGCCACGGAGAGACGCTGTGTTTCGGTGAGGGGATCCTCCCGACGAAAGACCTCCTTGACGTAGACCGTGCCACCGGGCCGGAGGACTCGCGCCGACTCCCGGTAGAGGGAATTCCGGTCGGGTGCATATCCGGTCACTTCGAGGTAGAGGGCCACATCGAAAGAGCCCGCGCCGAACGGGAGCCGGTGAAAGTCGGCAACATGCACCCGTACCTTGTCAGCGAGTCCGGCCTCCGCTATCAAGTCGCGGGCAAGCTTCGCCTGGACTTCGGAGACCGTAACCCCATCGATGACAACGTCAGGGACGGCTCGAGCGATTGCCATCGCCGGACCCCCAACCCCGCATCCGGCATCGAGAACGCGATCGCCTGGCGTCACACCAGCCAGTTCTGCGAGATACCGGGTCGAATCCTCTGGCGTGGCGGCTGCTTCATCCGACCTCTTGACCAGCCCACACTGTAATGTCGTGCCGGCCGCTTGGACCATGACGGGAGTCCAGCGGTCGTAGAACCGACGAGCCTCGCTACGCCAACGAGCCAACCTGGGTCACACCATACGGGTGACGCTGAGATCCTTGAGTGCTTGTAGTACGTCTTGGAAGCTCATCTGCGCGATGGAGTCAAGTGCGTTATTTAGCTTGGCTAGTTGCTCCTCCGACAGGGAAAGTTCGGCTTCGGCGATCGCCTCCTGTCGACGTTCGCTATCAAGCAACCGGATGGCGTAATCCATGTCCTGCTGGGCCCTAATCACCAGCTCACCCGGAATGTCGGCCAGGTAGTCGTCGCCCGTAGACCTTGTCGTCATTGGTGTCACCCCTCTTCTTGGCTTGCCATGCTCGCGCCTAATTGGGTCCATCTAGCCCTGATTCTGCCATCCGCCGGACGAACGTGGCGAGCAGATTCTCCCGGAGGGACCGGAGCAAGCCTTCCAGAGCGGATTGGCGGTCCCTCAGCCAGGGTTCGGCGGCGGTCAGTTCCAATGCCTGGGCGGCCCGAGTGGACCGTTCATGGAATAAGAGGGCTGTGGCTATCCGATCCTGGATTTTCCCTCCTTGCTGTTCATTCCAGGCGCTTGCCAATTCCAGCCAGAGGTCATCTGCTCCCGATTGCCCGACAGCATCAGTGGTCCAAGTCCGCTGGCCCATCCGTCGGTCACGGTAGAGGTCCGTCAAGTCGTTGAAGAGCTGAGAGCTGGCAGTCGCGGTGAACACGAATTCCTCCAGATGATCCACAAGCTGCCACCTGTTGGCACGGTCGAGAAGAGCGGCCGAAGGGATTATGAGTGGCCGGGACTGTGCCAGAAGCCGCTCAAAGGTCGAACGGGAGACCTGCGCATCGGCCCTTCGAACCTCTACCGCATCCAGAAGTGACTCTGCGTACGCGTTCATTACCTGTGCATAAAATCGCCAAAATTTGGCCGAGGTTCCCACGACCGAAGCCAGCAGGCGACTACACAGGGCTATCAGAGCTTCGGCCACGGCGATGAGCATGGGTTCTTCATTTGAGCCCGAGTCGAGCCAATCGTCCTGGGCCCGGGCATGGAGATAGCCCAGTGCGCTTACCCCGAGGAGGTCCGACAAATCCTCCATCGGGATATCGATCCCTTCGTCGTTCAGGCGCCGGGCCACCCAGATCGGAAGCTCGAATACCGGATGTCCAAGGGGACCGAAATACTGTGCTGGATCGGTGGAGAGAAGACCGCGTTCCTGGACAAGTCTGTCGAACGCGCTCCTGACGCGCGGCAGCATCGTTGCCCGCGCTTCCAAGAGATGCCGATCGACATGTAATTTGACATCGTGGCGGTCGAGCACACAGCTCACCGTACCGGTGACGGAGCCGCAGAGCCTGCTCCAGAGCTTCCCGAAGGAGTCGCATCGGTTGCGAGTGATCCGCTGGCGGGCTTCGTGCCAGATTTGCTGGCACGACGCATCACCGACCGCCCGGAGCCCGTACAGGGTTGTATCAGCGAAGCGTGCGAGCTGGCGGTTCTGGGGCTCGACATCTCCGAGTCCACCTCGATCATCGAGGACGTCGTCAAGTGGAGCCCCGACGGGTCGGAGCACATCGCACGTGCACTGAACACCGTTTTCACGCTGCTTTCGGAGGTGATCACTGAGCACGGTGGCTCGGTGACCACCCTTGCGGGGGACGAGATCGTAGCAGTCTGGCCGACCGATGAAGCGGGTGGACCAGCCGAATCCGTCCTCTCGGCTGCCCGCGCCGCAATGGTTATCCAGGAGAAGGTGGGCCATCTGGAACCCGTTGGTGGTTATCCGATCCGCCTGCGAGCCGGGATCGGTGTCGGCCCAGCCTGGCTGCTTGACATAGGAAGCGACCACGGGCAACGTGTCTTCGTTCCCGTGGGGCGCGCTATTCAGGAGATGGCTTCTGCCCAAAAGGCTGTGGGAGCATCGGAGACCGGCGTCAGCGAGGCAGCACGTTCGCTGCTGGGGGCCGCGGCCACGACCGCTGCGGCGAGCGGACCGTCAGCCGCAGGCCGCCTCACTGCTGTCGCCCCCCAAGCCGGTCCACCACCTGCCCCTACCCAACCCCGGCCTCGAGTGTCGTCGGCACCGGCAGCCAGATATCTGCCGGAACTTGTCCTCCAAGGGATCCGTGCGGGACAGGGCGAACTCCATTCGGAGTTCGCGCCGATAACGGCGATGTTCGTCACGTTCCGCACCGCGCGTTGGGACGAGGATGCGACGGGGCTACTCACCGAGGCGGCGCTCCAAGTGCTCGACGTTCTGAACAGTTACGCGGGGACGCTCGTCAGCGCTCGCCAGGATCTGGACAGTCTCACGTTCGTTGCGGGCTTCGGGCTGCCGCCGGTGGTCCGGGAACGGGAAGCCGTGCGGGCCAATCTGGCCGCACTGGAGATCAACAGGGAGATGCAGGAGTTCGTCGAGAACGGAATCGGGGTCGCCACCGGCCATGCGCTTTGCGGCGTTTTTGGCAGCCCTGTCTATCGCCAGTACACGATGGTCGGGCCAGCGGTGAACCTCGCTGCGCGGTTAATGCAGCGCGCTCAGAACGAGGTTCTCTGCGATCAGGTCAGCCAGCATCTCAGTCAGGATCGGCTGCGGTTCTCCGCTCGTGGTCGGATGGAGGTGAAGGGCTTCGCAGGGCCGGTTGAGGTCTACAAGCTCGAATGGCATGAAGCGGATCCCGGCCTACCGACTTTGCGGCGGCTCGCGGGCGAGTCACAGGATCTGGTAACCCGGGGCCGGGACCGCGAGCGAGAGGAGTTGGCGGGCCGGCTCGTGGCCTTGAGCCTCGGAACCTCCACCGCCGTGATCGTCGAAGGCGAGCCAGGGGTGGGAAAGACGCACCTGGCTGTGGATCTTCTACGAGCAAGCGAGGGCTATGGCAGCATCACAGTTCTCGTGGGCAGCGGTGATGACCTCGATCCGCGTCCATATCAGGCGTGGAAACGAGTGTTTGCCAGGGCATTAAGTCTCACCGCCGTGCGAGACCCGACCAAACGTGCGCTGCTCGTCAGGGAACGCCTCTCGAAGTCCTCGGAGTTCGAACAGTGGGCCCCGCTACTCAACGAAATTCTCGATCTGAACCTTGACGATTCGGCGCTGCGGGATATGGCAGGGCGTGCGCGGCGAGAGAACACCGTCCGTCTGCTCGTCGAGCTTTTGGCCGACGCTGCCAGCAGGACGCCACTGCTGCTTGTGCTCGACGATTGCCAATGGATGGATTCGGCGTCCTGGGAATTGCTGAGGTCAGTGCACCGGAGCGTCCAGCCCATAATGATCGTGCTGCTCACGCGTCCGATGCCCGAACCAGCTCCGCCTACGAGCGATGACAGCGCCGTGGACACGATGCCGCCAAGCGCCGACGAAGGCGCTACGTATACCGCAAGCGGCGTCAGAACCTACCTTCGTGAGCGCGGTGCCGTACTCCTTCAGCTTCAGCGGTTGCCACCGGACATAACCGAGCAGATCGCGCGTGACTTTCTCGGCGTGGACGCGCTGGACGAATCCGTACGATCGCTCTTTCGAGGAAAGGTCGATGGCAGCCCGCTCTTCACGGTCGAACTTGCGTTTCAGCTCCGCACAGACGAGCTCATCTCTGTCATAGGAACAAGCGAACGGGTGCAAGCCCGCCTCACGATTCCCCCCGCCGAACTTGATCGACTTCGGCTTCCGGTCCGAGTGGAGGAGGTCTTCCGAGCTCGGCTGAGCGGTCTCTCGGAGCGGCAGCGAACGGTGATCAGAGCCGCAAGCGTGGTCGGGACAAGCTTCGATGTAAAGCGGATCCTGGCCGCGGACCCGCTCGTGGACCCCAACTCGCTTCCCGATGACCTGAAGGATCTCGAGCGGCAGAAAGTGGTCGAGGCACGTTCGGATGGCTGGCGGTTTGCGCACACCTTGATCCGGGATCTGGCTCGGCAGTCGTTGCTGCCCTCCGATCTCAGGCAGCGACATCGGGCGCTTGCGGAGTGGTACGAGACACATGAGATGCAGCCAGAGGCGTATGCGATCATTGCTCGACACTGGGCCGCGGCCGGTGAGCCGGCACGAGAAAGCGAGTACCTGGAGGCGGCCGCGACCAGTGCTCTGGCGAAAGGTGCCGAGGAAGAGGCGGCATCCCTGATCGAGACCGCCATGGCGGTCGACGCAAGTCACGCGCATTCTCTGGCAACGGTGTCCGAAGGGAGAAGGGCGTTCTGGCACGGTCAGCTGGGCGACGCTCTGGCCGGCCAGAACCGGCTGGACGAGGCCATTCGTCAGTACAGGATGGCCCTTTTGCTACTGGGCCGGCGTATGCCCAAGACGGGACTTGGCTGGATCGCCTACCTCATTTGGGAGACGGCAATTCAGGTCTTGCATCTGCTGCCGGTCTTGGGCCCCCGTCTGGTGAACCGTGGCGACACCAAAGTCCTGAGTCAGGCGTCGTGGACTGCATCGCAGCTCGCGCAGACCTACTACTTCAAAGCCCAGACGGTGGCCTCGACGGCCACCGACTTGGCGGCGATCAATTTGGCGGAGAAAGCCGGTGACCCGGGCCTCGCTGGCGTTGCCTACAGCGGACTGGCCTATCTGGTAGGAACGATTCGCCTCCACCGCCTTGCCAACCGATATCTCCTCCTCGCACGTGAAAAGATCGAGGGGAAGCCTTCAGGAACCGAGAGCCGCCTCACTCTGGAGGTGTTACCCGACCTGGCATGGGAACACGGCCTCACGGCTACTGTCTCGGAGGCGGTGTATCTCCGCACTATGAACCGGGCTGTGAACGTGACTCCGATGCTGGACGAGGTAGTGCATCAGTTTCGGGAGTTCGGTCAGAATCAGGCTCTCGAGATCACACTGGCCGTCCGAGGATTTTTCCTCAACGCGGAGGGCAAGCTGCGATCCGCGCAGGCCGACTTCGAGGAGCTGCTCGTCTCAGCGCGGCGACGAGGAAACGCCGACCACATCATCTGGGGACTGACACTGCTGATCCCGGTGCTCACAGGCCTCGACCGGATAGCTGAAGCTACGGCCCTGGACAGCGAGGCTGTTCAACTGTTCGAGGAGAAATACAGGCTGTACGGACCCAATTTCCACGGCAGCCACGTCCAGGCGCTCGTGGCACACGGTCTAACCACCGAAGCGCTCTCCCAGGCCCGACACGCGCAGAATGCCCTCGAGGCGGTGCCGATCTGGATCCACCTCGGAGGGTTGACAGCGATGGCCGACGGGTCCATGGAACTGCTCGAAACACAGCGCGGAACAAGCCTGGAGAAGGACGCTAACAGCGTGTGCCGGCGATCGCTTCGGGCGCTGAGGGCATATTCGCGCGTCTACCCCTTCAGCCGTGGACGCTACTACCTCTATCTCGGGATGTATCGAGCCGCCGAAGGCAGGAATCGTGCTGCCAGCCGCCACTGGACACGCGGTCTTCACTTCGCCGACCTCACGGGATTCCAGCTCGACGCTGCTCGGATTCGGCTGTACCTAGCTCAACAGCTCCCGGAGGGATCTCCGGTTCGCTTGGAGCACCTGCGCCAGTCACGCCAAGCGCTCGACGAGTTAGGCCTGCATCGCCTCAAAGCGTTCGACAAGTTTCCGGTATAGGCCGTAGGCGCCCAGTAGGTTGAGGGAGAGCCAGTCGGCGTCGAGCCGGCGTTGTGATCATCGGTAGCGGAATGCTTCAGGGGCCAGCACTGTGGGTAGTCAACTTTTCAGAATGTGTCGCAGGTCCAGGTTGGGCGAAATCGGGAACAAGGATGCTTTGAGATGTTGATCATCGGCTTTGGAGAAACGGAAATGCTGCTGGCTACGCTGGTCTTTACCTGTGAGACCTGCGGTAACCACGCCGCCCATCAGCTGACCAAGCGGAGCCGCAAGTTCTCACTTTTCTTCATTCCGCT
>Ga0126314_10001454_pt1 | contig 11420 bp, 10 predicted proteins | sample Plot105B_FD_92535 | JGI IMG/M metagenome (GOLD analysis project Ga0126314, IMG submission 92535) | Serpentine soil microbial communities from UC McLaughlin Reserve, CA, USA - Plot105B | ecosystem: Environmental > Terrestrial > Soil > Grasslands | place: USA: UC McLaughlin Reserve, Lake County... | reverse complement strand
TGGGCTGGGGGACTTCCGAAGCCAGCAAGGCAATACGACTGGTACAATCCGGCAACGTTGGTTTTTATATTTTTATGATGGTGATAGGAATCATCTCATTGTTATTGTATACTTATTTATCTCTATAAAAGATCGTTCAGGAAACATAATGGAACAACTTTTACTACTTCTGATATTTTTACCTTTGGTTGGTGCTTTGGCTACCGCCCTTTCAGGCAGTGCCGCAAAACATATCGCCCTGGCATCATCAATAGCTTCGCTGGCGTTGACCCTGGTAACCGTATGTAATTTCACACTTGATGCCAGTATTCAATTTTCCATAAATCAACCCTGGATACAGGAACTTGGGATCAATTTCCATGTAGGTATTGACGGCATCAATATAATAACCGTACTATTAACCAATGTTTTGGTTCCACTAATCGTTCTTAGCGGGTATCAGCATAATTATAAAGATTCAAATGCCTTCTTCGCACTGATCTTATTTATGCAGACCGGCCTTTTGCTGGTATTTACTGCACTAGACGCGTTCCTTTTTTATATAGGATGGGAAGCCGCATTAATTCCGATATACTTTATTTGCGCAGTGTGGGGGGGTAAAGACAGGATAAAGGTAAATATGAAGTTTTTCGTATATACCATTGCCGGATCCTTATTTATGTTACTTGGAATCATTTACCTGTATCTGCAGAATCCCGCAAAAAACTTTGACATACAGGCTTTCTATAATTTAAACCTGGATGCGACTCAGCAAAGCTGGATCTTTTGGGCATTTTTTATCGCATTCGCTATTAAAATGCCAATATTTCCCTTTCATACCTGGCAGCCCAACACTTATACTGAAGCTCCGGCTGTAGGCACCATGCTATTGTCAGGCATTATGCTAAAAATGGGTATTTACGGGGTCATCAGATGGCTCTTGCCTATTGCGCCATTAGGACTGCAGGAGTGGGGTAACACAGTAATCATACTTTCAGTCATAGGAATCGTATACGCCTCTCTGATTGCATTTACTCAAAAAAATGCCAAGAAGTTAGTGGCCTATTCCTCGATTGCACACGTAGGCCTGATTTGCGCAGGTATTTTTGCATTAAACACCCAGGGTATGCAGGGAGCAATGGTACAAATGCTCAGTCATGGGATCAACGTAGTTGGATTGTTCTTTGTGTTGGATATCATTTCGAGCCGTTTAAAAACGAACAAGATCAGTGAACTCGGAGGGATAGCCAAACAAGCACCTCAATTGGCTATTGTTTCCTTAATTATAGTACTGGGAACAGTTGCCTTACCCGGCACCAACGGTTTTGTTGGCGAATTCCTTTTACTGATCTCAGTTTATCAATATAACATCTGGATAGCGGTTTTTGCGGGCCTCACGATTATCTTCGGTGCAGTATATATGCTAAGGATGTACCAAAATGTTATGCTGGGAAAAACCAATGAACTTACCCTATCATTCACTGACATACAAGGGACAGAAAAAATCGTATTGTATGCAATCTGTGCACTTATTATAGTAGTGGGCGTATATCCCAAGCCAATCCTGAATTTATCAGAAGCGGCCGTGCAACATTTAATAGAACAAATCACACAAAAATTAACATCGGTAAATTAAGCAAATGAATATTATCTTAACAATTACTGTTACAGCTTTAGTAGTGCTTTATGCAGGCTTGTTTAAAGCCAGAAAAGCATTATTGCCCCTTACACTGATTGGTTTGCTTGCTGCACTGGCCTTTGTTGCTACATCCTGGAATACCAATCATATTTATTACGGAATGATGCAGATGGATAATTTTGCCCTTGCATTTTCCGGCATCACCATATTGGGTACCCTGTTTATATTTTTGCTTACACAGAACTATTTTTCAACGGACAGCGAAAATATAGCCGAATACTTTACACTTATTCTATTCGCGCTGACAGGAATTATAATCATGCTTTCTTACCGTAACATGTCTATGCTCTTTATAGGTGTTGAAATTATGTCTGTAAGTCTCTATATCCTTGCAGGCATTAGAAAGAGTAATTTTGGGTCCAACGAAGCATCATTGAAATACTTCCTCATGGGAGCCTTCTCTACAGGATTCCTGTTATTTGGCATCACATTAATCTATGGCGCAACAGGATCATTTGATCTCGAAGTGATTAACCAGTATCTTGTGGGGAACTTCAGAACAATTTCACCAATGTTCTATCCCGGGGTCATCCTTTTAATGATCGGACTTAGTTTTAAAATCGGAGCCGCACCGTTCCATTTCTGGACACCGGATGTATATGAAGGAGCCCCTACACTGATCACCTCATTCATGTCCACTGTTGTTAAAACTGCAGGTTTTGCGGCTTTTATTCGTCTTTTTGCCGGTACGCTCGCACCATTGCACGACTTTTGGTTGCCGCCATTGATGGCAATTGTATGCCTGACATTATTTATCGGAAATGTGACAGCGTTATTTCAGAAGAATTTCAAAAGAATGCTTGCCTATTCAAGCATCTCCCACGCAGGATACCTTTTGTTTTCATTGGTTACCCTAACAACAAGCTCTTCAAATAATGTGCTTGTATACGCTGCCGCATATACCTTTGCAAGTATCACTGCCTTTGCAGTATTGATACTGGTTAAACAAAAGACAGGTAGTGACCACTTCGACAGTTTCAACGGACTGGCAAAAAGAAATCCTTTTACAGCATTGGTTCTCACAGTAGCAATGCTTTCTCTTGCAGGAATTCCATTGACTGCCGGTTTCATTGGTAAATACCTGATGTTTCTCAATGTCATGAACGAATACCAGATCTATCTAGTTGCATTTGCCATCCTGAATGCTTTGGTTGGATTTTATTATTACTTTAAGGTAATCGTAGCGATGTATTTCAAAGAAGGTGGAGAGATCCAATTGGAAGCCCCTGTGCAATACAAGGTCGTGCTGGTACTCTCGTTGATTATCACCCTGTTTTTAGGCGTTTATCCTGCTGTAATTTTAAATTTAATATAAAGGTTTCTGTTGATAATTATTTGTAGTTTTACGAATAATTGAACTATGCAAGATTTCTGGACCTCATTACAACAATTTATAGACCCCGAAAAATTACTCAGAGAAGGTGGTTTTTATGTTGTGATGTTTGTGATTTTTGCAGAAACCGGGTTATTCTTCGGCTTCTTCCTTCCAGGAGATTACCTGCTTTTTCTGGCAGGTATGTTTGTCGCTACCGGCAAACTGGATGTTAACATATATCTAATGATCTTAGGGCTTTGTGCGGCAGCCATTCTTGGCAATTTTACCGGATACTGGTTCGGACGAAAAACAGGACCCGTACTGTATCATCGAAAGGACTCTTTCTTTTTTAAGAAACGTTATTTGAAAGCGGCGGAACAATACTATCACAAGCAAGGTGCCTTTGCGTTGATCATGGGAAGGTTTGTTCCTATTGTCAGAACTTTTGCACCGATTTTTGCAGGTGTGGTTAAACTTGACTTCAGAAAATTTGCATTATATAATGTAGCCGGTGCTTTATTATGGATTGCTTCATTAACTTTGCTCGGGTATTTTCTTGGCAAAAGATTTGAAAAAGAAATTAATGACTATTTATTATATATAATTATAGGATTTATTGCCATAACAACAATACCTCTTGTTTATACTTTTGTAAAAAACAGAGTAGTTAAGAGCAATGATGATGAAAAAATAAACATTGACAATAAAAATGAGTAAATACGATAATCACCCTTGGCACAGTGTATCTCCTGGTGATAACCTACCTGAAACAGTAAACGCAATTATTGAAATTCCGAAAGGATCAAAAGCTAAATACGAAATTGATAAAGAATCTAACCTGATAAAATTGGACAGGGTTCTTTTTTCTTCTGTAATGTATCCGGCCAATTACGGCTTTATTCCACAAACATACTGCGATGACAATGATCCCCTGGACATTCTTGTGCTCTGCTCGGTAGATGTTTATCCCTTATCTATAATTGAAGCAAAAGTAATCGGTGTAATGCATATGGTAGACAACGGCGAGCAGGACGATAAGATTATTGCTGTTGCCAAAAATGACATGTCAGTCAACTACATTAATGACCTGGCAGACCTGCCTCCGCATACCATGAAAGAAATCGTTAAGTTTTTCCAGGACTACAAGGCCCTGGAAGAAAAGAAAGTGACGATAGAACATCTGCTTGGAGTACGTTATGCGCATAAGGTAATACAGGAAAGTATAGCACTTTATGATGAAAAGTTTAGAAATAATAATTCTTAATGGAAGGTCTTAAGATATTTTTTACATTCTTCTTAGTCGCGCTGAACGGGTTTTTCGTTGCAGCTGAATTTGCAATTGTAAAGGTTAGAGCCTCACAAATTGAAATCAAAGCGAAGTCAGGAAGCAGGGTTGCAAATATCGCAAAGTACATTACCCAACACCTGGATGGCTACCTTGCTGCTACCCAACTGGGGATTACACTCGCCTCACTTGCCCTGGGATGGGTAGGTGAATCCGTAATGCATAATATCGTCCATAACTTATTAATAAACTTTAATCTTTCTGAAGTTTATATTACTTCAATATCTACAATCATTGCATTTCTTTGCATTACGGTTATGCACATCGTATTTGGCGAACTGGCACCCAAATCAATCGCTATACAAAGACCTGTTGCTACGACCCTGTTTATAGCCCTCCCCCTGCAGGGATTTTACTGGCTCTGCAGACCCTTTATATGGATACTGAACGGCTTTGCCAACATCATTCTAAAAATCTTCGGCATCTCCAGTATCGGCGGTCATGAATCTGTCCACAGTACCGAAGAACTGTACTACCTGCTCGATCAGGGCAAGGAAAGCGGGGCATTGGATACCAATGAGCACGAACTCATAAAGAATGTATTCGACTTTAACGAACGGGTTGTTAAAAACATCATGGTACCGCGTACCAAGATATCCGGCATTGAACTCTCCAGTCCGAAGCAGGAGGTAGTTGATACAATTATTGCAGAAGGGTATTCCAGAATGCCGGTATATGATGATATCATTGATAAGATCATAGGCATAGTACACGCCAAGGACATACTCCCGTTACTGGCAAGTAACAAAGACTGGAAATTAAGTGATATTATCAGAAAACCATATTTTGTTCCTGAAACGAAGAAAATAAATGACCTGCTCAGTGAGCTACAGCAAAAACGCATCCAGATCGCTATAGTGATCGATGAATTCGGAGGAACTGCGGGTATGGTTACCCTTGAAGATATCGTTGAAGAGATCGTCGGAGAAATACAGGACGAGTACGATGAGGAAAAACCAACGGTAGAAAAGATCTCAGATACAGAGTTTATCATTAACGCCTATGCCACCGTTTACGACGTTAATGAGCACCTTCCTCACGACCTTCCCGAAGATGAAGACTTCGATACAGTAGGCGGCCTTGTGTCCCATGCCTTTGGAAAAATCCCGGAGGTAGGAGACAGCGAAGAATGCTACGGCTATCTGTTCACTATCTTAAAGAAAACAGAACAAAATATCGAAACCATAAAACTGGAACTGGTCATCAGTAAAAGCGATATGGTAGATAATCACTAAGCAACATTGCGATGCATGTTTTTTACACTCCAGACATCAGCTCCAGTGAATATATCTTAAATGAAGAAGAAAGCAAACACTGCACTAAAGTCTTAAGGCTGGGTATAGGGGAACAGGTACATCTGATAGATGGCCGGGGAGGACTGTATAAAGCCGAGATTACTGCCGAAACTAAGAAGAATGTGTACCTGCGGGTCACTGAAACAACATTAAACCATCAGCAGCGTAAACACCATCTTCATATCGCAGTTGCGCCAACAAAGAATATAGACAGGCTCGAATGGTTCCTCGAAAAAGCCACTGAGATTGGCATTGAAGAGATCACACCGATTATCTGCGAGAGATCAGAAAGAAAGATCATTAAAGAAGACAGGCTGAATAAAATTATCACATCAGCAATAAAGCAATCCCTTCAGGCCTATCACCCCATATTAAATCCCCAGATCAGCCTTTCAGATTTCCTGAAAACCAGCAATGATAGCCAGAGCACCAGGATGATCGCACACTGTATTGAAAACGAGCCCAAACAATACATCAGTCAGGTAGCGGTATCGGGCGGGCATTATATTATCCTTATCGGTCCCGAAGGCGACTTCACAGCCCAGGAAATCGAATCCGCTTTGCATAGTGGCTACAAACCACTAACTTTAGGCGAGACAAGACTTCGTACAGAAACGGCTGCACTTGCAGCGTGTTTTGAAGTCAATTATTTAAACAGATGAAGTTAAGGATACTCATATTTGCCCTGCTGATCTTATCTTTGTGCAGTTTTCAGGACCCAACCTATAAAATTGCCAAATTGAAATACAATGGCGGTGGAGACTGGTACGCCAACAGAACAGCCCTCCCAAACCTCATAGACTTTTGCAATAAAAACCTGAATACCAATTTCAACGCGCAGGAAGCCATTGTGGAAGTAGGCAGTGGCGAACTGTTCAATTATCCCTTCGCATACCTTACAGGCCATGGCAACATCGTGTTCAGTAACGCTGAATCAGCAAACCTTCGCAAATACCTGATTGGGGGCGGATTTCTTCATATCGACGACAATTATGGCCTCGATAAGTTTATCCGCAGAGAAATGAAGAAGGTCTTTCCTGAACTTACATTTTTAGAATTACCGGCAGACCATATCCTGTATAACCAGAAGTTTAAATTTCCCGGCGGCCTTCCTAAAATCCATGAACATGATGGTAAACGCCCGCAGGGCATGGCACTGATATGGGAAGGAAGGATGGTATGTTACTATACGTTTGAGTGCGATTTGGGCAACGGATGGGAGGACGCCGGCACATATCCCGATGATAGCCCTGAAAAACGGCTAAGCGCGCTTAAAATGGGCGCAAACTTAATTCAATACGCACTAACCCAATAGCATGAAGGTAAAAGTTGAAGACAAGTACGATTTTGACGTACAAATCATAGGTGACGATATCGAAGTAAACGGCACAAGAATAGAACTGGATCAGAGAAACCTGTCGGGAAATCACACCCATTTCATCTATCAGCACAAATCATACAACGCAGAGATCATTTCTGAAAATAAAGCAGAAAAAACCTGCCAGGTAAAGGTCAACGGCAATATTTACGAGGTTAAGCTGGAAGACAGGTACGATGAGCTGCTCAAGCGGATGGGCATGGACACAGGAGCGGGAAGTAGGGTAAAGGAAGTAAAAGCACCTATGCCCGGACTCGTGCTGAGTATACTTACCACAGCAGGCCAAGAAGTCAGCAAAGGAGATGGCCTTATGATCCTGGAGGCGATGAAGATGGAAAATATCATCAAATCACCGGCCGATGGAACCATCAAAAAAATAAATATCCTGAAGGGAGATAAGGTAGAAAAAAACCAGATCCTGATCGAATTCGAGTGATCATAAAAAAGGAGCCCTATAAAGGCTCCTTTTTCTATAACATCATATATCGTATTATCTCGATTTAAATGCCCTTTGCTGTTTAGGTTTAAACTGCGGTTTTCCAGATGAACGTATCTCAGAAGCACCAAGCATAGTCATAGCACACCTGAATCCAATGTCAGCAGTAGCCTCATCCTGCTGCATAAACCTGCGGGTCGCAGGATTCAGCCAATTTGCCTGATCATCCCATGAACCGCCCTTATAAACCCTCGACTTGTCGTTGATCAGGGTAGTTTCACCATAAAGCTCATTAGCCGGGTCGCGATATCCCCTTTGATCAGCATAACCATTCTTAGTGCCTAGAGAATCCACGGCTGCAGGAGCAGCAGCGGCAGCCTGTTTCTCTGCCCAGGTCTGTTTTCTTGCAGAAACAGCAGCGATCATTACAGGCTGGTTGTGCTTGTCTTTTGCAATCCTTCCTGTTGCAGCATCAGCCATTTGCTTATCCTGATAAAAATTACCGCGGTAAGGATTAAAAGCATCAGCAGCTTCAAAGGTCTTAGAACGGTACACATCCGCAACCCATTCATTCACGTTTCCGGCCATATTATACAAACCAAAATCATTGGGCAGATAAGACCTTACAGGAACCGTTAATCCCCCTTTGTCATTTAACGAACCACCTACACCCATATAATCGCCCTTAGTCCTTTTGAAGTTGGCCAGAATCAGTCCCCGGGTCCTTTTCTTAGCAGAGCTTAAGCCCAGGCCGTTCCATGGATATATTTTATTTTCATTGATATTCTCATACTTTGTATTGCCAATAAGACCCAGTGCCGCATATTCCCATTCAGCCTCTGTAGGCAAGCGATAAGGCTGCTTTAAAATTCCGTCCTCAAGCCTCACGTTCCTGGTTGCACCCTTGGTTCCTGCAGTACCCGCAGCCCCGGGAGCACTATTAGAGGGATTCAAATCCTTCATAGCCCTTTTACCCTTATCATCATACTGGCCATTCAGATAGATATCTGTATTGAAAGGTTCTGTAGGCTTTGCCGTAGTTGTGGTGGCCGCAGCTCCTTTGGTTGTTCCGTTGATGTCCTTAAACGCAGTCATGTAGCCCTTGTCACGCAGTAAAAGTTCATTTACCCTGTCCGTTCTCCATGAGCAATACCTGTCAGCCTGTTCCCAGGTTACACCAACTACAGGATAATCCTGATAAGCAGGATGTCTCAGATAATTGTCTACATAAGGTTCATTATAAGAAAGTGGTCTTCGCCAAACCAGCGTATCCGGCAACTCATTGTAATAATACTCATAATCTGTCGGATAATTAGTCCTGATCCAGTTTAGATATTCCAGCCAGTTCGTGTTAGAAACCTCTGTTTCATCCATGTAAAAAGAAGAAACCGTGGTTTCACGCTTGTGGTTATATTCACTTAGTTCCTGGCCAGGAATATTGATCGCACTTCCGCTCATTACAAAAACACCGCCTTCAATCTCAACCAAACCCGGGCCCGGCCCGCGCCTGAATTTATTGTTTACCTGAAAACCTCCATATTCTTTCTTATTGTAAGCCAATCCTGTTTTATCTGATTTTCCAGCAGGCGCCTTACAGGAAACCAGGGATGCCACAACCATAAGGGATGCAAGTGAATATAAGTATGTTTTTTTCATTGGGTCATGCAAATAGTTACTCTAACTGTTAAAACTACGCAAAAAAACAGGTATGCTCCAAAAAAATCTTTTTTAAGGTAATGGCCCGATTGCACACAACTCGCTGAATATGAGCTTTTCGACATAATAAAGTAAAAATGAATCACCTAAGCAACACCAAGCCCATATAGTAAATCGCGGTTTACTTTGAAATTACTCCGCACAATACTAACTTGCATACCTTAGCGGCACCAAAAAAATAAGTAAAATGAGCTCTGGGTTCTTAACAAAAATTGTCTTAAGCTTCCTTTCCTTAGCCACAGCTTCTGCAGGGGCATTTGCCCAGGTGGTGCAACCCGGCACACAGACCAATGGCGGCGAATCCAATAACATCGTTACGGCTGTTCCTTTTTTACTGATCACGCCGGATGCAAGGGCGGGAAGCATGGGTGATGCAGGAGTTGCCATTCAGCCCGATGCAAATGCAATGAGCATCAACCCTTCAAAAATTGCATTTCTAGATCGTCAGTATGGATTTTCAGTCTCCTACAGCCCATGGCTTAAAGCACTTGTACCTGACATCAACCTTGCCTATTTAAGCGGCTTTTATAAACTTGACGAAAGCAATACCATTGGCAGCTCGCTACGGTTCTTCTCTCTCGGGGAAATCCAGTTTGTAGACATAAACCAGCAGGATCTGGGCATCTATAGTCCTAATGAACTCGCTTTCGACGTTACTTATGCCAAGCGCTTCGGCGAATCCTTTTCACTGGGAACAGCGTTGCGGTATATTCGTTCCAGTCTTTCATCAGGGCAATTTGTTGCCGGGCAGGAAATCCGGGCAGGCTCCGCACTAGCAGTAGATATCTCTGCCTACTATAAAAAACCGACCGTTCTTTTCGGCACCGATGCCATCGTTTCAGGAGGAATAAACATTTCCAATATTGGCACAAAGATCAGCTATGTAAGCGGCGGGGGCGGGAAGAACTTTTTGCCGGCAAACTTAAAAATAGGTGGGGCCTCCACTTTCCTGATCGACGATTTCAGCCAGTTTACCTTTGCCCTCGATCTCAATAAACTCCTTGTACCCACTCAGCCTGTCTACGATGGCGAGGGTAAAATCATTGCCGGAAAGGATCCGGACAGGTCCGTGCCGTCCGGTATTTTCGGTTCATTTAGCGATGCACCCGGAGGTTTCAGCGAAGAACTTAAAGAAGTAAACATTGCAGCAGGAATGGAATACTGGTACAATCAGCAATTCGCCTTCAGGGCAGGATATTTCTACGAGAACCCGGGCAAGGGCAATAAGCGTTACTTTACCGTCGGGGCAGGTCTGAAATACAATGTGTTCAATATAGATTTTTCGTATCTCATGGCCAATGCACAGAAGAGTGCCCTGACCAATACCTTAAGATTTACCCTGCTGTTTAACTTTGGGGATGCAAAATAACAGAACTGATAAAAAACTGGCTCAGTAAAACTATCCGTAAAATACGGATGCCGTAATAAAATAACCAATAAGAACTGTAAACAAATGAAAATTAAAGTCGGCTTCGGATTCGATGTACACCAATTGAAAGTCAACCATCCTTTTGTAGTAGGCGGAGTTAATTTGGACCACCATAAAGGGGCTTTTGGCCATTCAGACGCCGATGTGTTGTTGCATGCCATATGCGACGCCCTGCTTGGTGCAGCAAACCTGAGAGACATCGGCTTCCATTTCAAAAACACCGATGCCCGGTGGAAGGGCATCAGCAGTATCATCCTGCTTCAGGAAACGGTAAAACTACTTGTCGAAAAAGGATACGAGATCGGCAATATAGATGCAATGCTGTGTCTGGAAGCGCCAAAGATCAACCCTCACATTCCGGCTATGCAGCAAAATATCGCCGACGCCATCGGCATTTCTATAGAAGACATTTCCATCAAAGCGACCACCAACGAACAAATGGGCTTCATTGGACGTGAAGAAGGTGTAGTGGCCTATGCGGTGTGTCTGATTCAGAAATCTTCCTAGCCCTGGCGTTGGAAAATAACCGTTCTCTTCGAAGACTAACGTACTCAGGCGCTGCGCGCAGTGTACTCATGTCTTCTCTGAGAAGGTAATTTTCCCTGTAACTTGGGCGTTAATCTTTCTGAATCATACACAATTGCAACGCCTTTGATGGAAAATAAATTGGGCGTTAGAAATGGTAATTTTCCCTGAAACTTGGGCGTTAATCTTTCTGAATCATACCCAATTGCAACACCTTTGATGGAAAATAAATTGGGCGTTGGAAAATAACCGTTCTCTTCGAAGACTAACGTACTCATGCGCTGCGCGCAGTGTACTCATGTC
>Ga0126314_10001453_pt1 | contig 11421 bp, 9 predicted proteins | sample Plot105B_FD_92535 | JGI IMG/M metagenome (GOLD analysis project Ga0126314, IMG submission 92535) | Serpentine soil microbial communities from UC McLaughlin Reserve, CA, USA - Plot105B | ecosystem: Environmental > Terrestrial > Soil > Grasslands | place: USA: UC McLaughlin Reserve, Lake County... | reverse complement strand
GTATGTATGAAATATATCATATCGAGAAAAGTGGATATATCAATGCTTCTTGGGCTGACGTCAATGTTTTTGTCGTTTTCTATGACGGGAATTTTAATGGCATTATTTTTTTTATGTTATTATCTTGGATCTCAAAAACTATCGAAGCGGGATATTCAACGCTTAATCTTCGTAAGCATTGGTCTCGCCATTATTATAGTTTGGAAATCGGATGTTTTTTTAGGTCCGATTCAGAACCGACTTCTAAATCTTGACGAGGATCAGTCTGCTGAGGCACGTTTCACTACTGGAATCGAATATTTTATCGATAGTGGACTGTTGTATTCTGGTGTTGGGATTGGTAATCTTTCAGAAAATATTAGCGCAGTGAGCGTAATACTTTCTGGCCTATTTGATCTCGGTATCATATTATTGGCTGTATTCCTATTTTGTCAACTTCGGTTCATAGTGAAATGGTCGAAAAGTTATTCGGTCGCACTTTTACTGCTACCAGTGTTTATGTCTAACATTTCATTCAATCAGATTATATACACAGCATTCTTTGCATTTCTAACTATTAACGCTAAAGAAGTTCAATAATTATATGAAGTTAATCTTGTTGATGAACGATTTACCCGGAGGTGCGGAGCAGATTTATAAAATGATCGCCAAACAGTTCGCCTTGAGAGGCGACGCGGTAAAGATTATTTTTTTCAAAAGCGGTAATAGCTTATATTGGAATGATCTATTGAGCGAGAAATGTGAATTGGTTTATTGCAACGGATCGATTCTCAAACTGGTGAAATTCTTAAATAAATTTTGTAAAAGGAATACCGATATCTTTACTACACATATTTACCTAACAGGCTTTGTGGGCATATTATTGAAAATGAACTTCATCAGTTGTAATTTGTTTATTGGAAGAGAATCCACTTCTCCTTTTAAGCGGTTTACCGGAATAAAGCTTTTTTCATATCGACTTATGTATTACTTTGGATATTCTAAGCTTAACTTGTTAATATGCCAAACTGAGTGGATGAAAGACGAGTTTAGGGCTAATCTTCCCTGGCTTTCTAAGAAAATTAATATAGTAGACATTGGAAACCCGTTCAATGCCGAAAGCCTTTATGTATCTAAAGACGTTGCAGATCTTGGTGAAACCGCCTGTTACTCCAACTATATTGTTTCTGCAGGAAGGCTGATTAAAGAAAAGGGTTTCGACATCTTGATTCAATCATTTTCAGAGCTAAAACTTCGTTCTATGAACTTAGTTATATTAGGAGAAGGTCCGGAACGAGATAATTTGGAACAATTAGTTGCAAGACTCGATTTAGTAAATGAAGTTTATCTGGTGGGTTTTGTAGATAACGTTTATGAATATTTTAAGTATGCCGAACTTTGTGTCGTTTCATCAAGAATTGAAGGCTTTCCGAACGTGTTAATGCAAATGATGTCTCAGAATCAAAAGGTTGTGTCTACTAAGTGTGCCGGTGGGATAGAAAATATTCCTGGCATATTTTTGTCTGAAGTTGACAGCGTTCCTGATCTTTCTAGGTCAATGAAAGCATGTTTAGCCGCCTCTTCCACTAAAAATAGAGAAAAGTTCGACGTTTATCTTCGCAAACGAACGATAAATTCTTTTTTAGAAGCTGTTTATTCAAATACATACAATTATGAAAAAATATCTTAGACGTTCGGCGGTCCAACTAACCTTGTGTGGTGCTTTTTTTGTCCTTTTTAATCACAATTGCCAAAGCCAGGAGCCGTGGAATTATAAGGCGATTAGCAAGGCAAATCAAATTAGTGAGGTTGTTGTGGAAAGTGCAGGTTTTTATAATTTGATAGAATCACTGCCAAAAAATTTTGTGAAAGATGCTTCAGTAGATTATACGTCATTTATCCAAAAAGCACTTGATAAAAATAGAAAAGTTAAATTTCCCGACTTTCCTATCTTGATAAATGAAGAAGGCTTGAACATATCAAATAACTCCACTATCATTTTCCCTAAAGGCGGGAAAGTTTATATGGAGCCAAATTCTCTGGGCTCGTATGCAGTATTTAAACTGAGAAATGTTGTTAACGTTCAGATTTTTAATCCTGTCATCATTGGTGAGAGAGATAAACATGTTGGCAAAACGGGAGAATGGGGGATGGGTATTTCGATTGAAGGTGGAAGGAATATCGTTATCACTAATGCTCACATTTCTAAATGCTGGGGAGACGGAATTTATATCACTAATGCCAAGACTGTGAGTAATAATATTGAAATTAAGAATTCGGTACTTGATTACAATCGTAGAAATGGCCTGACAATTACTGGAGGAAAAAATATATTGATTCAAAACTTAATTAGTACGAATACGTACGGTACATTGCCTATGGCCGGTATAGATATTGAGCCGAATAACAGCAGGGTAATTCTTGATAGTATCACAATAGTTAATTATCAATCTTATAATAATTTTCGTTCCGGACTTCAGATTGGATTAAGCCGACTGCCCAACCCAGGCGCCAGAACGTTAAGTGTTATAGCTGAACACATGGATATTGACGGCTCCGACATCGGAATCTTAGTGGGTGGCTTCTATAAAAGTTATCCAATAGGGAGTAAGGTTAAAGGAGAGATATCGATACGTTCAGTCAAGATCTCTAATACGCGCCAACCTGTTAGTTTGGCTAGAAATTACCAATTTGGCCCTCTGATAAACTTTAAAAACTTTAATTTTTACAAGGGTAAAAGCGGAAAGTTGTTTAAAGATGTCGAACAAGAATCATTCTTTTTAAAACGGCTTAAAGAGGAAAAAACAATTAAAATCATTCAATAAATATGAAGCTTTTTATAGTAGTAAATGTTGATTGGTTTTTTTTATCACATCGTTTGCCTATTGCAGTTGCGGCAAAGATGCAAGGCTATGATGTCACAATCGTATCGAAAGATACCGGAAGGCGAGAAGAAATTGAAAAATACGGGTTAAAATTTATAGATATGCCATTTTCACGATCGGGAACAAATGTTCGGACGGAATTGGCCACAATTTATAAGCTCTTTCGTTTATATAAATCGCATAAACCACACCTGTTACACCACGTAACACTCAAAATTGCTATCTACGGAAGCATTGCAGCAAAACTAGCTTCAATCAAACGAATTGTGAATGCTATCAGCGGATTGGGATATAATTTTACGGACAACCGTTCAGGGTTTATCCAGCGGATTCTAAACAAATTGATGAAGATTGCATTCGGAAATGGCAGAACCCATTTTATTTTTCAGAATCAAGACGATATAACAGTTTTCAAAAATTTAAACTTAGTTTCAGATAACCAGATATCTTTAATTAAGGGATCCGGCGTTGACTTAAATATTTACACTCAAAAGCCTGCTCCTCACGAAACTCCTATTATTGTTTTGTTTGCTGCACGAATGTTGGTGGACAAAGGAGTTATGGAATTTATTGATGCAGCACGAGAGTTAAAAGCTTCATTTCAGGATAAAGCTCGATTTATCCTCGCAGGTGATGTCGACCACGAAAATTTAGCGAGCCTAAAAAAGGAAGATATTGAGAAAGTGATTGATGGTCAATATATAACTTGGATCGGTTTTCAAAAAAATATGATTAATATACTCGAGAACGCTGCCATTGTAGTCTTGCCATCCTACCGGGAAGGATTACCCAAATCGTTGATAGAAGCAGCGGCGGTAGGCAGGCCAATCGTTACAACTAACGTTCCCGGTTGCAAAGAATGTGTTATAGATGGTTTCAATGGTTTTCTAGTGCCTTTAAAGTCAACGGTACAATTGTCACTAGCAATTCGTAAATTAATAAATGATGATAATCTAAGACAGACAATGGGTTTTAATTCGCGAAGTTTAGCTGAAAAAGAGTTCTCAGTGCAAAGCGTGGTGGATAAGACCCTGGGCATTTATAAAACGTTTGACATATGAAGATTCTGATTTCCGGAGCTACTGGATTTGTTGGCACGAATATGATAAATGCATTATCCAATAAATTTGAATTTGTTCGGTTGACAAGACCCAATTGTCATACAACTGATCCCAATACTATTTGTCTGGAAGATTTAGCGAAGCATGATCCGCATGGCTTCGATGCGATAATACATTTGGCTGGCAAAGCGCACGATCTTTCAGGAGATGCAGATATAGAAGCTTATAAACTAGCTAATACTAAATTTACAACTGATTTGTTTGATGAATTTTTAACCTCTCCAATAAGGGATTTTTTTTATTTTAGTAGTGTCAAAGCTGTAGCTGATTCTGTAGAGGGCGTTCTAACTGAGCAAGTTGTGCCAAACCCTGCGACAGCCTATGGGCAGTCGAAGCAATTGGCAGAATCTTATATTTTAAGCAGGTCAGTTCCAGACGGAAAAAGGGTATTTATACTTAGACCGTGTATGATACATGGTCCGGGGAATAAAGGAAATCTGAATCTCTTGTACAAAATTGTGGCTAAAGGTATTCCTTATCCCTTGGCAGCATTTGAAAATAGACGTTCCTTTCTTTCGATAGACAACTTATGCTATATAATAGAGAGGTTGATCACGGATCCGAATATATCTGGTGGCATTTATAACCTATCTGACGATCACCCGTTGTCAACCAATGAACTTATACGCATTTTATCGAAAACCGCTGGTTTTAAAGCTCGATTATGGAAAGTCAATGCAAAATTGATTAAGGGCCTAGCAAAGGTGGGAGACAAATTAAAATTTCCTTTAAATTCTGAACGTTTAAAAAAGCTGACAGAAAGTTATGTCGTTTCAAACGGTAAAATTAAGGGTGCACTAAAGATCAACAATCTCCCCGTTTCATGTGAGGAGGGAATATCAAGAACTATTCAGAGTTTTCACACCCATTAATAATGAGCTATTTATTATTTATACCTATTTTTTTTTTAGCTATGTTCTGCTATTTTAAAATAGCAAGCTATTACAACATTATTGATAAGCCCAATGAGCGAAGTTCTCATACTGAATTAACCATTCGTGGGGGCGGCATTATTTATCTTTTTGCTGCGCTATGTATAGGTTTTATGCATCCGCAAACCTGGATGCCGGTACTCGGTACCCTGCTTATAGGAACTATCAGTTTCATCGACGACAGAATTACATTGTCTAGTAGAATACGAATATTAGTTCACCTTACGGCGGTAACGCTTTTATTTTATGCGTTGACAGTATTCTCGGCTTTGCCATGGTGGTCAGTTATCATTCTTTATATTGTTGTAATTGGAATTATTAACGCTTACAATTTTATGGATGGCATCAATGGAATTACCGGGGCCTATACTCTCGTCGTTCTTACAGGTCTTCAGTATATCAACTTATTCCAGGTGAAGTTTGTAAATCCAGATTTAATTTGGCTGCCAGTATTGGCGACTATTGTTTTTCTTTTTTTCAATTTTCGGAAAAGAGCAAAATGCTTTGCGGGTGATGTTGGTAGTGTATCTGTTGCGTTTTGGATTATTTGGTTAATGCTCGCTCTTATTTTAAAGACGGGAAATTTTTCTTATGTATTGTTTCTTGCAGTCTATGGAGTGGATGCTATTTTTACAATTTTACATCGATTGGTTCTCCGTCAAAATATATTCGAAGCGCACCGCTTGCATTTTTATCAAATATTAGCCAACGATCAGAAAGTGCCACATTTATTGGTTTCATTAGTATACGCTGTTCTACAGGCGTTAATTATTTTAATAATAGTTTCAGTGGATTATGATGTTTATGTTTTGTTTGGACTAATTGTTGCTCCATTAGCAATGGTCTATCTGATTCTTAAACCTAGACTAATGATTAAAAAGCAATTATCGTGAAAAATCAACCGAGCATTATAGAAGGCGGATTTCACTCTGATCATAGGGGGTCCATCAATTTTTTCAATACGTTCGATATGACGCAAATCAAAAGATTTTACGTGATAGAGAACAGTGATACTGAAATAAAAAGGGGTTGGAGAGGACATAGAATTGAACAAAGATGGTTTTTTGTTTCGAAAGGTGCTTTCCTTATTCAGATTGTTAAAATAGATGATTGGGAAGAACCAAATCCTAACAGTCCTGTTTTCGAATGCGAGCTATCAAATGAAAAAGGCTGGATTTTGCACGTTCCGTTTGGATATGCGACATGTATTCGGTCCCTAGAAGATGAAGCACGAATTTGCGTATTTGCGGATTACGGGATCGAAAACGCCGAGCTGGATAACTATTTATATCCGGAAGATTATTTTCGTGCAAGTGTCACTTCGTTGTTGGAAACTGGAAATTCAGGAATAATGAACAAAATGAATAACTTAATATAAATACCCCAAAGTAGGTATAAGAAATTGATTTATTTATTATTAAGTTTGTATTTGTAAAATTTATTGAATAGATGTTCTCTAAACTCGAAATCGTACCCAGGTGGATCATATTCACCATAGACATTTGTCTAAGTGTCGTAGCTATATTATTGGCGAAGGTTTTAAAGCATAATTTTATTGTATCAGATATTAATATTCTCGCTTTGTACAAATCGATCGTATTGATTGTTGTCGCCAATAGTATTGTCTTTTTTAATATTAAAACGTTTGCAGGTATCGTCCGGTATACAAGTGCGCAGGACTCTTTTCGGATACTATTCTCAGTTGTACTGAGTTCCCTTGTGGTTTTCTTTGCCAACGCCTTATTGATAGTATTTAAGCTGACTCCAGTGATGAGCAATGTAACCATCATCACCTATTCTTTATTTAGTTTCTTATTTCTGATTACCTATAGAATTGTAGTGAAATATTTCTTTATGTATATAAAGAATGCCAATTTGGATAAAATCAGGATAATTGTTTACGGTGCCGGTGAGGCTGGAGTAGCCACCAAGCGTACCTTCGACCACGATGCGAAAGTGAATAAGACGATTATGGCATTCGTAGATGATGATTTAAGAAAAGTCGGGAAGACCATCGATGGGGTTAAAATTTTAGATGCCGCTTTGCTGGAAAATCTGATTATTAAACATGAAGTAGATGAAATCATTTTCGCTTCTTATACCATCCCTGCCGAGAGAAAGGATCAAATTGTTGATGTCTGTCTTGAAAATGATGTGAAAATCTTAAACATTCCGCCGCCAGATGTTTGGGCCAAAGGAGATGTGAGTACTGCGCAAATCCAAAATTTGAATATAGAGGATCTGCTCAACAGGAAGACCATTGAAATAGATATTGATGGAATCCAAAACCAATTAAAGGATAAGCGTATTTTGATTACCGGTGCTGCTGGCTCTATCGGAAGTGAGATAGTAAGGCAGTTGATGAAATTTGAAACCGGCTTGATCATCATGTGTGATCAGAGCGAAACCGGGTTGCACGATTTATATTTGGAAATAGATGAGACGCACAAGACTTCCAATTTTCATGCATTTATTGGTGATGTTAAGGACTATAAGAGAATGGATTTCTTGTTCGAGACTTTTAAGCCTCACTACGTCTATCATGCTGCCGCATACAAACATGTGCCGATGATGGAAGATAATCCGGCTGAGGCCATTAAAACAAATGTTTTGGGTACCAAGACCATAGCAGATATGTCTGTAAAGCATGGTGTCCAGAAGTTTGTAATGGTATCTACAGATAAAGCTGTAAATCCTACCAATATTATGGGAGCGTCAAAACGGATTGCGGAGATCTATGTGCAGTCGTTGAACAATTCACTTAACAATCCAAATGTGATCTTTTCAAACGGATTGAGCTATTTAAATGATCCCGGTATTAAACCGATTACGAAGTTCATCACAACGCGTTTTGGAAATGTATTGGGCTCAAATGGATCTGTTATCCCTAGGTTCAAACAGCAAATAGAAAAGGGAGGCCCAGTAACTGTTACCCATCCAGAAATCACACGTTATTTTATGACCATCCCCGAAGCGTGCCGTCTGGTATTGGAGGCTGGCTGCATGGGTAAGGGTGGAGAAATCTTCGTTTTTGATATGGGTAAGTCTGTTAAAATCGTGGAATTGGCAAAAAAGATGATTCGTCTGGCTGGATTGGTGCCTAATGAGGACATCAAGATCAACTATACCGGCTTAAGACCCGGGGAGAAGTTGTTCGAAGAATTACTGAATGATAATGAAAATACCATGCCTACCCACCATGAAAAGATAATGATTGGTAAGGTTCGAGAATATGTATTCAATGAAATTGATGAGCAAATCTATCAGTTGCTGGACCACGCGATCATTAACGATAATCGAAAGGTCGTTATTCAAATGAAGACCATCGTTCCGGAATTCAAAAGCAAGAATTCGAAATTCGAAGAGTTTGATGTAGTTTCTTAAATGTCTTGCCTAAAAATTAACTGAGTATTTTCTCAGTTGACTCATGGCACAAATATTGCTTAATTCGCTAAAATTTTTACATCTATCTAATTAACATGTGTGGAATAGTAGGTTACATTGGTCATAAAGAAGCTTGGCCATTGATCATTAAAGGTCTGAAAAGACTAGAGTACCGTGGTTACGACAGTGCCGGAATAGCACTGATCAATAATAATGGTCTTAACATCTATAAAAAAGCAGGCAAGGTTGCCCAGCTTGAAGAATTTGCAGAAGGAAAGAACCTTACCGGTTCAATCGGAATAGGCCATACCAGATGGGCTACACACGGCGAACCTTCAGACAGAAATTCGCACCCACATACTTCTCAAAGCGGAGATCTATCCATTATACACAACGGAATCATCGAAAACTATGCGCCTTTGAAGGAAATGCTTCAGCAAAAGGGACATGAGTTTAACAGCGATACCGATACGGAAGTATTGGTGCACCTGATCGATGAGATCCACAGATCAGAAAACATAGACTTATTTGAAGCGGTAAGACTTGCCCTTCACGAAGTTACGGGAGCGTATGCTATTGTGATCATGGATGAATCAAATCCTGATCAGTTGATCGCTGCCCGTAAAGGAAGCCCAATGGTGATCGGTGTTGGTGAAGGAGAATACTTCATTGCATCTGATGCTACGCCAATTGTAGAATACACTAAAAATGTGATCTATTTAAACGACAATGAAATTGCCGATGTAAAAAGAGATTCATTGGTAATTAAGCGTTTAGACAATGTAGTTCAGACGCCATATATTCAGGAACTGGAACTGAAACTCGAAATGCTTGAAAAGGGCGGCTACGATCACTTTATGTTAAAAGAGATCTATGAGCAGCCCCGCTCGGTAAGAGATTGTCTGAGAGGCCGTATTTACCCTAATGAGGGCAGAGTACAGCTGGGTGGTATCAGTGAATTTGCAGATAAGTTAAAAAACATAGACAGAATCATCATCGTAGCTTGCGGTACTTCATGGCACGCAGGTCTGGTAGGTGAGTATCTGATCGAAGAATATGCACGTATTCCTGTTGAAGTAGAATATGCTTCAGAGTTCAGGTATAGAAATCCAATCATTACCGAAAAAGACGTAGTGATTGCCATTTCACAGTCTGGCGAAACAGCGGATACAATGGCTGCCATTGAAATGGCAAAAGAAAAAGGTGCAACCATTTTTGGTGTTTGTAATGTGGTAGGTGCTTCAATCCCAAGATTGACGCATGCCGGAGCATATACACATGCTGGTCCTGAAATCGGTGTAGCCTCTACTAAAGCATTCACCGCTCAGGTAACTGTACTGACACTTATTGCATTCCACCTGGCACAGCAAAAAGGTACACTTAAAGCTTCGCAATTGACCGAGCTGTTAACTGAGCTTGATCAGATCCCGACTAAAATTGAGCAGGCTTTAAAATCGGAGCCATTGATCAAAGAAATATCTGCTAAATTCAAGGATTCAAGAAACTGCCTGTTCCTGGGTAGAGGTAGTGGTTTCCCTGTCGCTTTAGAAGGTGCGCTAAAACTGAAAGAGATTTCTTACATCCACGCTGAAGGTTATCCTGCCGCAGAGATGAAGCACGGTCCTATCGCATTGATTGATGAAGAAATGCCGGTAGTAGTGATTGCTACTAAAAACTCTTCGTACGAAAAGGTAATCAGCAACATTCAGGAAGTAAAAGCCAGAAAGGGTATTGTGTTAGCTATCGTTACAGAAGGCGATACTGAAGTAAAGAAAATGGCAGATTACACGATCGAGATTCCTGATGCAAGTGAGGCCTTCCTGCCGTTACTGGCAACGATTCCTCTGCAATTACTTTCTTACCACATTGCGGTAATGAGAGGTTGTAATGTGGATCAGCCAAGAAATCTGGCTAAGTCTGTGACTGTAGAATAATATTTACCTATTTCAATATAAAGGGGCTGTAAACAAACAGCCCCTTTTTTTATGGAGTCCTATTTTTCGTATCAGTAAGCTATCAGATTAGCATACAATTGTTAAATTAGCTGACTGGATCAAGTTATGAGAACAGAAGAGGAAATAGTAAAAGGGTCTGTATGGCATGTGCTCAATTTTACGAACGCCACGGTAATGGAGTATACTTTTGCTTTGGCCTTCGAAAAAGAACTGGCCGATATGAAGGGCCTGATGAAGGGTGGCTCCTTCTGTGACGTGCTCGACGAAGAAAAGGGCTTGTATTTCATAAATACAGAATTGGAACTGCTGGAATCATTAAAAGACCCTGCAATTGTGATCCTGGTAGATACCATACATAAGCTGATAGACTGTGCCAACACTTATTTCATCATTATCGGAATTGATCTGGAAGAACTGGCCACGGATGACCAATATAACTACATGGCTGGCGGCACCTGGAATAGTATGTATTTTGAACTGAAAGAGGAGGGGTACGACGCACTTCTGCAGACCGCCGGTACATTATACCATTCGATGTTATATGTATTGTATACGGCAGCGTACCAGCTTATATTAAAAAGAGCGGACGTTTATGAGGTTTCCGACGATGAATTTTGGAAAAATTATCACCCTTTGCTCGTTGGAGAGCTGAAAGTAGAGGATCCTCTTGCGCAGATACTGATTGATCTGATCGCAGAACTGCAGAAAGATGCCATGCGAATTTATAATTTGGCCAACTAGTTACCTATCCATAACAGATCAGCACACCTCGATTGTGGTCACACTGCGCTTTGTTCCCCTCCGTGTTATGACCAGCTTCCCTTCATCTCCGGACCAGTGTATGGCCAAGTGTAGATGGTGAGGAACTGGTGGTGGTCTGGTGCTGTACTGGTCCTGTACAAAGGGCATTGTGTTTTCTCTGTTTATTGCTGGTGCTGGATGTTACATTTTGACACCATATCTGGCTTCAATTGAATTCGATATTTGGCCATTTGACGGTTGCGTGGAGCATGAATGGAAAACTATTCGGATTATAGTGACGAATTGCTCAAGTATATATAACTTCGGCACAACACTAGCTTATTTTCATGAAGGATTATCACGCTCAGCAGGATGAGTTCATTGCTCATTTGATGAGCTTTAAGGTTATGCGGGAATCATTTCC
>Ga0126314_10001452_pt1 | contig 11426 bp, 14 predicted proteins | sample Plot105B_FD_92535 | JGI IMG/M metagenome (GOLD analysis project Ga0126314, IMG submission 92535) | Serpentine soil microbial communities from UC McLaughlin Reserve, CA, USA - Plot105B | ecosystem: Environmental > Terrestrial > Soil > Grasslands | place: USA: UC McLaughlin Reserve, Lake County... | reverse complement strand
GCCGGACAGCGTCAACACGACGTGGGTGTGGGCGGGCCGCGTCGAGCCGGCCGGTGCCAACAGCAGCTGGCCGCTCATGCGCAGGTGCACCATCATCGTGTCGCCGGTGTCGAGCGGGCACAGCAGGTACTTGCCACGACGGTCGGCGGCAACGATCGTCGCCCCGGTCAGGCCGTCGATCAGCTGCTGCCTCGACGTGCGCCGCACGGTGCGCTCCCGCCCGACCTCGGCCCGCTCGACGGTGCGTCCGACGACGCGCCCGGCCAACCCACGGCGGACGGTCTCGACCTCCGGGAGCTCAGGCACGCGCGGCGTCGCGCTGGGCGCAGGCGTCGGCCGCGGCCGCCTGCTCGGCCGCCTTCTTCGATCGCCCCGTGCCCTCCCCGATCACGGCGCCGTCGACGACGACGTCGGCGAAGAACAGCTTGGCGTGGTCCGGGCCCTCGGCGCGCGTGACGTACTCCGGCGGCGAGCCGCCGTCGACCGCGACCTGCTCCTGCAACCGCGACTTGTGATCGAGGTGATCGAGGTTGGCCGCCGTCGCGGCGAGGCGCGGCCCGATGAGCCGCTCGATCAGGTCGTAGGCGGCGGGCGGGCCGCCGTCGACGTACACCGCCCCGAACACGGCCTCCAGCGCGTCAGACAGGATCGACGGCTTCTCGCGCCCGCCGGCGGCGTCCTCACCGCGCCCGAGCAGGAGGAACGCCCCGAGCTCGAGCTCCTCGGCCACGTCGGCGAGCGCCAGCGCGTTGACGACGCCCTTGCGCACGCCGGTCAGCGCGCCCTCCGGCAGGTCGAGGAAGCGCCGGAACGCGAGGTCGGCGACGACCCAGCCGAGCACCGCGTCGCCGAGGAACTCGAGGCGCTCGTTGCTGATCGTGCCAGGGTGCTCCGCGCACCACGAACGGTGCGCCATCGCGCGGGCGAGCAGCTCGGGATCGACGAACGTGTAGCCGATCCGGTCGGCGAGCACGTCGGACGTCAGGCGCCCTCCCGGGTCCTGGCGTGGACGTAGTCGACGGCGTCGCGCACCGTCTTCAGGTCGGCGAGGTCCTCGTCGTCGATCCGGAAACCGACGGTGCGATCACCCACCTCCTCCTCCAATGCCTCGACGAGCTCGATCAGCGCGAGCGAGTCGGCGTCGAGGTCGTCGACGAACGATTGGCCCTCGCTGATCGTCCCCGGCTCGATCTCGAGGATGTCGGCCAGGCGGTCGCGCACGATCTCGAAGATCTCGTCACGCCCCAACGGGCCCTGTTCGACGTGAGTCTCGGCAGGCATCGCCGGGTCACGCTACTGCGGGTCGGACGTCGCCGACTGCACAGCGCGCCGCAGCTCGTCCACGAGGCCGCCCTGCACCATCTCGTCGGCGACCTTGATGCCGTTGAGCATCGCGGTCGCGCCGGTGGAGCCGTGCGAGATGACGCACACCCCGTCGACGCCGAGCAGGACGGCGCCGCCGTAGGTGTCCGGATCGAGCGTCGCCACCAACGGGTCGATCACCGGCTGCAGCGCCGCGGTGTGGTCACCGTCGGCCACGCTGGCGATCGCGTCCACGAACGCCTTCTTGACGGCCATCACACAGCCCTCGAGCGACTTCAGCACGACGTTGCCCGTGAAGCCGTCGGTCACGACGACGTCGACGGTGTCGGTGAGGATGTCGCGTCCCTCGACGTTGCCGATGAACTCGATGCCGGGCGCCTGCTCGAGCAGCGGGAACGTCTCCTTGCGCAGCGGGTCGCCCTTGCCGGCTTCCTCGCCGATCGACAGCAGACCGACCAACGGCCTGGCCATGCCGAAGCGGTGGCGGGCGTAGACCGCACCCATCTGAGCGAACTGCACGAGCCATTCCGGCTGCACCACGGCGTTGGCGCCGACGTCGAGGACGATGGTCGGCGTCGAGCCGATGACGGGGATCGGCGTCGCGATGGCAGGGCGGTTGACACCCTTGATCCGGCCCATCCGCAGCAGCGCCGACGCCATCGTCGCGCCGGTGTTGCCGGCTGAGATCATCGCCGAGGCAGTGCCGTCGCGCACCGCTTCGGCGGCCCGCACGAGCGTCGAGTCCTTCTTGCGGCGGACGCCGCCGGCCGGATCCTCGTCCATCGCGATGACCTCGCTGGCCGCGATCAGCTGGAGGTCGCCGATGTCGACGCGCGACGCGAGGTCGTCGGGACCGACGAGGACGACGGGGATGCCCGCCGCCGCGGCTCGCTTGGCACCGTCGACGATCTCCCGTGGTGAGCGGTCGCCACCCATGGCGTCGACCGCGATCGGCAACATCGAACCCGCCCGGGATCGACGTTCAGGCGTTGACGTCGACGGCGACGCGGTTCTTGTACCACCCGCAGGTCGGGCACACGGTGTGCGGCTGCTTGGCGTTGCCGCAGCGCGGGCACGTGCTGCGCGCGGGGGCGTCGAGCTTCCAGGCACCGGCGCGACGGCTGCGGGTCTTCGACTTCGACTTCTTCTTCTTCGGGACGGCCATCGTGCTCTCTCACTGACTGAACGGCTCGGACAGGCTAGCGCCAGGAGCGCGCCGGTCCCCCCGGAGCCCCATCCGAGTGTTTCGTTGCATCCGAGTGTTTGGTGCGGGGCTTCCCCGCACCAAACACTCGGATGGACGACTCCTACTCGTCCTCCAGCTCGAGCTGATCCAGCACGGCCCAGCGGTCGTCGCGGACGTCGGCGTCGCAGCCGCAGGGGTCGACGTTGCGGTCGGCGCCGCACGTCGGGCACAGGCCGGCGCAGTCGGGGCGGCACAGCGGGGCGTCGGGGACGGCCAGCAGCACCTCCTCGCGCACCATCGGGGCGAGGTCGACCTGACCGTGCTCGATCGGGAACGCCTCGGGGTCGACGCGTCGGCGACCGGTCGGGTCCTCCTCGGCGTAGCGCTCCGCGACGTCGACGACGAGCGTCTCGGAGAGCGGCTTCAGGCACCGCCGGCACTCGTCGGACCACGGCACGGCGAGTCGTCCGGTGACGACGATGTCGTCGATCGTCGACACCAGCGCGATGTCGACGGCGACGCTGCCCCCGAGGCGGGGATCGTCGATGGCGATGTCGCCGAGCGGCACCGACAGCTCGAGGTGGCGCTCGGAACCGGGCTGGCGCAGCAGCTCGGCGGTGTTCACCAGCAGCGCAGATCGCACGGCCGTCACCGGTCCTGGTCGAAGAACCCCTTCGTGGGGTCGTCCTCCTCGACGTCGTCGTCCATCGACATCGGGACCGAGCCGATCGACAGCCGCTGGCGGCCGGCCCCGACCGTCTTCTGCAGCTTGTCGAGCAGGATCTCGAAGCTCCCGAGCCGCTGGTCGAGGAAGTCCTCGGTCTCGTGGCGGAGACGGCGGGAATCGGCCTCGGCTGTCTCCATGACCTGCCGGGCCCGCTGCTCGGCGGCCCGCACGACCTCGGTGCGCTGCACCATCCGCTCGGCCTGCACGCGTGACGCCTCGAGCAGCTCGTCGGCTTCGCGCCGCGTCTTGGCGACGAACTCCTGGCGCTCCTTGAGCATCCAGCGGGCCTGGCGCAGTTCGTCGGGGAGGCGTTGCAAGGCCTCCTCGAGGAGCTCGATGATCTCGTCGCGATCGATCCGGGGAGACGACGAGAGGGGCATCGTCGGTGCCGTGGCGATGATGTCGATCGAGCGGCGCAGCAGCGTCTCGGCGTCGCCGACGTACCCCTCGCCGGGCTCGGGGTACTCGTCGTCGATGTCGTCGTAGTCGTCGTACTCGTCGTCGTCGTCGGTCATGGGGTCGGATCGGATCGTTCGGTGTCGTGGAACTGCTCGCGCAGGGCTCGGTCGACGCACTGCGGCACCATGTGCGTGACCGACCCACCGTATCGGGCGATCTCCCGGACGAAGCGGCTGCTGATGTACCCGAGATCGGCCCGGCACGGCAGGTAGACGGTGCGCACGCCGGTGACGGAGTGGTTGGTCAGCGCCATCTGCTGCTCGATCTCGAAGTCGGCCGCCGTGCGCAACCCCTTCACGATGAAGGCGGCGGCGACGTCGCGCGCGGCGTCGATGGCGAGGCCGGCACGGGCGCTCACGGCGACCTGCTCGGCGATGCCAGCCTCGGCCGCCGACTCGCGCACGAGCTCCATGCGCTGCTCGATCTTGAACAGCCCACCGGTCTTGTCGTGGTTGTGCATCACGGTGACCGTGACGTGGCCGAACAGCTCGACGGCCTGCTCGACGACGTCGAGGTGGCCGAGGTGGATCGGATCGAAGCTCCCGGGATACAAGACGGTCGCCATGGGTGTGGAAACCGTAGTGCGGCGGGGTCGAACGCCCGGCGTCAAGCAGGAGCGGTGCCGGCAGGCTCCCGCGCCGATGCCCATCGACTGGCGACCGCGCCCGACGTCGGTAGGTTCAGCGTCGTCATCGGCGAGATCAGCAGAGGGAGACGACGATGCGGCTCGGGCTTGCGTTGGGACTGGTCGGCGTGTCGGCGCTGTCGGCGATGGCGGCGTGCGGTGACGACGACAGCGGAGGTGGCGAGGTCTCGGCCGAAGCCCAGCCGTACGTCGATGCGCTGAAGAAGAGCATGACGGCTGATGACCAGGGACTGCAGTTGACCAGCAGCCAGGCTGACTGCATGGCGCCCAAGTTCGTCGATGCGATCGGCGTCGACACGCTCAAGGCGAAGGACATCACGCCCGAGGACATGGGCGACGACGCCGACTCGGACTTCTCGGACCTCGAGCTGACGCAGGCGCAGGGCACCAAGTTGGTGGACAGCTTCTCCGCCTGCGACGTGAGCCTCAAGGACATCTTCATCAACAGCCTGGTGGAGGACACCGAGATCAGCGCCGAAGACCGCAAGTGCCTCGGGGACGCGATGCCGGACGACCTCGTCAAGCAGTTGATGGTCACGACGATCACCGAGGGGAGCGAGGCGCTGCAGCAGGACGAGGACCTGATGGGTCAGATGTTCGGCGTCTTCTCCAAGTGCCCGGGCGCGGTCCCCGGCAGCTGACCGCGGCCCGTCGATCGGGAGGCCTCACGGCTGGCCGCCGGACGCGTCGGCGAGTCGATGGAGGAACGTCACCCACGTGCGGCCGTAGCGCTTGATCCTGCCACGGTCCCAGCCCTGGGCGGCGGCGAGCTCGGCCCCGACCTCGACGTCCGCTTCGGCGACGAGCAGCGGCGCCTGCACGGCGCGCAGCAGGCGCGGCCAATCGTCGAAGCCGTAGGGCGGATCGGCGAAGGCGAGATCGGGGTCGATCGACGGCGCGGTCGCGATCGCGTCGGCCACGACGACGCGGGCACGGGACCGCAGCCCGAGCGTCGCGACGTTCTCGTCGATCGCCCGCACCGCGATGCGATCGCGCTCGACGAAGGTGCAGTGGTCGGCGCCGCGAGAGAGGGCTTCGATGCCGAGCGCACCGCTGCCGGCGTAGAGGTCGAGGACGCGGGCGCCGACGACGACGTCGAGGCTGACGAGGGCGTTGAACACCGCCTCGCGGACCTTGTCGGTGGTCGGGCGGGTGGCGCCCGACGTCGGGGCGACGAGCCGCCGGCCGCGGAGCTCACCGGCAACGATGCGCATGCCGCCGGAACGGTACGGCCCATCGATATGTTCTCCGCCACATCGGGCGGACCGTGAACAACAGAGAGGGAGAACGATGAGGATTCGGGGTGCTCTTGCGCTGGGCGCGGTCGCGTTGCTGACGCTGTCGGCGGCCGCCTGTGGTGACGACGACGACGACAAGGGTGGTGACGCGGCGACGACGACGGCCGCGTCGACCAGCGGCTCGAGCGGTGGCTCCTCCGGTGGTGATGCGAGCAGCGCGACCGAGCAGCACTACGTGGCGGCGATCGAGGCCCAGTTCACCAACGGCGGCGCAGACAGCCTGCAGATGACCGACGAGCAGGCCGCGTGCGTGGCGCCGAAGTGGTTGGACGTCATCGGCGTGGACCGGCTGAAGGAGAAGGGCGTCACGCCCGACGACATCCGCGCCGACACGGACAACGAGAAGCTCTCCACCCTCAGCCTGGGCGACGACGACGCGACGAAGATGTACGACGCCTACGGCGAGTGCGACGTCGACGTGCGCGCCCAGTTCGCCCGCAGCTTCGCCGCGAGCGCCGAGCTGCCCGACGACGTCGAGGAGTGCGTGGGTGACGCTGTCTCCGACGACCTCATGCAGCGCCTCTTCGTGACGTCGGTGACCAAGGGCCAGGCAGGGCTCGATGCGGACGACCAGCTGACCACGGACCTCACGGCGGCGCTCGGCAAGTGCGCACCGACCACGACGACCGGCTGACGATCGCCGGGGCGTGGCCGGCTGACGGCTGCCCTCAGTCGGCCACCCTCACGATGCGGGTGCCGACGTTGCCGCCAGCCAAGAGGTCGACGAACGCGCTCGGTGCCTGGTCGAGGCCGGTGACCTCGTCGTGCAGCGACACGAGATCATCGGCCTCGAGCCAGGACCGCATCTGCTCGCGTCCGACGTCGTAGCGCTCTGCGAAGTCGAAGACCAGGAAGCCCTCCATCCGCACGCGGTTGTTGACCAGCAGTCCGGGGATGCCCCGCGGCCCGGGCTGCGGGTCGTTGGTGTCGTACTGCGACACGACCCCGCAGCACACGATGCGGCCGTGCGGTCGCATGCGGCGCAGGCACGCACCGAGGATGTCGCCGCCGGTGTTGTCGAAGTAGATGTCGATGCCGGCGGGCGTCGCCGCCTTGAGGTCGTCGCGGAAGGTGTCCGAACGGTGGTTCACGGCGGCGTCGAAGCCGAGCCGACCGGTGAGCACATCTCCCTTGGCGTCGGAGCCGGTGATGCCGACGACACGGCAGCCGTGGATCTTGGCCATCTGCCCCACGAGGTGCCCGACCGACCCGCTCGCCGCGCTGACGACGACGGTCTCGCCGGGCTGTGGTGCGCCGACGTCGAACAGCCCGAAGTAGGCCGTCAGGCCGTTGATCCCGAACAGCGACAGGTGCAGGGCAGGGTCGACACCGGCGTCGACGACGCGGGCGTCCTTGGCAGCCAGGACGACGTAGTCCTGCCAGCCGGTCGGGCCGCTCACGAGGTCGCCGACGACGATGCCGTCGACGTTCGACGCCTCGACGCGGCCGACGCCCGTGCCGCCCATCACGACCCCCGTGACCGGAGCCCCGGCGTAGCTCGCGCTGCCCTGCAGGCCGGCGCGCTGCCCGGCGCCGATGGTGATGGCCAGCGTCCGGACGAGGACCTCACCGTCCGCCGGCGCCGGCGCCGGGGTCGTGACGAGCTCGTAGTCGTCGGCGGCGAGGGCTCCGCTCGGCAGCGACCGGATCAGGATCTGACGGTTGTCGGCCATGGTCGGGCATCTTGCCGCTCCGGGCACACTGGTCGCGTGCTCGAGCCCGCCCCCACCATCACGTGCATCGACTGCGGTGGTCGCGCCCACCTCTTGTCGGCGCCCCACGTCGATCCAGAGGACGGCTCGGCGGCGCCGTGGGAGCCCGGCGACGTCGTCGCCTACCGCTGCGAGGACTGCCTCGACCGCTGGGACCTCGTCCTCGAGGACGACGAGTAGCCGGAGCGTCAGCTGCGCGTCAGGAACTCCGTGTCCTCGGGGGTGAGGAGGAGCTCGATCTCGTCGAGCAGGAGGGGGTTGGCGGCGAGGACCGGGTCGGCGTCGACGATGTCGAAGGCGGCGTCGCGCGCCAGGCGGACGAGCTCGCGGTCGCGGCGCAGCGACGCCAGGCGCAGGTCGCTGCGGCCCTTCTGGGCCGAGCTCATCAACGTCCCCTCGCCGCGCAGGTCGAGGTCGACCTCGGCCAGCTCGAAGCCGTCGGTCGACGCCACCAGCGCGGCGACCCGCGGGCTCGGCTCCTCGCCGTCGGCCGGCTCGCCAGTGACCAGCCAGCACTGCGACTCGTGGGCGCCGCGCCCGACGCGGCCGCGCAGCTGGTGCAGCTGGGCGATGCCGAAGCGGTCGGCGTCGAGGATCACCATGACCGTCGCGTTCGCCACGTCGACACCGACCTCGATGACCGTCGTCGCCACGAGGACGTCGAGCTCGGCCGTCCGGAAGGCGGCCATCGTCGCCTCCTTCTCGGCCGACGTCATCCGTCCGTGCAGCAGCCCGAGGCGCAGCCCCGCCAGTTCGCCGACGAGCAGCCGGTCGTAGGTCTCCTCGGCCGACGCCACTTCGAGCTTCTCGCTCTCTTCGACCAGGGGACACACGACGTAGGCCTGGCGGCCCGCAACCACCTCGTCCCGAACCGCCGCCCATGCCTCCTCCTCGGCGTCGCCCGCCGCCCACCGGGTGACGATCGGCGTGCGCCCGGGCGGGAGCTCGTCGAGGATGCTGACGTCGAGGTCGCCGTACACCGTCATCGCCGCCGTCCGCGGGATCGGTGTCGCCGTCATCACGAGCAGGTCAGGGACCGCGGCGCCGGCCTTCTCCCGCAGTGCGGCGCGCTGCTCCACGCCGAAGCGGTGCTGCTCGTCCACGACGACGACGCCCAGGCTGTGGAAGGCGACGCCCTCCTGGATCAGCGCATGGGTGCCGATGGCGAGATCGATCGAGCCGTCGGCGAGCCCGCCCAAGATGCGCTTGCGCTCGGCGCCGGTCACGCGGTTGGTGAGCAGCGCCACGCGCAGCGGCCGATCGGCGAAGAGGCTGTTCCCCTTCGTCGGGACCTCGAGGTCGGCGAGCAGCGCCCGGATCCCGGCGGCGTGCTGCTCGGCGAGGACCTCGGTCGGCGCCATCAGCGCGCCCTGGTGCCCACCCTCGACGGCGGCCAGCAGGGCGGCGACGGCGACGACCGTCTTGCCCGCACCGACGTCGCCCTGCAGCAGTCGGTGCATCGGGTGGGGGGCGGCGAGGTCGGCGTCGATCTCGGCGATCACCCGGCGCTGCGCCGCGGTGAGCGGGAACCGCAGGGCGGCGAGGAACCGCTGCACCAGCGCGCCGCCCACCGCGTGGCGGATCCCGACGGCGTCGCGCTCCATCGCCCGCTTCCGCATGACGAGCACCAATTGCACCCGCAACAGCTCGTCGAACGCCAGCCGGCGACGGGCCTTCTCCTTGTCGGCGATCGTCTCCGGGAGGTGGATGTCGTGCAGGGCGTGCCAGCGGTCGATGAGGGCGAGCCGCCGCCGGACCTCTGCCGGCACTGGCTCGGCGAGGCCGCGAGGTCGGGCCTTCTGCAGGGCGTCCTCGACCCAGCCGGCGATCTCCCACGTGTTCAGCTGGGCCTTGTCGGACTGCGGATAGATCGGCACGATGCGGCCGGTGCGGTCGCCGATCAGGTCGACCACCGGGTTGGCCATCTGCAGCCCGCCGCGGTAGGAGTCGACCTTGCCGTAGAGGGCGACCTGCAGGCCCGGCGTCAGCTGGCGCTCGCGCCACGGCTGGTTGAAGAACACGACGTGCAGGCGCCCGCTGTCGTCGCCGACGACCGCCTCGACCATCGTTCGCCGGTTGCGCAGCGGGCGCTTCCTGGCCGAGCGCACCGTCACCAGCACCAGTGCCTCGGCGCCGGGCACGAGGTCACGCACCCGGGCCTCGTTGGTGCGGTCGACCCACCGTCGGGGGTAGGTGGTGAGGATGTCGAGCACCGACTCGACGCCGAACGCGGCGAGCGACTCCTGCTTGCGCTCGCCGACGCCCTTCAGCCTTGCCACGGGGATGGCGTCGAGCTCACGCAGGGTCAACGGGCGCTCCAGCGGCGACACCGCGACACCCTATGGCGGGCCTGGCGCCGGCCGAAGATGTGGTCTTCCCCTCCCCTGCTCGCTAGCCTTCATGTCCTGATTCGTCCCCGCCCCGGGACGTTGGAACGACCCCCGAACGACGATCGGTGACCACCCATGGCCTCAACCTGTGAAGTGTGCGGCAAGAAGCCCTCGTGGGGCATGTCGGTCTCGCACTCCCATCGCCGGACGAAGCGCCGTTGGAACCCCAACGTCCAGCGCGTCAGGGCCCTGGTCGACGGCACCGTCAAGCGGGTCGACGTCTGCACCGGCTGCATCAAATCCGGGAAGATCACCAAGGCGCCGATCTCCGTCCCGACCGAGACCGTCGGCTGACGAGGCGCCGAGGGTCATGCAGGGCGTCGTCAAGGCCTACGACCCGGTGACCCGGGACGGCGTCGTCATGTGCGACACCGACCTTGCCGACTACGACCTCAGCAGCACGGCCCTCGAGGGCTCCGTGCTGCGCATGCTCCGCCAGGGCCAGCGCGTCATCTTCGACCTCGACGACGCCGGCCGCGCCACCGGGCTGCGGCTGGGCTCCGAGGTCGACATGCAGACCCCCGGTGCGCAATGACGCGCGTCCGGGCCTTCACCACGCCGGCAGATGTCGGCGCCGCACCAGCGGGAACCACATTGGAGGCGAGCACACGATGAGCGGCACGACCGGCAACGAGAAGCTGAAGCAGTGGGTCGACCACTGGGCCGGCGTTCTCCAGCCGGCAGACATCCACTGGTGCGACGGCTCGGCCGAGGAGTATGACCAGCTGTGCGGACAGCTGGTCGCCAGCGGCACGTTCACGAGCCTCGACCAGGCGAAGCGACCCAACAGCTACTGGGCCCACTCCGACCCGGGCGACGTGGCCCGCGTCGAGGACCGCACGTTCATCTGCTCCGAGTCCGAGCGCGACGCCGGCCCCAACAACAACTGGCGCCGGCCCGACGAGATGCGGGCCACGATGCTCGAGCTCTACACCGGCGCGATGAAGGGTCGCACGTTGTACGTCGTGCCGTTCTCGATGGGCCCGCTGGGCTCTGACATCGCCCACATCGGCGTGCAGCTCACCGACTCGGCGTACGTCGCGGTGAGCATGCGGATCATGACCCGGATGGGCCAGAAGGCGCTCGACGTGCTCGGCGCCGACGGCGAGTTCGTGCCGTGCGTCCACTCCGTCGGCGCGCCGCTCGCCGACGGCGAGCAGGACGTGCCGTGGCCGTGCAACCCGGACAACAAGTACATCGTGCACTACCCGGAGACGCGCGAGATCCAGTCGTACGGCTCGGGCTACGGCGGCAACGCGCTGCTCGGCAAGAAGTGCTTCGCCCTGCGCATCGCCTCGGTGATGGCGCGTGACGACGGCTGGCTGGCCGAGCACATGCTCATCCTCAAGCTCACGAACCCGGCCAAGGAGTCCAGGTACATCGCCGCCGCGTTCCCGTCGGCCTGCGGCAAGACGAACCTGGCGATGCTCGTCCCGACGATCGCCGGCTGGACGGCCGAGACCGTCGGCGACGACATCTGCTGGATGAAGTTCGGCGCCGACGGCCGGCTCTACGCGATCAACCCCGAGGCCGGGTTCTTCGGCGTCGCTCCCGGCACCGGCTGGGACACCAACGCCAACGCGATGCAGACGCTGTGGGGCAACTGCATCTTCACCAACACCGCGCTCACCGACGATGGCGACGTGTGGTGGGAAGGCATGACCGAGGACAAGCCCCAGCATCTG
>Ga0126314_10001451_pt1 | contig 11426 bp, 6 predicted proteins | sample Plot105B_FD_92535 | JGI IMG/M metagenome (GOLD analysis project Ga0126314, IMG submission 92535) | Serpentine soil microbial communities from UC McLaughlin Reserve, CA, USA - Plot105B | ecosystem: Environmental > Terrestrial > Soil > Grasslands | place: USA: UC McLaughlin Reserve, Lake County... | reverse complement strand
GCTGCTGGCGGCGCTGTTGCGTTCCACCCGGCGCCGGGAGGTGCTAGGTCCGGTGCGTGGGGCGGTATCGGCGACGGCGGACGAGCCGAGCCAGCGCCTCTCGCGCCGTGACTTCTTGCGAGCCTCTGGGGCAGTAGGGGCCGTGGGGATCTCGGGAAGTGTTCTAGGGGCGTACGCGGCCGACGCGCGCGGACAGGACGAGGGAGTAGGTTCGGGCGGCCACGGAGGAGGAGACGTCGGTTCGGCGCCCACGCACATGGGAAACACGATGGTGGGGGACGCGGACCTTTCGCGGTTCGATCCGACCGAGTTCTTGAGGGACTTTTATTGGGGGGAAGAGCGGCGAGAAAACGGACAGGTAGTTCGAGAGTACGAGCTGACGGCGGAGGAGGTCGAGATCGAGGTGGCGCCGGGGGTGATGTACCCGGCGTGGGCGTACAACGGGCAAGTACCTGGGCCCACTTTGAGGGCTACGGAGGGGGATAGGCTGCGGGTGGTGTTCAAGAACCAGGGCGTGCACCCGCACACGATCCACTTCCACGGGTTCCACCCCGCGAACATGGACGGGGTCTTCGAACAAGTCGGGCCGGGGCAGGAGTTCGTGTACGAGTTCGACGCCGAGCCGTTCGGGATGCACCTCTACCACTGCCACACCATGCCCCTGAAAAAGCACATTGAGAAGGGGCTCTACGGAGCGTTCATCGTGGATCCTAAAGAGGGACGCCCGGAGGCCGACGAACTGGTCATGGTCATGAACGGATTCGACACCAACTTCGACGCCTCCAACGAGGTCTACGCCGTCAACACGGTGGCCTTCCACCACCAGCGCCACCCGCTAAAGATAAAGAAGGGTGAGCTGGTCCGAATCTACGTGGTAAACGCGCTGGAGTTCGACTTCATCAACAGCTTCCACACGCACGCCAACTTCTTCGATTACTACCCGACGGGCACGAAGCTGGAGCCCTCGGAGTTCACGGATACGAAGGTGTTCGGCCAGGGGGAACGCGGGATCATGGAGTTCCGCTACCGCTTCCCCGGCAGGTTCATGTTCCACGCCCACGTCAGCGAGTTCGCCGAGCTCGGCTGGATGGGCATCTTCGAGGTGGTGGAGTAAAGGATGGGACACGAGAGGATAGCAGAAACAGGGCGCAAGGGACGTGGACCGGGCTGGGTGCTTTTGGGGCTTCTGCCCTTGCTGGGGCTGGGGGTGCTGCTGGCGTTCATCGTGCTGAACGGCGCGGGGATCGAGCGGAAGGGTGTTCCCCCCGTGGAGGATCTGACTGTCACGCGGGTAGCCCTGCCCACGGAGTATGAGTTCGTGGTGTACGTCCGTAACGGCGGACCGGATCCGGTAACCATACAGCAGGTCTCGGTGAACGAGGCGCTGTGGGATTTCGATGTGCAGCCAGACGCCACTATCCCGCCCTTGGGCTCGGCGAAGATAACCATTCCCTACACGTGGGTCGAGGGCGAGGCCTACGAGATAGGCATGATCTCCAGCACCGGGGTCACTTTCGCCGCGGAGGTGCCCGTGGCGGTACTCACGCCGGGTTTGTCGGCCGATACTTTCCTCCGTTACGCGCTCATCGGGTTCTACGTGGGAGTGGTGCCGGTGTCGCTAGGGCTGTTGTGGTACCCGTTCCTGCGGCGGCTTGGCACCTCGGGCATGAATTTCGTCCTGGCGCTCATGGTGGGGCTATTGGTCTTCCTGGTAGTGGACACGCTGCTGGAGGCTCTGGAGGTGGCGGGACAGCTGCCAGAGGTCTTCTCCGGCGTCCCGATGGTGCTGCTGGTGGCCCTGTTGACGCTGCTCGGACTTATGGCCACTGAGAGGCTCTTTCGGCGGGGACGCGAGGAGGCCAGTCGCCTCGGTACCTCCTACCGGATAGCCCTCGGCATAGGGCTGCACAACCTGGGCGAAGGGCTCGCCATCGGGGCAGCCTTCGCCCTCGGCGAGGTAGCGCTAGGTGCCTTTCTGGTCATCGGGTTCACCCTCCACAACATCACCGAGGGCGTCGGTATCGCCGCGCCCATCCTCAAAGAGAAGCCGCGCTTTGCGCACTTCGTCTGGCTGGCATTGCTCGGGGGAGGGCCGGCCATCCTGGGGACCTGGATCGCCGGCTTCGCCTACTCGCCCCTGCTCTCGGCGATCTTCCTGGCCGTGGGAGCCGGGGCCATACTGCAGGTGATATATGAGGTCACCCGCCTCCTCCTGAAGGATTCTGAGCGCTCTAAGATCCCGGTTCTCTCCGGATCGAACCTGGGAGGGCTCACCGCCGGCATCGTGGTCATGTACGCAACTGCCCTCCTGGTGAGCGTGTAGAGGATAGAAGAAGGTCGAATGATTTTGGACGAACGGCGCATCTCGAGGAGCCGGTTCATCCGCCTGGGTGCCATCCTCGGTGTTGGTTCGACGGGCGTTTCCATAGCAGCGGCTTGCGGCGTGGGTGGCGGCTCCCAGAACCGGCAAAGCCCGACGACCGCGGGAAGCGTCGCGGTCGGGCCGGAGGTCGATGTAGGGGAGGCCATCGTCGCGAAGTCCGAGCTTGCGAGGGGTTCAGCCTTCCCCTTCACCAACGCCGAGACAGGGGAGCCTGGGGTTCTGGTGCACACGCAGGAGGGCGAGTTCGTCGCGTACTCGGCGGTCTGCACGCACCAGCAGTGCACGGTCGCCTACCGCCAGGACATGCGGAAGTTGGTCTGCCCGTGCCATGGTTCGGTCTTCGATCCCGCCGACGGCGCCAAGGTCGAGGCCGGCCCCGCACCGCGGCCGTTGCCGAAGGCACCTATAGAGGTTAGAAGTGGCAGAATTTTCCTCTCATAGGAGGACACCGCATCCCGAAGCGGGCATGATCGCTTACACTGAACGTCAGCCGCTCTCCTCTTCGATGTGGAGCTGCCTGAAGGCCTTCTGGGCCGTAGCTGGCAGACGCTTTGCCTCCACGAAGGAGGCGAACAAACACAGGGAGAAAGAATCAGCGATAGCTGAAGGTTTGAGCTGCTTCACTTGTCTTTGCGGGACAAGTAAACTTTGTATTAAAGTGACGTAAACCGTGAGGCTTGACCAGAAAACGGAGGTACGGGATGGCTCTTGAAGACTACCTGGAGTCGGAAGTGGTGGTCGCCGTTGCGGCGACCGCCGCGCTACTCTCACCGCGGGCGCGCAAGGTGCTGCGTCGCGGCGCCGTCTACGGTGTTGTAGGAGTGCTCACGGCCGGTGATGCGGTCTCCTCGGTCGTCCGCAGCGCCGCTCCCGGAGTCCAGCAAGCCGCCACCTCGGCCGCGACCGTGGTCGAGGATGCCGCTCAGCGAGCGAAGGCTGCCACAGAGGGTGGCGGAGACGCACAGTCCACAAGCAGCGAGTCCTGATGAGCGAGGATCGGAACGGGGGATCGGACAGGCCTACTACGGAGCGAGCCGAGGAACTGGTAGACCGGGTTCTGCAGGAAGCCGGTCACCTCCTATCCATCGCCGCAGTAAACCTGCTCAAAGGTGTGAGCCTCGCCCGCGAGGAGGCCGAGGATATTTGGGCCGAAGCACAAAATCTGCGCCGCGAGAGGCAGAACGCCGAGCCCGAGAGGCCCGGCGGGGACGCGGTGGCCATCGCGGCCACCGATGCGGCCCGCCGCAAGGCTGCGAAGCTGGGCGTGGATCTCCGGGAGGTCGCGGGCACCGGAGCGGGCGGCCGTATCACCGTAAGAGACGTCGAGATGAAAGCGACGAGGGCCAAGCCGTAAACCGGGCCAGTCGCAGGGGCGCGCAAGGTGCGCGTGTCATACGCGGTTTGGCACCTCGCAGAGCCTAGGGTCTACTCTTCAGATGATCGTCGAATGAACAAAGAGAGGATCGAGTGGCTCTGACCGCCACCGAAGAGCCGCACGTCGTACACGCGATCCCGGGCCGGATGCGGGTGCACCTGCCGGGATGGGAAGGTCGGCGGCAGCGCGGCGTGGAGGCCTGGCTGCGGCGGGTGCCGGGAGTGCGCAGCGTTCGGGCCAACCCGCTGACCGGCAACGTCCTGATCCGATTCGACTTGACCCTGACCAACGACGAGGCCATCCTCACGGCGGTGAGGGGACTAGAGCTGGATGGTGTCTCCAGCGAGGTCGGCGAAGAGCCGGCGCCTCCCCCCGCACAGCGCGAGCGGCGCGGGCGTATCGGGCGTGCGCGCATCGCGGTGCGGGGCCTGGACCGCGATCCTGACCTGGCCCGCCGCGTCGTGGAGCATCTCGAGGGAAGACCGGGAGTGGTGCGGGCGGGCGCGAGCCAGCTGACCGGGCGCGTGCTGGTGGAGTTCGCCGAAGATGAGCTGGCTCTGGAGGTGCTGGTAGACGAGCTCTCCAGACTAGAGCTGCCAGAGCGTCCAGGCGAAGAACGCCCGGCTCACCCCCTCGATCCGGGACCGTTGATGCAGAGCGCGGTACGCACGGCCGGGGCCGGCTTCGGGTTCGGGTTGCTCGCCGTGCTGAGGCTGACCGGTCGCGGAGGACCGTTGGCCGGCGGCGCCGCACCCGCCACGATAAACGGGGCCATCGGCATCCTGCGGGGATTTCCCGTGCTCCGCGACGGACTGCGCGAATTGTTGGACCGGGACACGGCCGAGCTGGTATTGAGCGCGGCCGGCATAATCACCCAGATCCTCTCCGGAAGCCCGCTCGGCCTGGCGCTCAGCGGCGCGGAGGCGCTGCGCCTCCTCATCGAGGTGCGCGCGCGGAGGGCTACATGGCGCCGCTACGAGGAGAGTGTGGAGAACGCCCCGCCGACCCGGCCGGGCGCGGTGATACGCTTGGAGGCGGGCGAGCGTACCCCGCTCGCTGCCGAGGTCATAGATGGTACCGGCACCGCTATGGGGCGCGACGGCCTGCCCGCGCCGGTCGCGCCGGGCACCATCGTCGCCGCCGGAGCGCGGCTGTACGGGGGGCCGTTTGTGCTGGAGCTGCAGACCGGCGAGCCGTTCCCCCCGGAGCCCCGAACGGCGCCGATCGCCCCCTCCTTCTACGACCGTTACCTCCAGGGCGCGAGCATAGCCGCTCTCGCATACGCCGCCATAACCGCCCTCCTCACCCGGTCCCTCTCTCAGACGTTCAAGGCGCTGCTGCTGGTCAACCCCCGCGCCGTCGTCGTGGGCTCGGAGGCCGCCGATACTGGTGCCTCCGCCCGGGTCCTGCGGGCGGGGGTGACTGTGGTCGGCACGCGACCGGACCGGAGCGTGCGTCTCCCGGATGTCCTCCTTCTCGGTGGTCCCCGGACCCTAACCGACGGGCTCGAGATCAGCGGCGTCCTGCCGCTCGGCGAAGCCTACGACGCTTCCGAGCTTCTCTCCCGGGCTGCGGCGGTCGCCGCCGCGGCGGGATCACCATGGGGCGGCGTTTTCCGGGCGGCGGGCACCGCGCTGGCCGCCGAGGGTGCCTTCGACGGCGAGGTTGCCACCGCCCAGATCGGGGACGTGAGGTACTCGCTGCGTGCGGCCGGGGACGGTGACAGGGGGCCGGAGATAAGCCGCCTCCGGCAGGGGGGCGACCATTTGTTGCTACTTCGCAGCGAGCTTGAGGAGGCGCCGCTCGGAGTCCTGGCGCTCAGGATCAAGCTCGCACCCGGGGTTGCAGATATGGTCCGGGTGTGCCGGCGCTACGGGGTAGAGATAGGGATGCTCACCGCCGGGGATCCGGCAGTGTCCCAGGCAGTGGCCGGCCGCGCCGGGGTCCCGCTGATCGCCGACGACGAGCCGGTCGAGGCCGTCCGAAAGAGGCAGGAGGAGGGGGCGTTGGTCGCGTTCGTCTCAGACGGTGCGCACGCCGCCGCGGCGTTCGCGGCCTGCGACTTGGCGATCGGTCTTACGGACGGCCGCGGTCACCTGCCTGCCCGGGCCGACCTGCTGGCTTTCGACCTCGGCGGGGTCGCCGCCGTCGTGGACGCGGCCGCGCGCCGCGAGGCGGCTGCAAGGGACTCCGTTGCGCTCTCGGTAGCGGCCAACGTCGTCGGGGCGGTTTGGGGATCTCGAGCCAGACCGGGCGTGGAGCGCGCCTCCTATCCGGCGACCGTCTCTGCACTCGGCGCTCTCGGTGCAGGGTGGGCGCGGCTGCACGGCGGGGAGCGGCCACGGGCTCGTATCCGTTATGTAGAAGACCCGCGCCCGGAGCGCTGGGGTCGGCGCGACATAACGGAGGTGCTGCATGCCCTCGGTGGCACCGAGGAAGGTCTCACCAGCGCCCAAGCCGCGGAGCGGCGGCGGCCGGTGGCAGCGCCGAGGCGTCGCAACAGGTTTCTGGCCGCGGTCCTCGAGCAGCTCCGCTCGCCCCTGACCGGCATTCTCGCCGCCGGAGCCGCTTTCTCGCTCATGCTGGGGGCCGCCGCCGACGTGGCCATGATAAGCGCGATGATCGTGGCCAACGCCGCCGCCGGTGCTTGGCAGGAGCGTCAGGCCGACCGCACGGCCGAGGAGCTGGAGCGCATGAGCACCATCAACGCGTGCGTCCTGCGCGACAGCCGTCCCGTGACGATGCCGGCAGACGAGGTCGTGCCGGGCGACGTGCTGATGCTGGCGCCGGGGGACCGGATAGCTGCCGATGCCCGCCTGCTCACCGCCCAAGGCCTGGAGGTGGACGAAGCTGCTCTGACGGGGGAGTCACTACCGGTCGCCAAGTCCCCTGACGCTGTCACCGACGCCGGTCGCATCGTTCTGGAGGGCAGCGACGTTGTCGTCGGCAGCGGGCGCGCCGTGGTGATCGCCGTCGGCAGCGACACCAGGATGGGCGCAACCGCCGCCGCGCTGGCGCAGGACGAACCGCGCCAAAGCCCTCTCACCGCGCGCCTGAACCTGATGCTGCGCCAGGTGCTTCCCGTGCTCGCGGCGGGCGGCGCGATCGTTGTGGTCTCCGGGCTCCTGCGGGGCCGACCGCTCCCGTCACGACTGGCCCTCGGAGCGAGCATCGCCATCGCTGCCGTACCCGAAGGCCTGCCGCTTCTGGCGAAGATCGGCGAGGCGGCGGTCGCCCGCCGCCTCGCCGGCCGCGCTGCCCTCGTGCACCGCCTGTCGGCTATCGAGGCCCTCGGCCGGGTGGATGTCGCTTGCGCCGACAAGACCGGAACCCTGACGGAGGGTCGCCTAGCGCTGCGCCTGGTGGCCGACGTTGACGAGGAGATGGGCCTCCCCGGCGTACCGCCGGCGAAATTTCGCCACCTGCTCCTCACCGCCACCCTCGCCGGTCCGCACCCGGACGCCTCCGACGCCGCTACGGACCCCACCGACGTCGTCGTCGCCAAGGCCGCCAGAGATGCCGGGCTCGACGACGAGCTGCGGGCGGAGCGGGTGTCCGGGCTACCTTTCGACCCGGCGCGGGGCTTCCACGCTACTATCGTCGGAGAGCGTCTGTGCGTGGAGGGCGCGGCGGAGGTGCTAATCCCGCGTTGTGATCGCGTGCGCCGGGGGGATGACGAACGTCGCCTGGACGAGGCCGGGAAACGTGAACTGCTCGCCAGGGCCAGAGAACTTGCCGAGCGCGGCCTGCGTGTGCTCATGGTAGCCGAAGGTTCGTCCGGCGTCCCGGTCGGCGATCCACGCGGGCTCGTCGCCCTTGGGTTCTTAGGGATCAGTGACCCGCTCCGCCCCGGGGTGTCTGCAGCTGTACGCCGGTGTCACGACGCGGGGGTCCGTATGGTCATGCTCACCGGCGACCACCCCGCCACCGCCCGTGCCATCGCCCGCGAGGCCAGTCTACCGGTCGAAGACGGAGACATCCTCACGGGAGCCGACATAGCAGAGCTGGACAATGGGGAACTGGACCGGCGTCTGGAGCGTACCGCGGTCATCGCGCGGGTCACGCCCCTGGACAAACTACGGATCGTCGAGAGCCTACAGCGCCAAGGCCACATAGTGGCCATGACGGGCGATGGGGTCAACGATGCACCGGCATTGCGGCTCGCGGACGTTGGCGTTGCGATGGGCCGCAGCGGCACCGAGGTAGCCCGCCAGGCCGCCGACATGGTGCTCGTCGACGATGATTTTTCCACCCTGGTGGAAGCCCTCGTGGAGGGCCGCAGCTTCTGGCGCAACATTCGCCGCGCCCTCGGGTTGCTGCTGGGCGGCAACCTCGGCGAGCTCGGCCTCGAAGTCGGAGCGAGCGTGCTCGGCCTCGCCTCCCCGCTCACTTCCCGCCAGATCCTCGCCGTTAACCTGGTCACGGACGTTTTGCCTGCTCTCGCCGTTGCCCTTCAACAGCCCGAGCACCACGATCTCTCCGCGCTCGCCCGGGAAGGTGCCTCCGCCCTCGACGCGCCCCTGCGCAACGACATCTTGCGCCGCGGCGCCGCGACCGCCGCACCGTCACTCACCAACTACCTCCTCGCACTGCGCTCCGTCAGCCAGCCAGAGGCGCGCACCGTCGCCTTCGCCAGCATCGTCTTCACCCAGCTTGCCCAGACCCTCGACGCCGGGCGAGCTGAAGGTGGCCTCAGCCGCTCCGTGCTCGGTGCCGTAGCTGGCTCTACCGGTTTGCTCATAGCCGCCCTCACCGTGCACCCTCTCCGAAACTTCCTCGGCCTGGCTACGCCCACGCCCCTCGGCGCGGTCCTCGTTGCAGCCGGCGCACTGGTCGCCGTGCTGCTCGGTCGCATGAGCCCCTCTCCCGGCTCTAGAGGCTCCGCACGCCCCTTCCCCGCTACCTTAGAGGCCGGGAGATCCGCCTAGCAACGCAACCATGAGCCCTGGATTCCGGCCATCGCTTCGCCTCCCTGGCGAGGAATCGAAGGGGCGAGTGACCGGCACCCGTGGGGACGTTCGCGGGACAGCAAGCGCGCGGCGCCGACCGTTCGGGCGGAGGGATCGGCGCCGCGGTAGCCGCCGATGATCGCGAGTCGTCCCGCGAGCCATCCCTAAGACGATCCTGTACCCTTTCATGGCTTTCCACCGGCGTAGCGTCCGGCGACCCCGCCGGCTCGAATAATACTTGAGGCCGTTCGCTACGGAAGACCTCGACGCTGGGGAGACGTTCCGGCTGGTCCACAGCCGGAACCCTTCATATTGGGAACGGCGCAATATGGCGCGAAAAAGGTGCGCTCTACGAGACGGCCACGCATCTAGCACGCGGGATCGCTTCTAAACCAGCCAGAAGCCGAGCATCACGGCCAGGTAACCGTTATACCGACCGCCACTCACGTCAGCTTCCACCCCACGCTGGCTTTCATTCGTCAAACCTGGGGTCTCGGGGATGTTCCGGGCGCCAGCGGTTGACTCGTCGATACCGGTTCCCACTCATCGGGGCGTCGTCTCTAATAATCGATGCCCTCGGGGACGCTCCGGACGAAGATCGAATCCGCCAGAGCCCTCCCAAGGGAATGGAGCTCTCCGTCTTCGTCTTCGACGCTGACAACGCCGTCCACGGCGCGAACTTCTTTGATCTCCGCCAGCCTGCCCGGGAGGAGCCCCCGTTCCTCGAGGAAGGCCAGCACGTCGGCGCCCCTATGGTCTACCCGAGAGATGCGGACCCGCTGGCCGACCGCAGCCGCCGCAAGCGGGAAGGAGTCGTCCGGCTCCAGCGTGCCGTCCGCCGCCGGTATGGGATCGCCGTGGGGATCGTGGTCAGGATGACCCAGAAACTCCGCTAGGCGCTCCGTGAACTCGTCAGAGACGGCGTGCTCTAAGCGCTCCGCTTCCTCGTGTACCTCCCGCCAAGAGTAGCCCAAATGCTCGAGGAGGAAGGTCTCGATCAGGCGGTGGCGCCGCACCAGCCGCAGGGCCTCCTCCCGCCCCGCTTCGGTCAGAGAAGCGCCTTGGTAGCGCTCGTACTCGGCGAGCCCCATCTCCCGCAAACGCACGAACATGTTGGAGACCGAAGCCGAGGAGATCGAGAGCCGGTCGGCGACGTCCTTGGTGGAGGCCGCACCCGACCCTCCGACTTCGCATATCGCCTTCAGGTAGTCGCCTACCGAAGAGGATGGGGGCCTGGTTGCGGTGGAACCGTTCATCTCGGCGCCAATATTAAAGGAACAAAATGCAGTTATCAAGTGCACGGGGTCCTGACATTACGCTCTAGCTATGTTGAATTTTAGGTATGGCTAAGGGACCATGGAACCGGCGCATGATCCGGTTGGGCGGTCGTTTTAATGGCGGCGACAAGGTCGCAGCGGGCGTCGAGGGGGTCTTGCCGGGCGAGACCGCCACGGCGCGAGCGGCGCACGCCTCGCTCGCGGGCGAACGGCGCGGCTTGGGCCGCCTGTTGCCCTTCCTGGGGCCTGCGTTCATCGCTTGTGTGGCCTACGTGGATCCCGGCAACTTCGCCACCAACGTTTCGGGCGGAGCGCAGTTCGGCTACCTCCTCCTGTGGGTGGTCCTCACCGCCAACCTGATGGCGATGCTCATCCAGTCGATGTCGGCCAAGCTGGGGATAGCCACGGGGAAGAACCTGCCCGAGGTGTGCCGGGAGCGCTTCCCGAGGCCTGTCACGCTAGGGCTGTGGGTGCAAGCCGAGGTCATCGCCATGGCCACGGACCTCGCGGAGTTCATCGGCGCCGCGCTTGCCCTTAACCTGCTCTTCGGCATCCCGCTGTTCCCGGCGTGTCTCCTGACCGGGGTGGGGGTTTTCGGCATCCTCACCCTGCAGCGGCGAGGCTTCAGGCCGCTGCAGGCAGTCATCTCCTCGCTGGTCGGGGTGATCGTCGTGGCCTTCGCCTTGCAGGTCTTCATCGCCGAGCCGCGGGCGGAGCGCGTCCTGGCCGGCCTATTCACGCCCGGTTTCGCTGGCACCGAGAGCGTGCTGCTTGCCACGGGGATCCTCGGGGCCACGGTTATGCCGCACGTCATCTATTTGCACTCGGCCCTGACCCAGCGGAGGGTGGTGGGCAGGACCGCCGAGGAGAGAAAGAAGATCTTCCGCTTCGAGACCATCGACGTGGTGATCGCCATGGGCCTAGCGGGGGTCATCAATATGAGCATGCTGAGCATGGCTGCGGCGCTTTTCCACGCCAACGGCCTGACCGGCGTCGCCGACATCGACAAAGCCTTTGAGCAGATGCGCGTGCTCGAAGGCAGCGGGATGGCGATCCTCTTCGGGTTGGCCCTGCTCTCCTCCGGCCTCTCGAGCTCGTCGGTGGGCATGATGGCCGGTCAGGTCGTCATGCAGGGCTTCATAAACCGGCGGATACCGCTGTTCTTGCGGCGCCTCATCACGATGATCCCGGCGCTGACGATCCTCGCCGTGGGCCTCAACCCCAGCCGCTCGCTGGTGATAAGTCAGGTGGTGCTCTCCTTCGGCATCCCCTTCGCGCTCATCCCGCTGCTACTCTTCTGCCGCAACCGTAACCTTATGGGGGGTGTTGGTCAACCACCGCCTGACCACCGCAGTGGCTACGGTGGTGGTCACGTTGATCGTCTGCCTCAACGTGTTCCTCCTCTACCGGACCTTCTTCGCCTAAGGCAAGTGGAGCCAGGC
>Ga0126314_10001450_pt1 | contig 11430 bp, 8 predicted proteins | sample Plot105B_FD_92535 | JGI IMG/M metagenome (GOLD analysis project Ga0126314, IMG submission 92535) | Serpentine soil microbial communities from UC McLaughlin Reserve, CA, USA - Plot105B | ecosystem: Environmental > Terrestrial > Soil > Grasslands | place: USA: UC McLaughlin Reserve, Lake County... | reverse complement strand
TCGCGATGTACCGCAACCGCAAACTCGCCGCTGACGTTTTCGCCTAGCAACGCGCTGAGCTGATCGCTTGTCTCAGCTTCACTGAAGCGGCGCAGCGCGATGCGCGTGATCAGACGTTCGCGGTTCCAGTCGACCAGCGCCTTAGCGAGCGGGTGAGCGCGATCGAGTTCCGTCTCACGATAAGCGCCGACGATAAGCACGCGTTCGTTACGCAGTTGGCGCAGGAGGTGACTCAACAGCCAGAGCGTGCCGCGATCGGCCCAGTGCAAGTCGTCGGCATAGAAGAGCAGCGACTGCCGGCGCGCGATGTTGGAAAACACCTGCACGACGGCGTCGAAAAAGAGCAGGCGCTCTTCATGAGGAGCCAGTTCCTGGCCTACGGGAAATGGGCCTAATCGCGTTTCGATCTCGGGCGCAAGTTTTGAGATCTGAGTCGCAGTATCGCCGAGAATCTCGCGAAGCTTTGTGTCGTTCTTTTCCTCGCGCACCCAGCGGCGAAATGCCTCAACAAAGGGCAGGTAAGGCGTGGCTGCTTCGTATTCGTAACATCCTCCGGCCAAGACGACGGCGCCATCCACGGCCGCCTGGATCGTGATCTCGCGGGCGAGGCGAGTCTTACCGGCGCCGGGCTCGCCACTCAGAAGCACTGCATGGCCGCGTCCTTCACGAGCGCGTTGCCATAACTCGCGCGCCTCTGCGAGTTCGGCACTCCGACCAACCAGCCGGCCGCGTGAGAGGGCATCGAGGATCGCAACCGTGGGCCCAGTCTCAGCCGGCAGAGATTCGTCTTTGCTTTTTAACGAATCGAGGAGCGCTGCGCGAGTTTCAGCCGCTGAGCTGAATCGATGTGCCGGGTCTTTCGCGAGCAGCCGGAGAATAATTGTTTCAAGAGCGAGCGGCATGTCCGGACGAAGCACGTGCGGCGGAACCACCGGCGCGTGTACGTGTTGCGAAACGATCGTCAGTGGATCGTCGCCCGTAAATGGCACGCGGCCTGCCGTTAGTTCGTAGAGCAAAACACCCAGCGCGTAGAGATCCGCGCGGCCGTCGACTGTTTGCCCCAACGCCTGTTCGGGCGCCATGTACGCGGCCGTGCCGACGATCACGCCAACGCGCGAGATACGGGCACCGTAAGCGGGTAATGCGAGTCCGAGGTCCGCGAGTTTCACAGTGCTTGATTCGTTCGCTCCGGACAATAGAACGTTGTCGGGTTTCAGATCGCGATGCACGATTTGATTTGTGTGCGCGTGTTCGAGCGCGTCACAGATCTGGATAGCAATCGAAACCACCCGCGAAAAATCAGCCGGACGAACTTGAGAGAGTCGTGGTCCGGCGACAAGCTCCATCACGAGAAATGGAAATCCGCTTGCTTCGCCTACATCATGGATGGTGACGATGTGTGGGTGATTGAGTGCTGCGGCTGCGCGTGCCTCGCGGACCAGGCGTTCGCGAGCGTCTGAGTTTTGCGCTGTCGCCGAGAGGACTTTTACAGCGACTTCACGTTGCAGTTCTAGATCAGTGGCGCGATAAACAGTACCCATGCCGCCGCGACCGAGTTCACTGTCAAGGCGGTAGCGTTCGCGAAGTATTGTGCCTGGAGCGGGGACGATCGTGCGCAGCTCATCCGGAAGGATTTGCGTCTGCTGGGAATCGGCCATGCCGCAAAGAATAGGCGAAGCCGCAAAGAAGCACAAAAAGGAAGAGATGAAGAGTAGCCACAAAAAGCACAAAATGCACTAAAATTTTTATGAAGGGAGTTTCCGCTTTCCGCTTCCTGCTATCTGCTATCTGCTTTTCTGTTTTGTGCTTTTTGTGCCTTTTTGTGGCGACTTCTTCTTCATGGCTTGAACGTATACGTGATCGTTCCTTCGGTCTCGCGGCCACGAAGTTTTTCTGGCGCGAAGGTTGATTTCATTGCGGCTTCTGTGGCCGCCCCGCGCATGAGCCAGTCGCCGCCCAAACCGCGCGCCCAGTAAACCTGGCCGTTTTTGTCGACCATGATGCGCACCGTCACACTGCCTGTCACCGGCTCGGGCCCTCTCACCGGACATTCAGCCTCAGGTAGAGAGACGGCTTTTCCTGCCAGCTCTGCATTTACTACCGGCGTTCCTTTTTGCGTGTGCTTTTGCTGCTCAGCGGCACTTCGCACTGCGGCCTGCCTGGTTTTGTAAACATAGGTTGTGATCAGTGAACCGGCCACGATCGATCCGGTGAGCGTGATGATCAAGAGGATCCAGAACAACGGCGGGTTCGACTTCGGCGACTCTGAGATTATTGGCTCATCCGCATCGACCAGAGGCACGATGTGATGAGCGCAGTACGCAACCAGATCGCCGTTGTAGATCGCGTTGCACTGCGGGCATCGTTTCCTCGTGCCTGATTTAGCTGGTGGATCGGGAGGTGGCGTCAGTATTCTCGGCGCCGGAGCGACCGGTCTCACCGGCTCTGCTTGCGGAGGTTTTGATTTTTCAACGACAGGAGCTTTCCTGGTTGTCACGGGCAGAGGAAGTGGCGGCTCCACCTCCGCGGCCCGCGTCGATTCACGGCGCGGCTCATTACGATTGAGTTGCCGCATCGCCTGCTCGTCCAACCGCTGCTTGACTCCCGCTAACCAGCGGCGACTTTTTTCCGCATCTGAAACACCTCCTTTGATCTCTTCGACGGGGCCGGGTTGCGGGACGGCAACAGGCTTCTTCGGCTCTTCGAGAGGGATCGTTATTCGTCGTGGTGGCGTGCTCGGATGCGGCTTGTTCGTGAGAATAGCAACTGCTTCCGTCAATCCTCTGCGCTGGGCCCACTCAATAGCATTGAGACCGAGATTGTCGCGCAACTGGGGATCGGCGCCCGAATTTATTAGAAGTTTTACGAGGTTACTGTGGCCGAAGATGACGGCGAGGATGAGAGCCGTTTGACCGCCGCTCGTAGTCTCGTTTACGTCGGCGCCATTGGCCAGTAATGAGGATACGGCCTTTTCGTCGCCGGAAGTAACGGCGCTGGTCAATGAAATTGCTGAACTCACCGCACGGTCCCTCTACAAACTCTCTGCTCTCACAAGAGGACTGTGCGTTATTCTACAGGATTTTTTCGATTGTTCCCCGCCAACCCGGTCAGTAGGGTGGCGGGACAAAAGCCTCGTTGAAGCCAAGGGCAGCCGGAAATGCTGCCGGCGCCGGACGCACGCCTGTGCGCACCCAGGTGTCGATAGAGCCAATCGCAATCAGTATTTGCGGTCCGGTGAGGTTACAGTGACCGACGCCGGTGGTGAAAGTTTGAAAGAGAAGTTCCTCTTTGCCGCTCGCCGCGTTCAACTCCGCGTACGCCGACTCGTTGGCAACTACCAGCAACGGATCGATGATCGTGTGCATGGTCAGGATAGGGTTGCGGTTCTTGCCGTTAAAGTCGGTGTTATTGCGCACGTAGTTTCGCGCCGATGGTTTTGCCTCGATGTTGCGGCGCGCGTTCATTTGAGCGAGCCACGCGTCAACCACAGGTGTCGGCAGTCCAATACCGGCAAGGTAAGCCTTTTCAACAGCAGTTAGATCGTAACTCTGGTCGAGGTTTTGAACGACCGGTCCACCTGCTCGCCGCTGCAATTCCGCGCGTGCTTCCGTAAAGAAGAAGAAATCGGTCAATGCCCAGCCCGGATAAAATGCCGGCGGCGGTGGCGGCGTGATGCCGCGGCCGGGGTTCTTCGCTATGAGTCGAATAAATTCAAACTTCGGAAAGTTTGCGATGTTGCTGAGCTCGGGCGCCAGCTTTGCGAGCACTTCGGTATCAAAGTCGAGATCGTTTCTGACTTCTCCCACCGTTCCCCACGACGCAGGAATTCCAAAGATGACGTCGTAAGCGAGATAGAGAGGCACGCCACTGTCCCACAGTCGAGTGGCACCGGCGCCGGCGCTGCATAGACAAAGTGCGCCATCGTAGATGCCGTTAAACTGTTCCATGCTTTTGTATCCGACGAATGTTCCTAACGAAGCGGCGACGATGATTGTGCGCTCGGGTTGTGCAACATTCTCGCGGAAGAAGACAGCGAGGTTCTTAATATCCTGAATTGCGTCCTCGATGGCCCAGCCGTTGTCTTTGTAAGCGCTTCCCGCCAACGCAAAACCCTGGGCGAGCAAGGGAGCTTCCAATGCGGCACTCGGAGCAACGTCGGCGTTGCGATTGTCGATCTCACCGGGATGATCGGCCTTATCGCGATAACCATGAGCGAAGATGAGGAGTGTTCCATTCCAGACTTCAGGCACTCGTATCCGGTAAGGCGCGCCGTGAATTTCGCCTGACAGATCGAGTGGCGCGGCTTTGGCGGCCGGTGAGCGATCGATTAGCGATAGAGACAGTAATAGGCCGAGAGTTAGAGCGATAAGGATTCTCGCGGTGGCTTTCATATCAAAACGTCCTCTTTGGTTTAAGGAATGGAAGGTGAACGGGAGACTATCACGCCGCGCGCATTGCGGCAAAGCGCCGAAGACCTCCGGTAGTGGGTCAGTTTGAGTTAACGCCGAAGGCGTTGGCTAATTCCAGCCCAGGGTTCGAGCGTTCGCGAGAACCCTGGGATATAAAATTCAAAAAACGCGACCAAACCCTGAAAGGGTTGGGCGGTTGGCGAACCCTTTCAGGGTTCAATGAATATTTATGTCGGACCCCAGGGTTGTCGCTTCGCTCCAACCCTGGGATAAAGAAACGTAAGAAACAAAAACGCTGAAAGCGTTAGGCATGTGCGCCGTTAACCCCTTCAGGGTTCATTACACAATTTGGACCATTGCCCCAGGGTTGTCGCTGCGCTCCAACCCTGGGCTGGAATTAGCCAACGCCTTCGGCGTTAACAAATCAAACTGATCCACTACGAAGACGTCCTCAGCCGCCCGTCGTTGTCTGATATCCTGATCGAGGTGGTTCCACCCGTTTTCCTTCCCGCTATAACCAGATGATGTGTAATAGAAATCCGGCAGCCTGTAGTCCTAACCGCGGGCAAATGTATTACGGGTTGCGAGCTATTCGGGAGAAAAGTGTAAGCTGCACAAACAACCAGCAAAGTTTATGAAATGATTTACGACTTTGTGCCTTTTTGTGGCTACTGCTTCGTCATGTCCACGCGGGCGTAGAAGATGTTGGTCTCGGGAAGTTTTTCGTCCTGGGCGACGATAATCGCCAGTCCTTCTTCCTTCTCTCCATCCTTGCGCGAGTAGAGACAGAGAGCGCCGTGATTTTGGGTGTCGTCAGTGTCGCCGATGCAGCCTTTGTCGTTGGCGATCCATCCTGCCGCTTTCATGCGATCCTTAGTGTAGAAATCTTTTACTTCCTGTGCAGGCTTTTCAGTGCGGAACGAAATGAAATTAAGCTTTCCCTGCATCATGCCGCGGATCATCAACCGCGCCCCCAACGGAATCTCCAGATCCGCTTTCGTCGCGCCCTGAAAGGGCGGGACGTCCGCCCAAAGCGCGCTGACAGTGCCTGCATTCTTGTCGCCTGCAAGTCTCTCAGAAAGCTTGCAGGAAATGGCCACGCCAAGAATAAGAGTTAGCGCCAGAATGGAAGCCGGTGCTCTCATGCTTGCCTCCTAATCAACTTGTGAACCGGGTAGGTTAACGCGTCGCGATCGCTTTTACCTGACTGCGCTTCAGCAAGGTAACCATCCCGTTGCGGCGGTACCATACACCATCTTTGGTCCGCCAGACCTCATCAGCCTCGATTTTTCCGCCGCCGGCCAGCGTTATTACAGGTTTCCCACCCTGCCGGATTCCGATTCCTGGTCCACTGGTTGAGACTGGATCGCTTGTGGCGCGTGTGTGTGCAGTAGCGATGCCGCCGGGCGAAGGTTTTGCAGTTGATGTTGGTGATGGTGACGGCGAGGCTTCGGGTGTCGGTGATGGAGACGGTGCTATGGGTGAAGGAGTAGGCACCAGGATAGTAGAGCTTTGCGTGGCTGCCGAGGCTTTCTCAGGTTGACGACTAAGGCTGTAGTAAATCCCGAACGTGAGGACAGCGACGATCAGAGCAACAGCCGCTGCAATTGGCACAATTCCGCGTTTTCTCGGTCGAGTAGCGGCTTCGAGTGCGGAGTCGTCGACAGTTTCGAGCGGCGTCTGATCGAAGTCGCAGTTTTCGTCCGAATCAGGATAAAGGAAAAGGCATTGGGGGCAGCGCTTCATGAGAGTGATCGAGTATTGACTGCAAGACCATTGGACAGGATTTTGCAGGATTAACAGGATGTCAGAATTTGAAGGGTTTTTTCAGGATTCGGCCGGTCTTTTTGAGGATCGAGCCGACTTTAGAATCTTCTTTTTTGGGCTCAGTTACAGGTTTTGTCGGTGAGCTCGGGACGGCTTTGACCATTGGTTTCTTAGCCGGTGAGACGGGCGCCGGTTTGGTCGTTGCCGGTTTCTGTTCTTCGGCCGGAGGCTGCACTTCCGGACTCGGACTCATCTCGGGATCTGGAGTCGGGGTCGACGTGCTCGCGGCACTCGCTGGCGTGTCGGTGTTTTGTGCCGCTTTCCGATCAGTGGAGACGTAATAAACCATGCCCAGAACCAAGGCGAGGATAAGCGTGGCAAAGGCCGGAACGGCGCGATTTCGCCTTTGTTGAGTTTTTGCGGAGACAGTCACCAGAGCCTGGTGATTGGGCAGCGCTCGAGAGTCAAAGACGAGCAAAACTCCATCCATGTCGCAAAGACTCTGTTCGTCTTCGTAAATAAACTCACACTGGGGGCACCTTTTCATCTGACTCTCCGCGGATGATTTGTTTGATGGGGCCTGCGGATATTGGAGCCGGTGTGAGTGCGCCCGCAGGGTTCCAGATTACACCCGAAGCGGCGCAGAAAACAAGATGTGATTTTTAGACCGGATTTGCAGGATTAACAGATGGCCGGCTGAATCCGGGGAATCCTGTTTACAGGTACTTTTCCTGGAGGACGCCTCTATGGTGCGCGACGTGGCCGGCGATTATGTAGGCCAGTGCCCGCACTGTAACCGGGTTTTCGCTCGCCACACCCGTGCGCCGCCAGGCTTCGGCCGGAAGATTGTTGAAGAAGGAAATTGTAGCCAGCCGCACGTTTTTGAACTCCTCGAGCAGTTGAGCCCATGAGGTGTCGTTTGCGTGTGCCATCTGAACTGCCACATCCTGGTCGAAGCTGGGGAGCGCATCCTGGAACCCACGCGCGAACCAGAACGCACGGCTCAGAAAAAGACGTTCGCCATCGTTGACGTGGTTCAGCACTTCGCGAATGGTCCATTTCCCGGGGGCATAGGAATGGAGACTTTGCTCCTCGGAAATACCCTCGAGGAACTGTAGCGTTTCGCCCATCTGGCTCTCAATCGCAGGCACAATGTCTTCGCCGGGTATAAGGTCAATGTATTTGAAATAGTAGGGAGCTGCTTCGGTGGTTTGGGGTCTTGTCATATGGCTGCGGATCGTAACAAAGATTAGCCATTTTCGTAACCAACCCTGTGTTTCGGGTGTCTATCTAATCCGATAAGAAGAATGGAAATAAATGACAAGGGGTAAAGTTATGAAACGAAAGAAACAATCAATTTCGCAATTTGCAATTCGCATTTTCGCAATATTGTTGTTGGCGGTTGTTCCGTCAGTCGCACTGGCACAAGGTACAGCCAATCCACAAATATCCAAGCGCGTGCGGCACGAGCTGGTGATGCTTCCGTATTACGGTGTATTCGATAATCTCGCTTACAGCATCAACGGCGGCAACGTTACGCTCTACGGCGAGGTGGTGCGACCGTCAACTCGTTCTGACGCCGAGCGGCGGGTGAAAAGAATTCCCGGCGTGACGCGCGTGGTTAACAACATCGAGGTGCTACCGCTGTCCAGTTTTGACGACAGCATTCGCCTCGCAACGTATCGCTCGATAGCGGGCATGGGTGGACTTTATCGCTACCTTCAGGGTACGAACCCGTCGTTGCACATCGTTGTCGAGCGGGGGCACGTGACGTTGGAAGGTGTGGTTTCCGGTAGCGGCGACCGAACGCTGGCGTACATGGCTGCGAACCGCGTTTCGGGCGTGTTCTCGGTAAGAAATAACCTTCGGGTCGAAGGTCAGGAAGTAAGGTAATCCACAGATTCCACAGATTACACGGATCCTGAATCTGTGTAATCTGTGGATGTGGCCATTCCCGTCAGGAACCAGAACATCATCGCCACCTCCGCATCGCCATAGTTGTAGTTCACGAGCGAGCTCAGGAGAAAACTTGTGAGCGCGCCCAGCGTTCCCAGTAAAATGCCGTAGGAATGAGTGTCGCGAAGATCCGCTAAACCTCGTTCAGCCCGCGCAATAGTCAACCAGAACGCAATCATCAGCCACATCCAAAGCGCCAGCATCGGCAGTCCTCGATCAAAGGCCAGTTGTAAAGGAGTCGAGTGCAGGTGAAGCATGTCTTTACCGGGAAAACCCCACTCGTTCCAGTGCAGCTTCATCGCGTCCATGCCGTGTCCAAAGACCGGGTGGATCGGGATGCGCGATAGGCCAACACGCGCCACCTGCAAGCGCAATGATGAACTCGGATCACCGAGCAGCAGGGCATTTCGATCGCGTGTTTGCCACACTACGACCGCCGCAAAAGCCAGCACAAAGAAGAGCGCAAAGGTGAAGACGACTCTGAGCGTAGCGTGCAAGGACCGCAACGCGATTACAGCCGCGCCGATCAGAAACGCGACGATCACCGTCCTCATCGCAGTGAACACGAGACCAGCAGCCAACAACGCCGCTGCAACAATCGCCACCCTGAAATACTTGTTGGCACCGTGATTTCCGAGATGGGCTAACGCCAGACCGAGGGCGAGTTGCGCAATCATCTGCATCAGCTCGGCAAACGTCTGGTAATGCCGTGTCCACCCGGACGCGCGAAAACGATGGTTGCGTTTGCTGCCGATCACTCGGGAAGCGGAAGGCTGAGTGAGCGTCAAAGAACGTTCGATTTGCTCGCCCTGCGAGATTATTCCCACCGTAATGGGCGCGTTTAGCGGCGTCTGTGAAAGTTTCCGATCCAGATCAGTCGCGGAATAGACTCGACCACGGTTGACTTGCCAGATCGTGTCGCCAAGTCGAATGCCAACCTGTTGAAAAGGACTATCCACTGCAATCGACTCAACCACAACGCCGCGTCCGCGCAGCAGATCGAAAACACTGTAAAGCGCGCCCGCGGAACCTGAAAGAATCAGCAATGAAATGAGGACGAGTATCGATCGCCGGTTGAGTGTCGCTCGAGCGAGGTAAAAGAGAAGAACGCACCACGAGGCTTGCAGCTTTGCGATGCTGACGCGAGGCTCTTCTGAAAGCAGGGCGGAAACGAACGTCCAAAGCAGTGATAGAACGATGATCAGGTCGAACTTCGATCGCCGCAAACCCAAACTTCCCGTGCTGAATGTCCTGAAGAGCCATCCCAAAACGGCGATGCCGACGCCGATCGAGCTGGCGGCAACTGAGTGCGGTGCGAACAGGACGTAGATCACAAGTCCTGAAAGGGCAATTAGCTGGCCCAGTTTTCCACGCGGACTGTGATCGTCTGGGAGCATTGTTATCGTGCAGAAATGCTTGCGTTGACACCCTTTATTTACGCATGTTAGCGTATCTCGCGGCTGTTTGCCGGGGTTGGAAAGTGGTGTTGAGACTGCGCTCGTAACTGAAATGGCATTGCCCGCTGCCCGCTGCTACGATTAAAGCCGCCGACAATCGTAATTAACCGAAAATAGATTCCCTGATGGCTTTCGATAAAGCTAAGGTCCTAAAAGCCGCTGAGAAATTCCTTTCACAGGGGAAGATCAACGCTGCAATCAAGGAGTATCGGCAAATCGTTGATAACGATGCTGACGATCTCACTACCTTGAACATGCTGGGCGATCTCTACGTGCGCTCGGGCAAAAAAGAGGAAGCCGTCTCCTGTTTCGAACGCATTGCCGAACATTACAGCGCGCAGGAATTCGATCTCAAAGCTATCGCGATGTACAAAAAGATCGAGCGTCTTCGCACGCACGATCCGGTCATCGCGCTCAAGCTCGCGGAGCTCTACGCAAACCAGGGGTTGGTCCATGACGCGCGCGCGCAGTATCTCGTGGTCGCAGATGCTTACACAAGGTCGGGCGACAACAAGCGCGCGCTCGAAATCCTGCACAAGATTGCCGACCTCGATCCCAATAACACTGAAATCCGTCTGAAGCTCGCCGAGGGTTATCTCAAAGAAAACATGCGGCGCGAGTCGGCGTCCGCATTTGTGCAGGCAGCCAATCGTCTTCACCAGACGAACGCACACGACAAAGCTCTCGATGCTTACTCCAAAGCGTTGCAGTTGGTTCGCGACGATCGAGAAGCACTGCGCGGCTTGCTCGAGACTCACATTGCGAGGGGCACAGCCGACGACGCGGCAGAAGTGCTGGAGCGTGTAGTCGAGACACACGAAGAAGACAAAGAACTCGTATCGATGCTCGCCCGCGCTTATCTGGAAGCCGAAGATCCAAAAGGAGCCGAGCGGGCGACGTTGTTGCTCATGGCGCAGGATGCGTCAAACTATACGCAGTTTCTTCCAGTCACTCGTCTTTATCTGAAGACAGGCGAAGTAGACGAAACGATTCGTATTCTGTCGACCATCATCGAGCGAATGCTGGCGGGACGCGAAGAGAAAGAACTGTTGGAGATCGTAAACCAGGTTTTGGATCGTAATCCGGATCATGTCGCCGCTTTGAGAATGCTGGTGCGCATCCACTGGTGGCAACGCGACATGGACGCGTTACGTTCCTCGCTCGAACGCCTGGCGGAGTCTGCCGAAGCGTCGGAGCTGGTGGACGAAGAACGCTACGCGTTGACGCAGTTGGTGCGACTGGCCCCGGACGAGCAGCGATATCTCGACCGCCTGAATCTGCTCGGTGGTTTGCAGGAAGATACTGCGGAAACTTTTTCCGCCCTGCCGGAAACCGAAAATGAGATTCCGCAGTTTGAAACCTTTGCGGTGGTGGAGGACGACGACGAGCTCGATCCAGTAGCGCCAGTTGCGGTCGAGGAGTTTGAGACAAACGCTGCTTCGGCTTCGACGTTCGCCGATCCCACTGCTTCGTTTGCAGATCTCAACGAAGACTCAGCACCTTTTGCAACCTCCGCCGGCGACTTTCAGGAAGTCGATTTCAGCATCGTTGCGCCTGCTGATACACAGCCCGCCACTTCTGAAGCCGGTCCGGCCGACGAAGCGCGTCATGAACAGGTGATGCGGCAGGAGCTGGAGAGCGTTGATTTCTATATCGCACAGGGATACGCCGACATCGCGGCGGATACGCTCGAGATGCTCGAAAAGCAGTTTGGCGCTCATCCTGAAATTCAGTCGCGTCGCGAGAAGCTTGCTCTCAGGGATCAGCAGCCGGTTGCGGAGGCGCCCGCGATCTTTGAGTTTGGCGGAACGGAAGAATTGGCGGCAACGGCCGTTCCTGAG
>Ga0126314_10001449_pt1 | contig 11431 bp, 10 predicted proteins | sample Plot105B_FD_92535 | JGI IMG/M metagenome (GOLD analysis project Ga0126314, IMG submission 92535) | Serpentine soil microbial communities from UC McLaughlin Reserve, CA, USA - Plot105B | ecosystem: Environmental > Terrestrial > Soil > Grasslands | place: USA: UC McLaughlin Reserve, Lake County... | reverse complement strand
GCCTCCGTGGACAGCCACGCATGCCTGCGCGTCTGCTTCGTCAACTTCAGGACCACGACCGAAGAGGTTTTGTACGCGCTCGAAGTCACCGAGGAGATCGGCCGCCGCCTCACCAGGGCCAGCTAGGTAGCCGGCCAGCATTTTAGCGCCTTGTCAGTTTTTCGGGATTCTTCCGAGTCTGTCTGGGCGGACTCGCTTTCCGGCCGCGGGCGCTGAACCCTTCTCTTGGGGCATTCCCGCCCCACACCCGTCATTCCCACGAAAGCGGGAATCCACGAGTAGCAGAAAACGCAGGCCCGTGCGTAGCGGCAACATTCACCCGGCCTCCGCGTTTTTCGCCGATAGTCAACCGGCTAACTATTACGATGAGACTTCGTGCGGGGCGGGTTAGCAGGTGTCTGGTAGGGGGCGCTGCGGGTACCCTGGCTGAAAAGCCTGCGAAGCAGGCGTGCTGACAAGGCGCCGAAGGCGCCATGCTGACCAGCTATCAGGTGTAGACTGAACGCGTAGGATGGCCTACCGTTTCGTATCGGGCTCTGTAAGGAGGAGACAGGTGAACGAACGTTTGCAGAAGATGCGGGAGCTGGGGCAGGCACCCTGGGTCGACGAACTCTCGCGCGAGGACATAAAAAACGGCGGTCTTCAAAGGATGATCGACGACGGCATCGTGGGTGTTACCTCGAACCCGTCCATCTTCCAGAAGGCCATAGCCAGCTCGGACCTCTACGACGAGCAGTTGCACAAGCTGGCGAACAAAGAAAACGACCCGAAGCAGATGTTCTGGGAAGTCGCGAAGCGAGACATCCAGGACGCCTGCGATATCTTCATGCCGGTATACGAGGAGACCGGTGGCGAGGATGGGTTCGTCTCTCTGGAGGTTCAGCCGGAGATCGCCCACGACATCCAGGCGACCATAGACGAGGCCGCCAGGCTGCATGAGATGGTGGACAGGCCCAACCTCTTCGTCAAGATACCAGCCACGCTGCAAGGGGTGGTGGCTATAGAGGAGATGATCTCCCGCGGCAAGTCCATCAACGTCACCCTGATCTTCTCTCTGGAGCGCTACCGCGAGGTGGCCCGGGCCTACATCCGGGGCATACAAAGGCTCGTGGAAAACGGGGGTGATCCCTCCGGGGTGCGCTCGGTGGCGAGCTTCTTCGTCTCCAGGATCGACGTGGAGGCGAACGAGCGGCTCGAGGATCTGGGGGCCGATGATCTCAAGGACGAGCTGGCCGTAGCCAATGCCAAGCTGGCCTACCAAGTCTACAAGCAGGTCTTCGGCGGCGCTCGGTGGCGCTCCCTCGAGGAGAAGGGCGCCAACAGGCAGCGGCTCCTCTGGGCGTCGACGTCCACGAAGGATCCCGAGCTACCCGACACCGTGTACGTGGACAACCTCGTCGGGGCGGAGACCGTGAACACCATGCCCAAAAAGACCATAGAGGCGGTTATGGACCACGGCGAGATACGGCCCACTCTGGAGGAGGGGATCGAGGACGCCAAAGAGCTTTTCGGGCGGCTACGCGAGGCCGGCATGGACTATGAAGACGTAACGGACACGCTCGAGCAGCAAGGCATAGAAAAGTTCACGCAACCATTCGACGAGATGCTCGAGGAGATACAGAACAAGAGTAGCCAACTCGTCAGCTAGTCAGCCGTTATCAAGAACGAAAGCTGACAAGCTGACGTATTGACTAGCTGACAGCTTGCGACGACCGAAGGGAGGAGCAACGTGGACATCGGTATCTGGGGCATGGGCCGGATGGGCTTCAACATGGTACGCAGGCTCGTCGACAAGGGCGACCACCGCGTTATCGCGGGCAACCGTTCGCCCGGCAAGGTGGACGAAGCCGTCGCGCACGGGGCGCTTGGTGCCTACAGCGTCGAGGAGTTCGTGGAGATGCAGGAGGCTCCGAGGGTGCTTTGGACCATGCTGCCCGCGGGGGACGTGACTGACGAGATGGTCCATCAGTTCACGAATCTGGCGGACGAGGGCGACATCATCGTTGACGGGGCCAACTCCTACTTCAGGGATTCCGTGGCGAGGGCCAGGGAGGTCAGGAACGCGGGCCTCAGGTGGCTCGATGCCGGCGTTTCCGGGGGCGTGTGGGGCTACGACGTGGGCTACTGCACCATGATCGGGGGCGACGCCGACGCTTTCGAGCAAGCCGAGCCGGCCTTCGAGACCCTCGCGCCCGCAAACGGCTACGCCTTCCTCGGCGACGCAGGCGCCGGGCACTTCGCCAAGATGGTCCACAACGGCGTCGAGTACGGGATGCTCCAGGCCTACGCCGAGGGGTTCGAGATCCTGCAGAAATCTCGCTACGACTACGACCTGAGGGCATTGGCGAGCCTGTGGAACCAGGGCAGCGTCGTCCGAAGCTGGCTCCTCGAGCTCGCCGAGGCCGCCTTCGAGAAGGACAACAACCTCGACAGCATCAGCGGCTACGTCGAGGACTCGGGCGAGGGACGCTGGACGGTACTTGAAGCCATAGACGAGTCCGTGCCAGTCAACGCCATCGCCGGCTCCCTCTTCGCCCGCTTCGCCTCCCGCCAGGAAGACTCCTTCGCCATGAAGGTCATAGCGGCTTTACGCGGCGAGTTCGGCGGACACGCCATCAAAGAGGCCGCTACAGAGCAGGAGAAGTAGCCAGAACATGGCCGATACGCGGGTCCTACAAAACGTACTCAGGGACGAGCAAAGGCTTCCGAGCGTACCCGAGCCTGGAGTCATGGTGATCTTCGGCGCGTCCGGGGACCTTACCTCGCGCAAGCTCGTCCCTGCCCTCTACGATCTCGCGGCCCAACGGAGGCTGCCGCTGGAGTTCGCGATGGTCGGCATCTCGCGCACCGAGATGAGCCACGAGGAGTTCCGTAGCAAGCTGCGCAAGACGCTGGAGGAGCAGCGCTCCGGGGAGGTCTCGGACGACGTCTGGGAGTCCTTTTCGAACGGGATCTTCTACATGCCCGGCGATTCGAAGAAGACCGAGACTTACGACGAGCTCAAGGAGCTATTGAAGAAGCTGGACAGCGAGCGTGGGACGCAGGGAAACAGGGCCTTCTACCTCTCGTCCTCGCCTTCGCTCTTCCCCGCCATCGTGCAGCACCTTGGGGAATCGGGCATGAACGCGGAGGAAAACGGCGCCTGGTCGCGGCTGGTCGTAGAGAAGCCGTTCGGGCGGAACCTAAAGAGCGCCGAGGAGCTAAACGCGGAGCTCCAGCGGTACTTCGGCGAGACCCAGATCTACCGCATCGACCACTATCTGGGCAAGGAAACCGTTCAGAATATTCTGGCGCTCCGGTTCTCAAACGGTATCTTCGAGCCGATCTGGAACCAGCACTTCGTCGACCACGTCCAGATCACGGTCGCCGAAGACATCGGGGTCGGCACCCGCGGGGTCTTCTACGAAGAAGCTGGTGCCCTTCGCGACATCGTCCAGAACCACGTGATGCAAGTCCTCTGCCTGACAGCGATGGAGCCGCCCGTCGCCTTCGACGCCGAGTCGGTGCGCGAGGAGAAGGTGAAAGTCCTGAAGGCCGTCAGGCCCATCCCCGAGGACGACGTCGAGAGCTACGCGGTGCGCGGCCAGTACGAGAGGGGCTGGGTGTGGGGCGAAGAGGTCCCGGGCTACCGGGAGGAGGAGAACGTAGACCCCGAGTCCGTCAGAGAGACCTTCGTCGCGCTCAAGCTGTTCGTGGACAACTGGCGGTGGGCGGGGGTGCCCTTCTACATAAGGGCCGGCAAGAGGATGCCCAAGAAGGCGACGGAGGTCGCGATACAATTCCATGCCTCCCCGCACACGCCGTTCGCCCGCGACGATACCGAGGGCCTCGAACCGAACGTACTCGTCGTCCGCGTCCAACCGGAAGAGGGACTTTCTCTGAAGATTGGGGCCAAGGTTCCCGGTTCCGGGTTCGAGGTTAGCTCGGTGAACATGGATCTGCTCTACGGGACTGCTTTTTTGGAGGAGGCCCCCGACGCCTACCAGCGGCTCCTCCTCGACCTGATGCTCGGCGACCCGACGCTTTTTATCAGGGCCGACGAGGCCGAGGGCGCCTGGAAAATACTCGACCCCGTGATGGACCGCTGGTCACGGAAGAGGCACGTGTCGTTCTATCCGGCGGGGACCTGGGGACCGGGTGAGGCGGACGTTCTGCTTTCGCAGGACGGAAGGGAATGGAGGAGGCCGTGATCGGGGAGTCCCGCAGGGCCCCCGGCGGCGGGCGGATGAGCATCGGGCAGATAGAGCACGAGCTCGGCAGGCTGCGCACCAACGACGACGGTACTCTCGCCCTCCGCTCCAGCGTGCTCAATCTGATCGTGGTGACGGACGAAGAGTCGGCAAACGAGATCACGACCTCGGTCTCGAAGCTGGCCGGCCGTTACCCGGCGCGGGCCTTGGTATTTGTCGCCGACCCCGAAGGCGAGTCGAACGTGGACGTTGGGCTCTCGGCCTTCTGCCACGCCAGGGGTGGCGGCGGCGCGCAGGTCTGCGCCGAGGAGATCACCATACGCGCCGAAGGCCCCCCGGCGGCGCACCTGGAGAGCCTCGCTGGTCCGCTTCTGATCCCCGACCTTCCCGTCTTCCTCTGGTACCCCGGCTCGTTCTCCCCCCACTCGCCGGAGTTCGCCGCGATGGCGGAGCTGGCCGACCGCGTGATCCTAGACTCCGCCGCCTCGGAGGACTACGAGGTCTGCCTGCGCGAGATCGCCAAGCTTGTCGAAGATCCCGCGACGCCCGCTATCGGGGACCTGCAGTGGGTCGGGCTCTCGCCCTGGCGCTCGCTGCTCGCCGACACCTTCGGCGCCCCCGAACGCGTGGGAGAACTCGAGAAGATCGAACGGGTCGAGGTCCTCTACGCGCCCGGGGGAGAGAACAGGGCACTGCTCCTAGTCGGCTGGCTCGCCTCCATCCTGGGATGGAAGCCCGAGCGTGCGACCCGCAACGACGGAGACCGAACCGTAGAGTTCTCAGGTCCCTCCGGCGACATCTCCGTCGAGCTCTCGCCCGACTCCCCCGACGCGAGGTTGAGGCGCATCCGGCTCTACTCGGAGGAGTACAGCTTCCAGGTCTCGCGACACCGCGCCTTCTCCGACGTGAGGACCACCGTGATGCGCGGGGAATACCTCCTCGCGGAACGAACCGTCCACATCGGCTCCTTCGACCTGGGAGTGTTGGTCGGGGAGGAGATGGGTTACCGCGGTCACGATGAGGCCTATGGAGCTGCCCTGCGCATCGCCGTGGAGGTGCTCGACCTGTGAGCGTCAACGTCTACGAGAGTTCAGAAGAACTCGCCGAAGCGGCCGCCCGCGAGTTCGCCGCCAGGGCCGATGAGGCCATCGACGAGCGTGGTCGATTCGCCGTCGTGCTCGCCGGCGGCTCGACCCCGGAGGCGACGTACGAGATCCTGGCCCGCGACTACGCAGACCGGATAGACTGGAGCAACGTCCACGTATTCTTCGGCGACGAGCGTGGCGTCCCACCCGACCACGAAGACTCCAACTACAGGATGGCCCGCGAAGCGCTCCTGGATCATGTCCCCGTAGGAAGCGTCCACAGGATGCGGGGCGAACTCCCGCCGGACGAAGCGGCAGAGGCCAACGAGCAGGAGTTGCGCGGCTTCTTCGGATCGGAAGAACTCCCTCGGTTCGACCTGATCCTGCTCGGCATAGGTGGTGACGGCCACACAGCGAGCCTCTTCCCCGAGACCTCCGCGCTCGAGGTCCACGACCGCTGGGTCGTCGCGAACCCGGTCTTGAAGCTGGAGACCACCCGCCTCACCCTCACCGTTCCCGTCATAAACGCCGCACGGGCCGTGTATTTCCTCGTCGCAGGCGAGGGCAAGGCCGACGCGCTGGCCGAGATTCTCGAAGGCGACCCCGACCCCCGCGGGTATCCGGCCAGCCTCATCCAACCCCAGGGCGGACCCACGTGGATGCTCGACCGGCCCGCCGCGTCCGAACTCCCGTAACGACCCGCAAAACCGCACACCCGTAGGGGCACTTCGCGAAGCGCCCATTCTACGCGCCGTCCTCAACCCTCCCGAGGAGTGCCGCGGGACAACGTCACGATCCCGTTCGGAAACGTGGACTTCACCCTCTCCTTATATCCAGGGCCCTGGGCCTGCTCGCAGCGCCTGATGCTCATCAGCACTTGCATGGACATCTGGGTGGACAGGGTTTTCGGTTCCCGTCCGGTTTTCTTCAGCAGCACGACGCCCCGCTTGGAGCTAGATCTCTGGGCGGGTTCGACGTGGGCCAACTCGAAAGCGTTGCTCCTCTGCAGGATCTGGGACAGTTGCAGGATGCCGGGGAACTGGTGACTGCCTGAGATCATAAGGTAGTCGGCGTCGCTCTGGCGCATCTGCTCCAGCAGGTTGGACATGGACAGTGAGATCACGCGACATCCCCCCGGCGTTTCGATCCAGATCGCGTCTGGCGGTATGTTGGAGATAGAGGTCTCCCCAGGATCGCAGCTGTTCGGGACGTTCGGCGAGGAGGAGCATGGTGGCTGGTCGAGTTGCAGTTGCGTCGCCTCGTACCGGTCGCCGTTCAGGAAGAGCAGGTAGGTATTCCGCGCCACGCCGACCGCGGCCCCGTTGATCGGGGGTTCTGCCACGACGACCATGTGCTCCCCTTCGGGCAAGTTCTGTGCCACCCAACCGGACATCTCGATCTCCGGGTTCGGCTCCTCCTGGTTCCCTGACGGTCCACCGGCGGTGCCACCTGGCAACAGGGCCAGAACCTTATCTACCGAGCCCACCACAAGCAGGACCGCCAGCGGAACGGCGAGGACCGCCCAGAGCAGGCGCTTGCCGTAGTCGCGCTCCCGCAACGCTCCAAACGCGGCGACGCAGGCCTCTACCAGGAGCGCGGCCAGGACGCAGAGCAAGAGCGTCTGGAGGATAAGGAACTGGCGCGGGGCCCAGCGCACCACCGTTACCAGCAAGCAGACGGGCATCTGGAATAGCATCGCAAGCGCGATCAACCGCCACGGCCCGTTCCCCCGGAACGCCTTCCAGGCCGCGTACCCGACGACAGCGAGCAGTACGGGCACGACGACGACGGCCGGCTCGAGGAGGTTGGCGAGATACGGCCTCAGTAGGTCCAAGGACAGGCCGGCCAGCGCTCGGGTTGCCGCCGCCAGTAACATGCCTGACAGCAAGACGGTCCAGGCGATGGTTACAAACCATCCGGTCCAGCGGCGCCGGCGTCCGTCGGCCAGAAAGCGGTCAATCATATCGGAGGCGTACGCAAAGGCCGCGAGAACCACGAAGACCGCGGCCAAAATAAGGGCGGGCACCTTGAGCTCGTCTGGCAACCGGTCCATCAGATACACCTCCCCGGTGGCGGAGAAAGCCCAGATCCACCACGGCAGGCTTACGAGGGCCAGCCCGAGATAGTGCCAAAGCGCCACGCGAAGGTCCCAGTCGAGCAGCAGCACAGCGACCAGCGCGAGCGGTACGCTGGCGACGCCGGTCTCCTTGGTCAGTATAGAGAGCGCGAGAAAAGCCCCGGAGAGAAAAGCATAAGGAGGGCTGTTCCTCGCGATCGCCGCCAGAAGACCAAGCAGCGATGCCAGGTAGAACGTCAGCATCATGGGGTCTATGATGATCGCGATCTCGGAGTCGACGGTGAAACCGAACAGGCAGACTAGGGCCGCCGCGACCAACCCCGCCGCCGGGTTCGAGATCCTCTTCACCAAAAAGTAAGCCAGCACCGGGTTGAGTAGTGCCAGCAGGCGCGCCGTCCATGCCAGGGGCTCGGGATCATGCCCGAAAAAGAGTATGAGAAGGCCGATCAGGGCCGGCAGCCCCGGACCATGGCCACCGTTGTACTCCGAAAGATGCTCCAGACTCACCAGGGTCTGCCCAGAGACGAACTGCGCGCCGGCCAGCAAATAGCGAGAGGAATCGTTGCCGACGACAGACCAGTTGTGTCCAAAAAACATCAGCCCCGGTATGCTGAGTACCGCGACGAGCGGAACGACCACCAGATCCGCCCACCCGAGCGAGGAGGACTCCTTGCCGAGCAACCAGGATCTCAAAGGACCCCACCCCGACGGACGCGCACGTACATCTCTACCGAGCATACCTTCATGCAACCATTATGAATCATCGACCGCCCGCGGTCCCTTCTCCCCACCGGACCCCGATCTCGTGCCGGGTGATTGGCAACGCCGATCGAAGGCCCACGCCTTCTGCTAACCGTGGATTCCCGCGCAGGCGGGAACGACGGGTGTGGGGCGGGACATTACGGATGGGAGGCTACGGTGTGCGCCCGCAACCCCAAAGCGCGATCGTTCAGACGGACTCGGTAGCACCACGACCTTGTAGGGGCGGTTGGTGGACCGCCCGATCCCCGAACCGCCTAGAAAAACCGCTTCAAAACCCCGATGGCGCCCTGTTTCCACGGCACCCTGTGCGAGACACCCGAGGCGTTCTCGAACCCTTTCAGGTTGTCGAGGTACCAGCGGAAGTTGCGGATCAGGGCCTCCTTGTTGGAGAACTTGGGCGCGTAGTCCAACTGCCTCCGGGCCTTTTCTATGGAGACGAAGGAGTGCTTGGAGGCTGTCTCGTAGACCCACTTGTACAGGGGCGAGAGCCCGAGCCTGTCCAGGATGCGCAGACCCCAGATGGCAGGCGCCGCCGGGAACCCGACCACCTTCTTGCCATGGCCAGCAAAGTCGAGGACGGCCTGGTAATCTTCCTTCATCGTCGTGAACTCGGCGGCGCCGATATTGAAGGTGTCGTTGACCTGTTCCTCCGGCAGGGTTAGCGTCAGGGCGATGGCGTCGCAGAGGTCCTCGACGTCGAGGAGCTGGTAGCGGTTGTTGCCGGAGCCGATCATGGGGAAGTTGTGCCCCGTGTAGGCCCAGTCGTAGAGCAGCGCGAAGACACCGAGCCGCTCCGGCCCTATAAACGACTTCGGGCGGATGATCGGGGTGATTAGCCCCTTGGCCCTGTACTCGAGGCAGATCATCTCGGCCTGGATCTTGGCCTGCCCGTAAGGACCGACGCCCTCGAGTTTGTCAGTCTCGTACAAAGGATGGTGGTCAGGTATCCCGTATACGGCCGTCGAGGAGACGTGGACGAAGCGCTTCACGCCTTGCCGCAAAGAAGCATCCAGCATGTTGCGGGTGCCTTCAACGTCGGTGGTGTAGATGTCATCGGGCGAATAGAGCGGCAAGGCCGCCGCGGTGTGGACCACGAAGTCGGCACCATCTACCGCCCTGTCCACCACCGCCTTGTTCCTGATGTCGCCCCTGATGATCTCGACGCGGTCGCGCTCGGGATAGTCGAAGTCTTCCACGTCGAGGGAGGCAACAGCGTATCCTCTGCTGAGAAGGTGTCTTGCGAGGTTGATCCCCAGAAACCCCGCCCCGCCCGTTATGAGAACTCTCTGCTGGTCCATCCGAAGCTCCTCCTAGTAACGAATCCTCTGACGCACGAAGGCCCGTGCAAATGGCGAATTTTAGCACCCATCTCCCTAGGCATGACGGTGCGCTCTGGTCCAACCGCTTCCCGGCTGCGTATGGTTTATAACTGTCAGGAAGATAAGAGGTCGAGAGGTTGAGCTCTGATCCACACGAGTCTGAAGCTAAACAAGATGGCGCGGGGACCGATTACGCTCCTCGTCCTGGGCGCGCTTGCGGCGACGATCTTCGTCGGTTGCGCCGCCGGAAGCGGGAACTCTTCGCAACCATCCGCGGAGCGGCAGGCCCCCGAAACCTCGAATTCTTCGAAGGCCGAAGGTACGGGCTCTTCCGGGCGGACTTCGGGGGAGCGACTCGGGCATCCCGCGCTCGGGTCGGCGGACGCGCCCGTGGTCATGACCGAGTACTCGGACTATCAGTGACCGTTCTGCGGCAAGTTCACCCGTGAGGTGGAACCGAAACTCTACAAAGAGTACGTCGAAGATGGGACGTTGAGGATCGAATGGCGAGACTTCCAGTATAGAGGGCAGGAGTCGGTGAACGCCGCCGTCGCAGCCAGGGCCGCCCAGGCCCAGGGCCGATTCTGGGAGTACCACGACCTGCTCTACGAAGAGCAGTCCTCGGGCTTCAGCGACGAAAACCTCGTCGCGTTCGCCGAAAAAGCGGACCTCGACATGCAACGGTTCGAAGCTGACTACGATAGCGCCCGCTACGCAGCATTGGTGCAGGCGGATTTCCAAGAGGGACAGAGCATAGGCGTCAACGGGACGCCCACCTTCTTCATAAACGATCAGGCACTGGTCGGCTTGCAGCCCATCGGGGTATTCGAAAACGCCATAGAGGATGCAGAACGCGAGGCTGGCGGTGGTTGAGGTTTCTTTTCTGGCCTCGTTCCTTGGGGGCATGCTCTCTCTGCTAAGCCCTTGCAGCGCGCTGCTGTTGCCGGCTTTTTTCGCCTACGCTTTCCAGTCGCGTGTCGAGCTCGTCGGGAGGACGGTCGTCTTTTACCTCGGGCTCTGCGCGACGCTCGTGCCGCTCGGTATGGGCATCTCGGCCGTCAGCGCGCTCCTCTACGGGTACAGGAGCACGCTAATCACCGCCTCTGGCCTCATTCTCGTCGTCTTCGGCGTCGTCCAGATCGCGGGAGGCGGGTTCGCCTTCGGGCCCGTCGAGCGCCTGCGGAGGAGGATCAAAGGCGACTCCATCGTCGCGACGTTCTGTCTCGGCGCGGTCTACGGTTTCGCCGGTTTCTGTTCCGGCCCCATCCTCGGCGCCGTCCTGACCGTCGCCGCCTCCTCTGGCTCCGCCGTGCGGGGCGCCGGCCTCCTGGGCACCTACGCGGCGGGCATGGCAGCCCCACTGTTCCTGATGGCCCTGCTCTGGGACCATCTCGACCTCGGGCACCGCCGCTGGCTCAGGGGCCGCGAGGTCTCCCTCGGCACCCTCCGCTTCCACACGACGAACCTCATCTCAGGCCTGATGTTCGTCGCCATAGGCGTCCTGTTCATCGCGTTCGAGGGCACCTCGGGTCTCGAAGGCCTGTACGCGTCAGGTGGAGCGACGGACCTCGCCTTCTCCGTCGAGCGGTGGGTCGAGGCCGCTTCCGAGAGGGTGCCCATCTCCGTGGCGCTCGCGGTTCTCGGGGTGTTGTTCGCCGGGTACTTCGTCTACAGGCTCTCGACGCGCCGTAAAGAGCCCGCGAAGCACAAGGGTTAGACCCTCCCTATGGAGCTACTCTTGCCCGACCGCTTCGAGGATGCCAGGACCGGCTACGTGAGGACGATCTTCGAAGGGGTCGCGTCGGGCACACGACCCGCCGCCGTTTCGATCACACCATCCACCCGCCACGTCGGGGTGACGCGCCGCGACACGTTCCGTCCCGGCTTTCCGGACGCCGTCGAGGCCGCCGGCCGGATAGGCTACCCCGTGCTCGTCCGCTCCTCGGGCGGCGGGGCTACCGCCGCCGACCTCGGCACGTTCGGCTTCTCGATCATCCG
>Ga0126314_10001448_pt1 | contig 11434 bp, 14 predicted proteins | sample Plot105B_FD_92535 | JGI IMG/M metagenome (GOLD analysis project Ga0126314, IMG submission 92535) | Serpentine soil microbial communities from UC McLaughlin Reserve, CA, USA - Plot105B | ecosystem: Environmental > Terrestrial > Soil > Grasslands | place: USA: UC McLaughlin Reserve, Lake County... | reverse complement strand
GCGGCGTTTGGCAGGGAGAAGGCCAAAGGCGCTGACGCTGCGCTAGATCGGGCGCTTGAGGAGCTCGTCGCCATGGAAGGCGGGCCGCCAGGAGTCATCGCCGTGATCCAGCGCGGCGAGCACAGGGAGGTACACACCTTCGGGGTCCGCAACATAAAGAGCGGGCTGCCCATGAGAGTCGATGACCGCATGCGCATAGCAAGCACCGCTAAGGCCTTCAGCGGGGCTGTGGCGCTCTCTCTGGTTAGTAAGGGTGCGCTCTCCCTGGACGACACCATCGGCGATCTCCTGTCGGGCCTGCCGGATCCGCCCCCCGCCACCTGGTCGGAAGTCACCCTAAGGCAGCTACTAAACCACACCAGCGGGCTGCCGGACTACACGGGTAGTGATGCGTTCCTGAACGCGCTGATAGCGAACCCCACGCAACCGGACCCGCCGGAGAAACTGATCACCTACGCTTATGATCTCAATAATGGGAATCTGCTCTTCATTCCAGGTACCCAGTACAAGTATTCCAATTCGGACAACATAGCTGTTGGCCTGATGGTCGAACACGCTACGGGTAGGACCTACGAGAGCCAGCTCCAGAAGCAGGTCTACGGGCCGCTAGGACTTCGGAGGACCACCCTGCCGGTCGGTGCGAACCTCAAGAAGCCTTTCATCCACGGCTACGACGTCTCCCCACCACCTCCTCCCGAAGACGTCAGCGAGGATTTAGCTGCCGGCTGGGCCTGGGCTTCCGGGGGGATCGTCTCCACCCCGGCCGACCTCAACACCTTCATCCGTGGCTACGTGGGTGGCAAGCTCTTCGACCTACAGACGCGAAGGGAGCAACGCCAGGTCATCGAGGGGGGAAGCTCCGACCCGCCAGGACCGGGCAAGAACTCGGCCGGGCTAGGGATCTTCCGCTACGAGACGCGCTGCGGGACGGTGTGGGGCCACACGGGTAACATAGGGGGCTACACGCAGTTCATGGCGGCCAGCCCAGACGGGAAGCGCTCCGCCACGGTGTCCATAAACACGCAGCTCAGCCCGCCGAGCACGGGCGACCAGGATGCCTTCAAGGCGCTCAGGCGCGCCGAGGGTCGCGCCGTGTGCGCCGCGCTGGGGGGCTAGGGATAGAGGCACTAGCCCTTAGACGACGGGACGGCCGGGGTCACGAAAGCCCCGGCCTCTTCTTTCAACCCTTATTCACCCAACGTCCTAGAAGGGGAATTCTCCGAAGTTCGGGGAGGTAGTCTATCGCCCCTGTGCCTTTCGGCTCCATACGCTTGCCCGCCTACTCTCACTCCCGGCTGGCGGGAGCTGATCGGGTGAGATGCGCCCTCCTTTGAACAGCCCCCACCCTTGCCAACACCCCCTTGCGCTGAGCTCTTATCGAGCCTATCAGGTACCGGACACCCAGCCACGTAGATCGGCTCTGGCTATGCTGTTAGGGTAGATCTGCCAACATCGGCCATCGCCCACCCCCCGAATGCTAGGGTCAACATCACTACCGAGCCTTGGGCTAACAACCTTACGACTATAGGGAGCCGCTGCGGATTGTGGTGGGGTGCTTTTAGGATTGAGTTGTCGAGTCGAGTAGAGCTCACGCCCAGAAGGAGAACACAAGGCGATGAATCGGCGATGAATCAATGGATGACTCACTAGATCAGAGGTCTATTCACCCAAGTGCGTGGAATAGGAATTCTCGGAAGTTCACTTGCGGGATCCTGCATAGAATACCCTCTGAGGGCCGCAAGGACGGCTTCTACGGCTTCTGAGACCGTGCGCCAAGGTCCTACATGTTGTGGTGCTGTATAAAGATGCGATCAGACGAATGCCGAGAAGCGGTTCGCACGGGGGCATAACTAGGACATGCTTTGGTTAGAGATGTCACGAGACGAAGCTCATGGAGGCGGCAGCTGGGCCTTCGGACAGTCCCTATGGTCCCCATCTCGCAAAACGAATGGCACGAAATGGGCGTTTTGGGACACCCTACTTCATGTTGAAATAGATGATCCTGTGCTACACCTGCGGGGAAAGGGTGATAGGGCAACATTCGTTGGCTTTTCGACCGCAGCGGCTGACGGCTTCGAGACCAGCGACCGGCCCCCGAGTCCTGGTGCTTGGAGCTTTGCTCAGAGCTTCTACCGTGTGCCGCTCCGCAATTTCACTTCCCTTGTGGATCCTATGCTGCTGCGGGACATTTTCAGAAGGCGAGATACTGAACTCCGAAGTTACTTCATGGGTAATAAAGCTGCATCTAGGAAGGAGCGGCTGTTCTACGTAATCCAAGGGGGGCGACTGCAGTGTCTCAACGGCGCCTACCTTTCTGAGGTAAGCAGAGAACTCGCACGACTCCTCCTTGATAGGACCGAGGAGAGGCCTCAACACTCTCTAAATGTCGTTCGCGAAGTAAGCACTGGCGAGCGGTTGCAGGAGCTACTCACTCGTGTCGGCCAACGCGAATTTTCGGATAGAGTACGAGAGAACTATGGGACACAGTGCTGCTTTCCTGACTGCGAAGTCGCAGAACGGACCTTCCTGCGCGGGTCACATATTGCCCGTTGGGCGGACGAGCCTGATTTACGGGGAGATGTTAGCAACGGGTTATGCCTCTGCTTAATGCACGACCAAGCATTTGAGAGTGGCCTTTTTACAGTTGACCTTGAGCTTCGCGTTTGGGTAGATTCAGCGAAAGCACGCCGCAGCCCGTGGGCTGCGGTCCACTTGGGGCCCTACCATGGTCGCGACTTGCGGCTCGGCGCGGTTGCGCCCTCCGAAGAAGCGTTGCTACAGCACTGGGAGCGAACTAGTTGCTATCCGTCCTAGGTGGATCTACCACCGGCGATTGGTTCGGATCTTTCCTTAATCCCACCTTCGTAAAAGGAGAAGGGGAGAAGGCTAGCGGGCGAATTTCGCCTACGACGTTCGTGAATAAGGGCATGACGAAGGGCCGGAGCGTAGCAGCTTGGCCCTTCTCACTCATTCCTTGGGTTCTTTGTTTTTCTGAGCTTTAGTTTGAGAGTTCCGCCCTTTGGCGTGCTACCGGCTTTTTTGGTCCCCAGAACTCTCGCTCCACCACGCACAGGTTGGTAAGGGACTGCTATCCCGCTCGATCTCTTGCTAGCCATCTTCGCATTGCTTGCGTCTGCCCTGGAGCCGCCTTTGTACAATTTCGCCACCGAACACCTCCTTATTGCTCTCCTGGGTTGAGTTTGTCGCTGAAGTAGTGCTTGCGATGTACCCACTTGAAATGCTCGTGTTTGGTGATGGCTGCTATCTCAATGGGTCCTCCCACTGTCGGTGCGCCAGGACTGAAACGGGAATACCCGATGGTCAGCTTAACTAAAAATTCGGCAAGATCTATCGCGTCTTGTATCGGCATCGCGGCATGCACAAGCGGAGTTGCAAGCCTACGCTCGATGGTGTCCACAGCGGGCCCAACTTGCTCGTCAGGCACGCCCAAGTCCCTGGAGAGCACATCCGGAAGTGCGGTACCATGGCCTGCCAACAGGCGGGCAATTGCTTCAGGTTGTCCCTCCCAAAACACTTGCGCCTCGGCATCATTGGGACCACTAACTAGCTGCGGCGATGGGCAGCTTCCTCCCTCCTCTATCTCCACGTGGTACGCCTCAGCCAAGCGCTCTCCTGAAGAGTACCCTCCTACTAAAAAGCTCAAGGGGGGCCCGTTCTCCGAACCTTCGTCGAATTCTCTTAGATAGTGCTCCTCGTACATAAACTCCCTCACTCTGTCCGCGACATCTCGAACTGAGTAGGAGTCGTGATCCAACTTCCAGTCTGCATTAGTATCATCGGAGAACCTTTGCCGCAGATCCTTGGCCAGGGTGGATATGGAGGCCGGTCCTATGCTGCCTGACCCCCAAGTCACCGCGCCTATGGGGAAGCCCTTCTTGAGGTTAAAGATCTTGTTGGCGGTGTTGTACACATTGAGTACACCTGAGGATCCCCCAGCCGGATCTCGACCCATGAGAGTTGAAGCGCTATCGGCAGCCAGCACGAGCCCATCATGAACCTTGAGCGCGACCGCGATGGTCACCCGCTACCTCCTCCCTGGTACGGAGCTACGCGCTGATACTTCCCGGAACGATACCAGAGGTAGTTGTCTGAAGAATAGCCCTTTCGGGAGCTAGGGTTTCCCCGGCTTCGAACGCAGAGACTTGCCGTGAGCAGCTCTGCCGCGCACCGAACTGTTCATTAGGGAGGCTTGAGAACTCGCTGCCTTCAAAGAAGAGGCTCTTTTTTCCGCCCGCGCCGCCCTAGCGTTGGCCACACGCGCGGCGCTCCCAGGTTCTATGAGCCAGCCCAAGTGGGTCTCGACACCCTCAAGTTCGCCCTTCCGTGCCAACTGCTTGACCCAGGTACCAGACGTGCCGATGACACGTCCCGCCTCCGACGGGGTGAGGTAGTCCTCGACGTCTTTCGGGCTGCCTGATGCCATGGTGTTCTCCTTTCTGTCTGAAGCTATTATAGACTAGAACGCAGTTCATGTCTATAACTAGTTGCGGGTCTATAAGTTGTGTGTTATGGTTGCCGCTCAGTAGCAGTTTGACCCTGGAAGGAGGTGAAGAAATGGCAAGGAAGAAGGGTTCCGGCGGAGGCTCGTCTAAGGGTTCCTACCACTCCGCGATCAGTGGGCGCTACGTAACTGCGAAGCACGGTAAGCGCTCCCCAAAGACCACTGTCAAGGAGAGCAGGAAGAAGTAGGTGTAACGCAAGCTAGCAGGGCGGGAGACGCCAAGAAGGAGGGTTGGATCCATGAGGAAACCCCGCATAAAGCCCGTACACAACAAGCCGATAATGGTCAAAGGTAAGATCATCGGCCACTACAGTATGAACAGCCGTGGCGAGGTGACGATCCGCACCAAGCCGCCCAAGTTGTAGCGCAGACTGCTTGATACCATTTCAGAGGGTTTAGGCGTGGTCTGAACCTATCGGGATGAAGTCCAGACCTAAGCCCTCTCTTTTCCCCCTCCACTCCTTATGAGCAGTAATCACCCTCCGAACCACCTCTGCCACCAGGGCCGCTGTGCGCCCTCCTGAGCACCTGGGGTATTGGGGCGGGGCTCTCTCTCCCCTCTCTGGCTCCCGCTCGACCGTCTCAGGCGATTCTCGCGTCTCTGAGGGTGCCTCTATGGCCGGGATCCGCTCGAGCGCTGCGGCCAGCAGCCTCCTCGCCTCGGCGTGGGCCTGGCGCTCGGAGTGCAGCTGCTCCCGGAGGTCCTCGACCTGGCCGGAGAGGGCGTCGATCAGGGCGTCCGTCCTGTCGATCGGAGAGTTAACGCCCGGTCGTGCCCGGTCGCCGACGGGTTGCGCCCTGTCGGTAGCTTCGCCGGCGGTGGCTTCGCTGAGGACGACGTAGACCGCCCCGCCTTCCCGGATGGTGTGCAAGGTGCGGCGCTTGATGCGGCTCCGCACAGCTTCGGCGGTGATGCCAAGGACTTCCGCAGCCTCAGCCACGGTCAGACGCCGCCCGGTCGCCTCCGGCCCTCCGCCCGGTCTGTCACCCTCTCCCACGCCCCCATGCTCTACCCCTCGGCGGTCACGCGCAAGCCCTCAGAGGCCCTCTGGGCGCCTCTGGGCGTGCTACAAGCTAGACGAAGACTATCGTGGGCTGCGGCGCCCTGGCAGACCACACGGCCATCGCAGCGGCCAGGACCAGATCGTCGTGGTCGCCGTCTCGCCGCTCGTAGGAGTCGTGGCCGGTCGCCAGGTTGATCTTTATGCGGAAGTTAAGGAGCTCCTGGCGGAGTACCTCGGCAAGCTCCAGCGAGGAGGCTATCTTGAGCGTGCCCGTCTGCAGGGCCGCCTGCAAGGCGGAGATGAGGTTCTTCTTGGGCACCCTGTAGATGCTCCCTTCACGGCTCTCGGCGTCCCCGCCGTGGATCTTCACCGCCTTAAACGAGCGCCCTCGCTTGGTGAATATGTCGGTTACGGCCGGCCCCACCCCGGTTGCGTCGATCACCAGAGAGGCCTTGCCCTCAAGCTGCGGGCTGTCCATGAGGGCCCCTACCCGGTCGGCGACGTCAGGGTAGAGAGTGTGGCGGAACCTCTCCAGGTGGCGCACGTGCAGATCGCCGGCGGCCGCTTCGACCACGGCGATCGCGGTGTAGTCGTTAGCCTGGCCCAGGTCGAGCCCCACGTGGAAGCGGCTCATGCGGCTCCCCCAAAGAGCGGCGCGACCTCGTCGGTTATCGCCTTGTCGATGACCTCCGTGGCGAAGACCTGATCGACCGTGTCCATGAAGCGGCACTCGTACTCCTGGGCGAACCACCACGGCCCTAACGTCTTGCGCTCCTCCTCAAGGAATTCGGGCGGGATCCGCGGACACTCCTCAGCGGTGACGGTGTAGCGCTCCCACCCTTCGCCCCCGGTCCACTCCTCGTAGAAGACGCCGCGCTTGCCAAAAGGTGTGGAGAGCATCATCAAAGATCCTCCGGAGACGGCGAGCATGGGACGGACCGCGTAGTAGAGTTCATCAGCCACGCGGGCGGCCTCATCGACTATAAGGAGGTCGACGCCCGAGAAGCCGCGGACGGTCTTCTCCGTGCCGGGCAGCGCTTCTATCCTCGAGCCGTTAGTGAGATGCATGCCTAGCTTGCGGTAGGAGTCGGCGGGGATCGGGTGCCCTAGCAGGCGGTAGAACTCCGCCACCTTGGTGAAGAGCTCTTTAGCCTGGCGCTCCGCTGGGGCGAGTATCAGGATCAGAGAGCCGGGCTGGCTAAGCGCTTTGTGCAGGGCCAACACACCCGCCATCGTGGACTTGCCCGACTGCCGACTGCAATTGAGCAGGGTACGGGGCGAATCGGAACGAAGAAGCTCTGTCTGCCACGGATCAGGAACGATTCCTAAAGAATGGACGAACTCGAGACGGTCTGTTGGCACATCGGCACTCGCCGCGCCGCGCAGGGCCTTCAGGCGCTCTATGTCGGCTCTAAGCCGTTTGGCCGTAGCCACGCTTCAACTCTTCCACTTCGCGGGCCAGGTCCTCGAGGTCCGCCCTCTGCCCTATCTCCGCAGCCCTAAGCAAGGTGTTGTAGCCCTGAAGCGCTACGGCGCCCTTGCCTTTCTCCACGCTCCCATCGAGCACGCCAGCGATTACGTCGCGCACATCCCGCTTGATCTCGGAGAGCTCCCCGGCACCCTTCGCCTTCCCGCCCCGCCTTGCCCGCCGGCGCCGCTCCTCGGCGTTAGCAGGGTCATGTGACCAGCAGTAACTACCGTTAGTAGCATCCAGCTTGCAGCGCTCCCCTGCGCTTGTTATCGCAGCGCAACGCACTTAACTAGCCTCCTCCCCCCGGTCCTCTTTCCCTCGCTGCGTGCTCGTGTGGATAAGCAGCCCGTCCTCGAAGACCTGCACGGCATCGAGGTCTCCGCCCTGGCCGCCCTGCCAGAAGGTGACGAGGGCCTCTCCGGTCCCTGCGCGGGAGCGTGTCTTCGTTAGTTTCATCTGCTTCCTTTCCGCCTTAGGGGCAACGTCAGTCATTTACCAGCTCACAGAGGACGAGCCTATCCCAGCTAATCAGCGTCTTCGTAGTGTCGATACCCAGAACCGGCCCTGCGGAGTAGAGGTCGAGCAGGGTCCCGCTCGTCTGCACGCCCGAGCCGAAGCCGTCCATGTACTCCACCTTCAGCGTTCGCTCGAGCCATGTGCTCGGTAGCAGGCTCTTCGGGCGCGTCGTCTTGGGTAGGGTAGGCGTCCCGTTGCTGTCCGGGCGGGTCATTGCGTCCAGGATCTCCGTCACGCTGCGCTCCCTTCTTCGGAGATCGTTGCGTCTTTAGTGTCCACGACCAATAGATCCTCCCTTGTCGAATAGCCCGACGTGCCACACATCGTTGCCTCCCCCTCCCCGAGGGCCCGCAGAGTGTCCTGTAAGCCGGCCCTAGTGAGTTCTGATACCTCCCTAGCCCTCGCCTTCGTAGTCGGGTTAGGTCCATCTAGCGAACTGCGGTAGAGGCAACGGACCACGATCTCCTCATCGTTGCGGAAGTCCAGGACGATCCTCTGCAACTGAGTCATGCTGCCCTTCTCTCGAGGTCCTGGCCCAAGATCCACCGCTTGCGGTGGGCCTCCCAAAGCTGCCACCGCTCCCCTCCAGGCATGAAGACGATCAACAGATGGTCTTCGTCGAGCACGTAATGCTGGCAGAAGCGCCGTCCCCACAGACGGCGGTCGGTGTGCGCCTGGCGCCACGTATGGGCATCTTGCAGGTCATAGATGATGGCGAAGCCGTCAGAGATCATCACGTCGCCCTGCTCTCATCGCGGGCGCTCCCCTTCATCAACCGCCAGAATTCGCGTCGTACCTCCTCGGGTTGGGTCTGCGCCCGACGCAGCCGATCAGCGTCCCCTGCGAGCCAGCGGGCATAGCCGCTACACACCCCACAGACAGAAGGGCTTATGCCGTGGATACATTGAATAACCGCGTTAACCGCGTAAGGGCGTAAGGGCGTATCCCCATTGTGCGGCCGACCTGTAGGGCTGCCGTCGCTGTCTACATCTATACTATTTATTTTGACAGATTTATTATCTAAGACTTCCTTGTTGTGCTCCTCGTCTCTCAACTGACGTGCGAGGCTCGTGTATTTGCCCATCACCAACCCTCTACGCCCTTACGCGGTACGCTATTTACGCGGTTAATAATCACGCGGCGTACCATCTCTCTGTGGGCTTCTTTCCTTCGCCTTCGCGGCTCCGGGTGACCCGGATACGCCCTTCCTTGAGCAACACTGTGCGGATCCGGTCGAGCTCCTCGGCGCCCTTGTTGCGGCCGAACAGTTCGCGTACTTCGTTGCGGGTCATACTCCCGTCTTCGGCGTCCCGTAGTGCTGTAAGGAGTTTGTCGGCGTCGGGGTCACCGAGGAGGTCTCCGAAGATCAGGCGCGCCGATTCCTCGGCGTACTGCCAAACTGCGAGCGCGCTCTCGACATGCTCGAGCCTGATCTCACGCGACAGATCCGCGAGGGCGTAGATCATCGCTAATCTCAAAGCTTGTGCCTCTGCCCTGGCGGTCACCGCGCCGAACATTCCTGCGCGATCTTCTGTGAGCAGCTCGTAAGCCTCACACCACAGCGGTTTCGCATCGTTGGCCCATGTCATGCGCATCTCACTGTTGCCGTACTCAAGGGCGGCCACGAGCGCGCGGGTGATCGGCTGCAGGTTTGCGGTGTGCCAGGCGCCGCCGAACGGCAGAGACTTCGACCGCTTGACTAGAAACCACTGGAACCTATTAGCAAGCCCGTTGGCCATCTCGGTCTCTGTCAGGTGGCGTACCAGTTCGTCGCGCGTGATGTGGCCCAGAACGGAGATGTGCGGATTCGTAGCTTGATGCGGGGAATGTTTCACCATTGTGCGAAGGCTCTTGCCGTCCCATGCGTTGCGCATTACCGGCGAGAGGGTATTGCCCTCTCTCTTCATAACCTTGAGGGCTTGTGACAGTTCCCCTTCCATGACTAGGAGGCGCTTGTCCTTCACGCCCTGGTCTACGGTTTTCATCTTGCCGTCTTTGTCCGGGACCTCGACGGGGTCGCGTACTTCGCTGATAAGTCCTTCGCCGCTCGAGAGGCCACTGAGGATGCGCCCTTGTGTCCAGTGCCTATCAGCGGCGTGCATGATGTTTTCGATGGGATCCCACGTTGACCCTTTGCGCCCCTTCGCGGTCTCTCCCACGACGCCGCAAAAGAAGTTCACACGATGCTTCGTCGCCCCGATTTCGACGTAGGGACCGCGCCCGAGTGCGCTGCCGAAGGCGGTAATCGCACTTGCCAGCACGGCGACGGGGTCGCCTTCTGTGTGTGGGTCTACCGTCTCTACGATCCGCCCGAAGAGGCCACGATAGGCCGCCTCCTCCATCTTGAGAGAGGGCGGGGGTTTTTCCTCGTGGCCGCCGAAGATCATTCTGATCCGTGGATTGCGGCCCTCTTCCGAGAGCTTGGAGAAGATGCGTTCGTATTCTCTTTGGCCCCCGTCGCGGTTGCCCGCATACTTTTCGTAGCCTAGCGCCCGGTCTCGTTCGGCTATGCTCTCGACAACGACCCGCCGGTTGGCGCCGGCGTCGTAGAGCACGCGTGCAATCTTCATCAGTGTTGAGGAGCGGTTTACTTCGCCGTTTTCCTTGAGCTTCGGCGCCTCTCCGCGGTATACCTTCAGGGCCTCAGGGTCGAGCACGACCGGCGGCTCGTCGGGGTCGGTGTGATGGGTGGAGTTGGCAGTCGAGGCCGCTTCCGGCAACGGTGGGAGGATGCGATCTAGGTCACCGGCTATGTAGGTACGGGTCGCGTCCAGGATCTCGACCCTGACCTCTGGACGTTCTTCGTACTTGTGGTTGTACGTACCGGGTACTCGGAGCAGTTGGCTAAGATCGAAGCCTGATGGGTCGGACCCGATCTTAAGGGCCAACCTCTTGTTGAGGAGTTCGGCGTCTTCTGGTGGGAGTGGGTCCGCCAACCGCCAGTAGCAGTGAAACCTACCGGGCGAAGACTCGACCACCGCGGTGGGTGCGAGCTCCCCATTCGGTACGCGAGCCCCGTCGAGATCTCCCCACAGCGTGTGGACTGCGCTGGCGTTCTCTTTGATGCGCCTGGACTCGGTCAGAAGGTGCGCACAGAAGTAAACCTCGTGGCCTTTCTGCGCCTTCTCTAGTGCCCACTCTGCTGCTTTGTCTGCGGTCTTAGGATAGTTAAAGTACTGGTGTCGAAAGCTGTCGTCGTCGGCAGCGTGGGCGATGGCCAACAGCCCGCGCTCGCCGTCGAACATGTGGCGCCACAGCGTCAGGGCGTTCTGCGTAGCATTGTTCTCGTGTATACTCACTTCGGAAACTCCTTTCTAAGCCGCTGGGGTTTCGAGAACACGAGGCCGGACCAGGCAATAAGAGCGGTCCGGCCTCGTGTTCTCTTAGTGGGGGTGCGCGCCCTTGGGCGCAGAACTGCAATATAGAGAGCACTTTATATGATCTGGTGCGAAACGCAAGCCTTTGTGTACCCAAGGCGCACGAGTGGAATATAAGCGGCACTGTAACGGTATCTGTACCGAAACTCAACCTTTTGTGCTCCAACTGCAATGCTTGGCTTGGTATCTAGCCTTTCAGGTCGGAGGCCTCGACATCGAGAGCCTCCACCAGCTTGCGGACCGTGCAGAGTCAGGGGATAGCTACCGGCGAGCGGGTCGGGCCCTACTAGCCGCACCGTAGCCGATCTACCGGGCCGGGGTATCCTTCGGGGTCTCCCGGCCCTTTGCCATGGATAGCAAAATTCGGCCCTTCTTGTGGTAGGGTGCGGCTAGCGGGCGAAGGTCTTAGGTCGGTTGTGGCGGAGCCCCCTCCCCTCATCCGAGAGCGTCTGCTCTATCCTGCCCATCGCTCGACATTGGCGGGCCGGGGAACTCTTTAGTGGGTCAACCCCGGCCCGCACCTCGCTGCTAAAGCCAGCGGCGG
>Ga0126314_10001447_pt1 | contig 11434 bp, 9 predicted proteins | sample Plot105B_FD_92535 | JGI IMG/M metagenome (GOLD analysis project Ga0126314, IMG submission 92535) | Serpentine soil microbial communities from UC McLaughlin Reserve, CA, USA - Plot105B | ecosystem: Environmental > Terrestrial > Soil > Grasslands | place: USA: UC McLaughlin Reserve, Lake County... | reverse complement strand
GAGATCGTCGAAGTGAGCGGCGTAATCCTCGAGCGGACCGGGGGCGGACTCTACGGATACTCTCTTAGTCATGGCAATACCTCCTACTGGGATCACCATTAGAGCACCTTCTACTTCCTGTCACAACAAACTACCGGTAGGACTGTGATAGTTGGGGCTCTTGAACCTCACCCAGCTGCGCACAAAGCCGTTCTGAGGGCATTGAAGAGTGGGGGTAATGGTTAGCCGAGCCGAGGACCTCAAGCTAGCCCTGGACCTGCTGTTGGGGTCGGCCTTCTCGTCCGGCTGCCGCTTTGAGTATGGGACGCCTTTGGCCGAGGAACTCGTCTAGCCTCTCTGCGAGGTTGCGCAGCAAGTGCCAGCGGTCCGCCACCTGGGTGGCCTGCGGTGCACCGGCTGAAAGTCCCTCCCTGCAGATATGGGATCTGTCGCGGCTCGCCAGCTCTATCTTCGGGTGCTCAGAAAGCCACTTCGCCAAGGACTCTACTGAATGCTCTCCGAGAAGATCCACTACCTTGTGACGCTCGAGGTCCACAAGGATGGTGCCGGGGGTGTTTTCTCTACCCAGGCCGAAGTCGTCTACACCCAGCACGCGCACATTCTCCTCATCAGCACGGAAAGCCTCTCGGATACGGTTCAGGAGGGTATCCGGGCATACGATGAGGCCCAGCTCGTGTGCGAGCCTCGCGCCTGCTTGACCGCCCAGAGCAAGAACGATCCACTCCAGCGCCTCCCTCTGGCGGTCGGTGGCGCGAGCGCAGACGCGGGCCACATCTTCCAGACGCTCTGCGAAAACCCTGCGCTCGCAGGAAGGAACGTCGCAGAAGAACTTGCGCACTCGAACTCGAAGGCGCACCGGTGTGCCACACTAGGGCAGATCGGCCAAAGTGCGAGCGTAGCATCCTTGGATCCGGCGCGACAGCCGTTTGCAAAGAGGGCACTCGGCCGTGAGATTGGTCGTAGAGGCCTAGATGGTCACCAAGCCTCTGGTGACAAAGAGCCGGTCTACGTGCAGTCGTTCAGGAACGGTGAAGTTGGCATCGTAGGGAGCGGTGTTGGGCATGAATTCCCTCCAGGCAGAGTCTGGAGAGATTGTATGGAAGGGCCATCACCTTCACCTAAAGATCGGAAGAGCCGTCGGCTTGACAAACAGTGCCTTCTCATAGAAGTCCGCATAGCCTCGGTCCAACGCCTATGAGCGTCCCCGGCTGTGATCGACTGTCTTCGGGTATTATCTAGACTTCCCTAGTTTCCCAACGATACCATCAGACGTGCTCCCGCGCACAGCGGCTCCTGACCGCTCTGGATCTCGGCTCTGCGACATCTCTCAGCACCTGCACTAGGACAATCATCGAACACCCGAAACGTACATTGAAAACTGCACTATGAGGTAGAGAATAACCCACAGGGCTGCCAGAACTAGGACAACCTTTAGGATGCGTATGCCCCGTGTACTTGCCCTGTCCCTATCGAACCTGTTTTCGGCGGGTCTTGCTGGCTCAACGTCGTGCGTAAGCAGCAGGTTCGTCTCGTCGGGAACTGATGAATATGCCTTTGCTCTTCTATCCTCCAATACTCTTTCTAGCGCGCTAATGAGACGCCCAACGTCGTCCCCCCAACTGGAGTCATGCAACTCAAACGCATTACGGCGGGTCAGGGGAGCTAGATCCTCGGGCAACTCATCGGTACCAGGCATGGACGCTCCTTGTACAAGCACCGGAATCACTCTCATGTTGCGCTGGAGCGCAGCAGCGATCTCCATTCGTACATAGTCGTTGGGGTCCTGCAGACGCTCTCGTCCAGCCGCATCCGTCGCAGTTAACCAGTTCTTGCCAATCACGGCGAGCATCACTCCAGAGGAGCCAATCGCGCTCTCGATAGCCTCCGCAAAATCTAGGCCCGGCTCTATCGAATCGATGTCTCGAAAGACTCTGTCCTTGCCGAAGTGTTCCGTGAACCTATCTGCTATCCGTCCTGTGTAGCCGGCGCTTTCGTCTCGTCGGTAACTGATAAACATGCCTTTTGCATCGTTCGCCATGGCCATCCAACTTCCATCTACCTTTCTTGGGCGCCTCAAGTTCGCATTGTAGCAAAGATAATGATTTGGCGATGAATCCGAAGGAGGGCAAAAAACTCCATTCACCGAAGTTGGACTTCCGCATGACGGAGTTCTATGAAGTTCGCATGGACGGAGCCTTCGGAATTTGGCCGAGAGGAAACTCCAAAAATCACTCAAATGAGTGATGCGTTCTTTGTTGTAAGAGCATAAGCTACTGCTGTAACGTGACAAGGAGTGGTGTATGCGCTCAGAGGGAAGAGCTGATGGCCATGCTTCATCGTGAATTCATCGCCTGCTGCTCTAATGATAATGCGGCTAGGAACAGCGGGATCAGCGCATGAGCTCGTACTTCGATAAAATCCTTAAAGCTGTCAGCTTAGCGGCCACTTTGGCCATAGTTGGCGTGAGCAGCTTGGCTTGTACCGGTCCGGCGCAGGGCAATAAGGTCACTGATGGCCACCTGACGGCCGAACAGTGCATCGACAACAACACGGCTGGTTCCGTTGCGTCGTTTGAGGAAGACCTGGTCGCTGAAGGCCTTGTAAATAAGGAGCTCAACAAGATCAGTATTACGCACGGGATGTGCGAAGAAATCATCGAGCGTACGCCCGGTGGCTCGCCAATCGCACGTGCCGCTGTAGTAGGTAACTTGACCCAAGAGCTCCGGATCATCAAGGAGAGCATGGAGGATGCTTCTGGCAAGGATGTCAACGGCGACGGCATGATCAATGCAGAGGACAATAAGACCGGTGACTCTGCGTCTCTTGCTGCTGCCCACGCTGCACAGACGGCCTTGAGGAGAGCGCCTGAGGAGGGCAGCACCGATGGTGGCGGGATTGGGGAGCTTAACGTCGAGCCCGCCGCTTTCCTCCAAGATGAGGCCCAAAGTCAGTACTACGAGCCTCGGCGGAAGGTGGGCGGTGGCGGAGGAGGAGGGGGCACAGCAAGCCCCACAGAAAGCCCCACAGCAACCGACGGAGGAGGGGGCACAGAAAGCCCCGCAGCAACCGACGGAGGAGGTGGCGGAGGAGGGAACACAGCAAGCCCCACAGCAAGCCCCTCAGCAACCGACGGAGGAGGCGGCGGGGGAGGGGGCAATGTCAGCGGCGCCGGAAGCGGAGGCGGCGACGGAGGGGGCGGCGTTGAGGGGGCTCAGACGACAGTGCTCCCTCCTCGTGAGCACGTACGAACCAACGCCTCACGCGCTGCTCAGGAAGAAGGTGCCGACAAGGAGGCCGCTGCCGCCGGTGGGCAATGCGCTGCGACTGTGGGCCTGACCGACCTCACCCTGCGCTTGCTCAGGGATCGCTCGGACTTTAACCCTCCGGCCAAGGAGCTGCAATGGAAGGATATTGACAGAACGCGCCTCGTTATGACACCAAAGGCTTCGAATCCCATCGAGCATCTACAGCGGGAGTTGGATCAGGCCGAGGGAGCAGCTAAGGACGACGCTCATTGCATGCAGCTAGGGAATCAAATGGAGGCGAAATTTATAGCCGACGAGGACTTAGATATCACACCGCTTGACAAGCGCAAAAAAGAGGTCCCGCCTGAAAAACCCATCACGTGGCGCTGGGATATCGTCGCGAGTGAGATGGGTCAACAAGCTCTGTACCTAAACGTCACAGCACATGTGTACTCACAAAAGCAGGGAGGACAGTTTCGTGCGGTTTCGCAGAACCCGCCGCTGTTTGACGACAACATCACCGTAAACGCCACAGGGTGGGAGGTGTTTGCCGACTTTGTCGCCAGCCACTTGGCGGTGCTTGTGCCGAGCTTATTGACAATCCTGACCGCCATAATCATTCTGTTTGTATTGCCTTGGTGGAGAAGACGCCATCAGCCACGCTTACTCAGAGACCCCTCGAGTGGTGCTTCCTGAGATGACAGGTGGATTTAATCGCCTAACAGATGACCCTCCTAGCCTGTACACCTGGACGAACATGAACCTCTGCATCAACACCGAGCCGTAGGGCGAGGCTAGTCGGGAGGCTCCTTCTAAAGGGCCTTCCGCTTCTATTCTACATTGCCGAAATTCTCGGAAGCCCACCCCCGGCATTATGCATAGCCCCGCTCCTATACAGCAGGTTGTCTTATGTAGAATGTCGAAGGTTCATAGCCCGTCATACATAAGACACTGCTAAAATCCGCTCGTATTATGGCCCCTTCTAGGGTATGCCCTCCGGAGTGGGGCTATGGGCCTTTTGGCAGGTTTTCGTCGGGATCGCTAAATCCGCAACGCCTCGAGTCTTCGGACGAGAGCAGAATGGTGGCCCCGCACCGCAGTTCGTACAGTTCAGGTTGACATTCAGTTCGTGCGGGGGCGCCATCACATTGGCCAGTAGGCGTCCTCGATGACCGATGCCCGCGAGATGGCCAAGATGCTGGACCTGCGAGCTGGATGTGGGGGTTGTCTAATCTTTGCCTGGTCCCAACGGTCTATTGACAGACAAAATCTGGGAACCTCGCCATCTCTTGGAATCAGAGGATTCGGCACTAACCAAGTGTAAAGTCGTCGCTACGCCCCGCGTCCAACCGCTCACCTGATTTGTCTGGGGGGAAAAGCTTAAGTTTGACATAATATTCGCCCGGTTTATCCGGAAGGGGAACCTTAATTGTAGCGGCCTTCGTCCAAAAGCGGCTGGGTTCTATGTACGTTCCGTGCTGATTCTGAAACTTGGGGCCAGGAAATTTCTTTTGTGTGTTAGCATCATACATGGTCCACCGGACTTCGCATTTCTTGCCAGGAGGGTACCCTGTGATCGTGGCGTTGAATGTGACAATTTCGAATTCAGTACCGCTATCGAACGTAGTACCCGATACCGTAATATCCGATAACTGACCAGCGGCAGATCCAGGAGGCCCTGAATTAATCATCTGGTACAAGCCGTAAAGGGACGCAATAGCTGCGAGCATTAAAATACCACCCGCGGCCCACCATAGTAGCTTCCTGCTCGGTCGTTTTACCTCTGGATCGTCGGGCGTCGCTGCTGAAGTTCCTTTGATTACTCTCTCTATCACGGTGATGAGACGCCGGAAGTCGTCTCTCCAACTAGTATCATGCAACTCAAAAGCGTTGCGACGGGTCAGGGGAGCTAAATCTTCGGGCACCTCGTCGGCGCTAGGCATGGACGCTCCTTGTACAAGCACCGGAATCACTCTAATGTTGCGCTTGAGTGCGGTTGCGATTTCAACCCGCACAAAGTCATGGGGGTTCTCTAGACGCCTTTGGCCAGCCGCATCCGTCGCAGTTAGCCAGTGCTTCCCAATCACGGCGAGGAGTACTTCCGAGGACTCAAGGGCACGTTCGATAGCTTCAGAAAAATCAAGACCTGGTTCTAGCGAATCGATGTCTCGAAAGACTTTGTCCTCGCCGAAGTACTCGTCGAAGCTGTCTGCTATCCAACCTGCGTAACCGGCGCTTTCGTCGCGTCGGTAACTGATGAAAACACGTTCTGAATCGCTTGCCATATCTAGCGCTCAACCTTTCCTAGACGCTTCAAGTTCGCATTGTAACGAATCGCGATGAACCGAGGATGAACGCGGAGCAGATTCTCGGTGGATTAACCCAAGTACCTAGTGCATATCCAGAGAAGGTGCTTGGTTAAGAGTTACAGTAAGTGCCATGAAACCTCCAATCTTCGTACGCAAACCCTCAAAGGAAGAACGCGAGAGGCTGGAAAGTGGGCTGCGCTACAAAGACGCTTTCACCCTGCGCCGATAGACTTGACCGCACTGGTCAACGGTGCCCATACTGGAGCGTAGCGAAGCGCTTTGACTCTCTGAGAGTACGGTGCACCGTCACAAGACCGAGCATTTCCCAGCTCATTTGTTAAAGGCTAGGAGTGTCGAAGAGGTCGCGCAGGTGGACGATCTACTCGAACAGGTAAGGTACTTGCAAACACATGTCCTCCACATCCCAGAGCGTGCGGAGAAGGCCGTCGCTCCGAGATACGCTCATGGCGTTTCTTGACACCGTTCCATGTAGTGTAAGGTCTATCGTCAGCGGGTTTCGGTGGATAAAGCCAATAACGCGCCGGCCCGCACCCTATCTGCCGTTCTCTATGGGCTGGAATGTCTACTCCCACCTTGTCATTCTTCCTTGTCAGTCTGCTGCTGGGTGCGTTCGCTCACCCACTTAGCGTGCTCGGTGGAAACTCGCTCCTCGACCCGCTCGGCCAAGAGCCTCAACGCTTCTTCCTCTTGGAGAGTTCGGTACGGACCGCTTTGCGCTAGGAACAAGAACTTTTCGTGCCGAAGCTGCTCTGCGGTAGCGCGGTAGGTTATCCATAAATCGTTGTAGTTGCCGAGTTGCTGAAAGCCTGCCAGGATAGCCACGCTCGCGCCCAGAATAGCCGTTATCCACCTGCCCGAAGCAGCGTCGATGAGCGAGAAAACTGGTATGGATGTTGCCAAAATAATCTGGGCGGCCTGGATCTGCTTGTAACGCTTCTGGTTCGCAGCGCTCTTGTGGTCGTACCACTCTAACTGGTCGTTCAGGCGCACCCATGCCGGATGTTGTCTAACCTCTTCGCGTACCAGCAATTCCTCTGTCATTTTTCAACCGCCCATGCGCTGCAGTGCTTTACTCGAAACTTTCCCAATTGTAGCCGACTCCCGTACCCTTACTTGCAAGCTAACAAAGGAGCAGACGGGCTCTTAGGACATTTTGACTAGGTGTCGTTCTCTTTTTGCCTTGGTGTCGTTCTCTTCTTGTCCAACGGTCTTCCTTGATAAAAGCCTGGGCCGGTGTCGGGACCGCCTTGCGGCGCGTTCTCGAATCGATATCCTAAAGCCAGCAGAGCTCTTAAGGTCTCCAGGGCCGTGCTACGATCGTATTCTTTTTCTTCTTCCGGAAGATCCTTATACGGCACCAGTGAGGGATGCTCTTTCTTGGCCTCATCCCGTCGAGGTCCGGGGCGCCAGCCTTCGTCCATCCGCCGCTGAGCCCAAACCTCGTGCGCGTTCTCGGCCAAGCGTTCGGTCAGCTCGAGGATCTCATCACTCAGTTGAACCTTCGAGGTATCTATTGGTTCCGGCTTATAAACCAAGGCGTTCTCCTCTAGATGGCCAACCGCTAGTTTCGGCGAGAGTGTTTCGGACCCAGTCGCGCTCTTGGAGCGCAAGCGCTCATGTGGACCTGGCCAGGGCGTGTTCTCACGCTTTGTCGTGGTCCCTCCTATCCATCTTCCTCTCCATTCCAGCTACCTCACAAGCGACCGACATGCCACGGCCATCGCTGGATCCACGGCATCAGCTACCCGAAAGGAAGCCTAACAGGTGTGCCTCTAGGGTCCAACCTTCCGGTAAGAACTTTATGTTTATCATATCTAATTACACAATAAACCCCATCGGCTACCCCGGCAAGTATCATGCATGTGAAATCGAGGCGGCCACAAAGGGTAGTCGTCTCACCACGCGCGCCTACTACCTCATAGTCCTCGGGGCCCGCCACAGCGTGTGCTCTCAAGCCACAGTCGAGGTTGGGCGGGACGATCCCGTTAGGCAAGCAGCCGGCCGCAGCAATCGCGCGAACGCCCCGGCGCGATGGGGCAGACGCGAGCTGGAGCGGTGGGGCCACGGCTTTCCCAGCGAAACTCCTGAGGCATTTCGGGCGATGCCAGGGGACGTCCTGACGGCCCTTACGCGAGATTCTGATGAGGTCAGTGATCTTCGGCACTACGTCGCCGAAGATCACTGACCTCGTCGAGGAGGGCATGCTCGACGGTGCGCTAATCGATCAACGAACTATCAGTTGGGACGTTGCAGTGTGGGTTAAGTACACTGCAAAGCGCTATAACGATGGTTTATTGGAGTGGGATGTGTGGGCTAGGATCGAAATAGGCTCGCGCAGACTCACAATCACGCTTCCATTCGACCACAAAGCAGGTTCTCCCGAGTCGCATTATGGTGTCCTCCCCGAGATCAACAAACCACCGATACAGGGAGTAAGGCTGCCGCTCAGACGCACTCTCTGTTACCGAATATTTACCGTGCTGTTATCCTGCCTTTATGTGATACCTCCACAATTACTGTCTAACAAGTCAGTGCGCTTCCTCTTTCCTTTCCTCACCTATCACCACAAGGGCACCGCTCTTCCACTCCAATATGGTGTGCAAGAAGGCCAAGGCCGCCTTGAGCTTCCGTGCAGGGAGCATCGCGGTGAGTGCCCGGGCTCGCCGATGCCAACTCGAGCGTGGCAGTAGCCAAGGAGCCACCCCTCTCGCAGCGCGAGCCTTCCCGAAACGTGCAACAAGTCCTCTTCTCTGGTTTTCGATGGGCTGCTTAGATGGACGAACGGGGAGTCCGCTTAGATAAGTGGACTCCCCGTCGATAGTGAGCCCTTCTCGCCGGATGCTACTCGGTGCGGAGGGTTAGTTATTCACTTGCTGGCTGCGCTCTTGATGAAGCTCCTGATGGAGGGGTTGTTCACCTCAGTGTACACTCCGGGAAGCGTTTCAACCCCGCACCCCAGACCGAAACTGGTAATCCCGATCTGGATGTACCTGACGCTGGAGGCGCCGTCCTTACCGTCGCCATCGGAGGCCCGAGCGACGAATAGCGGCCCACCGCTGTCGCCCTGACAGGCGTCTTTACCAGTTCCGCCCGCCGCGACCATAAGTCGAGGTGTGTAGTGAGGATCGCTAGGGCCGATGAACCGGCAAACATCCTTAAAAACCTGCTCCGCCGTAGCGTCAGAGACGATCGGCACCTGCGCCTGGCGCATGTGCTTTGAGATTACAGGTGAGGGAGTTGGCCATTGGGGAGGCCTGCACCATGGCTGTGCGGTCATGCTGCCCCAGCCGGCCACCGTGGCTTTGCGCCCTGGTTTCTCCAGGTAGTTCTGCCTTGAGCTGGCGAGCTTGATCGGCTTGATGCCCTTTACCGGACGGCGGAGCTTTAGGACCCCGGCATCGTATCCATTCCCATTGTAGCGAGGATGGATGAAGGGCCTACTGGCTTCTATGACCTGGCCCCGGTTCCTATTCCTTATGTCCGTCCGACCGACCACCACGACCGCACCTGTCGTGTTTATAAGGCAATGGGCGGCGGTCAACACGCTGTCCTGGTCTATCAAGCTCCCCCCGCAGCTCGCGTAGATCTTGCCCTTGCGGTATAGCTGTACGTACGCCATGAAGGGATACTTGCCGTTGGGCACCGCCTTACCGTCAATTATCTTGGGACTGGCGGAGGCATAAGGTGACTGCTTATCGGCGGCCGCCTGTGGTGCGGCCTCTCCGCTTTGCACAAACACGAAAAAGGCAGCCACTACCATTATTGCGGCGACCGACGCCCCCACCACAGTCGCCCACAGGGGACCGCTAATAGCCTTGTCTTCCGACATCGTGCTTTCGCTCCTCTCATTCTTAGCGGGGCGTGGTGCAAAACATCCGCCCTCTTGTGTCCATCAAGTAGTCAAGTCACATTGCTTGGAGATTTGAGCTGTACCACGCTTCGTTTGACATACCACTTGCCCCTAAAAAGCTAGAGAACGTTCAATCCATGCCGAGCTCCTCCCTCGCCTTTATGTAGCGCCCTAGCCAGCTGGGAGACTTGGACAGGTGCGCACGTAGTCGAACCCTGATCCGACAAAGCTGCTCCATTCAGTTTTTGATAACTCCTCGTGGCTTGCCGCTTTCCACATCCCACAAGCGCACCGTCTTATCGAAGCCGGTGCTCGCAAGCAGTTTGCCGTCCGGACTGAACGCTACGTCGAGCACCAAATCGGTGTGTCCGGTGAGTGGCTCACCGTGCTGTTTGCCGCTATCCACATCCCACAAGCGCACCGTCTTATCGTCGCCGGAGGAGGCCAGCAGTTTGCCATCCGGGCTGAACGCCACCGCGTTCACCCAGCCCTCGGTGTGGCCCTTGAGCGGCTCACCATGCTGTTTGGCTGTAGCCACATCCCACAAGCGCACGGTCCCATCGGCGCTGGAGGAGGCCAGCAGTTTGCCATCCAGGCTGAACGCCACACCGCTCACTTCGGCGGTGTGGCCCTTAAGCGGTTCACCATGCTGTTTGCCGCTATCCACATCCCACAAGCGCACCGTTTTATCGTAGCTGGCGCTGGCCAGCAGTTTGCCGTCCGGGCTGAACGCCACCCCGTACACGGCCTTGGTGTGTCCGGTGAGTGGCTCACCGTGCTGTTTGGCTTTATCCACATCCCACAAGCGCGCCGTCTCATCGTCGCCGGAGGAGGCCAGCAGTTCGCCGTCCGGACTGAACGTCACTGTTTGCACCCCCTTGGTGTGGTCGGTTAGTGGCTGACCGTGCGGTTTGCCGCTATCCACATCCCACAAGCGAACCGTCGTATCCTCGCCGGCCGAGGCCAGCAGTTCGCCGTCCGGACTGAACGCCACCCCCTTTACCCCACCCTTGTGTCCGGTGAGGGGCTCACCATGCTGTTTGGCTTTATCCACATCCCACAAGCGCACCGTTTCATCGGCGCTGGAGGAGGCCAGCAGTTCGCCTTCCGGACTGAACGCTACTTCGTTCACCAAGTCGGTGTGCCCGGTAATGCCGTAGCCGGCCGGGAGAGTTGGGCAGGTGCGCACATAGTCGAACTCTGATCCGATAAACCTGCTCCATTCATCTAGAGATAAATTGCGGTTCGCAACTGTGCAAGCTTCGGCAACCATCGACTTAACTTGTCCTATATCCCAGAAGCGCACCGTCCCATCGGCGCTGGAGGAGGCCAGCAGTTCGCCGTCCGGACTGAACGCTGCTGTTGTCACCTCCTGGGTGTGTCCAGTGAGGGGCTCACCGTGCGATTTGCCTCTATCAACGTCCCACAGGCGCACCGTTTTATCGTAGCCGGCGCTGGCCAGCAGTTTGCCATCCGGACTGAACTCTACGTCGTACACCGCGTCGGTGTGTCCGGTGAGTGGCTCACCGTGCGGTTTGCCGCTATCCACATCCCACAAGCGCACCGTCTTATCGTCGCTAGCGCTGGCCAGCAGTTTGCCGTCCGGACTGAACGCCACCGCTTCGACCCCGTAGGTGTGTCCGGTGAGTGGCTCACCATGCTGTTTGCCTGTAGCCACATCCCACAAGCGCACCGTAGTATCGGCGCTGGCGGAAGCCAGCAGTTTGCCATCCGGACTGAACTCTACGTCGAGCACCCAATCGGTGTGGCCCTTGAGCGGCTCACCATGCTGTTTGCCTGTAGCCACATCCCACAAGCGCACCGTTTTATCGTTGCCGGAGGAGGCGAGGAGTTTGCCGTCCGGACTGAACGCTATCCCGTTTACCCCGCCCTTGTGTCCGGTGAGGGGCTCACCATGCTGTTTGCCGCTATCCACATCCCATAAGCGCACGGTCCCATCGGGGCTGGAGGAGGCCAGCAGTTTGCCATCCGGGCTGAAATCTACCCAG
>Ga0126314_10001446_pt1 | contig 11441 bp, 13 predicted proteins | sample Plot105B_FD_92535 | JGI IMG/M metagenome (GOLD analysis project Ga0126314, IMG submission 92535) | Serpentine soil microbial communities from UC McLaughlin Reserve, CA, USA - Plot105B | ecosystem: Environmental > Terrestrial > Soil > Grasslands | place: USA: UC McLaughlin Reserve, Lake County... | reverse complement strand
GTTCGAGGCGGTGAGGAGCCCTACGGCGGCGACCCGGTGAGGATCCACTCGCCCCCGGCGCCTCGCTCGAGGAGCCCGCGGTCTGAAAGACCGCGCAGCGCGAGCGTCACCGTTGGGCGCCGCGCGCCGACGAGGTCGGCGAGGGTCTGATGCGAGAGACGGTAGGGAAGGAGGGCGCCGCCCTGCGCCTTGCGGCCCCACAGCTCGGTCAGCTGCCACAGCAAAAGCAAAAGCCGCTCTTCGACCCCGACCGTGTTCGCGATCGCCGCGCTGACCGCGATTCGGCGAGATCGCCGAAGCGCCCGGTCGGTGAGCGTCTCCAGAAGCTCCGGAAATTCCCGGACCTGTCCTACGAAGCTCCGGTCCAGCGCCGCGATTCGCGTCGGCTCGATCACGGTCCATGCGATCCGCGAGAACGAAGGGCTGTCCTCCTGCCAGGGGCTGAAGAGGTCGCCCTGCCCGAGGAGCTCGAGGCTGCGCCCACGTTCGGGGACAACGACGCGACGGCCGATCAACCCGTCCAGGACCAGGAACCCGAGGTGCGCGTCGCCCGGCGTAGCCGTTGGCTGCCAAGGTCCGCGCTGTAGCTTGAACGCCGCGGCCCACAACCGGTCGATGGGGCGCGCGCCCTCGGCGGAGCGCACCACGCGCGCGAATTCGGTGTCTCGCTCGAGCAGATCGACGCGATCGCCGTTGACCCGTCGATCCGCCTGCTTCGTCAATGCCTCCACCCGCAGCACATACCCCGGCTGTGCGGTAGAAAACAGGGTGACGGCGCCGCTGCGCGGATGCCGTCGCGCATGGAGAGCGTGGCCACCACCGGCGAGACATCCACCACCCGGAGCCTGAATCGCGACATCTCGCGCGCGATGGTCGCGTTGTTCAAGGAGGCAACGGGGCGGGGTCCCGGACGCGCCCGAACCTACATCGAGGATGGGCTCGTCGTGACGGTCCTCCACGACACGATGACCAAGGCGGAGCGCACGCTGAAGGACGAAAACCTCGAGGACCACGTTCGCTCTCTGCGCCGGATTTTCCAGGGGACCTTTCGCGAGGAGGCGATCGCGGTTGTCGAGCGGCTGACGGGGCGCAAGGTTCTGGCGTTCTTGAGCGATCATGCGGTCAAGCCCGACTACACGGTCGAGGCCTTCGTCCTCGAGCCGGGGCTGGAGGACGCACCGGACGATTGAGCGCTCCCGCGCTGTTGTTTTGCTTACGGGAGGCCGGGTAGCAGTTCGCTAACATCGACCCAGGTCACGAGAGCTCCCACAAGGCCCCGTGATCCGACAACAGCGGCTAAAGCCGCGAGGGGCCCATCGCCATGCGTGGCGTGCGCCCATCGCGCGGTCCGCCGCCCGTTCGAGTAGCTTCAGCCAAACTGAAGGGGGATGGGCAGCGTTGTCCGTAAGCACCGGCTCTAAGTCGACCGCCACCGAGCCAGCCGCTGAGCAAAATGGTCGGGTTTCCTCCAACGGCGTGGATCCAGAAGCCACGCACGCGATTCGAATGAACGGACACCTGGCCGACGAGAACGACCTGCTGCGCCGCTACGCCGAGACGCACGATCCGCGCCTGAAGGAAGAGCTCGTCAAGCGGTTCCTACCGCTCGCCCGCTCGCTTGCGCTCCGCTACCGCGGCGCTTCGGAGCAGCTCGAGGACCTGATCCAGGTCGCGAGCTTGGGGCTCGTGAAGGCTCTCGACGGCTTCGACCTCGAGCGTGGTCGTTCGTTCATCGCCTACGCGGCACCGACGATTCTGGGCGAGCTGCGGCGCCACTTCCGAGACCGCGTCTGGGAGCTCCGCCTTCCGCGCGGGCTTCAGGAACGCACCATGGCCGTGCAGGAGGCGGCGCAGAAGCTCGCCGAGGAACACGGCAAGACGCCGACGGTCGCACAGATCGCCGAGCGGCTGGAGCTGACGGTCGAGGAGGTCTCCGAAGCCCTTCAGGCCGAGGAGGCACGCCGGACCCTCTCATTGGACGTCCCCCGTAGCCGCGAGGACGCGGAATCGGTGCCGATGGTGGAGACCGTCGGCGAGGCCGAGACGGGCTACGACCGGGTCGAGGCCCAGATCGCAGCCGAGGGCGCACCCCTCACCGAGCGCGAGCGGACCGTCCTTCGCCTGCGCTTCGAGGAGGATCTCAACCAGTACGAGATCGGCAGGCGCCTTGGGGTATCCCAGATGCAGGTTTCGCGAATCATGCGAAAGGCGCTGCGCAAGCTGCTTGATGCCGTCCAGGCGGAGGGCGAGGGCGACCCGGACTCGAGCTGAAGCCCGCCTGCCGTCCGTTTGGCCCGCGCGGCCGGGGGTAGGAACGCGCCCAGGAGGTGATTCGATGAGCCTCATCGACAAGCTGACCGGGCGTGCGAAGCAGGCCGCCGGTGACATCACCGGCGACAAATCGCTCCGCCGCCAAGGTCGTAAGGAAGAAACCAAAGGCGAGAAGAAGGAAGAGCTAGGTCGAGCCGAGGACCGGGTCGAGGACAAGGCCCAGGAGGTCGGCGACCTGGAACGCAAGACCTGATTCCGTCACGGTGCGTCCCGGCAACTGGCCGGGCGCACCGCTTTCATCCCGCTTGCCCGACGAGTATCCCCCAATCGCCGACTACGCCCTGATCGGCGATTGCCACGCCGCGGCGCTCGTCTCGCGGCAGGGCTCGATCGATTGGTGTTGTCTGCCCCGGTTCGACTCGGGCGCGTGCTTCACGCGGGTGCTCGATCGAGAGCACGGTGGCTTCTGCGAGGTGCGGCCCGAGGTCGAATCCAACCTCCCGCCCTCGCGTATGTACCTGGAGGGGACGCTCGTGCTCGTCACGACGTTCAACGCCCCCGGCGGGCACGCGCGGCTGATCGACTGCTTCACGATGGCGGACTCCGAAACGGGACCGTCGGAGCAGCGCGAGCTGGTGCGCATCGTCGAGGGCGAGCGCGGGACGTTCGAGTTCAGCGTCAGTCTGGCTCCGCGCTTCGACTACGGCGCGGTGGATCCCTGGATCCGCCATCTGGGTCCGCAGATCTACAGCGCGATCGGTGGGGATGACGCGCTACTGGTGTGGAGTGACTTCGATCTCGAACCGGGGAAAGATCGCCACAGTCTCCACGGGACCGCGACCGTCAGGCCCGGTGAGCGCGTCAGGCTGTCGCTCACGTCGGTCGACCCGGCGAAAATCGACGCCGAGGGGGTGTCCGATATCGGGGGTGCCAACGGCGTCGACCAACGCGTGGAGCGAACGGTCGCCACATGGCGGGAATGGTCGGAGCGACTCGAGATCGAGGGCGCCGATGCCGAGCCGGCGGCCCGCTCGGCCGTGGTCCTACAGGCGTTGACTTACACCCCGACCGGTGCGATCGTCGCGGCGCCGACCACGTCGCTGCCGGCGGGACGGGGAGGGCGCGGGAGCCGCAACTGGGACTACCGGTACACGTGGATCCGCGACTCGACCCTGGCCGTACGGACGATGGCGCGCCTGGGATGCGAGGAGGAGGCCGAGGGGTTTCGGCGCTTCATCGAGCGAAGCGCCGCCGGCAACGCCAAGGACCTCCAGATCCTGTTCGGCGTCGGGGGCGAGCGGCGCTTGACCGAGCTCGAGCTCGACCACCTGGAGGGCTACCGCGGCGCCCAGCCGATCCGGATCGGCAATTCCGCCGCTGGACAGCTCCAGCTCGACGCATACGGCCAGCTCCTCGACCAGAGCTGGCGCTGGTACCAGCGCGGGCACGAGCCCGACGACGACTACTGGCGCTTCCTCGTCGACCTCGTGGAGGCCGCAATCGAGCATTGGGAGGACCCGGACCGAGGAATCTGGGAGTGGCGCGCGGAGCCACGGCACTTCGTCCATTCCAAGGTCCTGTGCTGGGCAGCGGTCGACCGCGGTCTGAAGCTGGCCGAGCACTGCATGCGAAAAGCTCCCGAGCGCCGCTGGAAGCAGGCCCGTGAGGAGATGCGGGAGGCCGTGGAGCGGCGCGGCTACGACCGCGAGCGCGGCGTCTTCGTGCAGTCGTTCGACGCCAAGGACCTGGATGCCGCCATCCTTCGGCTGCCCAGCGTCGACTTCGTCACCTACGACGACGAGCGGATGGTCAGGACCGCCGACGCGATTCGTGAAGAGCTCGACTGGGACGGCCTGCTGCGTCGCTACTCGGTTGACGACGGCAACGACGCGGAAGAGGGTGCCTTCGTGGCGTGCAGCTTCTGGCTCGTCGAGTGCCTGGCTCGCCAGGGACGGCCAGAGGAGGCCCGCGCCACCTACGACCGTGCGGTCGCGACCGCGAACGAGCTGGGGCTCATGTCGGAGGAGTACGACCCCGAAACCGATGAGATGCTCGGCAACTTCCCGCAGGCCCTGAGTCATCTGTCGCACCTCGAGGCCGCGCTTGCGCTCGCCGGGACGGAGGGCGAGGGAAGCGCCCGGGGGACGGAGCCATCGGGGTAGACGAGCCCCTCAGCGGGCGAATCCGCCGCCCGGACCGCGCCGGATCCGCCTGACCGGCGAGCTGTCGCCGAAGGTGAGCTCGCGTGCGCGGAGCTCGTCGCAGACGCGGCGCACGATCCAGTAGGCGAGGGCGGGGAGGACGATCACCAGGCCGCGATAGATCCAGACCTGCGTCTCGTACTGGATGCCGATCTGAACGAACGCCCGATCGGCGGCGCCGGCGAAGAACACTGTCGCGACGAAGGTGAACACGGCCGCGCCGATGGCGGTGCGGAAAGGCGCATCTCGCGGGCGCTCGAGCAGGTTGTGCTGGCGCTGGTCGCGCCGCACCCGCCGCTCGATCGAGGGCCAGGCGAACAGGAACCCGAAGATCGACAGCGGGAAGAGGACCCCGCCCCAGAACGGATTGGGGATGAGCGTGTAGCTGCCGATCGTCACGTCGAAGGCCGGCACCAGCCGCAATCCCCCGATCAGCCAGCCGAGATACCAGTCCGGCTGTGCGCCATTCGTGGCCTGGTAGGTGTGATACGGCCCCCACAGCCAGACGGGGTTGATCTGAATCAGGCCACCCATCAGCACCAGCGCGCCGGCGACGGCCAGGAACAGTCCGATGGATCGCAGCGCGTAGCCCGGCCACATGGGGATCCCGACGACGTTGCGCTCGGTGTGGCCCGGGTCAGCCCACTGGGTGTGGTGGGGGCGGGCGACCATCACGAGGTGGATCGTGATCAGGGCGGCGAGGACGGCGGGCAGGATGAAGACGTGCGTGATGAACATCCGCGAGAAGAAGACGTCGGTGCCCGGGAACTGGCCATCCCAGGCCAGCGTTGCAAACGGGGCCCCGAGGACAGGGACCGAGAGCGCGGCGGCGTATCCGATCGCCAGGCCCATGCCCGAGAGGAGGTCGTCGAGCAGCGAGTAGCCGAGGTAGCCCTCGAAGACGGCGATCATCAGCATCGTCAGGCCCACGTAGTAGTTCACGTCGCGGGGCTTGCGGAAGGCGCCGGTGAAGAAGATGCGCATCAGGTGCATCACGATCGCGGCCACGAAGACGAGGGCTGCCCAATGGTGGGTCTGGCGCATCAGCAGGCCACCGGGGACGTCGAACGAGAGGTGAAGCGCCGAGGCGTAGGCCTGGGTCATCTCCTGTCCGGCGAGGGGTGAGTACCCGCCCTGGTAGGTGGTCTCGGCGGTGCTCGGCGAGTAGAAGAGCGCGAGGAACGTCCCCGTGGCGATGAGGACCACGAACGAGTACAGCGCGATCTCCCCGAGCAGGAACGACCAATGGTCGGGGAAGACGTAGCGCAGCGTGGCCCGCAGGAACGACGAGCCGCCGGTCCGCTCCTCGAGCGCCGTCTCGACGCGACGGCTCACGACTGGCGCACTCCGGACCAGGATGGCCCGACGTTGCCGGAGAGGGGCCCGGCCGCGACGAGGTTGCCGCCTGAATCGATCCGCAGCGGAAGCTGCGGGAGCGGGCGCCCCGCGGGCCCGAAGATCACATCGCCGCCGGTAAGGACGTCGAATGTGGAGTAATGGCAGGGACAGACGAGGGCGGGGCCGCCTGGCGACCTCGGCGGGTAGAGCGGCGAGCGGTACAGGTTGATGGCGCACCCGGCGTGGGTGCAGATCTTGGAGAAGGCCATGATCCCCTCGGGCGCCCAGTCGGCGCGCTCGTCCGGGAGAGCCAGGTCGTCTGGGTTGACCCGCACGACCACGAGCGAGGACGCGAGCCGCTCGCGATCCGCGCCCTTCGCAAACGCGCTCAGGAAGCTTCCAGTATCGAGGTGGGACGCAGGCACCGCGATCCCGTTCTCGTCGACGAGCGGCACGCCGTCGCGCCAGGGGCTTTCACGGAGGCGATCGTCGACGGATGGCCCCAGCGAGGCGAGCGGGACGACGATCGCGGCGCCCATGGCAGCGCCCGCGGCGCCGGCGGCGGTGCCAAGCAGGCGGCGGCGCGAAATCCCCTCCCCGGCACGCGCCGCGACGTGGTGGAGCTCCCTCGCCTCGCGCTCGGCCCGCGATCGGCCCTCGGGATCGGTGAAATCCGGTCGCTCCTCGGTCTCGATCTCCTGTGGGACCAGGGACCTGCCGGCGAGGATGGCCGCCGCCGCAAGCGCTATGAGGGCGAGGCCGAAGGCCAGCCCGAGGAGCTGTGTGTCGATGTGGACCACGTAGACCACGACGAAGCCGCAGGCGGCGACCGCCGCGGCGGCGAGGAGCCCCGCCACGAGGAGTTCGACGCGGCGGCCGCTCATTCGCCGCCCTCCTTGCGCCGCTCGCCGATGATTCGTGCGACCAGAAGCAGCGCCACCGCCGCAAGGAGCCACGCGACCATTCCCTCCGGAACGGGGCCGATGCGGCCGATGCTCCAGCCGCCGGCATTGTCCGGGTGCTTGCTGTACTCGACGTACGCGGCCAGGGCGTCGACGTCGGCGCGGTTGAGGTCCTCGGAGCCGAATCGCGGCATTACGTAAGGGCCTATCCGGACCGCCTCGGCGACCTGCGTAGGAGTCGCCTTCCAAAGGGGCGGGGCCGCCGCGCCGGTCGCAACACCTCCGGCCCCGCTTATGGCGTGGCACCCGGCGCAGCTGCCGGTGAAGAGCTCCTGGCCCTTGCTCAGCTCGTCGTAGTCCGGGCTCACCTTCGGGACCGGCGGTCCTCCGAAGGACGCCACGTACGCGACGAGGGCAGCGATTTGGGAGTCGCTGTAGCGCGGCTCGGAACGGAGGGGCTCCTCGCCGGGATAGCTCAGGGGCATCCTTCCGGTGCTGAGATAGAAGTCCGCCGCCCCCCCGCCCACGCCGCGAAGCGACGGTCCGCGCCCCGGGATCCCGCGGGCGTCCATGCCGTGGCAGCTCGAGCAGCCCTCGACGAACAGGCTGCGCCCGCGGGAAGCGAGCTGGGACGCCGAAGCGCCGCCGCCCGTGGCCCGTTGCGCCGGGGCGAACGAGGGTGCGAGCCACAGGATCAGGGCTCCCAGCGCCGCGGTCGCCGCGGCGGGGGCAAGGAAGCGGCTGGCCGCGTTGCTCATCCGGACCTCGCGCGCCTGCTCTCGGCGATCACAAGGCCCAGACCGAACGCCACGAGCTCCGCCCCGATCAGCACGAGCCACAGGCCGAAGGCCAGGCCGTTCGCAGCGAGCACCACCCCCGCGGCGGTCACCGGGGGTCCCGCGCTCGACTCGGAAAGAGTTCTCGGGGGGTCGCCGGGCCCACCCGTGACGACCATGTATCCGGCGGCCAGAGCGGCACCGGCCGCGGCGGCTCCGAACGTGAGCAGGGGCACGAGTGCCTCTCCCCAGATCCAGAGCGTGATCACCCAGGCTCCAACCCACAGGCCCCACGCGCCGAACATCAGCGCGCCGCGTCTCATCCCTCGTCCTCCCTAGCCTCGCGCAGGTCGAGCAGCGGCGCGTAGGAGCGGATCGGCGGCAGGCCGCTGAAGTTCAGGCGCGGCGGCGGGGAGCTGGTCGCCCACTCGAGCGTCTGGCCCTCCCAGGGGTCGTCGCCCGCCGGCTCGCGCCTGCGCAACGAGACGACGAGGTTGGCGATGAACGCGGCGATGCCCAATGCGATCACGTAGGCGCCGATCGTGGCCAGGCGGTTGTTCCCGGTGAATCCCGCCTCGGGCGCGTAATCGGCGACCCGCCGCGGCATGCCGTCGTATCCGAGCAGGAACATGGGAAAGAACGTCAGGTTCACCCCGATAAAGAGCAGCGCGAACTGGAGCTTGCCGATCCACTCGCGGAGCATCACCCCGGTCACCTTCGGGAACCAGTAGTAGGCGGCGGCGAACGCTCCCATCATGCTCCCGCCGAACAGGGTGTAGTGGAAGTGCGCGACGACGAAGTACGTGTCGTGCACGTGGTAGTCGAGCGGCGGCGAGCCGACCACGATCCCGGTGAGCCCGCCGATCAGGAACAGGGAGAGGAAGCCGAGCGCGAACAGCATCGGCGTCCGCAGCAGCACCGCGCCGCCGATCATCGTCGCGATCACGTCGAAGTACTCGACCCCGGCGGGGATGGCGAGTGCGGTGGAGGTCAGCGAGTAGTACTCGTTGTTCACCTGCCCGGTCGCGAACATGTGGTGCGCCCACACGCTCATCGACAGCCCCGTGAACGCGAGCAGCGAGATGACGAGGAACGGATAGCCGAACAGCCGCCTGCGGGAGAAGGTCGCGACCACGTCCGCCACCACCCCCAGGAACGGGAAGAACATGATGTAGACGACCGGGTGGCCGTAGAACCAGAACAGGTTCTGGTAGGTGGCAGGGCCGCCCGGCGTATCGAAGATGGGCCCGAGGTTGCGGTCGGCGAACAGGAGGCCCATCGCAACGATCAGCACCGGGAATGACGTCACGGTCATCGCGCAGGTAAAGAACATGGACCACGAGAACGGCGCCAGGCGGGTGATGTCCATGCCCGGCGCCCGCTGGCGGATCAGCGTGAGCAGGATCGTCGCCGCGACGATCATCATCCCCGCGACCGCCAGCGCCACGCCCACGATCCACATGTCCATGCCGGGGCCGGGGCTCGCCTGCTCGCCGGACAGCGGGTAGAACGCGGTCCAGCCCGCCTTGCCCGCGCCGGTCGAGGTCAGGAAGCCCGAGTACATCGTCAGACCACCGCCCAGGTAGAGCCAGAAGCCGAAGGCCGTGAGGCGCGGCGCGACGACGTCGGCGGCGCCGACCTGAAGCGGGACGAAGTACAGGCCGAGCGCCAGCGCCAGCGGCGTGATGACCAGGTAGATCATCCCGGACCCGTGCATCGTGAAGAGCTGGTTGTAGGTGTCCGTCGACACGATCTGAAGGCCCGGCTGCGCGAGCTCGGATCGCATGAGCAGCGCCAAGACGCCACTCGCGATGAAGAACGCGAATGCCGCGACGGCGATCCTCGCCGCCGTGCGCTTGTGGTCGGTCGCCAGCACCCATTCGGCGGGGCCGGGCCGCGGCATCGGTGGGGCGATGGTCGTCATGGCGCCCCCTGCCCCCGCTCATGCGAGCGCAGCCACCGCTCGAAATCGGAGGGGCTCATCGAGACGACCTGAAAGTCCATCTGGTCGTGGTCGAGGCCACAGAACTCCGCGCAGCGTGCCGTGGTGCTCACACCCGGGTCGAAGACCAAGTCGAAGGTGGTCGTGCGGTTCGGGAAGGCGTCTCGCTTGAACCGCAGCTCGGGGATCCAAAAGGAATGGATCACGTCCCGCGAGGTGAGGTCGAACCGGACGGTCTCACCCGCCGGCACGACCAGGGTGGGGGGGCGGGCCCCGGATCCCACGGTGGTTATCCCCGTGCCGGGATAGGTGAATCGCCATCCCCACTGGAACGCCAGCACCTCGATGTTCTGCGCAGGATCGTCGGTGACAGCGTCGACGCGTTCCTCCGTGCGGAAGGTCGCGACCAGCAGGACGATCACAAGCCCCGCGACACATGCCACCCAGATCGCCTCGAGCGGCTTCATGCCGCGAGGCTCGCTCCGCCGGCGCCCCTCGCGGTGACGGTACCGAATGACCGCGTACGCGATGGCCGTCAGCACGAGTACGGCGATCGCGCCGCCGATAACCATGTAGAGAGTGAAGAGCCCCTCGAATTCCTGGCTGTTCGTCTCGCTCGCTGGGGGCATCCGGGCCGGCTCAGCGAAGGATGCGTGAAGCCGTGATCGCGCCGGCGGCGATTGCGAGCGCACCCGCGCCGGCGATCGCCATCCGTCGCTTGGCGAGCGCGAGCTGAACGCTGTGGCGGCGGGCGTCCCCGAACCGACCGTGGGTCCCGTGGTCCCCCGGGACCGGAGCGAACAGGTTGCCGTCGCGGCGGTTGCCGATCACCTCGTCGGTGAGCTGCGCGTCGTATCCCGTGCGGGCCAGGTAGCGGTCCAGAACCGAGGGAAGCAGCTTGTTGCCCCAGATCGTCTTCACAGTGGGACCACCAACGTAGATCTCGCGGCGGTCGTGTTCCGATGCCCACACGATCGCGTTCGCCGCGACCTCCGGCTGGTAGATGGGTGGGACGGGCTGCGGATGGCGGTCCACCTTCGCCCGGCCGATCTCGAATTGCGGCGTATTGAGGGCCGGCAACTGCACCATCGTCAGGTGAACCTCGCTCCCGTCGTGGAGAAGCTCGGTGCGAACGGACTCGGTGAAACCCTTGATCGCGTGCTTGGCTCCGCAGTACGCGGCCTGGAGGGGGATCCCGCGATAGGCGAGGGCCGACCCCACCTGGACCACCGAGCCACGGTTTCGGGGTCGCATCCGGCGGAGTGCCGCACGAGTGCCCCAGACGACGCCCAGGTACGTGACCCGCGTCGCTCGCTCGAACTCCTCCGGCTCGGTCTCGGCGAACGTGGCGAACACCGTCGCCATCGCGTTGTTGACCCACACGTCGATCGGGCCCAGCTCGCGCTCGACCGCGGTGGCCGCGTCATCGACCTGAACGGGATCGGCGACGTCGGTGGGCACCACCAAGGGTTCGCCGCCCGCATCGGCGACGTCACCAGCGGCGCCCTTCAGGGAGTCGGTGCCGCGGGCCAGGAGCCCAACTCGATCGCCCCGCTCGGCGAAGGCCTTTGCCGCAGCCCGGCCGACACCGGCCGAGGCGCCGGTGACGACGACGACCTTGCTCATCGTGGCCGGTGTTTACCCGCGCCGCCAGGCACCGAAACCGAGGCGCCCGCGCGCGCAGGTTTCCATCCGAGCCGTTCGGGAATCCCAAGGAGGACCGAGGAGGTGAAGGCAATGGCCAAGGACCACGGATCGAGCGTCAAGAACGACAAGCAGTACGAGGGCCTTCGGAAGAAGGGGATGAGCAAGGAGCGCGCCGCCAAGATCTCGAACACGTCCGGCGCCTCGAAGAAGGGCGGCAAGAAGCAGACCGGCGGAAGCGGCGGCGGCACCAAGGAGGGTCAACGAAAGGGCGGCCGCAAGAGCGGCAGCAAGAATTGACGGGAAGTGGCCGCCTCCGGGCGGCCGCGTCAATTCGCTTACACCGGTCCGGTTTCGGCCGAGCACG
>Ga0126314_10001445_pt1 | contig 11441 bp, 8 predicted proteins | sample Plot105B_FD_92535 | JGI IMG/M metagenome (GOLD analysis project Ga0126314, IMG submission 92535) | Serpentine soil microbial communities from UC McLaughlin Reserve, CA, USA - Plot105B | ecosystem: Environmental > Terrestrial > Soil > Grasslands | place: USA: UC McLaughlin Reserve, Lake County... | reverse complement strand
GAGGTCACGCGGACGGCGACGGCGATCCCGAGCAGCAACGGGCTGATCAGCAGCAGGCCGAGCAGGCCGAGGGCGCGGTCGAAGATGCCCTTGACGAGCCGGCGGGAGCCCTCGAGCTCGGGCTCGTCGACGTGCAGCAGCGGTAACCCGCAGACTGGCCGTATGGCGATCCGAGGTCCGGTGACATCCATCAGCGCCGGTGCCACGAGCAGGTCGATGCCCGAGCTGGCGAGGCTCCACGAGAGACGACGCAAGGCCGAGCCGTCCATCTCGGGACAGGCGAGCACTGCTACCGCATCCGCCGCAGTCTCAGGGAGCAGCTTGTCAACATCTTCGAAGCCTCCGAGCACTGGTATGCCGACGTCAGCGAGCGCCTCCGATTGGCTGCCATTCGGGACGCAGGCCCCGACGATTCGCATGCCGTGGTGAGCATCCCTGCGCATTTGTCGCACAAGGTCGGCGGCGGAATGGCCGTGGCCGACAAGGAGGACGTCGCTCATGAAGTCGCCGGTGCGGCGTCGGCGGTGTACGAACTTTCGCGCTGAGTAACGTCCGAGCAAGGTCAACATGGTGGCGAGAGGAAGAGCGATGATGACGTATCCTCGGGCCACTTCTGCCTTCGTCGCCCAGGAGAACGTACCCACCGTCGCAATGACCGCGACTGCGGCAATCAGCACACGCCGGAATTCCTCGTATCCCACGGTAAGAAAGCGGGTTTCATAGGCCCGTGCGACCCCCATAGCGGCGAGCCACAGTACCGGCACGCTAGCGGTTAGAGCGATGTAACCCCACAGGTAAGAGGAGGTGGGATGGTCACCGAAGCGCCCTACGTAGGCAGCAGTGGCCGCAACAAGCGCGGCCGATGCGTCGATGGCGATGGTAGCGGCGACGTAGCTTCGCTCCCACTTTCGTCGGGAAACGCGCAGCACGACCTTCGGTTTGGTAAATACCGGTACCGACATGACATCGGCAACACCCATACCCGTACCCCCGCATGCGCAGTTCGCAGCACCCTGGGCGCCCTGGACGTCTGTCGAGTCCGAAAGTTCAGCCCCCCGAACCGGCGTATGCCAGAACTCGAAGACGAGGTAGCGCTCCGTGGCAATCTAAGCGACAGGGAGTGAGAAATCTAGGCACAAATTGACGAGTTATTAAATCGTGATTCAGCACGTGCCCGGTTTACGAGGTATATGCGTGTCTGGCACTTTTCCTCGTTTCACGGATAGTTCAACGATGGAGTACCAGATAGCTGCTCAGAAATCGTTACAGGCATTAACGATCTTGAACGATTGCCCGCATCGCTACCAGTGCAGCTGTTGATCTTGACTCTGGCCTGGCGCCAGTCGGTTCTGATTCTGCATCACGGCTGTGATCCTTCTGCCCATGTCGCTCGGCGGGGCGGGTTGCACAGTCCAAGAGTGGTTGGGTCGGGTTGGTGTGGGGTGTTGTGGGGTCAGCGTGGAACAGGGTGTGTAGCCGAATAACCCCTACACCAGGCATTGGCGTTTGATAGTGGAGGAGTGGAGTGCCATCGATACCGACGGCTCGCTGCGCTACAGCAGGACGTCGGCAGTGACATGAGGACATCGCGATGAGAGTTTTGGTGGACGGTGATCGCGGCTACATCGGGGCGATATTAGTGCCTTTGGTGCAAGCTGCTGGGCATGAGGTCGTCGGTCTTGATGTCGGTTGGTATGACGGGTGCGACTTTGGCCTCCAACCTGCGGACTACGAGCAGCGGACTCAGGATATTCGTGATGTGTCGCCTGGCGATCTCGAGGGGTTTGACGCGGTCATCCATCTTGCGGCGATCTCGAACGACCCGATCGGTCACCTGAATCCGGACGCGACTTACGGCGTCAACGCGCGCGGCGCCGTACATATGGCAGAAGTGGCCAAGGCGGCCGGGGTCTCGCGTTTCCTCTTCTCGTCGTCATGCTCGCTTTATGGTGCGGCCGGCGATAAACCGGTGGACGAGACTGGCCAATTCAATCCCATCACCCCGTACGGGGAGAGCAAGGCAATGGCGGAGGCGGGGTTGGCGGAGCTGGCGGATGACGATTTCAGTCCTACCTATCTGCGGAACGCCACGGCGTACGGTTCTTCGCCGCGGCTGCGGGCCGACATTGTGGTCAACAACTTGACCGGAACCGCGTTTACGCAGGGCAGTGTGCGATTGCAGTCCGATGGCAGCCCGTGGCGGCCGTTGGTGCATGTGGAGGATATTTCCCGGGCGTTTCTGGCGTTGCTGGAGGCGCCGCGCGAGGTGGTTCATAACCAGGCCTTCAATGTCGGCCGGGATGACGATGTGGTGCAGATTCGTACGATCGCTGAACAGGTCAGCGATATCACGGGTGCACCGGTTAGCTTCGCTGAGGGTGCCGGTCCGGACACGCGCAACTATCAGGTTGATTTCACCAAGATCCGTCGCGATGTTCCGGCCTTCCAACCGCAGTGGACCATTCCTCAGGGCATTGAGGAGATCTGGCACGACGCCGGCGAGCGCGGCTTGACGGCAGAGGACTTTGAAGGTCCACGGTTCGTACGACTGCAGCGAATCCAGCAGCTGATTGCCGAAGGCCGCTTGGACCGTAAAGATCTCCGGCGCCGGTGATTGGTGTCAGCGCGCAGCTTAGAAGATCTCGAGCTTAGGCAGACTAACGACGAAGCGACCGCCCCAGTCCCGTACGTATGCCAGCTGTGCTGTGATTTCATCTCGCAGGTTCCACGGCATGATCACTACATAGTTCGGTCTTTCTTGCACCAACCTCTCCACTGGATAGATCGGGATGTGAGTACCTGGGAGGAACAGGCCGTGCTTGTGTGGATTGCGATCCACCGTGAACTCAATGAGATCCGAGCGGATGCCGCAATGGTTGAGCAGAGTATTTCCCTTCCCCGGCGCCCCATAGCCAGCGACTCGCATGCCGGTCCGCTGGCAGCCGATGAGGAACTCGACGAAATCGTTACGCGCCGTGGCGACTTGGCGGGCAAACCCGTCGTGGCCCTCTATGGTGTCAAGACCAGCCGCAGCTTCGTCCGCCAGTACACGCGCGACGGAGGCAGCCAGCTCGAGGCCGGCAACAGCCGGCGCTGCCCAGACCCGCATGGAGCCGCCATGGGTGGGCAGCTCATCGATGTCGACTACGTGTAGATCCGCCGTCGCGAGCACACGCTGGGCCGTGAGCAGGGTCAGATAGGAATAGTGCTCGTGATAGATCGTGTCGTACTCATTGCCTTCGATCAGCCGCAGCAGATGCGGAATCTCAATGCTGACGTGGCCGGAATCGGCGACCAGCGCACGCAACCCCTTGCTGAAGTCGACGATGTCCGGAACATGTGCAAATACATTGTTGGCGACAACTAGGTCGGCCTTACCGTGTCGGGCCGCCACATCACGACCGGTCTGCTCACTGAGGAACATGATCTCGGTGTCGATGCCCCTGCTTCGGGCCACCTCGGCAATGTTGGCTGCCGGGTCAATCCCGAGTGATCGGATACCACGCGCAACGCTGTGTTGAAGGAGGTAGCCGTCGTTGCTCGCCACCTCAATAATGAGTGACTCACTCCCTAGCCCCAGTCGCGCTACGGCATCGTCGATGAACCGACGGGCATGCGCGATCCAAGAGTCCGAATAGGAGGAGAAGTACGCGTAATCCGAAAAGACATCCTCCGGCGAGATGTAGGCCGGCAGCTGGACCAAAAGGCAGCTCTCACACACACGGACGTGGAGTGGATAGAACTTTTCGGCGGCGTCGAGCTGAGAGGCGGTGAGGTAGCTCTCACAGGGTGGAGACATACCCAGGTCGACGAAAGTGTGCCGTAATTCCGCAGAGCACAACCGACATCGGGGATACGACATAACGCTCCTTCACTTACTCCGAAGATGCGCGGTCTTATCGTGACATGGGTTGCAATGTCGCAGGCGGGCAGGTGCACTCTGTACCACCACTTGCGGACCTTCGATCGGCCCCGGGATCCAGGTTCGTAGTGGCTGGTGGATTGTGCCCGACCTGGCCCCCGTGAGATTGCGCCAGCCGTTGTTGATCAATGAACCGAATTCACCTCAAGCAACCCGAGCTGGCCACGGTATTCAGCCCAGCTGATTCCATTCTCACGATCGCGCTCGCTCATGATCGTCGCCGGTGCCGGCCATGGGACTGCGAGGTCTGCATCATCATGTCGTACCGTCACATCACTGCCGGGAGCGTGGAATTCATCGATTCGGTAAATGACATCAGTGACCCCGGTCAACGCCTGGAACCCGTGGAGAAACCCGCGCGGAACGTACACCTGAGTGCAGAGCTGATCGTCGAGCAGGAAGGTCATGACCTGCCCAAATGTCGCCGAGCCTGGCCGGGCATCGACGACCACGTCGAGCACGGCCCCATTGGCGCAACGAACGAGCTTCGCCTCGCCCGCCCCGGATCGACCGTGCAGTCCGCGGCGTACGCCTTGATAGGACCGTGATTGGTTCTCCTGCTTGAAACTGGCTGGGTCGATACCCGCATCAGAGAGGATCTGAACGTCGAGCGTGCGCGAGAAGTAGCCTCGCTCATCCCGGATTGGAGTCGGTCGAAAGATGATCAACTCCTCGATCGAGGTCCGGATGATCTCCATGCCGGACAGCTTAGTGAGATCCGCAGAATGTCCGGAAATCGGCTAGTCGTAGAATGCCCGGCAGTGCCGTTTGCTGAAGAAGGCCCTCCGTCGTAATAATTCAGCATATCTGCGGGGGAGAGTAAGCGGGGGGCTGCATGATACCTGCTGTGCTGTCCAGGGAACGATGATGTTTGAGAAGTCTGCGTTGGCACAGGCACGCCTGCACGAGCTGGTGCCTGGTGGAGCGCACACGTATGCGCGTGGATCCGACCAGTTTCCGGAGGACATAACTCCGATCCTTGTGCGCGGTCGGGGCGCGAGAGTCGAAGACCTGGACGGCAACTGGCTCATCGAGTATGGGATGGGCTTACGGGCGATCACGCTGGGTCATGGATACGAGCCGGTGGTGGCTGCAGTCCGCGAGGCGGCCGCCGATGGGGTCAACTTTTCGCGGCCCACTGTGTGGGAGCTGCGGGCGGCTGAGGAGTTCTTGGAGCAGGTCCCGGGCGCGGACATGGTGAAGTTTGCCAAGAACGGCTCGGACGTTACCTCAGCGGCGGTCAAGCTGGCACGGGCGGCGACTGGTCGTGATCTTGTGGCGATCTGCGGCAGCCAGCCGTTTTTCTCTGTTGATGACTGGTTCATCGCGAGTACGCAGATGAAGGCTGGGATTCCGGGGTCGTACGGTTCGATGACGGTCAAGTTCAGCTATAACGATCCGGATTCGGTGCAGGCGTTGTTCGAGGCGTATCCGGATCAGATCGCCGCTGTGATCTTGGAGGCGGCCACGGCTACTGCGGATCCGGCACCTGGTTTTCTCGAAGGTTTGCGATCGGTGACCGATCGATATGGTGCTGTGTTGATCTTCGATGAGATGATCACCGGGATGCGCTGGTCGAGGCATGGCGCCCAGTCGGTGTATGGCGTTACGCCGGATTTGTCCACGTGGGGTAAGGCAATCGGCAACGGGTTCTCGATATCCGCCCTTGCCGGCAAGCGGGAGTTGATGGAGCTGGGCGGGCTCAATACTGAGGCCTCGCGGGTGTTTTTGTTGTCCACCACTCATGGTGCCGAGACCACTGGTTTGGCGGCTTATCTGGCGGTATCTGCCACGTATGCCGAGCGGGATGTGGTCGGCGAGATGGAGGTTCAGGGCACCAAACTGCGCCGTGGGCTGGAGCAGGCGGCCCAGCAGGCCGGCGTGTCAGAGCACGTGGTTATCTTGGGTCGTCCCTCATGTCTGGTGTTTGGGACCAAGGACCACAACGGCCAGCCGTCGCAGGCCTTCCGCACCCTCTTCATTCAGGAGTTACTGCGTCGCGGAGTGCTTGGACAATCGTTGGTGATCTCCGCTGCGCACACCGACGCCGATATTGATCAGACCGTCGATGCGGCCGTCGGGGCGCTGGAGGTCTACGCCCGAGCGGTCGACGCCGGCAGTACCGATGGTCTTCTCCTCGGCAGGCCGGTCGCGCCCGCCATGCGAGAGTTCGCCGAGCCGCGCCGATTGCGGCAGACCGTCAAAACAACGAGGGGAGTGATGTCATGAAGGTTGTCTTGTTCTGTGGTGGCCTGGGAATGCGGATGCGCTCTGGAAGTGACGCGCCGCTGCCCAAGCCGATGATGCCGATTGGCACCAGGCCGGTGTTGTGGCACATTATGCGCTATTACGCGCATTTCGGGCACAACGAATTCATACTCTGCCTGGGGTTCGGCGCTGATTCGGTCAAGGACTATTTCCTGGACTACCACGAAACTCATTCCAATGATTTTGTGCTGTCGGATGCTGGTCGAACAGTGGAATTGCTGTCTAGCGACATTAGCGACTGGCGTATCACTTTCGCAGATACGGGTTTTGAAACGCCAATAGGTGAACGACTGCGGCGGGTTCGAGACTACCTCGGTGACGACGAAGTATTCCTCGCGAACTACGGCGACGTTCTAACAAATGCTCCGATGAATGATCTTATCGATGATTTCATGCAAACCGATGCTGTCGGGTCTCTATTAGCGGTGCCACCCCAGGACTCCTTCCATGTGGTGCAGATCGATGGCGATAGCCGCCTCACCGGCATCGACGCTGTGGCCGAAATGAACATGCGGATCAACGGCGGCTATTTCATCCTCCGCACAGCGATCTTCGACTACTTGAATCCGGGCGACGATCTCGTGACAGACGCATTCCTCCGCGCAGCTCAAGCGGGCAAGTTCAGAGCCGTCCGCTTCGATGGTTTCTGGGCGCCGATGGACACGCTCAAAGAGCGCGCGGCACTGGAAGCGATGCATCGAAATGGACACCGTCCGTGGGCACTGTGGGAGCCGTCGTCGGGTAACGAGTTCGCAGTACGCCCGCCGGTGCGGACTTTGCCGGTACCGACAGACTCGTTTTATGTTGCCTGATCAGTTGCGTTCGACGGATCACAGCCTGCTCGCCGCGACTGACACTCAATGCGGCATCTGAGCCTCCCGCCAGGCCCGCTCAAGATCGCATGCCTCGCGGCCCATCCTGATGACATCGAGATTGCTGCTGGCGCTACTTTGCTTGCCCTCGCCGAACGAGGCGCCGTTGAGGGCCACTGGCTAACCCTGACCGGCTCACCTGAGCGGCGCGCCGAGGCCGACACAGCGGCTCGGGCGTTCCTTCGAGAGTCGGTGTCCACATTCCACGAATTTCCAGATGGACGGCTCCCAGCGCATTGGAACGAAGTCAAGGACATCCTCCACGCCTTCGCCGCGGGCCTACCCGACGTCGATGTGGTCTTTGCGCCGAGAATGGATGACGCCCATCAAGATCACCGGCTGTTAGGCACGATGGTTCCGACAGTTTGGCGGGATGCCCTCGTCCTCCACTACGAGCTTCCAAAGTGGGATGGCGACTTGGGGCGATCCAATTGTTATGTGCCCATCTCAGCTGAGCTGGGACGCCGGAAGGTCTCCCTGCTCAATCAGCACTACCCTTCACAGCGACTGCGGGACTGGTGGGATGATGAGACTTTTCTTGCACTTATGCGAATACGCGGTATGGAATGCCGGAGCCATTACGCAGAAGCGTTTCAAGCGTGGAAGGCTGTCCTCTCTCTCGAGACAGATTCCTGAGCGTCCTCACCACTCGACGTAGTTCATAAGTGCAGCCGCCGTCATCGGCGCGTCGATCGCGGCCAGCGCCCGGGATCGGCAAGGCAGTCCAGGCGAGGCGACAATTAGCCGTACCGACCTTATGTCAGCTCTGCTGATCAATTGATGAGGCAGGCTGACTGTCCGTGGGGGACGGCGGCTCCGAATCCGCACGATTCGTCGTTTGCTCTTGCGCTTTGCCCCGGGACGCCAGTTGCTCACGAAGGCCGCGCAGCAGCAGCCAGGCATGAAGATCAGGCGCAACGCTTCGAGCGAACGAGCCAATACTGTCAAAATTTCCGTTCCCCTGTGCGGCTTCGGAATTCGGTTCTTCCTTGCCGGCAATCAACATTCCAAAGGCGACGTTCTCATGTTCTAGCGGCGCCACGACGATTGTCTTGGCTTTGTTTCCGAGTAGTCCGGCGTTGAGTAACTCACTACTGTCGGCAGGCCCGATTAGGCGCGCTCCATTCCCGCCCAGTTTGGTCAGAATGCTTGGGGCATACTGCTCGACCGGTCCCACCCCATTCGGCTGCCAGCCAACATAACCAGCTAGGTCTAGTCCCTCGTCGGTTTTGAGCAGGACGGCGACCTGGTCGAAAGGAAGGCGATCTCTCAGCCGTTCCGCTGTGATCTGCGGGAAATCCTGGTGCTGAGATTCCAGCCACTCGGCCAGGCTGTAGAGCGCTTTATGATCTTTGATCAGCGAGTTGAGTGCCTGGCGAACTGATGCCGTCATCCGGTTGTGATCGACGTCGGCGAGGCGGACTTGTTCAGCGGACTCCTGAATGTCCGATGCGGTGCTCTCGATGTCTGATGTCACGTTAAACGGTGGCCCATCCGCGTGCGGGTGCTCAACGAGGTCCTGGAGGACCTCGATGGCCTCCTCGAGATCCTCGTCCATGTGGGCTTGAGATTCGACGGTGACTTGATTTGGCCTGACCCGGCGCGCCGCCAACCACCACGCGAGTACAAACCCAATGACAAGCCCGACAACGGCCCCGATAGCGCCGTCCCGTAGAGGTTTCGGCTGAACCGGCTCATCGGGCACCGCGGCCTTGTCCTGCAACGTCGGTGGAGGGCCGGCCGTGTCTGCGGAAGCTTCCTCGATCCGCTTTGCGGTGGCATCCATCTGACGTTTCTTGGCTTGTTCCTCCGCCCGGAGGCCCGCAGAGTCGCCAGTTCTCCGCTGCTGCTGGATCTGCGCGAGCTCGCTCGCCAGGCGCCTCTGCACCCCTTCAAGCTCTGCGATCGTATGCTCTGTGGCGTCTTGCCTCTGCTCGCGGAGCATCTGGCGGTACGCCAAGTTAACGGCGTCAGCTAGGCCTGCGGCATTCTCGGGAGTTGTGTCGAGGGCACGAATCGTAATGAAGTCCGCATCGGCGGCGGGCTCCACCGTAAGCCGCTGCTCTAGCTCCTCGCGAGTGAGCCGATTCTCCGTAAGAGCAACTACCCGATCCAACACGATCGGCGTTTGGATGAACTGGGCGCGGCTCATCACGGTCCGTCCGAAGTTGCCCGCTGGCACCTCCTCGCTAGCCACAAAAATCCGCACAACGCCCTCGTAACGTACAGGTTGAGTGACTGAGAATAAGGAGCCGAGCAACATCCCGAGCAAGACAAGCGCGGCGACGAGCCACTTATAGCGCCATATGGACTGCGGCAGGCCGGGCCCTTCAGTCCACCCATCCACGGGATAACCCATGCGATCCTGTCTCATAGCGTGCGGCGACCAACTCTTGAATCGCATCTGACGCCCCCAGTGCTGATGATGCAATTGAGAAGGTCCTAGGTACCCAAGGTAAATGATAGAGAGTGATTAGCGACTCCAGAAACGTCATGCGGTGGCATCGCTTCGCCTGAACGAAGGCGGGCTTTAGCTAGCTTAAGAAGATGTGGCCCGGCGGTCGGGTCATCAGGATTTCTTCACAACCCGAGCACGGCATGGAGGGTAGGACCAACGGGCAGCGAGCGCACCAAAAACGCTATCGACGAACCCAGGAAGTGGCGGAAGGACGCGGAGTCTCAATGCAGAAAGTGGCTGGCACGGGTCCCGGACCGGGCTTGGACTGACGTTGACGATCTTGGGCGCACGCGACCGAGCAGCTGGAGACGAACCTGTCGGCGGGTCGACCTAGATCCCTGTGCAGCGGACACCATGACGCTTACCTGGCAAGCGACCTGCAGGCTAGCGACTATCCATGTAGCGAATGTGGATAGACGAACGTGCGGCCACCTGCCAAACGCCTGATGCTCCCGGAACGCCCTGGGGTTCTGAGGTTCTGACAGCAGGGCATTTGACCGCGCCTTCCTGTCCGTGGCCCGATGCCGTATGGAAACTTCCGCCCCTTAGCGCGAGGATGTAGCTCATGCACGCGATCCATGTTGATTCCCCACTTGGTGATGACGCCCGCCGAAATCGCCTCTACGACGGCGATCTGTTCGTTTATTCGCCAAGGCCCTCGACTCGTGCCCTGGTGAAATTCGCCGCTGGCATGGCTGAGCAGGCCTTCGGGTCCAGAGACCCTGAGACGGCCCAATACGAGATGCCTGTGGAGGCGTACGCCGCACTTCTGGCGGATCTCAAACCTCGCTTCATTCATCATCCGGAATCGAAGCGACTCATTGTCGAGATGCTGATCGACCTCGGCTGCGATCCTGAGAAGGTTTACTTCGATGTGCCGCGCATGCGCACCTCGACCGCTCAGGGATACCTCACAACTGGAATCGCTTACGCGTTCCACCCGCACCGTGACACGTGGTACTCCGCACCGTTCTGCCAATTGAATTGGTGGCTGCCGATCTATCCCATCAGCGTCGACAATGGACTCGCCTTCCATCCGCGGTATTGGTACACCCCCGTCAAGAACAGTTCGAGGGTGTACAACTACGCCGAGTGGAATGCCACCAGCCGGAAGATAGCCGCAAGCCAGATCGGTACCGACACCCGGGTTCAGCCGAAGCCGGAAGATGAACTGGAGTTGGATCCGCAGATCCGCCCGCTGTGCGAACCTGGAGGAATCATCCTCTTCTCAGGCTCCCAGCTGCACTCAAGCGTCCCGAATACCTCAACCAAGACCCGGTTCAGCATCGATCTGCGCACCGTCCACATTGACGACGTCGCTGCAGGTATCGGCGCTCCGAACATCGACTCAGAGTGCACTGGAACGACGATGGGCGATTATCTTCGCTGCAGCGATCTCGAACATGTACCGGATTCCCTCATTGCGGAATACGACACATCGCCGAGCCGCGCGGCTGACACCGCCGTCTGATCGATTGAGCGAGCTGCGGCTGAGGCCGTCCAAGGCCTCAGCGCTACGACCAGACCGGTGTAAGAAACGACGTCGGCCTCCTAGGAGCCCTCTGTCGGCTATCGCCCGGCTGTTCCAAGTCGTCCAGAGCGGCAGTCCGAAATCTCAGAGCGAGGTGGACAAATTCGCCCACCTCGCCCGGCGGAGAGCCTAAGCGGCGAGCGAAGCCACCAATCGTACCGACGTGAGCTGGCCGACACGGAGATCACGATCATGTGCAATTCACATCTCCATCGGCTCAAAATCTGGAGCCGGGTACAAGCCTAAGTTCGAGGTGAGCAATAATGCTCCAGGCCGCTGTCGGGTGCGGCGACGGAGGCCTTCAGGCACAGGACCCGGTGTGTGTCTGTCGGCGGTAGTGCGACCTGGTGCGGGAGGAGTGGAAAAAACATGGGGCATAGACGCGCTGCG
>Ga0126314_10001443_pt1 | contig 11463 bp, 12 predicted proteins | sample Plot105B_FD_92535 | JGI IMG/M metagenome (GOLD analysis project Ga0126314, IMG submission 92535) | Serpentine soil microbial communities from UC McLaughlin Reserve, CA, USA - Plot105B | ecosystem: Environmental > Terrestrial > Soil > Grasslands | place: USA: UC McLaughlin Reserve, Lake County... | reverse complement strand
CATCTCATAGAGGTTCCCGAAGGGCGGCATCGCACCCACCTCGCAGTCGGGGAAGGCATCAGCGAAGCGTTCCTCGTCGGCGAGTTGTACCTCGCTTACACCGAGAGCCGCCGACGCCTTGAGTGGGTTGACGTGGTATGGTGCGGGCAACACCAGCATGACCATGTTCACCTCGTCGTCTGGCGTGACTATCACCTTCTTTGCGAACATCCTGCCCGGGACGTGTTCTGTCACCGCTACCTCCTGGGCGGTTATGGCCCTGGCGTGGTGCTGGCTCTGGTAAGGACCCCCCTTCTCACGCAGGTAAGCCTCGAGTCTTTCTTTGCACGTCATTACACTCCGCCTCCTCTATACCTACTCCCAGCTGCCCGTCATGATTCGCCGTTCTGGCCACGACCTTGCATCTACCTCTAACGGCGCACGACCATGACGGGGCCGTGGGCATGACGGACAACCGAGTCTGAGACGCTGCCCATGAGCGCCCTCCTTATCCCACCCAGGCCCCGGCTTCCGGTTACGATGAGTCCCGCCGCTATCTCCTCGCCCAAGACGACGATCTCTTCGTCGGGGCGTCCCATCCTGAGGTGGGCCTTCGCGACGGTCCCCCCTGCTGACTCCAACCCGTTCACCTGCTCGTCGAGTAGCTGTTGGGCGCGTTTCTCGAATTCCTCATACAGGGCATGATATCCGTGCCTCTCGGGATGGTAGACGGGCCTCATTTCTCCGACGTAGACCACGTGAAGCTCCGATTCCATGCGGTCGGCAAGATCCACGGCCGTTCCGGCAGCCGCCAAGGAATCCTCTGAACCGTCGAGGGCGAGCAGGATCCTGCCCTGCAAATGGTCACGCCCTTCCCCCCGTACAACAAGAACCGGGCAGTGGGCGTGGTGGACGACGCTGCTCGAGACGCTGCCCATCACGGCTCGTCTCATAGGGCCGCGGCCCCTGCTGCCTACGACGACGACCCCAGCCCCCAACTCTTCACCAAGGTGAACGATGGCCCGGCCTGGCGGAATGCCCATCTCGAGGTGAGCTTCCTCGACAGTACCTCCCGACTCCTCGATCTTCCTGACCTGTTCGTCGAGCACCTCTCTCGTCTCGCGCCTCTGCGCCTCTACCACCTCTTCAAAGCGGGCAGGATAATCGGGTAGCTCATAATAAGGATACTCAGAACCAACGGTGAGCACGTGCAGCCCGGATCCTGTCCTCGTCGCGAGTCTCGCAGCGGCGGTGGCTGCCAGGCTAGCCTCCTCAGACCCGTCGGTGGCCAACAATATCTTCGTCGGGAAAATGCTCATGATCTCCTCCGTGCTACTTGACTCTCCGATTTGATTCGCGAGGGCTCTCTTGGCCTCTATCGTGTATGCTGCGCGAGGCAGCGCCTCGCGCCTGCTCTATTATGCGGTTGAACCTTCCTGCGCTCGCAACCCTTCGACTATTTCGGCTTCACCCCTCTCCTGTTTCGTGGTCACTCCTCCCTGAGTCCTGAGATCGAGAGATTGCAGCTCGGGCACTCGACGAGCGCATGCGCGGGGATCCACAGTAGTTTCTTCCGCAGGAGTAGTGGTTAACCTCGTAGTGACCCCGACGCTTATCTTTACCCTGTTCGACGTTGTCACCTCCTTGATTGAATTTCTCCTACCTGCGCACATCACGATGAAGGCAGAGCCCCCTGATCAATCTCACCCATTTATCTAGCAAGTATTGTCCTCAGACTTCCTCACCCTCCTCTCACTACGAGCACAGGACAGTGGGCATGAGCCACGATGGTGCTGGAGACGCTCCCAATAGGGCGCCTTAGGCGGCCCATGCCCCTGCTGCCCACTACGATCATATCCGCTCCGATATCCTCTCCGAGCGCGATCACCTCGGCATCGGGTTCCCCCGTCCTCAGGTAGGCCTTCGCGACGTTTGCGCCCTCCTCCTCGATCTTTCTCACCTGCCCGTCGAGCAACTCCTGGGCCCATTGCTTGTCCTCCTCGTAGAGGCTTGGCCCCTCGGCGTCCGTGCCTACCAGGTGATACGGTTGCGTCACGGGCATCACGTGAACGACATGCAGTTCCGCGCCGAAGGCGTGGGCCATCCCCGCCGCCCTGTGGGCCGCATTGACCGAGCTGGCCGACCCGTCTGTTGCAAGGAGAATCTTGGTCGGTAGGTCGCTCATCGCTTCGTCCTCCTTTGCGTCTGATCAAGCTTGCGGTATCGCGCTCTGCTGCTCCACCTCAAGGATTTTGAGGGTCGTCGAGACGACCGCGTCGGGGCTAAGGCTTATGGAATCGATACCCTTCTCGACGAGGAAGGCGGCGAACTCTGGGTAGTCAGATGGGGCCTGCCCGCAGATCCCGACCTTCCGTCCTGCACTGTGCGCCTCCTCTATGAGCGTGGCGCACATCAACTTCACGGCCTTGTCACGCTCGTCGAAGAGCGGTGCCACCCGTTCGGAGTCCCTGTCGACGCCGAGGACGAGCTGAGTGAGGTCGTTCGAGCCTATGGAGAAGCCGTCGAAGATCTCGGCGAACTCCTTCGCCAGGACGATGTTTGAGGGGATCTCGGCCATCACGTAGACCTCGAGCCCGTCCTCACCCTGTACCAATCCGCCTTCGCCCATTACCTCGAGTACCCTTAGCCCCTCCTCGGGGGTGCGGCAGAACGGGAGCATGACCTTGAGGTTCTTGAGCCCGAAGGTCTCGCGCACCCGCTTGACCGCCTTCAGCTCGAGCAAGAAGCCCTCCTTGTAGTCTGGATGGTAATAGCGGCTCGACCCGCGCCATCCCAGCATGGGGTTCTCCTCGTGGGGCTCGAACAAGTCTCCACCTAGTAGGTGGGCGTACTCGTTGGTCTTGAAATCCGAGAAACGCAGGATGACGGGACGGGGCCAGAACGCTGCGGCAAGGGTTCCTATCCCCTGCGCGAGCCTGTCCACGAAGAACTCGGTCTTGTCCTCATATCCTCGGGTAAGACCAGAGACTTCGAGCTTGACCTTGGGCGGGAGGGAAGCGTAGCGGGTTAGTGCCAGGGGATGCACCCCGACCCAGCCTGCGAAGACGAACTCCATGCGAGCGAGTCCGACACCGTCGTTGGGAATCTGTGCAAGCTCGAAAACCCGCTCCGGGTTCGCGACGTTCATCATGATCTGGGTTTTTGGGCGACTAAGGGTAGCCGGATCAACATCCGTGACCTGGTGGTCGAGAGCACCCTCGTAGATGTGCCCAACCTCCCCCTCACAGCACGACACCGTGATGGGATCCCCGGTCTGGATGACCTCGGTGGCGTTCTGCGTACCTACGACGGCAGGTATCCCGAGTTCACGAGCCACGATCGCCGCGTGCGAGGTACGCCCGCCGCGCTCCGTCACTATGGCTGAGGCAACCTTCATGATCGGCTCCCAGTCTGGGTCTGTGATCTCCGTGACGAGCACCTCTGCGCTGCGGAAGCTCTCTATCTCGCTGGGGTCCTTCAGCACCCTTGCTGAGCCCGTCGCGACAGCGTTGCCGATCGCGAGACCCTCGACGAGCACCTCTCCCCGCTCCTTCAGGCGATGCATGCGCAACGTCGGTGCCTTGCCTCCACCATGTACGGTCTCCGGGCGGGCTTGCACGATGAAGCGCTCCCCCGTAAGGCCGTCCTTGGCCCATTCGATATCCATGAACGTCTTCGTCCCGCGTTTCTCGCTGTAGTGGTCCTCGATGGCCACGGCCCACCGCGCGAGCCCTAGCACGTCCTCGTCGAAGGCAGAGAACATCTCCCGTTCCTCTTCTGAGGTAGGTACGTTCTCGACGAGACGGTGGCCCGTGGCGTCGTAGACGAGCTTGAATTCCTTGGTGCCTATCCTCTTTCGGATCAGCGGCACATAGCCCTGTTCGAGTGTTGGCTTGTGGACGTAGAAGCCATCTGGGACGACCCGTCCCTGGACTATGTTCTCACCCAAGCCCCAGGTCGAGGTGACGAAAACGACATCAGGGAATCCTGACTCGGTGTCCAGGGTGAAAATCACACCGGAGGAGGCCAGGTCCGAGCGGACCATCTTCTGCACACCGACGGAGAGAGCCACTTGAAAGTGGTCGAAGCCCATGTCCTCGCGGTAGCTTATGGCTCGGGGGGTGAACAGGCTCGCAAAGCACTTCTTGACCGACTCCAAAAGCTGGGCATCCCCGTGGACGTTGAGGAAGCTCTCCTGTTGCCCCGCGAAGCTCGCCGTCGGCAGGTCCTCGGCGGTTGCAGAAGAGCGGACCGCGACGTCGGTGAAGTCCTCATCGTAGAGAACGGAAAGCTCGCGATAGCATCGCAGTATCTCCTCCTCGATTTCCTTGGGGAATTCAGCACCGATTACCCAGTTCTGTATGGAGCGGCTCGTGCGCCTCAGATCCTCGACATCGCCCCTATCGAGCCGGGCCATGGCTTCCCGGATGGGAGTCTCCAGGTCATTGGTCTTCAAGAAGTACCTGTAGGCGTCCGCCGTCAGGGCGTATCCGCCTGGTACGCGGATGCCGAGCGGGCCGAGTTCGCGGATCATCTCTCCCAGGGAGGCGTTCTTTCCACCTACTACTGGCACATCAGCCATGCCGACGTCCGAGAACCATCTAATCCAACGTGTCTTCAACACCTTCGAACCGCCTCCTTGAGCCTGCACGCAGTACACACTTTGACAACTACCCTACCTCTACACCCGAGGCGAGTCTTTGGCGACGAGACAAGCTATCTCCACAGTGGGGTGTTTGGTGGGTGCGGTCATATGTGCACTCCCTCTGAATTCTAGTACCTCATTAGTGCGACTACATTGTGCCTCATTAGAGAGCTTGTGACATGAGCAACATTGATGCTCTTGCTGAGCAGCATTGATCACTTCGGCGCAAGGATGCACCCGGTGAAGGATCTGGACGCTTTCGCGCTCCTCCATTCACCAGAGTTGCGTAAAAGGTGAATTCTCAGGAGTTCGCGCCAAAGACATGCGACTGACTTCATGCAGAACGCAGAGCAAGCTTCAAGCGAGGACGATACCTTTTATGAGCATCTTTCCCACCAAGATCCTGCTGGCATCCGACGGCTCTAAGGACACCGAGCTGGCCGCATCGACTGCCGCCGATCTAGCCAAGAGCACAAACTCTGAGCTGCACATAGTCCACGTCGGGTTCGAGCGGTAAAGGGATGAGGCCCAAAAGGAGCTCGCCACGGAGGTGGGTATGTTAGGTGAGGGTGGAGCGCAAAACATACAAGCGCACCTTGAGATTGGGATTCCTGACACGGCAATCATTGTCTTGGCCGAGGAGCTAGTGGCCAGACTGATCGTCATGGGAAGCCGGGGCTTGGGGGTGTATGGCGAGCCCTGCTGGGAAGCATCTCGGATTCGGTAGTCCGCCACGCCGACTGCCATGTCTTGGTAGTGCGCCAGGAGGGATAATCGAATCAGCCAGCAATCTTCGACGTCCCACCGTGAGGCTTATTCACTCAACATCCTAGAAGGGTAAGTGTCCGAAGTTTGGCAAAGCTGCGTTCTCCGAAGTTCAGCGCAGCTCCGTTACAACACCCGCGAGCATCCCTGGCTGAGATCGGCAGCCTTCGGGTATTATTCCGACTTCACAGGTTCCTCACAACACCCGTCGAACATGCCACAACGTGTACTATATTATTGGGACAGCTACTTGGGAGGGTGTCACCGTGGCAGAGAATGTCGAGGAGCCTTCGGAGTGGGTCGGGGAACGCATCAGGGCCTACATGGACCCCCCGAGGAAGTGCAGGGCGTTCTCAAGGCGGTCACCGATCACGGCGTCGTCATCGACGTCGGAGCACGCAGGCGGCAAGGTCCATGCTTCTACTCCTGGCAGATGGTCCGGTGGATTTATCCTATCGATCGGCAGACTATCAATGAGGATCACTAGACGCTTCCTCTCTATTCAGGCAAGGTGCATCCTGTTGCGCCACGTCTCCTCGCCCGCTTCCAGGACCTTACGCGTGGGCGCTGAGAGGAACACCCCCCCAACCGAACCGATGACCGCGTATCCGACCAGCATAGCTCCGGTGATGCGCCCGGCGCCTCTTCGACTGGTCGATGCCCAGACACCCACCCAAAGGCCGTCACCAGCACGCCATACGGGATTGCAAACAACACTAACACGAGAGGTCTCGTTGGAGACCCGGGTGCCAGTAGCTCACTGAACGACTGATCACGGTAGCTGTAGTTCGGATCCCACGATGGTAGGCAATGGTTACATGAGTAGACTTGGCCATCTCAGTAGCTAGGATTGACCAATTGGCGTCGACAACACTAGTCGACGAGGGATCATCCAGTCAGGATCCCCATTTCCCTGACCTTGGCCAGAAGACGTATCTGCGCTGCACCATTGGTAAATGGAAAGTCGATCTGGACTCTGAGGAAGTTCAGGAGGCGTTTCGTCTGATAAGCGATGAAGGCCTTCTGGCCCTTAGGAGTCAGCCCGCGTTCATCAGTTATAGGCTGATGATCGCAGACCCCACCACGACGATCGCAGTCGCTGAGTGGGAGAACGCTTACTCGGAGACGTTCATCAGTCGCTTTTCAGACGAACTGCTAAAGAGGGAGGTCTTCGCCGATCTCTTGGAAGCGAAGGTGCTGGTAGAGGATTACCGTGGCCACTATAACCACAACAGGCCACACAGCGCGTTGGGCTACAAGACCACGGTCGAGTTCGCGGTGGCCGCAGATCTCGATATGAAGGTTGAGGATAGAGGGAAGCCGGAGAAGCTAGAATCGGTACTCACACTCTCATAGCACCTGGTACAGAAAACGGGGTCAGGCCACCTGTTCATCAACGACACTCGGCTTTGCGAACAATTCAGCTTAAACATGGTAACGAATCATCTACGGATCACCCACCCTATGCCTGCAATAAGGAGAGCGGCACCTCGACCGCCGGCATTAGCCCACGTGCCACTAGGCGCTCGAAGAACGGCCCCGGTGGGACGACCTGCTCTACCAGCCAGATCCCCGGCTGCTTTACCTCGTCCTCGGCGAGCGCTCGCACCACCGCGGACGCGCCGATCGCCGTGCCTGTGGCCTGACCACGGCTGACCAGGCTCGCACGGATTCGGCCACGCGCTCCCCGAACATCCACGAGCACTCCGTACCAGTCGCGCTCCCTATATCACCGCTGCAGCCGAGCCATGAGCCGCTGAAGTCGCTCTTCAGCGCCCTCACGCCGTCGCAGCGCCGCCGTGATTCGTAACCGTACGAGCACGGATAACAGCTTTCCGAGCCAGGGCGGCTCAAGCACCAGGCACGTGACGGCTGTCCGGGCACCGAGGGTTTCGGGGAAAGACGACCTGATCGGAGAACGGGAACAGGTAGGCCGTCTTCTCTCCGAGAGGTGACGCGAGCGGACCCGGCGAACGGGCGCATCGGCGCATCGCGGCCTTCGATGCGCGCCGCGTAGGACAGGAAGATCTCCTCCATGAGGTAGGCGCGCGAGGCGGGACCGTAGGTGTCGCCGACGGAGAGCAGTACGTTGCTCTCCACGCTCTCGACCGCGCCGACGCGCTCCGCACCTAGGCGGGCGAGCATGCTCGAAATGCCGGGAGCAAGCCCAGCCCCTAGCACGATCCGCACGCCCGTTTGGGCTGCCTCGGCCTTCATTGCCTCGGTGGGACGGCGGGTCATCAGGTGAGGCGCGATGTCCGTGTGGGCCAGGCCGCGCCTGATGGCCGCGCGCAGAAGGTGTGGTTCGGCCTGATCGATGCAGCTCAGCACCACGCCCACCCCTTCAAGGGCGGCCTCGATCGAGAGGGGCTCACCGACGTCCACCCGCCGACCCCGCACCCCGTGCCCCTACCAACGCCCCGGGCCGCCTTCTCGGCCGGGTATGCTAGCAAAGACGCAGGGCACGCTCAACCTAGAATGAATAAGGCCCCGAAGGGTACGCTAGAGCAGGCAACTCCCGAGAATTCGTTTTCCACGCACTTGGGTACATAGAGCAAATAGAAAGGCCGAGGGTGCTAGAGAGATAGCCTAGCGCACGCTCTTTTACGGAGGTCAAAATGGCGGATTCCAGACGGATGGCGGGATTGATCGGTCCCACGCTTGTCGCGCTCGGTGCCTCAGAAGTGAAGAATTCACGCATCTGGGAAACCAATAGCGCTCCTCTTATCTATCTCAACGGATTGTTGCTGTTTGTGGCTGGACTCTCGATCGTGCGAGTCCACAATCGTTGGACGCGTAGCTGGCCCGTGATAGTAACTCTCGTGGGCTGGGCTGCCATTCTCCTCGGTTTGTTCCGGATGTTCGCTCCCGAGGTCCAGCAGGCCCGTCAGAGTGCTCCCACGACCATAATCACTGCGAGTCTGGTTGGCGCGATTGGCATTTTCTTGACCTTCAAAGCCAACTCCGACCATGAGGGGTAGCATTGTCTACCTCAGATAGATGGGGAGCCACCGTAGTGTGCGGCACGTCCGAGAGGTATCTGGAAAATAGGTAGGACGGAGACGCTGACGAGAGAAAGCCGGGCCGCCCTTTGGAGGGGGAATGTACAAGGGCTGCCCGGCTTGGCGATTAATCAGATTGTAGTACCGAGGCGGGCCGGAGCGCATCCCCCAAATGGGCTATCTCTATCCCCCACATGGACTATCTGTGAATGCTGGGTGGCTTTTTTCTGGGAACGATCTTCGGAGAATTACTCTTCCACACACTCTGGTGAATAGTCGATAATAGGGCGCGGGTCATAGGAAGGGGGCATCCAATCGGAGTAAGAAGCAAGAGCCAACCCGTTCAAAGGAGATCGTTGAAGCGTTTCGTTTTTCGGAGGATCCTTCCCTACGTAACGCTGGTATTGATGTGCGTCTTAGCGTTCTTCCGCTTGCAAGGAATAAAGCAGGTCACCGATGCGACACGCGCCCTTAACAAGCGCATCGGCAACCCGGTCATGATGAAGCTGGCCGGGCGCCGCTACTGGTTTGCAGGCACCATCCACCACACCGGACGCCACTCGGGGCGGGAGTACGCCACTCCTGTATGGGCGGTGCCCACCCCCGATGGGTTCCTCATATCGCTCCCCTTCGGGGAGGGAGTGGACTGGCTCAAGAACGTGCTGGCCGCCGGCCGGGCGACGATCGAGACCAGGGGCGAAACCTGGGAGGTAGTAGACCCTGAGGTAATCGGTCGAGAGACCGCATGGTCCTTGTTGCCGCGGCGTGCACGGTCAGCGACCTTCCAAGAACTCCGTCATGACGATGTTCGCAGTATTCAGCTTCTGAGACGTTGGGTGAACAAGGGCGAGAAGAAGGGCCAGGATATCGACAACCTGGCCCTCGAATAAAGAAGCTTCTAGCTTGTGCTAGTCGGCTGCGGGCTTGGTGGCACCGGAGGAACTAGTTAACTCTTGGCAATACGCCCATCCAACTTCAGAGAATGCACCTTCCACGCACTCGGCTGAATAAGCTTGTCAGCTTTGCGATTATCTTGAACCGCTCGATCTGGCGTCTGAACAGAGAAAAGCCATAGCCTACGAAGCTCGCTGAAGCCGCTGAGGTAGTCACCTCCCGCCTCAGCCGATCCTCAGCCGCCCTCGGGGAGCGAGGCACGGTGTGGGCAAGGCTTGACTTGGTCGAGGAGGTTAGGCACAACTGCTGTCAATACCTCCTCGAAGCAGGTTGTGTACGTTAGATGCCGTATTCCTTAACGATGGTCGAGGAACGCCTTGATGACGGAGAGGTACTCCTCTCTGTGGCTCATCCAGGGCGTGTGTCCGGCACCATAGAACGTGTGCACCCGAGCCTGAGGGTATGTATGCCTTAACTCGGCGCGCTTCTCCGGTGTTACGGGATCCTCCTCCGACTCCAGGATTAGGATCCTCCCCGGCCAGGAGGCAAGGTCGTCCGGCTCGAAGCGGAACCTCTCCACAAGGTCGATCCCGAGCCGGTACATGGCGCGCAGGTCCGCCCTTGTCAGGCGCGAGATGAGCTCGTGCTGAAAGTCGCGCCAGAACGCTTGGTCCTCCAGTGGTACGCCTGGCACACCCAAGAAGGCCTGTGCCAGCGCCCGCTCCCTAAGCGTCCGCTGCCACCCGAGCGGCACGAGCGGTAGCACCACCAGAAAGACCTTCGAGACCCACAACAAGCTCTTCGGCGGCACCAGCGTGTTGGCCAGTATCAGCGACCGTACTCGCTCCGGATGGCGGCGCACGAAGCACTGGGCCACCATCCCGCCGTAAGAAGGGCCGAGCACATGAGCAGCCCGCACCCCCTCGGCATCAAGGACGCCCGCCAGCCCGTCGAGTAGCTCAGTCGCGGTGGACACGGATGCGTAGCTCGGTGCAATGACCCGGTAGTCCCTCTCAAAGGCCGGGATGCGCGTGAAGAGGGACTCGCCGACCATCGCTCCGCCCGGCAAGAGTAGAAGCGCTTCCTCACCCTCTCCGCTGGCGATGTAGTTCCAGCCCACCCCGTCGACAGTGACACGCCTGGACGGGTGCGTCGTCCGGAACTCCCGCAACTGCTCCCAGCGCGCAGCCCCAAGGTCGCTGCGGATCCCCTTCACTCTCAAGAAGCCCTCGATGCCGAACCGGCGCCATGTCCTGCGGTGACGCGCGTCGAGCAGCGGGGACGCTTCCGCTGCGCCTATCACCTCCGGTTCGACGACCTCGTAGGTCTCGCCCTTCGCCTCGACCGTCGCCCACCCCGCGGCGAGCACATTCTTGAGCCAGTCCACGTCGTCGCCGTATGGAAGCGGAATTACGAAAGCGTCCCCGGCGACCGGCACCGCAACCACCGGAGTCGCGTACTCCCGTCCGGAGCGGCGTCCCCTGTGCCGGATCACGGCGGCGTACCAGTGCCTCCGCCCGGCAAGGTTCATCATGGCGGGGTTCAGGACCCGCTTGTTGAGGAGGCGGATCTTGTCTCTCACCCGCGGCCCTCCGTAGCGCAAGACCAAAGAGATCAGGGTGAGTACCATCATCAGCGCTACCAGCGGCAGCACCGCCAACGCGACGATGCGCCCGGTCCCTCTCCACGCGGACTCGCTGTCTTGCTTCGCCTTCACGGAACACCTCCCTGCTCTCGCGTTCACCGGACGATCAAAGACACTATAGGAAAGTATATGGGGAACGAGAGCAAATCTGTGCGTGATACCGGATCCGCCACCAAGAGTCAACTCCCCTGCACAATTGCAGCTGACCTTGCGAGGCTGCAACCACCGGGCTCACCAAAGGCGCTGTCGTGCCGTTTAGGTAGTAGCCTCCTGCGGTACGACCCTCAGACGCCCTTAGGCTGTTCGCGGGGATTCATGCCCCAATGTCAGTGTGGGCTATGGGCGATGTCGGATGCTCTGAACTGCTGCCCTTTTCACTCTTGATCAATCTTGACCAGCAGGATGCTCATTATGTGTCATGGCAGATGGACTCCCTTGTAGCACACTAATACTGAAGGAATTCCTAGCCACAGAGAACGGAGGTGAGACATCTCATGAAGACCCTAAAGGCTTTCCTCAAGAGACACCCGCTG
>Ga0126314_10001442_pt1 | contig 11464 bp, 10 predicted proteins | sample Plot105B_FD_92535 | JGI IMG/M metagenome (GOLD analysis project Ga0126314, IMG submission 92535) | Serpentine soil microbial communities from UC McLaughlin Reserve, CA, USA - Plot105B | ecosystem: Environmental > Terrestrial > Soil > Grasslands | place: USA: UC McLaughlin Reserve, Lake County... | reverse complement strand
GACAACTTTCGGATATGGCGGAGTTCGAAGGGCTCGAGGAATCTAGTGCCAGGCGCACGCGCGAGTTCCGCTTTACGCGGGTTGGCGATAAGGGGCTGGTGATGTAGGGTATCAACGGCGAACCGTTCGACCCGGAGCGTATGGCCGCCAGGCCGGAGTTAGGGTCCACCGAGGTCTGGCACCTGAGAGCAGCCCCCGCGGCGCACCCGATCCACGTTCACATGGTCCACTTCAAGGTGCTCTCCCGCAACGGCAGGAAACCATTACCAACGGATGCCGGCTGGAAGGACACCGTGGACCTGACCTCAGGCGAGGAGGCGCGTGTGCTCGTCCGTTTCGACGGCTACCGGGGCCGCTACGTCTTCCACTGCCACAACCTCGAACACGAGGACATGATGATGGCCAACTTCGAAGTCGTCTGAGAGTTCCGCCAGCCGCACCGGATGCAAACCGTCACATCGTTCGCCGAAAAGGACCCACCAGTATGCTAGAACAGGCCAGCACACGAGACTTTCTCGCAGACTACGCAGGAGCGGACATGGCCAGAACACACAAAGTAACCTTCCAAGAGAGCGGCATCACCATAGACGTAGCCGAAGACGAGTACATCCTCGAAGAGGCAGAGGACGCAGGGCTCCGCCTCCCCTACGACTGCCGCAGCGGCACATGCACCACGTGCATCCAGAAGTGCCTGGAAGGTGAGATCGACCAGGACATGGCCTTCGCCATAGGCGACGAAGAGCTGGAGCAGGGCCTTCGCCTCATCTGCATCGGCAGCCCCTTGTCGGATGTTGTGCTAGACGCCTGAACTATATCTGGGCCGCCCTAGTTCTCCCCTTCGATACTCCAGCTCCGTAGAGCCGGTTTCGGGTTTTACCGTCCGAGCTCGCGCAGGTTCTCCCACAGGATGTAGAGTCCTACGGCCAGGACAGCGAGGATGATGACCCCCCAGAAATAGTGTTCGAGGATGACCAGGGCGCCCACTATCGCCAACGCGACGTTGACGCTGACTATGAACCTGGTTAGTCGCCTCCTGAAACCGGCCTCGATGAACGCGAACATGGCGATGGCGAAGACGAGCGCGGAGAGCAGTTGCTGCCTCTCGTAGGCGATGATGAGGATGAGCGTCACGAGCACGACCGCGATGCTGATCGAGGCCCACAGCTGCGCCACCCTGCCGGCGTGGGTCTCGGCCTCGGAGACGGGGCGCGCGGGGTGCACGATGTGCGCGCGGGCGGGAGGACGCTCGCCGTCTTTCAAGCGTTCGGCATGATCCTTCAAGGACTCGGCGAGGACTTCGTCGTCGGATAGTTGTGCACGCAGCGTCTCGACTTCTTTGGATAGCTCGTCGATGTGCCGCATCTGGTTCTCGTGGAGCTTGCTCAGGTGGGACTGGTCGCGCGTGGCTTCGGCGTCCATGCCCAGAGCCTTTAGCCTGCTGCTCTTCTCCAGCAGTTCGGAGCGGAGGAGATCCCGGCGTTCTTCGATCTCCGCCTGACGCCCGGTGATGACGCCCAGTTGCTCCGTCCTCGTCGGCACCTTGTCGAGCCCTGCCCAGCCCACGGGGTCGAACCACTCGCGGCTTATGGTCTTGTCGCGGTTGTACATCGGCCCCGCCGGGGCGTCCTCGCCCTTGAAGGGATCCTGGGTGTAGAGACCCCACAGTCCCCGATACCTCGAGACCCACGATGGCAACGGGTTCATGAGGCGCGGGGGGTCCCACTCCATGTCCTGTCCGGGTCCGACCGACAGCCCGTCCCCGCGCCCGTAATCCACGAAGGGGATGGTGAACTGTTCGTAGGGCTTCTCCCTGTAGTCCTCGTCGGCGTACTGGCGCAGCGTTACGTACCAGAACCGCCGCACGACCCTCCTGACCACGGCGAACGCCCGCGGCAGGGGGAAAGCGAGCTCGGTCAGGTACTCGCCCCGGGAGTAACGGGTCGCGTGCGAGCCGGCGCAGACGTACGCCACAGGATGCTCGCCGATCTTCTCCAGCTCCGGGTCGTCCCACCGGCGCCTGAGGTCGTCGCCGGTCTCCTCGTGCGCGGCGTAGGCCACCCACTCAGGCCTTACCTCGCCAGACTCCGATTCCGAGAGGAACACGAATATCTTCTCCCAGTCGGCCTCGTGGTCGTTGGCGCCAAAGACGTTGCTCCTCCAGTCGTTGAACGCGTAGAAGAGCCAGTACCGCAAGACGATCCAACCGTCCTGCCTAACCACGTGCCCATGGTACCTGAAGTGTTCCTCCTTCTCCATGAAGCGGCCGTACAGGACGCGCCCCCCCTCCACGTCTCCGCCGGGAACCCTGCCCCTGGCCAAGAGCACCAACGAGAAGAGCGCGTCCGCCAGCCTCGAAATGTAGCCGACGCGCGCGAGGCGTCCCCTGCCGGCCCGGAAAGTCTCCCTGGGCCAATCGGGGTTCGTGTGCGAGCGCCTCGCCCGCCGGCGCGCCCGGCGACCTTGATTCTCGTCTTCCTTGGGGTTGGGGATCTTGAGGTAGTGTACGGCGCCGGTGGTGTCCTCCGGCTGCTGGGCTAGCCTCTCCAGGGTGAGCTCTCCGGCCGGAACTACGCAGAGGGCGTCCTCGCCCGGACGCCGGACCCAGAGGCTGCAGGCGTCCACGTAGGGCTCGCAGTCCATCGGGTAGAACCACTCGCCCTTCGTGAACCGGATCACGGGCTCGAAGCGGCGCAGCAGTGCCTCAGCGGTCCTCGCGTCCACGCTCTCCTCATTCGCCATGTGCGATCTCCGGTTTAGCCTCCGCCGGCGTCAGCTGTCTGCGTTGGACCACCGCCCGCACGCTGCGGGAGTTGAGGAGCAGGATCATCAAGATGCAGTAGGCGATCATGGGGTAGGCGAACCACGGACGCGAAGCGCCGTAGAAAAACAGGCAGGACAGCATGATCAGGGCCTGCGCGACCGAAGCCAGCATCCACCCGCGGCGCCTGAGCAGCACGAAGCCGAGGCCCGCCAGGAGCAACAGGACCACGGGCGCGAAAAAATAGACCGCGAACAGGATCGCCCGTTTGAAATCCTTCGCCACGGACTTGTCAGTGGTTTGAAGCCGAATCTGGCCCGGCTTGTTGGAAAGATTCACTATCGTGTCCCAGTCGACGCTGGCGAACAACCAGACGCCGATACCCACCATCGCGACGACCTGCAAAATCAGTAGCACACCAAGCAGCCGCGCCTGTCGGTACAATGCTCGCCCTCCGGATCCGGTTACAAGCCTCGATCACGCCCTGGCCTGTAGAATAACCGTTTGCGCCTAGTCATGCACTATCAGCATTTCAGCTTGTCAGCACTTCAGTTTGTTGTTCTCGCTCGTAGGCGGATGGACTATTCGCGGTCGGTCGATTCTCCTGCAATTCGCTTTAGAGGCCGTAGAGGCGCGTCGCGTTCTTGCGCAGCACGCTCTCACCGACGGCTTCGGCCTCGGGGAGGGTGAGTTCTCCGTAAGACACCAGCTCCCCGAGCGCCTCGCCGAGCACGCGCCTGCCGTCTACTGCGCTCATCCAGTGGAGCTCAGGCACGCCTATACCATCCGAGCTATACATGAGCTTCGAGCTCGGGGCGACGCCGAGCGCGGCCCGCGTGAAGGAGAGCATCTCGTTGTAGCCGAGTAGGGGGATGCCGTAGGAGAGGTCCAGGTATGCGTTCTCGTAGACGGCGGCCAGGTAGCCGCCCTGCCTGGTATACGGGTAGCACTCGTGCAGCAGCACGATGGGCATGCCAAGATAGTCGGTCCGCTGGAGCACCGGGCGCAGGTAGAGAGGGTTGCCGAGCAGGAGATCGGTGTCGGCGTCGCCGTAGCCGACGTGGAACTGGACGGGGACCTCTTGCCGGGCCGCCTGCACGAACGCGACGTGTAGCAGGGTGTCGAGGAGCGGCTTGTGGACCAGGCGGGCAGAGCCTTCTCCGGCGGCCAGCCTGAATTCGCGGAACGATTCTTCAGCCTCCTCCTGCGGCCACTCCCGAATTTCCAGGCCCGTCCGGTAGGCGGCGATGCTCTTGAGCGCCACGTAGCCCTGGCCTCTAACGTCATCCAGCGCGGTTGCGAGCGCCTCCCGCACTTCCTCTAAAGAGTCGTGCTCGGCAAGCAAATCCTCCATCAAGATCTCGAGCCGCAGCATCGGCTCTGCACGGCAACCGCCTAGTTCTCCGAGGTCGGGTACCGGAACCACATATTCGGGCGGCGGAAAGCCCGTGTCGAGAAGGAGCGCCTCGACGTTCGCGGCGCGCAACAATTCGCCTGCCAACCTCCCGTCCCGCCCGGCGCGGGTGGCGAACACGGATTCCTCTTCGGGCTCGCAATCGAGGAATTCGGCCAGCGTCCGAACCAGTCGCCGGTAGAAGGACGTCGTGGCGACGTGCTCGCGCGGCATGCTTGGGTCGGCGGACTCGGTGAAGGCCCGTCGCCAGCTCGTAATATTCTCGAAGGCCTGATCCTGCTGTATGCCATGGCAGTGGTTGTCCACGACAGGGACCTGTGCGAGATCTATCGTTTGCATGGGCTACCTCCGTTCATAGCATCACGTCCCCCCAGACGCGGCGGCGACGAAGGCTACCGCCTGGGCCCGGGCTACCGCCCCGACCGCTTCCCCGGTAGGCAGGAACCGCGGGTGGTGGAGCGGTACGTTCGGGGTGCCTGGGGCTCCCCTGAGTCCCACGAACATCATGAGTGTAGGTGACGTAAGGCCGTAGAAACCGAAGTCGTCGGACCCGCAGGATCTCATCGCAGGGCCCACTTCGAGGCCGGCCTCGGGTAATAGCGAGCGCGCCGCTTCGGCCAGGGCGGGGTCGTTGACCGTCGCGGGCTCGCCCTCAGTCACCTCCACCCTGGCGGTGCAGCCGTGCGCCTGGGCCGTGTGCGCGACGATCTCGTGTGCCATCTTCCGAAGCGGCTCGCGATCCTCGGGATCCAGCGCACGCAGCGTGCCGCCGGCCTCGGCGGTGCCCGGGATGACGTTCTCGGCGGATCCCGCACGCACCCAACCGACGCTGAATACCGCAGCATGCATCGGGTCCAAACGGCGGCTCACTAGCGCCTGGAGCGCGACGACGACGTGAGAGAGGGCGAGTATGGGGTCGTGTGCGCGGTGGGGATAGGCCCCGTGGCCGCCGGATCCCTCGAGGACTATGCGCAAGTTATCTGAGGAAGCATTCACCGGGCCGGCCTCGACACTAACCGAGCCCCACGGGACTTCGGGGTGGACATGCACCGCAACGACCGCACCCGTTCCCTCAGCCAGAACTCCTTCCCTGACGATGAGATCCGCCCCCGCAGGGTAAGCCTCCTCGCTAGGCTGCAAGAGGGCGACGAGGGACTTTGGCAGAGACTCCGCAGCACCTCCTGCGGCCCGAAAGAGGGCCGCGAGGGCGGCCATGTGCACGTCGTGGCCACAGGCGTGCATGAAACCATTCGTAGCGGCGAAGGACGCGCCCGTCTCCTCCTCGATGGGCAGGGCGTCGAGCTCGGCCCTCACCGCGACGGCCTCTCCAGGCGGGCCGACGCGCGCCAAAAGGCCCGTGCGGGCGACAGACTCTACGCCTCCAGCACCGAGCGCTTGTGCGACGAGGTGGGCGGTAACGCGTTCTTTGTGGCTCGGTTCGGGCATCGCGTGCAGCCGCTCCCGCAGTTCGATGGCTTGCGAAAGCTCCTCCGTAAGGAGATCGAGGAGCGTCCGGAGGAGGTCAGTAGACACGCAGGTACCGCTCGCAGGCCTCTTTCGGGTCAGCACCGTCGAGGAGAGAGATCTCGGTCCGCTTGAGGCTCAGGTAGCAGTCGAGGAGATCTTTGGAGAGCCAGGAGCGGACGACGGCGTCGGACTCGAGTGCCCCGAGGGCCTCTTCGAGCGAGTTGGGAAGCGAACGGAGACCCAGCCGCCTCCTCTCCTCCTCGTCGAGCTCGGAGGGGTCCCCCTCCATCAGGTGCGGCTCCGGAAGGTCTTCCTGGATCCCACGGAGGCCGGCGAGTACGAGCACGGCGAGCGCCAGATGCGGGCAGGCCGCCGCGTCGGCGGCGCGGAACTCGAGGTTGAACTTGCGGGCCGGGTCACCCTTCGCGAGCGGCGGGATGCGGATGGTAGCTTCCCTGTCGCGCTCGCCCACGTAACCGAAGCCCGCGCTCCAGTGGTGGGGACCCAGGCGCAGGTAGGAGACTACGCTCGGTGCGGTGAACGCGCAGAGGGCAGGTAGGTGCTCGAGGATGCCTGCCGCGAAGCGGGCCGCCGTGGCACTCAGACCGCCGGGCCTCTCGGGGTCGTAGGATACGGGGCGTCTCTCCTGGTCCACGAGGCTCATGTGAACGTGGACGCCGTTGCCGACGCCCTCTGGCTCGGCCATCGGCGCGAAGCTCGCCCTGTAGCCGAGCCTGCGGGCCACCTCGCGGACGACCTCCCGCGTGGCGGCGGCCCGGTCCGCAGCGACCAGACCTCCGGCTGGTGCGCAGGGGATCTCGAACTGCCCCTCGCCATACTCTGGCAGGAAGATCTCCGGCTCGAGACCGGCCTGCCCTAGGGCGTCCATCACCATTGGCCCGAAAGGCTCGACGAGCCGCTGGGCCTCGAACGAGAAACCCGGCCCGGACTCCAGAGTCGGGCCGCGCAGCAAAAACTCGTGCTCGAATGAGGCGGCCAGGCGCAGTCCGGTCTCCCGCTCGAGCCGGGCGAGCGCGTCCTTCAGGAGCGTACGCGGGCAGGAGTCCCAGGGGCTACCGTCGATGTTGGCCGCGTCGCAGAGGAAGAAGTGCAGCGGCGAGACGTCATCCCGGAGATCCACCCTTGCTTCGGTCGCCCTGTGGGGCAGGAGGCGGAGATCCCCTCTCGAGCCCCACGGGTTGGGCTCGGCGATGGGTCCGAATGGCGTGAGCGCCTGGTCGGCCGGCACCCACCCCACGCCTGTCTCGAGGCGCGACTCGAGCTCCGAGGCCAGAACCGAACGACCCCGGTTCAGACCCGAGAGGTCGCAGTGGAGGAGGCCGACGAGCTCCTCACCCCGCAAGATCCTCACTCCCTCCGTCGGGCGAGCCGTTGTCCCAGTGGCGCAGCCAGAAACCAGCCTCCCCAAGCCGTCCGTCGAGGGCCTCGTCCACGGTTGCCTCACAGGCGCAGAGCACCCTGCCTTCCTGCCCGTCGCCCCGTTCGAGCGCCGCCGCAAGCGCCGCGGCCGGCTGCAGGTGGTAGCCGTCCCATCCGACCTGCGGGTAGGTGTCACGGAGCACGACGAGGGCGCCACCAGGACCGCCCATGCACGCCGCGATCGTCAGGAAGTGCCCGCAATCCCAATCCGGCGGTGGCGCCTCCACCTGACGCCCGAGCAAGTAGTCGAGCAGGAGTCTCGCAGGCGGGCGCGACCCCCACAAGCACCCTGTGCGCAGGTTGGCGATCAGCACGCACTCCGGCGCTGTCGCGGCAGCGATCTCGACGAGGGTGACTACCGCGTCCGCGTTCCACGGCCCCGCTACGGGAACGACAGTGAGCGCGCCTCCGGAGAGCTCCTCGATGCCCCGTGCCACCCCCGTCGCGGACGTTCCAGCGAAGGCCTTATCGATCGCGACAGGGATCGTTGCCTCGTAATCCGCCCGGGGCGAAGCGCCGGGCGGCAGCCAGCGCGCGGGGTCTCCTTCCGCCAGGGCCGTTCCGGCCCTGAGCGCGACCTCCTCCTGGCTCGCCCCGTGGCCAGCCGCCGAGAGAATCAGCGATCCCCAGAACGCGCCGCACAACTGGTCTTTCTGCGGTATCGCACTCTCGTAAAGCAGGGCGAAGTCCGGAGGACCAGGGAGGACCCCGACAGTCCCTGCGAGCGGACCAATCACGCTTCGCCTCCTTTGCATCAGGTTACAGGCTTCAGGTTTCAGGTGTTTTGCTGATGCCTGTAGCCTATCTAGTAGAGCATCGCGGCCGTGGCCGCCACCTCCTCGGGCGGAAGCTCGCCGGCTATGGCGGCCTGTGCCCGGGCTACGGCCACGTGGGTGCGCACCAGCCGTTCGCCCAGCGCCTCTACGAGGGCATCGTCTTCTTCCAGCGCGTCCAGGGCCTCGTCCGGGGAGGCTGGTAGGGGTCGGATACCCCTCGAAGCGCGCTCCTCGTCGCTCAGCGTGGCAGGATCGACCATCGTCTGCTCTCCAGGGTCGAGGCCGCGTGCCATCCCGTCCATCCCGGCGACGAGGACTGCGGCGAGGGCCAGGTAGGGGTTGGACGTGACGTCGACCGGCTTGAGCTCGACATTGGCGGTCGCTGACTCCCTGCCTGCCACAGGGGAAGCCAGCCGCACCGCGGCCTCCCTGTTGTCCAGGCCGTAGGCGGCGTAGGCCGAGGCCCACATGCCTGGGGCGAGCCGCTGGTATGAGTTGGGCGACGGGGCGGTGAATGCCATGACGGCGGGTAGATGCTCCAGTATCCCGGCCACGAAGCCGGAGCCCGGACCGCTCAGAGCGCCGGTGGCGTCGAAGAGGACGGGGGCATCGTCTTCGTAGAGGCTCACGTGCAGGTGATGGCCGTTCCCTGCCCCTTCCAGGTACGGTTTCGGGGCCATCGTGGTCTCGAGTCCCATCCGGTTGGCCACGCCCCGGATCGTCTCGAGCACCATCACGCGCTTGTCCGCCGCAGCCAAAGCTTCGTCTTCTCCCACCGAGAGCTCGAGGTTGCCCTGCCCGACTTCGGCGTGGCACTGCTCGGGACGGACGCCCATCTGCTCCAGCGTCTGGGCAAGCTCCGCGACGAACTCGGCCGCCGGGGTCAGCGCGTAGCTCCCGGCGTACGGTGTCCTGTCCAGGGGGCCATCGGAATCCCAGACGTAGAACTCGGCCTCGTAGGAGGCGAGTGACCTGTAGCCTCTCTCCGAGAGCTGGCCCAGCACCCGCTTGAGGGCGCTACGCGGACAGCCCTCCCACGGCGTTTCCGCGTCTTGCTCCGTCATGTCGCAGGAGACCATCGCCTGCCCGCGGGCGAATGGCAAAGGGACGAGTGTCGAGAGATCCGGGACCAGCCGACACTCTCCGACGGGACTCAACCCCGACTTGGGGTGCAGAGCCCCACTCGGGTCAAGCGCCAGCACCCCCTTCGCGAGCCCCACCCCGGCCCTCGCCCTCCCTTCGAAGCCTTCCTTGTGGACCGCCTTCGCCTTGGGGATGCCCGCGTGATCCACGAACACGAACCTGACCCACAGAGTACCTTCAGGCAACGGCCGCGCCATGTCATCTCTTGCCTCGCGCTCCGCTTGCATCGCACCCCCTAAGACGTGGCTGAATACCTTTCCCTACCGCGATGACACGCCCAATATCTCACGCTTCGGTCTCTCGGTCCACAGGGTCCGCTTGCCCCTAACCCTGCGTACCGGAGTCGCCCCCTGCCGCAAGACCCTCCTCGGCCATCAGCCTCTCTCCGGCCCGTCGCGTAGCGGCGCTACGGACGAACGTGAGGACGATCCCGACTATGACCCAGAGCGCGGCGATGATCGGGTACCACGCCCCCGCGTCCGTCGGATAAGGGTACACGTTGCGCAGTAGCGTGTAGCCGATAACGACGAGGGCCAGGAAAGGCACGACGACCTCCCACGCGGCGACCTGCCGCTCGCCCGAGAGGAACAGCAGCTTCGCTGCTCCGATGGTCGCTAGCGCGTATACGAGAAGCAGGATCAGGGTGCCGATGGTTCCTGAGGCCACGAACAGATCAAAAGGCGCCACGCCGAACGCCAGCCAGCCTAGGGCGATGATGACGTAAGCACCGATGGTGACGGTGGCCGTGGACCGCGCCGGGACGCCGCTCCTGGAAGAGACCGTGCCGAGCGGGGCCGGGCCGACCTCGTCACGAGAGAGCGCGTACAGCAGCCGTGCGGCTCCCACTATGCAGGCCAGGGCGCAGCCGAAGGCGCTGACCGCGGCGCCGATGGTGATGAGCTCGCCGACCCACCCCGCGACGAACTGGCTGCCGAGGTCGCCGAGCAGAGAGCCCGAATTGATGAACTCCTTGACGCCCTTTGCGTCGGTTCCGAAGCCCATCACCTCGATGGCAGTGACGAAAACGTAGTACAAACCGCCGAAGATGGCGACACCGAGGATAGCGCGCGGTATGTCGCGGCGGGGCTCCTGCGCCTCCTCGCCAAGCGTCGCCGCCGCCTCGAACCCGGCAAAAGAGAGGAACCCGAACACCACGCCGAGGAAGAGCGCTGATGCGCCGATCCCACCCGGTACTGCGAACACCGAGAAGTCTACAGTGTTGCCGTTCGGAGCGGTGCCGGTCGCGAGCCGGATCAGGATAATGACGCTCACGATGAGTATGAGCGCGACCGTCGTCCCTTCGATGACCAGGAGCACCCTCGTGCCCTCCCTGATATTCGAGGCCGCTAGCGCCCAGACGCCGGCGAGGGCGATCGCGCCGACGACGAACGGCGCCCACCCGGGCTGGTTCGTCCAGATACCGAGGGCGTCGAGGAAGTCGGCGCCGAAGATTCCGGCCGCCGTAGACGTGACGACGCCGTAGAAGGTGTATGTGCCCATAAGAGCCCACCCAGAGATGACACCGGCTCGCGGTCCGAGCGTCGCCCCGACGAAACCGTATACGCTGCCGGCGTGGTTGAAGCGCTGGGTGAGCCGGACGAAGGTCCAGGCGATCAGGAGCACGCCGATGGTCGCAAGCGCGAACGCGAGCGGAACGGCACGTCCGACGCCGGTGTCTGCAGTGCCCTGCGGGTTGATGTTGGCCGCCATGGAAGGCGCCATGAGCGCCAACGAGATACCGACCGCCTCCCACAGATGCAACTCACGCCGCAAGTGCGGGCTCCCGGTGCTGCTAGCGTCTGCGGTCATAGCTACTCCTTTGCTCGACCAAAGTCCTTTCCCTTCCCACGAAAGTTCCTACACTATCTCACGCCACAGGTCTATGGTCTATAGCGTTCGACAAGGATCAGGGCTCATTCGTCCAGGTGAATGACCTCGTAAAACGGCAAGCGACGCGTCACCTAAACGGCGACAGGCTGGAGCATCTCGCTGACCGGCTCCTGCCTCATGAACGACGAGCCATCAGGCTCTCAGCCGTAAGCAATCAAAAAGCTGACTGGCTGAGAAGCTGAAGTGCTGACCTGCGCGGTTTCCGGAAGTTCCCTTCCGGAAACCGCTGTTAGCGCTCCGCTTTCGAAGGAGCGATGTTACGGTTGAAACGGAAGACGTTCTGTGGATCGTAGCGGTCTTTTAGGGCGACGAGGCGCTCCCAGTCCTCCGGGGAGTGGGCGGCCTTTACCCTCTCGGCGCTTGCGTCGTCGAGCTCCATAAAGTTGACGTAAGTGTCACCGGTCTGGAAGGGGCGCGTCGCCTCGGCCACGTGGGCGAGGTAAGCCACGACCCCTTCCGCCATCTCCGGCGTGAAGGCTGGCCCGATCCCGGTCATAATGAATCTGGAGTCGCCCTTGCCCATGGTGCTCAAGTGGTCGGCGTTGCGCGCCAGGGCGCCGCCGAGCTGCCTGAGCT
>Ga0126314_10001440_pt1 | contig 11473 bp, 15 predicted proteins | sample Plot105B_FD_92535 | JGI IMG/M metagenome (GOLD analysis project Ga0126314, IMG submission 92535) | Serpentine soil microbial communities from UC McLaughlin Reserve, CA, USA - Plot105B | ecosystem: Environmental > Terrestrial > Soil > Grasslands | place: USA: UC McLaughlin Reserve, Lake County... | reverse complement strand
GATGTCGACCGGATGGGCGGTGTCGAGGTCCTCCAACTCGCTGAGGATGAGGCGAAGGGCCTGCCGATACTGCTCCGCGTCTAGGGTCTCGGCCATCAGGGCTCCTTCTCGTACCGGCGCCGGATGGCGCCTACGGTAGCCGACCGCCGCGGCGCCGGGTCGAGCGGCCCTGCCCGTTCCCGGCCCTGCTGCCGCCGGTTCGTTCCCACATGGCACGCATGGCGGCGTGGTGGCGGTCATGTACCCGGCGGGCCTCGGCGGAAGCGACCCCGGGCCCCGGTTCGCTGTGGCCCGGTCAGCGCTTCGATGATGGCCGTCCTCAGTTGCGATTCGAGCTGGACGAAGCGTCACCCAGCAACCTGACCTTCCTCATTTGTAGTTGGGCCGCTTCGGCCGCCTTCTGACGCCGGCAAAGTGGGCCATTTCGGTTATGGTAATGGTCCTTACCAAAACTGAAGGAGAGCGGCGTCCATGCCCTACCAGCAAGCCGCCGAGCAGCGGCAGGAGCTGCCATCACGCTCCATCCCTCGCCGCCGCCGACCCGCGTTCGTGCCATCGCGCTCGATGCCTCGCCGCCGCCGACCCGAGTTCGTCCCCGCCGGGCGCGTGCACGCCATCGACGCCGACACCAGAGAAGTCGCCTGCGGCATCAACGCCGCCGGCCTGTACGTGTTCGACCGGGACTGGGCCTCGGGCATCGGCATGGACTGGTGCCCGGCCTGCGTCGAGGCCACCGGCTATGGAAGGCCGCCCGATGCATGAGCCCGCCGCCACCTGCACGAGGCCATGAGCGACCTCGAGCTGGCCAACGGCGCCGCTGCGGTCGCCGTCGAGGTGCCGGTCGGCGCCGGCGATCCGCTGGCCGTGTACCTGGCCCGGCTGACCTCGCCTGAGAGCCGCCGGGCCATGGCCGCCTCGCTCGAGCTCCTGGCCGAGCTGCTGGTCGACGGCCACCCAGCCGACCGGGCCGAGCGAGCTCGCCGGCGTCGGGCCGGTCAGCCCCTGATGGTCGCCGTCCCCTGGCACCAGCTCCGCTACGGCCACACCCAGGCGCTGCGGTCCTGGTTGGCCGAGCACTGCTCGCCGCCAGCCGCCAACCGGCACCTGGCCGCCCTCCGGGGGGTGCTGCGGGAGGCCTGGCGACTGGGCCTGATGAACGGCGAGGACCTGGCCCGGGCCGTCGACCTGGCCAGCGTGCCCGGCCGCAGCCTGCCCGCCGGCCGCTACGTCGAAGACGGCGACGTCCGCCGCCTGGTGGCTGCCTGCCTGGCCGACGACACACCCGGCGGCCGCCGGGACGCTGCCGTGCTGGCCGTGCTGTTCGCCGGCGGCCTGCGACGAGCCGAGGCCGTCGCCCTCGACATCGACGACTACGACGCCGGCAACGGCCACCTGACCGTGACCGGCAAGGGTCGGCGCCAGCGCCGCAGCGCGCTTCCCGCTGGCGGACGCCGAGCGCTCGCTGCCTGGCTCGAGGTCCGAGGCACGGACGAGGGCCCTCTGTTCTACCCGGTCGACAAAGCGGGACGGGTAACGCCGCGGCGCCTCACCACGCAGGCTATCTACGCCCTGGTCGACCGCCAGGCCCGAGCCGCCGGCGTCGGCCACCTCAGTCCCCACGACGGCCGGCGCACCTTCGCCTCCGACCTGTTCGACGCCGGCGTCGACGCCGTCCAAGTGCAGGGCCTCATGGGCCACGCCTCGCTGCTCACCACCGGCGGCTACGACCGCCGGCCCGAGCTCGCCCGCCTGGCCGCCATCGAGCGGCTCCACTTCCCTTACCCGGAGCCAGGGCCGAGCTAGCCGAGCCCGAGGTCCGGAACGCCATCGTCCCTCCGGACCTCGGGCTCGAGGTCGGCGCCGGCCGGCCGGCTTGCGTCGGCTCCGCTCAGTCCTCCCCTCCCTCACGACCACCACGACCCCGCCACCGCATCCCGAAGTTGAACCGGAGCCTGCCCCCGGTCCCCACGACCCCGAAGAACAATGTGGCCCCGACCGCGAACACCAAGGCGAGGGGCCTGTTGAGCCCGGCCCCGTACCGCAGGAGCCCGAACCAGGCCGCCGTGCACACCACCGAGGCGAACAGCTCCGCGGGCCGGCCGCGCAGGATGATCACCGGCGGGGCGACGCGCAGGGTGATCTCCTGCGCCGGCTCCAGGGTGATCTCGGGGGCCGACTCCTTCCCGTACGGCGACCCCAGGCGGCGGCTGGGCTGTCCCGTCGCTTACCGGTGCAGCGGGTTCTATAGAAGAACCTGGCACACCAGATGGGAAACCGGATGACAGGACACATGGCAAACCCTGTCCCCGGCCGCCGCGCCGGCGCTTCGTGGTGAGCGGGCGGGCGCCTGACCGGCAACCGGCGGGCGCCTGATCATGGGCATTTCAGCCTACAGGGTAGGGCCGGCAGGAGGCCGGCCCTACCTGGTCAGCGACGCCGCCGACGGCCCCGGCCGAGTCGTGCTCGCAGGCGCTCAGCGACCGTGGTCCTGGGGCTCTGCTGGGCCTTTCTACGGGTGACGAATCGGCCAGAGATGGCGGAGCGATAACGCCGCCTGGGCCTTGCCATGGTTCCTGCCCTCCGATTAGAGGCGCCTGTACATAGCCGGGACTACCCAGTGGCGACCAAAGCAATCGATCGTCTGTTCGTCCTGCCGCCGGGAACCAAGGACGCTCTTAGCCGCTGCGGCGGCGCACGTGTGTCGGGGATGGACGTAGGAGTAGACCCGGGCTAGTGACGTCGACCTTCGCCTCGGGGTAGTGCACGAGCACCTCACGGAGCTGGTGCTGGAAGTCCCGCCGAAACTGCTGGCGACCCTGCTTCGTGTCGGCCAGCTGGCTCCCGAACTGCTGGCGCAGACCCTCCCAGGGCACCATCGTCGGTCGCTTCAGCGTCGACATCCGCCAGGTCAGCCACAGGTAGATATCGATTCGAAGTGGGCTCCGTCGCAGCTCCCGGAGGACCTCCCACTTGAACGGCATCGCGTGGGCGGCAATCTCGGCATAGAACCGGTCGCTCAGCTCGACGTAGGACGGCATCAGCGTCTGCTGGCCAGGCGACGAGGGCGTCCACCACAGGTCGTACTCGTCGACGATGTTCACCCGGCCGCCGGCATCCCGAGTGTCCGTCGAGTCGTAGCGCACCACCATGCTGGCCAGGAACAGGCGCTCCATCTGGGTCCGGAGCCGGGTGATGGTCCCCCACCGACCGCCCGTCGGCACCAGGTCCATCTGCTCCATGAAGCCGCTGAGGCTCTCCCCCAGCACCAGATGCCGACTCTTGGTCTGCTTGGCCTCTGTGGTCATCCACGACAACAGCAGACGAGGGATCACGCCATAGGGCAGCCCCACAGAGCGGACATCGCCGCCCTCGTCGATGTACTCACCGGGCTGGATCATCAACGACAGGCGCCCATTGCGGCGGCCCCAGCGAGCGCTCGGGCCCGGGTCCCGGTACGGCAAGGACGTCTGAGCGAAGACCGTGGCCATGTAGGCCAGCTGCGGCTCTTCGTCCTCCCAGAGGGCGATCGCTCGGTTCAGCTTGCCCACCTGATCGACCTTGCCTGTCGGCATGGGCGGGAGTGTCGCATGGTCCCCAGCTTGTGTGTGGGACGTCGGTTATCCACGCATATCTTGCCGACCCGAGCTCGGCTAGAGTCCCTGGTCCGCCCGCATAGGTTGCCGACTCACCAACGCATATCTTGCCGACTGCCCAGACTGTTGCCGCAGGTCAGAGGCCCTATTTTGCCGCCGCCCTGTAGTTCTATCTCCGGTACAAGACACTCCTGTAGCAAGTGACGACCGGTTGTGGAAGGGCCAGAAGGCCGACCCACTTCGGCAGCCATGACGGTAGGTGTACTGCTGCTGCGCCCGCCCTCAACGTCTCCCTCACCCTTTCCGGACGAGGTGAAGCCTCCGGCCCCGACCCTCCGGGGCCTCGCTCCGAAAACTGCTCCTCCGCTTGCTTGACCGCTGGTCATGGTCATGCAGCGGGTTTGGCGACAGGGTCGCGGCAGGTCGCATGACGCACCTGGGCGGACACGCGGTGGAGACTGGTGCAAGCCTGCTGGCAGATGACGCAGGGCCCGGCTACGGCGCCGAGGTCGTCGCTCGGATAGGTCACGTCGGCCGGGTCCGCGACCGGGATCACCGGCGGCCGGTCGACGTCGCTGGCAGCTGCCGACTCCTGGCCGGCCGGCGCCTCACAGGCGACCTGGGGACCGGCTCGCGGCGAGGCCTCGGCCGGAGCTGGCGGCTCGAGGCCGTAGTCCGGGGGTGGGTCGACGCCATGCCGTTCGCGGAAGGCCTCGCGCCGCCATTGCGCCTTGAGCGCCTGGAGCTCCGCGCGGACGACCGCGGTCGCCGGCGCCGGGTCATCGAGTTTGTGGCCAGAGTGAGCCGCGGAGCCGCCGGCGACGCGGAGCGGCTCGCGGTCGTCGGACTCAGGGTGGGGGACGGCACCACCTGTGGTGGGTGCCGTCCCCGTTTCCGTTGTGGGGCTCTGTCGGAGCACGTTTTGACTCTGTGGGAGCACGTTTCGGCTCTGCTGGCGACCCTTTCTGGTGGAAATGTGCTCTGCGGGAGCCCCTTTAGGCTTAGAAACATGCTCTGTGGGAGCACGTTTGTCGGTGGAAACAGGACCCAGGCGGACCTTCTGGAGCTGGTGGGCGAGCAGGCCGCACGACCAGCAGCCAGCCTCGGGGTCACAGAGGGTCACCACGACCCGCCAGCGGCTCAGGCGACCGCGGCCGCCGCCGGCGTCGAGCTGCTGGAGCTCGCCGAGCTGCTCGACCTCCTGCCGGCCTCGGCCGATCGTGGCCCGAGACATGCCGGTCCGGCGCTCCAGGTCCTCGCGGGTCACGTCGGCGGCCGGGGTGCCGTCGTGGTTGGCGGCGAGCGCGTACTGGCTGAGGACGGCGCGGCCGCGCCAGCTCGCTTTGGAATGCTCGCCGACCCAGGTCGCGAGCGGGCCGCTCACGGCGCACCGCGTTTCCGCTGGCCCCGGTCGCGCGCGTCGGTGGTCAACGCACTCACGCCTCACTCCCCCACTCCGGCCTGCTCTCCCACCCGGCCGGCGGCGTCCGGCGGCCGCCGTTCACCGCTTTCTCCGGCTGCCGTTCGGAGACGGGTGATCGACTCGCCACTCCCCCAGGATGCGGCCGGCGTAGGTCTCATCGATCGGGACCCCGCGGGCGTTCAGTTCGGCGGTGACTTGGCTGCGCGTGGTGGTGGCGAGCTGGCCCGGGTCGAGGCCCGCGAGATAGGTCTCGACCTGCTGCCGCTTGCTCCCCTCCGCCTGTCCATTTTGAGGGTTTTGTTGTTGAAGTGACCAGGGCATCTGCCCGTACGGCGCCCACGGTGCGGGCATCGCCGGGCCATAGCCCGAGGCCACGGTGGGGGAGAGCACAGCGGAGCTGTTCAGGGGCCGGCCGAGGTGGAGCATCACCCATTTGACGATGGCGATCAGCACCTGGAACGACAGGATCATCAGGACGGGGGGCAGCGCCGACACGACACAGCGCCACACGGTCAGCGGGTCGCCGCGGCCGCCGATCAGGTAGGCGTGGGCCACGTTGAAACTGATGGTGCCCAGCCCGCACAGCACCATCGTGAGGCCCGGCCAGCCGGCGGAGACCTCATCGGAGCGGGTGACCGCCCGCATGATGCCGCCGAGGATCGCGGCCATCTCCGCGATCAGGAAGGCGGCGTCCAGCAGCAGCGGGAACGCCTGGGTGGTCCGGTAGCCGTACAGGCCGAGCATGTCGACCAGCCGGTAGATCGCGTTGTAACTGGTGGCGCAGGCCACCACGGCGACCGCGAAGACGCCGGCGGCGACCGTCACGATGATGAGGCGGCCGGCCCAGGGGAGATGGCGGAACTTCGTCACGAGGAACCTCCTGGTGAGGGAGTGGGGTGGGGGTGCTGGTCGACTTGGCGGCCGGCGCGCTGCCACAGGTCCGCCAGCCAGTCCCAGGCGTTGCCGGGGGCCTCGGCCAGCACGACCAGCACCGGCCGGCCGCCGTCCTCGGCCTGGGCGAAGGTGTGGGCGGGGGCCTCGGCCGTCCCGAGGGTGACCAGGGAGACGGCCAGGACCGCCACGGCCGCGTACTCGGCCAGGGTGCGCAGCAGCGCCCGGGCGCCGACCCGGCGACGCCGGACGGTCAGGACGGCGAGGACCACAACGGCCAGGGCCACGGTCACCAGGCCCCGACCGGACACGCCGGCGGTAACGGGGTCGCGGTTGAGCACGTAGCCGACCAGGCCCAGGAAGGCGACGACGACCAGGGCCGGCCATAGCCAGCGGCCAAGACCGGAGGGCCGCCGGCGCCGGCGGTGCCCGTAGGGCGGCTCGACCAGCGGACCCCAGCCGGGCAGCGTCATCGGCTGGGTTCGGGGGTGCGCCATAAGAAGGCTCCTTTCGGGTTGGGGTGGGCGGCGCGGCCGTCGCTAGGCGGGTCCGGGATGGCGCCGCCCACCAGGCGGTCAGCCCCGCCGGCGGCGGGGGCCGGGGCAGCAGTGGCGGGCGGCGATCCGGGCGGCGCGGCGCTGCGGACCGCGGTACAGGGGACGACGGCAGCCCATGCAGGCGACCGACCAAGTGCTGTCGCCCATGTCGATCTGCCAGATGTTGCGACGTGGCACGTCAAAGCTCCTTTCCAAGCGTCGGGGACGAGCTGGTTCCCAACGCCGGCGGGCCTCGGCAGACGGTCACCGGCGGCCACCGCCTCGGTACTGCGCCGCCCACCGCTTCACGAGCGCGACGTAGGCGGGGGAGTGGTTGTAGGCGTAGATGGCCCGGTCGGGGTTGCGGTGGGCGCCGTGGCCGACCAGGTAGCGGGCCGCGGCCGGGATCGCGTTGGCCGGGTCGTGCGGATCGCCGCGGCCGTAGCGCGCCCAGCTGTTCCCGGCCCTGGATCCGCAGACGCAGCCGATCTGCATGGGTCCGCACGCGCCGGCGAAATTCGCGTCGGACCGGACCCCAGGGAGCCGAGAGCGGCCGTGGTCGGATTCGACTTTGCCGATGCCAGCCAGCGTCGACCACGGAACCCGGTAGCGGGCCCCGGCTTGCCGGTACAGGGCCAGGTAGCCGCGGGGAATGTCCGCCGTCGCGGTCGAGCTCGCCGGCGGCTGCCGGACCGGCCGGCGGCCCGGCTTGCGAGGGGCAGCGATCGCCGGCGTCTCCAGCAGCCCCAGGTCTTCGGCGATGCCGTAGACGCTGACCGTCAGCACGAGCACGCAGATCAGCGCGACGGTGCCCCGGAACCCGAGCCGGTAGGCGATCCGGAACGGCAACAAGGCCAGCCAGACGGCCAGGGCGACCATCAGCGCCGCCCCCTGCCACCGAACAGCACCCGGGCCACCAGAACCGCGAGCAGCCCGCCGGCGGCGCCGTAGACCGCGCCGGCCCGCTCGGCGGCGGTCAGCCCGTCCCAGCCGAACAGCTGCTGCAGGCCGACGATCATCGGCCGCCCCCTGGCCGGACAGCGCCAAGCCAGCCGCCCCGCAGCCGGGAGGACACGACCCCGGTCGCCCGGTTGCGGGCCTCGGCCATCCGGCCGGGCCCGGTGACCATGGCGATGTGTCGCCGGCTGGGCCCGGTGGTGCGGTAGATGACCAGGTCGCCCGGCCGGAGCCGACCCCGGACCCGAGGCAGACCGGCGAGCTGACCGGCGGCGGTCCGGGGGATGTTGATGCCGGCGGCCTGCCAGGCCCGCCAAGTCAGTCCCGAGCAGTCGTAGGCGTGCGGGCCTTCGGCGCCCCACCGGTAGGGCTTGCCACGCTGAGCGAGCGCGAAAGAGACGGCCCGGCCGGCGCGCGGGGAGGCGGGGCGGGCCGGTCGGGCGGACGGGGGAGTCGGCAGGCGGGGGAGCTGGGGAAGCTGCAGCGTTGGGAGGTCGCCACCGGCCACGCCGGCGAGGACACCCCGGGCCGTCTTGGCGTGCGGGGCGAGCAGGGCCACGGCCACGGTGACGACGACCAGCAGCCCCAGGCCGCCGCCCTGCCGGGGCGGGGGAGGGAAATAGGGCGGGTAGCCGGCCCACGGCCGGGTATCGTGCGCACGCACGAACGGGGGCACCTCCCCGGGACTGCGACGCCGGGCGGGAGGTCCGATCTCCCGTCCGGCACCTCCCTCGTTCCCTATCCTGCGAATTGCTTGACTTATCCCAAATACGTCGGGATAGTTACGCATAGCTTTGGATAATGAGTCAACTGTCAGGGGGAATCCCTTGACCTTCCCGGGAATTGCGGCCAGCATCAGCGCTGATGCACCAACCGCGCACGCCTGGGGAGGCGAGGACGATGCTGGAACGACTGGCCGGCGACTGCAGCGACGGCGTGACCTGCCCGACCGTCTGGACCGACGAGGAGCACGAGACCGTGGTCGTGCAGGGCTACAAGGACCCCGCGACCGACGTCTTGCCGCCGGCGCCCGACGGCGAGGCCCGAGTGCGCATCCCCCGGTCGATCCTGCTGGCGGCGGCCGCCAAGCTCCGGTGACCAACGACGAATTCTTCGCCAGCTTCACCCGATCCGCCTGGCGGCTCGAAACCCTGCCGGCCTACGGCACCCCCGAATCCGACCCGTCCTTCGCCGCCTACCTGACCCTCGGCCATCTGCCACCGCTTGAGCAGCGGCCCGCCAAGCAGGCCTGGATGGCAGCGGTCAAGGAGGCGGTGGCCGCCGGCAAGCAGCTCGGGCGGGTGCACGTGCTCCGCCGGCCGCTGACCCCATACCTGGCTTATGAGCTGCAGACGTATGTGGAGAACGTCGAGGCCGGCGAGGACATCCGCATCGCCGACCTGGACCAGCACCCGGTGCTGTCCGCGCTCGACACCGACTTCTGGCTGCTCGACGACCAGCTGGCCCTAGTCATGGACTACGACCCCGAGGGCCGGTTCCGCAGCCTGACCCCGACCAGCAACCCGTCGGTGCTTCAGCGTTGCCGCCGGCGCCGCGACCTCGCCATCGCCCGCTCGATCCCGGTCCAGGAGTTCCTGCTGCCGGCATGAGCGTCTTTGACCAGACTCCCAGCCAACGTCACCAGCTCGCCCAGGCGCTACGCGAACTGCGAGAGCAAGCCGGGCTGTCCGGCATGGAGCTGTCGCGGCGCTCCGGCATCAGCCAAGCCAGCGTCAGCCGGATCGAGAACGCCAAGCAGGTCCCCTCGGCCGTTGACCTGGGCGCATGGATGGAGGCCACCGGAGCCGGCGCCGCACGACAAACCGAGCTGGTCGAGCTCCGCGAGCGGGTGGCCACCGAAGCGGTCGCGTGGCGGCGGCACCAGGGCCGCAGCCTGGAAGCCATCCAAGCCGAAGTACAAGCAGCCGAGGCGGCCGCCTCCCGGGTCCGGCTGTTCCACCCAACCCTGGTCCCTGGCCTGCTGCAGACCCCCGCCTACATCCGCGCTATTGCCGAGGCGTTCTGGCTCGGCAGCCGCGACGATCTGGCCGGGCTGGTCGCCGGTCGCGTGGCCCGCCAGACCGTGCTGTACGAGACCGGCAAGCGTCTAGAATTCGTCATCGGCGAGGCGGCGCTGCGCTGGTGGCCAGGCCCAGCCGAGATGATGGCCGGCCAGCTCGACCGGATCGGCGTCATCGCTGGCCTGGAGAACGTGACGATCGGCATCCTCCCCCTCGACCGCGAGGTGCCGGTGTGGCACAGCCACGGCTTCACCATGTTCGAGCAGGCCGACAGAACGCTGGTCCACCTCGAGCTGCTCGGGGCCGGGCAGAACGTCCGCGACCCCGACCAGGTGACCCGGTACGTGACCGCCTTTGAGCGGCTGCAGAAGGCCGCGGTCGTCGACCAGGAGGCTCTGGCGTTGCTGGAGCGGTTGACCGCCCAGCTCCGCAATCCCTGACTACCGGTCAGAGTTGAGCCGCCCGAACCACCCGAGCCGGTAGCCAGCGGGTCGGTTTCCGTACTCCCGGTACGGGTTGCCAGTCACCCTCGGCGTGCTCCGGTTCGGGGAGCTGCAGGTGTGGCATACCCACCACTTCACCCTCTACGACGACCGCGAGGGCAGCCCGCTGGTGCACGTGGAGCGGCTGGAGGGTTGGCAGCAATTTCCGCGATTCCGAGGACGTTGCTGCCTACGCCGAGGCGTTCAAGCGGCTCCTGGAAGCTCCTCGAGCGGGTCTCCGAAGAGAGATCCGCGGCGCCTAGTCCTGTTCCAGCTCGGCCCGGACCCGCTCGGCGAAGCCCGGATCGCGTAGCAGCCGGTCGATCAGCAGCCGGACCACCTCGCTGGCGTCGGTGTCGGCCTCCACCGCGAACAGGCGCAGGCCACGGTGCTTGTCGCGGTCCAGGTCGACGGTGATCCGGACCCGCTGACTACGGCGGCGGGCCGGCCGGGTCGGCGGTGGTCGATCGGTGACAGTCGGCATGGGTTGTGGCTCCTGGTGCTCGTCTCCGGGTGGTTGCTGGCCGGCGTCAGCCTCGGGTCCCGCCTTGCCGGCGATCTGCCCGAGCCGGCGGGCGTAGTCGCTTGGCCGGCTGCTCATGCCCGGACCCCGGCCTGGGCCTCAATGACGAGCAGCTCCTGGAGGACGTCGGCGTACTCGCCCAGGTTCTCGATGACCAGGCCGAAGCTGGCGCCGTAGAACTCCCGGAGCGTGATCGTCGCCTCGAACAGGGGCAGCTCGACCTCATCGCCGAGGTATTCGCGGGCGGCCCGGCCGCTGATCGTTCCCCCCCGGACGCGGGTCAGGAGGATGCGGACCTCGAAGGGCTGCTGCTCCTCGACCTCGATCAGTAGCTCCAGCGTTGGCCGCAGCCGGTCCAGGTCGACCAAAGTCGGGCTGGTCGGGATCACCACCACGTCCGCAGCCAGCACCGCCGAGCGGCTGATGGCTGGGTTCCCGGGTGCGGTGTCGATCACCACGTGCTCGTAGTCCTTGGCCAACTCGCGCAGGCGGCGGCGCAGATCCCGGGTGGGAAGGGATACCACCGGGGGGAAACCGTCGCCGGCCAACTCCGACCACGTCAGGACGGTCCCCTGTGGGTCGGCGTCGACCAGCAGGGTGCGACCGTGGCGGGCCAGGCCCGCGGCCAAGTAGACCGCCGAGGTGCTCTTGCAGACCCCGCCCTTCAGGTTGACCATCGCCACCCGCATGCCGGGCAGTATCTCCGCCGCGGTAGATGACAGCAAGTCCGGAGATCCGGAAGTCAGTAGATCAGTGAGTCAGTGCGTCAGTAGGCCAGTAGCTCCCTGGCGGCCGGCTCTGCGCCATCGCCCTAATCTGTCCTGTGGATTATCACGGACAGTGAGAGGCGGCCCGCCACGGAGTGACGGACCGCTTCTGACCTGCGCGATTAACATAAGGGCCCTATGAGGAGGGTGGGCCGAGCCGCTCCTCCCTGACCCGGGCCAGGTCCTCTAGCCCTCCCAAGCCGAGCATCGGCGACTGCCCGGACTCACCGATGAGGGTTCGGAGGTGCACCTTGAGCTCGCCCAGCCGGTAGCCGATGTC
>Ga0126314_10001439_pt1 | contig 11476 bp, 8 predicted proteins | sample Plot105B_FD_92535 | JGI IMG/M metagenome (GOLD analysis project Ga0126314, IMG submission 92535) | Serpentine soil microbial communities from UC McLaughlin Reserve, CA, USA - Plot105B | ecosystem: Environmental > Terrestrial > Soil > Grasslands | place: USA: UC McLaughlin Reserve, Lake County... | reverse complement strand
TCGATCTCTCCCCCAAGCTCTCGCGCATCTTCAAGCCTATCGAGCCAGTCCTCGGCGAGGGTCACTACGTCGCCGTCCACGCTGATAATCCCGGCCTCCTCCAGCATCGGGAGGCTGCGCCGGCGGAGATCCCGCGCCCTCTTGCGGTGGAGGGCGTCGGCTATCTCTTTCAGGATGAGAACCCCACCACCGGTGTCGAGGGCGTCGAGGATAGCACCTCGAGTCTTACCCAGCCGCTTTACCGCGGGGCGTGGCTCAGAGCGCACACCCTGGCGCACCATGCGGGTTTCCTTGACCAGGCCGCGACGTCCCTTGACCTTTGGTGACGACCACATCAGGCGGGGGGCGCGCAAGTGTAAAGTACAAGGGGCGCTGTCCCCATTCGGGTCAACCGTTGCCTCCTCCAGCGTGGCTCCCTCTCCATACTGCTTTACACTTGCGCGGGCAACCGCCCGAAACACAAATGCCCCGGGCTTGTCGGCTTTGCGTCCCTTGTTGTCCCGCTCGAAAAAGCCCATGCCCTCGAGCCGCGTGATGGACTTTCCCATCGTCCGTGAGCTGCTGATTTTCGCTTCCACCATGAGCGGTCCCCACGCCTTCACGACGCGTAAATCGTCGCCTATGACTCTGCCGTGTTTGCGCGCGGCCTCTATAACCTTGATAGCGAGATCGCGGTCCGTGTGCCCGCCCTGGCCGATCCATTCTGTCGCCCACCACTTGCGCCACAGGACCTCTATGGCCCCGCGCAGCTTCTGGTCACGCGTTAGCCTCGCCCGCTCCACGACCGCTTCCTCGTAGGGCCTGGTTAGCAGCTCAAGCTCATTGACCGTGCCGCCGTTGGCGAAAAAATCGTCGAGACCCTGTTTGCCCCCGTCGGGCGCCGGCGGTAGCAGCGTTATGAACACCCGCGCACCCTCCGCCCTCAGCAGACGCGCCAGACGGTCGGCGGCGAGCTGCACGCTTTCGTTGGTCTCGATGTCCGAGTCGTAACAGATGGCGTACTCTTCGCCGTCGAGCGGGAGTTCGTGCCAGTCGTCTATGAGCGCCGCTCCCTTGTCGCGCTGACCGTTGAACACGCCCGACTGGCCGACCATGAGCAGGGCATGGCTAACACCCGCGTCCACCTTTTTCTCGCCTTCCGTCACGTAGCGCCGTCCTCCTGGTTGCCTGATGCGCCAGTGCTGGCGCGGGTGGATGTCCAGGCGGTTGGGGTGCCCCTTGGGTTGCATGTACTTCGGGAGTCGTCCCGGATCATCTGCACGAAGACGACAGAAGACGTCGCCGTCGAGGGCGTGAACCGGAAACACCATGCCGGGCTTCTGAGGAAGCCGGCCGTACTCTTGCGGCACCTCCTTACCCCGCGCGGCCGTGAACGTACCGCGCTCCTCGGCGACGGCCCGGTCTATGCAGGATTCCTCGAAGAGCATCTTCTGGTGAGAATCGGAGAGCTTCATGCCGCACCCCCGATGAGGTCCTGGATATCTCGCAAACCCTGCCGCTCTTCTCGTTCGGCCAGCTTGAGCCGACGGAGATATTCCGGGTCCATGTGGCTTTCGAGCTTTTCCCGGACCAGGCCACGGAGGGTGTTGGGCGGCATCGCGTCCAGCTCGACGCAATCTCCCCACTTGCGCCTAAAGCCGGCGGCGTTGGGGTCCTTCTCCTTGCCGGGCCGGGTGGGAAGATCGTAGAGTCTTACCTGATGCGGCGTCAGGGCCAGGCGCCTAACCGTCAGCTCGGCGGCGCCGTCCACGAAAGTCGTAAGTTCTTCTTTGATCCGGTCGAAGATCCGTAGACCGCCGGGATCATGGTCGGACAGCACGTAGACGAAGGTGGGGCGACCGTCGCGGGATATGTCCTCGGCCGCCTCGTACAGGTACGTTGCCGACGGTTGCCCCTTCGTGACGAACAGGTCAAGTCCGAACTCGTCTATCACCACCGGGCCTATTACCCCCCGTAGCGCCTCCTTTTCGAGCCAGATCTCGACGTACTCGGAGGAACCGTGCCAGTAGTCGCGGCGGTAGTTCCGGGCGACCTGCCGAGCGTAAGATTCAAGGCTGCCGTAGCGGCTGCGTCCGTACACCGTTCGGGAACCGTCTGTTATGTAACCCCAGGGGATGATCCCCTCTCTGCGCATCTTTAGGAGCTCCCGTTGAACCGGGCGGTATCCCTTCGTATCATCCTTCGGGACCAGGCCGGCCGAAGACGCCAGGTAGAAGACGCCTCGCACGGTGACGGGCTCGTTGTCCATCACGATCTCGTGAAGGGCTTCGCGCAGTTCGACGACCTCGGCCTTCGTGCGTCGGCCGCGTTTTATGGTGCGCGCACCATTAACGGGGTAGACTGTCATCAGCGCACCCCCTGAACCTTCGTGTTAGGGCTGTGCGGTTCGCGGGGGTCCGGGTTGAGCTTGGCAGCAGGTTCGGATCCCCCTCTCTTTGCTATAATCATCCTGGTCCTTTCGGGTGGGACTGTTTGATCTGGCCGGGCTGTAGGGGCTCGGCCTTTCTCTTTGTCTACGACACATCCGCTTCGCGTTCCTCAATCTTGTAGCTTTCGCCCTTCGCCTTGAATCTGCGGGCAACGCGCTGCTCTTCTTCAGGGGCGTCAATGTCTTGGCGCAGCATGGCCTCGATCCTGTCTGCCACCTCCTGATATGCTGCCTCTGCCTCGGCTAATTCGTCAGAATCACGGCCCAAGATATCCCGCCTGCCCTTGATCCGGTGCAGTGCAGCAGTCTCGGCATAGTACTCGGTGAGCTCTCTAGACAAGGCTTCCGAGGGACCTTCCCTCAGGCTTTGCTCGACTATTCCTTGACCGCGCCGGGCGAGGCCCTGAAACAACACGGCGAGTGCCTCCTGAAATGCTTCGGAGCGCGCCGCGTCCTCAAGGCTAAGCTGCGGCGCTTGTGCTTTTGGGTAATTGCCCTCAATGAGGTCTACGAGGCTGACACTCAGCGCGTCTGCCAACTTTCGGAGTGTGCCAGGGCTTGCGTTACGCGCTCCGCGTTCTATCTGGTTGACCGTTGCGGGGTTGAGGTCCGCCCTCGCGGCGAGCTTCACTTGACTGAGCCCTCGCTCCTCTCTCAGACGTTTCAACTGCTCCATCAATACCTCCAGCTAGTTTCTAGGAGACTATTGTAAACGGGGTATTGCATCTGCGCAATACCTGCGATTCAATACCCTTGGCTGTAAAGATGGTTCCGGCCCAGGGCGCTAAACCATGAGACGAGCGAGGGGTCAACCACCGACCCCAAGATCGCGAGCGCTTGCACAGTTCACGCGCTACCGAGAAAAACCCCTTACCCAAATCCCTTGCTATGAGAAGGTGTGCAAGATGTGCCATTCAGCAGATGTGCCGACCTTGGGCGTCACGTACAGTAGCGCCCGAGGTCGGGCGGATCCTCCTCCCCTTTGGATCGGCGCCCTCCTCACCGGCTGCGCTAGCCCTCCCCATCGTGCCTGGCGCGGCCTTCGCTTTGCCCCACCCCAAACACCTAAGAACGCCACCGGCTTCGCCCACTGTTCTGGCGCATAATACCCGACAGTAGAGCAAGTCCTCGCCGGCGGTCCTAGTCGTATCGGGGTGGGGCTATGCTGAACTTCGCCATAACGGAGTTCTCCGAAGTTCGCCATGAAGACTCCAACACCTGGCCCTTGGTCGACCTCGCTGCGTGCTTTGCCCCTCAACCAGCGCCTCCTACCGGGGGGCGCTACTCCCTTCCTTGGAGAAAACCCGGTGGCCCAAACCGGTAGTTCTACTGGTGCGCCCTCGCTCTAGGAGGTCTAAGATACAGTGGTTACGTGGCCAGTTGACGCCGCGTGAAGGCGCAGGACAGCTACCTGCCCTTGATGCCCCAATAGCGTGCCCCAGCGCGGCACTTGGGAGGTAGGGAAATGGCTCAGTTGATGCGACGCCATCCCTTAGTGACCTTTTTTCTCCTAGTCTTCATCATTACGTGGGTAGTGTGGGTGCCGCGCGCATCCGGCGTCCCGCTGGGTGTCGTGGGGCAGGCGTGGACCTGGGTCCCGGCCATAGCCGCCCTACTCGCAGCGGCCCTTACCGGCGGACGCGGCGCCCTGAGAGAGCTAGGGTCGCGCCTGGTGCGCTGGCGCGTGGGTTGGCAGTGGTACCTGGTAGTCATCCTAGGGCCTGCTGCCTTCTCGCTCGCGGTAGCGGGGGTCTATGCGCTACTCGGGGGCTCCTGGGCTGAAGCGGCGCCGCCGGCACTCCTTGAAGGGCCTTTGCTATTTCTGCCCCTTTTCTTGCTGATACTGACCCTCACAGACGGACTGGGCGAGGAACTAGCCTGGCGGGGTTTCGCGCTCCCGCGTTTGCTCACCCGCTACAACGCCCTCGTGGCCAGTTTGGTCCTTGGCGTGATCTGGGGACTGTGGCACCTCCCCTTAGTATGGACTGAAGGTGCCACACTCTACCAACAACCCGTCTGGCTGTTCCTTGTGGATATAGCAGCAAAGTCGGTTCTGTTCACCTGGGTTTTCCTGCATACTCGCGGAAGCGTTCTAATCGCCATGTTGTTTCACGGGGCTACCAACCTGTTCATCGTGTCGCCAGTCGTGGCAAGCACCGGCGACTTGACACTCCTGTTGCTCGCCGCGGTCGGGAAGTGGGCTCTGGTAGTGGTCTTGATCTTGGTAGCAGGCCCGACTCTTGTGCGCGGCCCGAGCCCGGACCCGGAAACGTTGCCGCGAACCTCGGGGACCACAGGCTCGACCGTTGGAGGGGCGCCCACCACCACGTAAAGCGAAGACAATAGTGCTGCCACCACCTGTTGGTTGTTGGTGGAGGATTGGCGATGACGTGTTCTTTTGGGGAACACGTTGCCCTGTACTATTCACCAGAGTGCGTAGAAGTGGTTCTACGAAGTTCAGCGCCCTTTTTCGGGCTGGGTTAGGAATCCTTCCCTGTAAGCGGTTGATCCTTGCGCGCGGCTTCAACCACCTGCTCAATCGCCGCGCTGCTCGCCTGCGAGTCGCCCTTCTCGTACAACAGCGACTCGTGCGTCGCCCCCTCGATTACGCGGTGGATGCTGTTGGTAGAGAGAGCGGCCAGCTCGTCCTGCATTTCCAGCCAAATTCTGAATGAACCAGCCGACTGCTCGCCAGCAGTGATCACCGCCAGTGGTTTTTCACCCAGGCTTGCTGTTCTGCGCACCTGAGCGGTGGTTTGAGGGGTAGCGCGGAATTCTTCAACGGTGGTGGCCACGTGGTGCGTCGAGGAATTGAAGGCCTCGATCTGCGCGCGCTGATGAGGTGGTAAGTCGGGGTGCGCTGGGTAGTAATTGGTCAAGCGGATTACGCCAAGGCGTGTCAGCCAAGGAATGACGGCACCCAGCCGCCTGGTTTGTTCGTACATCACCCGCCCCTCTGGCGAGCGCGTGAACTGCTCAGGGTGCGAAGAGTCGATGAGGACCACGCCCGCTACCTCTTCAGGGTAACGGTCAGCATACATCCTCACATACAGGCCGCCGTAGGAGTGGCCAACCAGCACGTAGGGGCCTTCGATGTCGGCGCCCTTGAGCAAGGTGTGCAATTCGCTCGAGATCTGCCTGGCGTCTCTAGGTTCTGGACCTCTCTCGCTGCTCCATCCCAACCCTGCACGATCGTAGGCGCATACGCGCGTGCTTTCAGCGACCTGCCGCTGCACCCTGACCCAGTGGGCCGACATACCCAGGTTGGCAGCTTCCAGGATCACCGTGGGGTTACCTGCTCCTATGCAGTTGATGTGCAAGCTGTGTCCGCCCACGTCGACCAGCTGGCCGGGAGGAGGATAAGCTCGCTCGTCAAGCTCTGTGGCGATTGCTTGGTAGATCGCTCCGAGGAGGGCGAGAACCAGGAGGGCAACGACCAACCACAGGAGCGCCTTACCGGTCCACCGTATGATCCTTTTTGGTGTAGTGCTCACTACACCAAAAGACTACTTGCTAGCGAGGTCCTGTGCTTCTGCCAAAGGCTTATTCACCCTAGTGCGTGGAAGGGGAATTCTCGGAAGTCGAGGCTGTAGCAAGTCGCAACCGCTAGTAACAATTCCTCGCAACGAATGCGGCCAGGGCCGTTACGATCGTCGGCCAGGGTCGTTACGATCGTAATGGTCCTGGCCAACGATCGTAACGGTTGCGGGACCTTGCTACAGCGAACTTCGTAGAATTCTTATTCTAGGCACTTTGGTGAATAAGCCGTAGGTACGCCGTATCGCCGAGAACTCATCCAGAATTCATTAGCGCTGCTTAAAATGGGAGGCGGTTAATGATGTGGGCTTCTGAGGAGAGAACAGATGTCTAATGGATCGTACAACCTCATGCTTGACCCGTCGATGTTTCTTACCATCGCGGACGATGAGCGGCGTCTCGACGTAATGATGAACCGGATGGAATCTCTCGCCGGGGAAGGTGTCGCGCTGCACATCCCGCAAGCTTTCATGATTTTTGTGGAAGATAATTATCTAGGAGAACGCGACGAAGATGGAGAAGCACGATGGTTCAACATTTATGGTGGGGAGAATCGTGATGCGGTCCGCCAGTCGAATTGGGCAGAGGCGCTGTATACGAGGCTGCGTGATCGGGCGGAGCTCATACAGCCATTCACACCGGACCGTGGCTTGAAAGAAAAGCACGCTGAATTTGCAGAGGCTCTAGATCAGTTGATGCGCGGACAGGAGACCGATGGGCGTTTTTTGCCGAGTTTGTTTCAGAGCATATTGCAGGAGTGGATCTTTCTACAAGAACAGTCATGGATCGTCGCCCAAATCGACAGAGCCTTCGAGCAGATGGTAAAGGCAGGGAGTGTATGCCTCAAGCTTGGGAAAGGGGTCTTAGGTAGTGTAGTCAGAAAGACTCGAGGCAAAGAGGAAGATGAAGCGATCACAACCCTTGATAGACTGTTAACAGTCGGGAAATGAGTTGCCGCCGGATGCGGTGCTGTTACGGCGGCGGGCCTGGTGTCCATTCCCCCGGCCCTGGCAATCACGATCGCAATCTCCCCAAGGTTTTTTGCCTTGATTGACCCTTAGTAATCTCCGGTGCCGCATCCGCACCCGCGACGTGCCGATCAGTACATACCCGATGAATTTCGGAGAATTTATCTTATGACGAGTTCGTCGATGGAACTTCCGCTAATCGGGTTTCCACGAAGTTCATGCTGAGTGCCATTACGAAGGATTGGGATTCTCCCCATCCTCTCCAACAGCCTTAAGCCACATCTTGCCCTCGGTCGTTTTCAACCAGTTTTCGTAACCGCCTTTTCTCTCCTTCCCCGTTCTGAAGGGATCTTCTCTGAAGAGACGGTCTCTGAGGAGACCCTCGTGCTTCCTAAGCCAGTGCTGTCCTTCAGGCGTTCCAAGCCAGTCTTCGTATTTCTGGCCGTTGGGCATGGTGGCGCCTTCGCGTGACGCGGCCCCTGCCATTAGTTGCCCGTGAATATCTCCTTCAACACCGCGCAGGTTGGCACCCGTTAGGTTGGCACCTAGTAGCTGGGCCCCGAACCGCTCGAAATTGCTCATGGTGACGTGTGTGCCGGCCCTTTCCAGCTCATCGTGTTCCAAAACTTCCTCATCATCCAGTTTCCGTTTCACGGTGCCGGGCAATTGGTCTTCCTGGATGACGTGGCTCCCGATGGGCGGGGCCAGTTTGGCCCCGCTCAGGTTGGCCCCACTTAGGTTGGCGTAATCAAGGGCGGCGCAGACCAGGTCCGCCCCGCTCAGGTTGGCTCCACTTAGGTTGGTAAACACTAGGTTGGCCTTGTACAGGTAGGCGAAGCTCAAGTCAGCCCCGCTCAGGTCGGCATTGCTCAGGTCGGCATTGCTCAGGTCGGTCTTGCTTAGATTCGCTTTGCTCCAGTTGGCACCGTACAGGTGGGCCCGGCTCAAGTCGGCCCCTACGAGACTAACGACGGGTCGTTGCCCTTTGATCAGGCCAGACTCGGACACAAACTGCAGAATGCTCCGCTTACCTTCGCCGCCCAACCTAGTTAACACGGTCAACGTCCGCGCCCGCGCCAGCGTGCTCAAATTGTCGCCAGGCGCAGCACAGTGCAACGGGCGGTCTTTGTCAGCAACGAGTCGCGACATTTGGTCTAGGTATGCTTGTAAGGCCTCGTCTTGCGCACGATGTTCCGCTCCCTCTCGTTCAGTCTCTGCACGTCGCTCGGCGATCTCTAGTTCACGCTTCTTCTGTAACCAATTGAGCAATGGCACGGCGGCGCCGAGCGTGATGGGGACGGCCAATACCTTAAGTACGTTCCACAGCGTAACGTCGAAGAGTAAGCCAATGATGTACAGGAGTAGGAGTACAGCGAGGAGTACGACGACGACCACAATGGTGGTCCTGATCCCGCTCTGGACTAGTGTCCTGGTCGGGCGCAAGTCGGGCACCAACTCACTTATAAACGATGGTTCGCGAGGCTTTTGTTCCTGATCCACGCCGTGCTCCTCTATGATCTTCCCACAGTTTAGACAGGCGCCGATGAAGCGGCGATGAATTCACCGCAGCGCATATCTATCCAACACCACAAGATGTGGGGTTTAGGCTTTGGTATCGGAGCGGGGCTATCGGCGATTCTATGCCCCTATAGGAGCGGGTCTATTCAGGATCGTGGATATAGACTTCCGAGAATTTCCCTTCCACGCACTCCGGTGAATAAGGGCGTAGATCATCGCGTACTGCTTTAGTAGCTAAGTACGTTTAGTAGCTAAGTAAGTTAGGTGACAGGCATGTAGTATGTGTAAGGCGCAAATGGGGTGTTTCCTAAGAAAAAAAGCTTCTCAGCGGTGGTAGGTGAGAAAACACGCCGATCGTTCCACTTATTGGTGGGTGCGACGCTTACCATTGGCACGGCAGTCATCGGCAGTCGAGTAACGGCGGTGACCGGTGAGCAGAGCTTGTGGTCTATTCTAGGGTGGCTTGCGGCGGGGATCATCGTCACTTTCTTCTACCTGCGTTGGCAGCTGCGGAGCCAGGAGGAGAGCCCTGAAGCGATCAAGGAGCGAGTCAGCCACCTCGAACCCGAGTTGCGCAAGCAGGTGCAGACCCGCTCCTACGGGACACGCCGCAACTTGATCGAGGCTCCCCTTAGGGAGCTGGACCTCGACATAACGCCTCGGGTGGGGTTGGTACGAGATCCTCGCTTAGTCGAGCCTGAGCCCGTATCCGAGCAGATAGCGGACGACATCGTCGCCACCCTCGAATCCTCCAGGAAGCGTCTGCTCATCGTCGGCGAACCGGGGTCGGGCAAGACCATGGCAGCCTACTCCCTGATCGAGTACCTAGATGAAAGAGAAGGCGACGAACGAATACCGCTCCTGGTCAACCTCTCAGCGTGGGAAGCTCAGGAGAGCCTCGAAGCCTTCCTCATTGACTACCTATGCTCCTCGGTCGGCTACGAGGTCCCTGAGCGTGCAGTCGCTAGCGCGTTCATCAGCTCCGATGGGTACGATCTCATCCTCGATGGGCTTGACGAAATCCCTCTGAGGCTCAGGGAGCATTTCTCCGACCGGCTCGACGAGTATGTGCGGGGGCTAGCGGGCGAGGTTGGTGTAGTGGTGACGTGCAGAACCCAGGAGTACGAGGAGCTGTTGGCCGCCCACTTCACAGGACTTGGTCTCGTTCAAGCGGTCGAGATACTCCCCCTGAGCAGTGAGCAGCTCGACAGCGCCTTTGTCGAGCTGGGACAGCTCGACAAGGACTGGGAGTTGTTTCTGTCGCAGCGAGACCTCACAGCGTACAAGCGGGTTCGGCACCTGCTGAGTAACCCACTGTTTCTGAACCTTGCCGTTGTGGGCCACCTCAGCCCTGAGCAGCTTCTGGACGCCACTACCACAGAGCAGGACCTGCGAGACCTTGTACTCGAGAGCTACCTCGATAGCACCCTCGCCGACCAGAGGCCCTACGAACCGCAAGATGCTCGTCGCTACCTAAGCTGGATAGCCCGCTTTCTCAATGGAGATGAGATCTCGCCCTTCGGTCTCAAAACTTCCGACTACACTGTATTTGACCTTGCGGATCTCACTCCGCCCGAGCCTCCCAGGCGGTACCGGTTATTTGAGGGGCTGGTCTTTGGGCTGGTCTTTGGGCTGGTCTTTGGGCTGAGCCAGGGGTCGATTATGGGGCTGGTCTTCTTTGGGCTAGTCTTCTTTGGGCTGGTCTTTGGGCTGGTCTTGGCGCTGGTCTTGGCGCTGCCGACCGGGTGGCCTGTTAAGCGCTCCGCGGTCAGCTCTCGCCTGACCTTGGCTTCTTGGCCATCGACCAGACGGCAGCTTCTTGGCTTACTCCGCAGGGCTGGTAGGGGTCTGGTCTGGGGGCTGGGTTTGGGCCTTGTCTTGGGACTGGGTTTGGGCCTTGTCGTGGAGCTGGTCGTGGGGCTGGGCCTAGTCTTGGAGCTGGTCTGGGGGCTGGGCGCGGGGCTGCTGGGCGCGGGGCCGGGCTCGGGGCTGGTCGCGGGGCTGGTCGTGGGGCTTGTCTTTGGGCTTGTCTTTGCACTGGTCTTAGGGCTGGGCAATGGGCTGTTAGAGACTCGGTCTGTGATGATCACTTCTCGCACTCCAAGGGAGGCTCACTCACGCTCGCTGATCGCTGCGCTGACCTGGCTGATCTCTGGGTTGGTCGGGGGGCTGGTCTTTGGGCTCTTTGCGCTTCCCCTTGTGCTGTGGCTGGGCAGTGGGCTGGTCTTGGGGCTGGGCAGGGAGCTGGGCTTGGGGCTGGTCTTGGGGCTGCCCGCGGGGGCGGACTTGGCGCTGCGCAACGGTGGGTGGTTCGTGTTGCTGCAGAAGGTCGCTCACCGCCGCCTCGCTCGGGCTGGCAACCTCCCTCCACGCCCGTACGACTTTCTCGAATGGGGCTTTGAGAGGCAGATCTTTAGGCCGATCGGGGGCGGAGTGCGCTATCGTCACAACCTCATCCAGCAGCACCTAGCGAGCACCTCAGACTAGGTGTTTCGTAAGAGCCACACGCTCGCCGCCAGGAGCATCCCTTGAGGTCCCCTTCTGGGGCGGTCCTAGGGGACACACACCCGGCCGCAGAGCGAGTCCACCAAGGAGTATCATGAGAAAGTCAAGACAATACCCCAAGGCATAAAGCCTGCGAACTTCCGAGAACTCCGTTATAGCGAAGTTCACGCCGGCGTGAAAGTCTGCATAGCCCCACCCCGATAGGGTCAGGTGCTCCAGCTCCTGAAGGTCGGCTTCCAGCTTCTCCTTCTGAGCGTGAAGCTGTGGGAGGTAGAGGGCGATGCGTGCGTCCTGCTCGTTGTCGTCTACCAGCTGCTGCTTCCTCTTGCGGTTCCGCAATGCGGTTCTGTCGTTGCTGTCGTGTCCATGTGGATCACCATCCTATCGTTGCGGTGCATCTGGGCGCGTCACGAATTCGTAGAACAGCCACACCAGCCGTCTGCACAGCTCTCTGGCCTCTTCGTCGGTCATGTGCCTGGCGGTGCTCGCCATCATCCCTTCTTCCGCCGCTTCGGGTGGC